>Ga0310834_100731_pt1 | contig 29001 bp, 27 predicted proteins | sample SM_ome_2_FD_201314 | JGI IMG/M metagenome (GOLD analysis project Ga0310834, IMG submission 201314) | Sorghum-adapted microbial communities enriched on stacked mutant (SM) sorghum from Joint BioEnergy Institute, Emeryville, California... ... | reverse complement strand
CCCGCATGAGCGTCGCCACTTCGGCCACGGTCAGAAACTTGACCTCTGACAACCGGCCCTGGGACTGCTGCGATGCAGTCATGGCTCACCCATCCCATCCCCCGGGCGCCCCGCGCCCGCCACCCCTCACGTCCAGGGATGGCCGCGACGCGCCTGTTACCGGGTTACGGTACCGGTACCCGAGTGACCGGCGGACCGGCTTACGCCAAGTCGATCACGCAACAACACGCTCGCGTGACCGGGCGGGATCACGGTCCCCCGCCGTCGCGTCCGGTGGTATTCGGCGGAGCCGTTACCGCGTCGCCACCAGATCCCGGGCAGCCGCATCCCGGGCAGCCGCATCCCGGGCCGCCGACTCCCGCGTGGCCGAGTCCCGAGCGCCCGACTCCGGCGCCGCGGCGGGCTGTGCGGCCGCGTCCCGGGCGGCCGGGTCCCGGGGGGTCGAGCCGGACCGGGCCGACGCGTCGACACCCGCGCGCTTGCGCGCCCGGTGGGCGGCCACGTGCGACCGAGTGGCGCAGCGCTCGGAGCAGAACCGGCGGCAGCAGTTGGACGAGGTGTCGAGGTAGACATTGCGGCACCGCTCGTCCGCGCAGACGCCGAACCGGTTGCTGCCGTACTCGCACAACCAGACGGCCAGGCCCCACACGGCGCCCGCCATGTGCTCGGCCGCGACGCTCGAACCCCGGCTGGTCACGTGCATGTGCCAGTCGTTGCCGTGGTGGTACGAGATCCGCGGCTGCACGGGATGGGCCTCGAGCAGCAGGTTGAGCGCGGCCACCGCCTCCGCGTCGCGGCCCGCGGACCCGTGCTCGAACACTTCGCGCAGGCGCTTGGCACCCTTGCGTAGCACCGCGACGTCCTTCTCGGTCACCTCGGCCGCCTGCCAGCTGCCGGGACCGTAGAAGGCACGCAACTGCTCCAGCGTCTCGACCTTGGCGTTCACAAGATCGACCGCCGTGCGCGCGTACTCGTCGAAGTTCACGCGTCCACCGTAGCGGCCGCCGTCGGCGCGGGGGAGTCCCCCGACGCGCCGCGCGCGGCGGTCCCGCTGACCGGCCCCGAGGGCTAGGCTCGGGGTCATGCTTCGATCCGCCATCCTGGCCGCCGCCCGCAACCCCCGAATCGAGCGGTTCATCTCGACGGCGCCGGTCACCCGCGACGTGGTCAACCGCTTCGTCGCCGGGACCGACCGGGAGGACGCCCTTCGGGTGGGCCACCAGCTCACCGGAGACGGGATGGCGACGACCTTCGACTACCTGGGTGAGGACACGCGCACGCCGGAACAGGCCGAGGCCACCCGGGACGAGTACGTACGCCTGCTCGGCGCGCTGGCCGACGCGGGCCTGACCCCCGCCGCCGAGGTCAGCGTGAAGCTCTCGGCGCTGGGCCAGCGCTTCGACGAGAAGCTCGCGTACGAGAACGCGCGGGCGATCTGCGCCGCCGCGGCCGCCGCGGGCACGAGCGTGACGCTGGACATGGAGGACCACTCCACCACCGACTCCACGCTCGACATCCTGATCCGGCTGCGGGCCGAGTACCCCAACACGGGCGCGGTGCTGCAGGCCTACCTGCGCCGGACCGAGAGCGACTGCCGGGAGCTGGCCGGGCCGGGGTCGCGCGTCCGCCTGTGCAAGGGCGCCTACCGGGAGCCGGAGACGGTCGCCTACGCGAACCGGTTGGACATCGACAAGTCCTACGTGCGGTGCCTGAACATCCTGATGTCCGGCGAGGGCTACCCCATGATCGCGACCCACGACCCGCGGCTGATCGCGATCGCCGAGGACCGCGCCAAGTGGTTCGACCGGGGCCCGGAGACCTTCGAGTTCCAGATGCTCTACGGCGTGCGCCCGGAAGAGCAGCTTCGCCTCGTCGGCGCGGGCTATACGATGAGGGTCTATGTGCCCTACGGCACGCAGTGGTACGGCTACCTCATACGCCGCCTCGCCGAACGACCGGCGAATGTCGCGTTCTTTGCCCGAGCGCTCGCGTCGCGCCGCTGACATAACGACTGTGGGTTAGAGTCGCGGCAGACGGCACCGGCCGCCCGGCCTCGACGGCCCCCCCCCCCCCCCCCCCCCCCCGGCGCAGAGCGAAGGTGATGGATGTTCTGGGGCCCCGCCCCGAGCCACGCGCAGGTGCGCGGAGGGGCAGACACAGCCCCGAGCCACGCGCAGGTACGCGGAGGGGCAGACACAGCCCCGAGCCACGCGCAGGTGCGCGGAGGGGCAGGGACAGCGCAGGTGCGGGACGAGTCGGGTAACGCCCCAGCGCGCGCAGAGCCCGGTGCCGCGCCGATGCGCGCAGAATCCGGTGTCGGGGCCATGCGCGCGGAATCGGGTGACGCGCCAGTGCGCGAAGGGACGGGTACAACGCCGGTGCGCGACGAGGCACACACAGCGCCGGTCGGCGACGGGGCCGGTCCGGCCCGGGGCCGCGCGCGCGTCGCGATGCCGGCGGGGCCCGCCCCGGTGCCCCCGCCCCCGGTCGGGTACCCGCCCACGGGTCCGGTCGGTGCCGTGGCGTACGGCTACCCGCCGGGTCACCCGCCGCCGCCCGGCTACCCGCCGCCGTACGGTTATCCGCTGCCACCCGGTTACCCGCCGCCCGGCTGGCCCGCGGCTCCGGCGCCGCCCCCGCACCCTCCGGTGCGGCACAGCCCGCTGGGCTGGACCGTGGTCGTGGCCAGCCTCCTGGTCATCGTCGTCAGCGCGGCGATCGGGGTCACCCGCTTCCTGCGGGTTCCGCCGGCGCCGGAGGTGACCTGGTACGCCGCCCACGAGATCGCGGCACCCCCGCCCGCGGACGCGCCGGCGGCCGAGTGGAACGCCTGGGTCCGCCAGGCGATCGCGGTCGCAATGCGCGAGCAGGCCACGGCCCTGCTCGCGGGCGACGAGGAGGGGTACCTGGCGCCGGTCGACCCGGACGACACCCGGCTTCGCGACGACCTGCGGCGCCGCTTCGCGGTACTGAGCCAGATGGGCGTGGGCCACTGGAGCCAGGAGATCCGGGCCACGCCGGACGTCACCGGGAAGTACTCCTGGCACGCGGAGATCCGGATCAGCTACTGCTTCGGCGACCAGACGTGCCGGCCCAACGACCTGCTCATCGGCACCGACTGGCGCCTGCGCGGCGACGACCTCGTGCTCACCGGCCTGACCTACTCCGGGGCCGACCAGGTGGGCCCGCGCCCCTGGGAGGCGGCCGAGCTGGCCGTGGCCACCGGCCCGCGCACGGTGGTGGCGACCTCACCCCGGCTCGACCAGCGCCTGCCGGGCGCGCTGGCCGCGGCCGAGGAGGCGGCGGCCGTGGCCGACTCGCTGGCCCGCTGGGGTGGCCCGCCGAGCCGCTACGTGATCTTCCTGGCCGACTCGGGCGACTGGTCGACCTGGTACGGGCTCGAGCAGCCGGAGTGGACGGCCGGCGCCTACGTCAACCAGACCGACAACGAGGTGGTCATCAACGCCTCGGTCGTCTCGGCCGCCGACACGCGCGAGCTGCTCATCCATGAGCTCGCCCACGTGGCGACCCTCGCCGGCGAGCGGGACGGGCTGCGCGGATCGACATGGTGGCTGGTCGAGGGGGTCGCCGACTACGCGATGATGCTGGACCGGCCGCTGTACGACTACGCCGGCATCCCGGCCGTGCGCTCCTTCCTGCGGCAGTCCTGGGACGGCGACCCGGCCGTCGACCATCCGTCGGTCAACGCCACCAGCGAGGAGGCGGCCGCACGCTACGGCATCGCGTTCCTCACGGTGTGGCGGATGGCCGACGTCTACGGGCACGAGGCGATGCTCGACTTCTTCGGCCGGGTCGTGCACGACGGCGCGTCCCTGGAGGACGCCGCCCAGGCCGCCTACGGCGAGAGCTGGGCCACCATCCGTGACGACTGCGAGCGGTTCATCCGCAGCGTGTGAGCCCCTCGCCGGGCCGCTGGGTGTGAGCCCCCGCCAAGCGCGGTCCGACGCCGGGCGTCGGAGGCGTACGGCCCGACCGGTGGTCAGGCCGCGCGGGCCGGCGTGCCCAGGTGTTCGCGGGCGAAGGCGAGCGCGGCCGCGAGATCGTCGATCCGGGCCTGCCGGGACCGGGCCCGACGGGTGGACACCTCGACGGCGACGGACCCGGTGAAGCCGCGCGACCGCAGGGAGGCGAGCAGCGGGCCGCACGGCTGGGTGCCCCGACCGGGGACGAGGTGCTCGTCCCGCCCCTCCCCGCGACCGTCGCCGAGGTGCACGTGCTGCAGCGCCGACCCCATCGCGTCGGCCATGGCCAGCGCGTCCGCCCGGGCCGCGGCGCAGTGGGAGAGGTCGAGCGTGTACGCGTCGTAGCCGAACCTGCTCGAGTCCCAGCCGGGTAGGTACGGCACGAACTCGCGGCCACCCACCCGCACGGGGTACATGTTCTCGACCGCGAAGGCGACGTCCGGGAACTGCTTGTGCAGCGCCCGCAGGCCGGCCCCGAAGCCGGTCGCGTACTCGCGCTGCCAGGCGAACGGGGGATGGACCACGACGGTGGGCGCGCCCACCTCGGCGGCGAGCCGGGCCGAGCGCCGCAGCTTCTCCCACGGCTCGGTGCCCCACACACGCATGGTGATCAGCAGGCACGGGGCGTGCACGGAACGCACCGGCACCCCGTAGTGCGAGGCGAGGACCTGCAGCGCCCGCGCGTCCTGGCTCACCGGGTCGGTCCAGACCATCACCTCGACTCCGTCGTAGCCGAGCGTCGCGGCCAGCTCGAACGCGGCCGCGGTCGGCTCGGGAAAGACCGACGAGGTGGAGAGCAGGACCGGAATGTCCGTCACCCTGCCAGGTTAGCCCGGTCCGTGGCCTCCGGCCCGGCTCCGGCGGACGCAAGCGTATCCAGGCGACGGAGGATCAGGCCCTCCCGCAGCGCCCACGGGCAGATGTCGACCCGGTCCACGCCCAGCCGGGTCATGGCCTCCTCGGCGACCACGGCACCGGCGAGGAGCTGGTGCGCGCGTTCCGGGCCGACCCCGTCCATCTCGGCCAGGGCCACCGACGGGATGCGCTGGATGAAGCCCAGGATCTGGTGCAGGCCGGTGCGGGTGAGGCTGCGCGGCACCCGGAGACCGGCGCTGGCCGGGGCGGCCCCGGCCAGCCGGGCCAGGGTGCGGAACGTCTTGGAGGTCGCGACCGCCCGGTCCCACTCGGGAAGCTCGATCCCCTCCAGGTGACTGGCCACGTACGCCCGCAGGTCGTCCACCTCGTCGGTGGGCGGGGGGTCGGCCGTGAAGCGGTCGCGGGTGAGTCGGCCGGCGCCCAGCGGCAGCGACAGGGCCGTGTCCGGCTCCTCATCCAGCCCGGCCGCGATCTCCAGGGAGCCGCCGCCGATGTCGAGCACCAGCAGCCGGCCGGCCGACCAGCCGAACCACCGGCGCACGGCGAGGAACGTGAGCCGCGCCTCGTCCCGGCCGCTGAGCACTCGCAGGTCGACGCCGGCCTCGGCCCGCACCCGGTCCAGCACCTCGGGGGCGTTGGCGGCGTCGCGGACGGCCGACGTGGCGAAGGCGAGCAGCTCGTCGACCCCGTGGTGGCTCGCCGCGGCCCGGGCGGCGGCGACCGCCGCCACCAGCTCGTCCGCGGCGTCGCGGGACAGGGCGCCGTCCGGCCCGATGCGCTCGGCCAGGCGCAGCACCCGCTTGTCGGAAAAGGCCGGCCACGGATGTGCCCCGCGATGGGCGTCCACCACGAGGAGGTGCACGGTGTTCGATCCCACGTCGAGCACCCCGAGCCGCATACCGGCGAGCCTATGCCCGCCGGGGTGGCTCCCATGGCGCAGGACACGGCCGCCGCTGCCGGGAAGATCGGGCGAAACGACGTACGCTGGCGCGATGACGTGTGTCCCGGCCTCGCTGTCGGTCCGCTCATGAGCAGCCGCTCGCGGGCCCTTCGCCGTACCGCCAAGGACTCCGCCCCCGGACCCTGGCGGCCCTCGGACCATCCGGACGACGACATGCCGGTGCAGATCACCCTCGATCCGACCCTGGCGGACTCGCCCAGCGATGGCGCCGACACGCCCGACGGGCGCACCGACCGGCCCAACGGCCGGGGACCGCGCGACCGCGAGGTGGGGTTGGACTTCCCGCGGGAGTGGCTGGAGTTCACCGACCCGGCCAACCCGGACCATGTGATCCGCGCGGACATGACGTGGCTGCTGTCCCGGTGGACGTGCATCTTCGGCCGCGGCTGCCACGGCATCGTCGAAGGTCGATCGTCCGACGGCTGCTGCTCGCACGGCGCCTTCTTCACGGACAAGGACGACGAGAAGCGCCTGCGGGCCGCGGTCAAGCTGCTCACCCCGCAGACGTGGCAGCACTACCGGCGGGGCTTCGAGAACTACACGGAGATGGACACCATCGACGGCAGTACGCCGGCTCGGCGCACCGCCACGCGCCCCGACGGCCCCTGTGTCTTTCTCAACGACCCGGACTTCCCGGGCGGCGGCGGGTGCGCCCTGCACGCTCAGGCGCTCCGGGACGGGCGGCACCCGCTGGAGTACAAGCCCGACGTCTGCTGGCAGCTGCCGATCCGGCGCGACCAGGAGTGGACCAAGCGGGTCGATGGATCCAAGATCCTGCTCACCGTCCTGGCCGAGTTCGACCGGCGTGGCTGGGGCGAGGGCGGCCATGACCTGTACTGGTGGTGCACCTCCTCGCCCGAGGCGCACGTGGGCGGCGAGCCGATGTACCGCTCGTACGGCCCCGAGCTCATCGCGCTGATCGGCGAGCCGGCCTACCGGCGGCTGGTGGAGCTCTGCGAGGCGCGCGAACGCTCCGGCCTGGTCGCGGTCCATCCCGCCACCGCGGCCGCCCGCCCGCGCCGCCGCTGAGGCAGGCTGCGGCCCCCGCCCGTCGCCGGGGCTCCGGCCCGCAGCCGGGCGCTCAGGGGCCGGTGGCGACGACGAGCGCGCCCAACAGCCACTCGTCGTCACCCGCCACCGCGCTCACCACCGGATCGCGGTCGCGGGCGGTGCCGGTCAGCACCACGGCGTCCGTGCCGAACGTGTTCCATCCGGCGGCCGTGCCGGCGGTTCGGCTGGTCAGCATGTTGTCGGGCGACGGCGCGTCGAGGGCGACCCCGTCCAGCGTCACCCGGTCGCCGGTCCGGCCCCGGTCGCCGTCCCAGGCGACGAGCGCCACGCTCGCGGGCCCGGCGGTGAGACCGGTGAGGCGGGCCGACGTCGGTTCGGTGCCGCTGACCGCGACCGGCCCGTCGAAGACCGCCACCGTGCGTTCGGGACCGCCGTCGTCGACGATCGCCACGATGGCCCAGCCGGCGAACGCACCGCGGCCGGTGGCGAAGGCGGATCTCGGTACCGCGACCCACCACTGTCCGCTGGCCTGAGCCGCGCGCGCGATCTCGGTGACGTCGACGAACGCCTGGTAGACCGGATGGTTCAGCCACGGGGCCGCGACCTGGGACACCCGCGTGGCGCTGACGACCTGGTAGCCGCCGGTGCCAGGCGCGCGGACGTACGCTGCCGGGGTGCCGGACGGGGTGCCCGTGCCGGCCCAGTAGAGACCGGCCCACCGGACCTCGCCGCCGAGCGAGAGGCGGGCCCCGCTGACCGCCGACCCCAACGGGGCACCCAGCGGAGCGAGGAGCTCGTGGTGCGGCTCCATCACGTAGTCGTCATTGTCGACCCCGGTGAGGCCGATGCCGCCCTGGGCCAGCGTGCAGGGCACCGCGAGCAACGGGCAGGACAGCAACGAGTTGCCGGCGGTGACGATCTTCGCGGGGCCCCTCATGATCGTGACGCCCCCGAGGCTGCCGCCGCCGCCCGAGCTGGGCCCGACGGCGGGCGGTACGGCCTCCGCCACGCTGATATGGATCAACGGCACGCCGATCTGCGCCGTTGGGGCGACGGCGACCTTCAGAAGGGTCTGCGCGATTTCGCCGACGGCCAGGCGCGCCAGGACGCAGACAACGTTGCTGGTGCCCGTGCAACTCCAGCCATTGCCGTCCTCACTGCCGATCATGGTGATTCCGGTCGGCAGGTTCAACGTCACGGTGATCGGGCCGAGACCGAGCAGTTCGAGTGAGACGGCGGCCGTGATGGTCAGCACGAGTTCGCCGTCCTCGCCGGGCTTCAGCTCCTCGACCGGCTCCACGCGGGCCTCCACGCCCGTTGGCCCGGTGGCCGTCCACACCGGCGCTGAAGCCGTGGGGGACGGGCTCGGCTCGGCGACCGCGGGTGAGGCTGCCGGGGCGGCCGGCGCGGGTGACTCGGCCGGCGCGGGCGCGAGCTTGGGCAGGACCGCCAGGGCCACCGCGATGATGCAGGCGGCGGCGCCGAGGGCGGCACCCACCTTGACCTCCGGTCCCCGGGCGATCTCCGTCGCCGGGGCACCGCCGGACGCCGTGTCGAGGACGATGACGCCCTCGGCCGGGCCGTGGGCGGCCAGGTAGGTGGTCGCGACGCCCCCGAGGATGGCGGGCCCGAGCAGCGCGCCGAGGCGGGAGTTGAGGTCGGCGAGCTCGCCGAAGAGCACCTGGCACCGGCGGCAGGCGTCCAGGTGACGCCGGACCCGCGCCGCCTCGGCACGGGAGAGCCGGTTGCGGGTGTAGGCGGGCAGCCGGGACACGGTCGGGCGGCACTCCTCGTCGGTGGCGGTGCCGAGGTGCGCGCGCAGGTAGCGCTCCCGCAGGCCCTCGCGGGCGCGGTAGGCCAGCGCCGCCACCGCGTTGGGGCTGATGCCCAGCAACGGCGCGATGTCGGCCGGTTGGTCGCCCTCGACCTCGGTGTGCCAGAGCACGACCTGCCACCGCTCCGGCAGGTCCTGGAACGCCGTGGCGATGAGACGCCGCTCGTCGGCGGCCGCGGCGGGGTCCACGAACGGAACCCCCGGCGCCACCGGGGTCAGCTCCTCGACCGGTTGCTCGCGCAGGCTGCGCCGGGCGCTGTCGTAGAACGCGTTCCGGACCGCGGAGAGAAGGTACGGCCGGAACGCCTCGGCCGGGCCGTTGCCGCTGCGCAACGCGGCCAGCACGCGCGTGAAGGCCTCGGCGACGAGATCGTCGGCGTCGGCGGCGTGGCCGGTCAGCGACCGGGCGAACCGTAGCGCCGCGGACGCGTGGCGACGGTACAGCTCCGCGTACGCCTGCTCATCCCCCGCCCGAGCCGCGGTGATGAGCTCTGCATCGCTGACGGCGTCCCCCGCATCCGTCACGGCCCCCCCCCTCCCGTCCGCCACCATTCGGCTACTCCGAGCGATCAAATCAGGCGAGATAGGTCGCCGGCTGTCGGGTTTGCGACGCAATGTCACCCCAAACCGGCCGTCATAGGGCCGAACCTCAGCGGTCTACACGGTGACGATCCGCTACACCGTGCCGACGGAGCGTTGCGGCAATGGTGGGTGGGTCGTCCCACGTCGGCGCCTGGGCACCGAGGGCCGACCGGCGTGGGAACACCGACGACCGCGGCCCTAGGGGCGAGGACCGCGGTTCGGCCCGGTATGGCCGGCCGGTACCGTGGGGGGGCCGGACGGTCATACCGGGTCTTCGGTGAACCTCCGGTTCGTCGGAGGCGGCCACCGTCCTTCGACGGTGGGCCCGTCGTCCGGCGACGGTCCGGCCGACGACCCGTTGCCGTCCCGGCGATCCGCAGCTCAGGCCGTGTAGCCGCGCGAGGAGATCCAGTCGGCCATCACCCGCACCGGCACCTGGTACTCGTTGCTGCCCACCCGGTCGGCGGGGTCGGTCACCGTGATCATCCGGCCCTGGTCGCTGTAGCCGGTGATGGTCACGTAGTGCCCGCCGTTGTACGAGTGGACCTCGCCGGCGGTGTCGGTGATCGTGCCGATGACGTTCGCCACCACCGGGTCACCTTCATTGATGGCCTTCATAACGTCGTGGCGCAGCCGCTTGACCTGGGCGCCGGTCGCCCCCCGGTGCGACAGCTCCACCGACTCGTACCGCTCGTAGCCGTGCACGTCGTTCAGGACCCGGGTGACCTCGAAGATCGAGGCGGTGCCGGCCGGGGTGGTGCCCAGGGCCCGGGCGAGGTCGTCGAAGCTCGGCCGGTACCCGTGGGCCGTCAGCGCGATCCGCGTGGCCGCCGGCCCGCAGTAGTACGCGTTGGGCTGCAGCAGGGCCTCGTAGCTGGGGATCTTCGCGGCGTCCGGCATCGCCACGGGTGCGGCGGTCACGCTGGCGGCCTCGGCCAACGCGACGGCCGCGGCGTCTTCCGACGCGGAAGCGGCCCCCTCCGACGCGGCGGCGTCGGCGGCCCGCGCGCCGGGGCCGACGACCCCGCTGACGGCGCTGAGGCCGACCATGGCGCCGACGGCGGCGAGGCCGAGCGCGGTGCGCCCGACGGCGGCCCGGCGCGCCCCGTCCCTGACGGCGGTACGGACCGCCCTGACTGCGGCATGCACTGACACGCGTGCTCCTTTCACGCCCCGAACTCGCCCGCGGACGCATGCGCAGCCCTGCCCGCCGGCTCGTTCGGTGGGGTCGTTCGGGCATGCGGCGACCGGCGAAGGTCGCCATCGGTGGCAGGGTTCTGCGACCGTACCCGAACGGACCAATGCCCTTAAACCCGGACGTGTCGCCCATCACACCGAAATCGGCCAACCATTACCTAGGGCAGTAGCTCGATTGCGCGAAGTAGTAATCGCAGGTCACGACGGGTGGCCGAGATCACGTGCCCGCCGGCCGTACGTCACCTGGTCAGCTCGCGCGGCGGCATCGGTTGGCCGGTGACGACGTAGTACATGTGGTGCCCCGCGTTGACCGCGTGATCGGCGAAGCGCTCGTAGAAGCGACCCAGTAGCGCCCCGTCGACCGCCGCCTCGACCCCGTGCTTCCAGGCGGCGCCCAACAGCACCACGAAGAGCCCGCGGTGCAGCGCGTCCACCGCGCACCTCGTCGGCCATCGCCACCAGCAGCTCGCTGACGGCGGCCAGCTCGGCGCGAAACTCCGCTCGCATATACGCTCCTAAAGTTGCCTAGTTTTCAAACTGTCTAATTTCCAAGGTCGCCGATCTTCTGAGGGAGCCGGCCGGTAACCAGGAAGTAGACCCGGCGACCGGCGTTGACGGCGTGATCGGCGAAGCGCTCGTAGCACCGACCCAGCAGCGCTCCGTCGACCGCGGCCTCCACGCCGTCCCGCCACGCCGCCCCGAGCAGCACCCCGAAGAGCCCCTCGTGCAGCCGGTCCATCTCGTCGTCGTCGAGCCCGAGGGTGGCCGCGTCGACAGCGATCGACTCGGCCGGCCGGCCGTCCGCCGGTCGGCGCCCGGGCGCCATGTCCGGGGCGGCCAGCACAGCGCTGATCTTGGCGGCGATCCGGTCGGCCACGGCCGCCATCCGGGCGATGATGTCGCGCAGGCTGGCCGCTACGGCCGGTGCCGGATGACGCCGCAGGCCGACCTTCGCGACGTTGGCGGCGAGATCGCCCATGCGCTCGAGGTCGGCCGCGATGTGCAGGGCCGCGACGAGCAGGCGCAGATCCAAGGCGACGGGCGCGCGCCGGGCGAGCAGGCCGTACACCCGCTCCTCGACCCGATCGTGAGAGTTGTCGATCAATGCGTCCTGGGCGACGACCTGCTCGGCCAGCTCGCGGTTACCAGCCAGCAGGGACGCGGTGGCCTGGCTCATCGCCGCCCGGACCGCGTCCGCCATGGCCACGAGCAGGCGGGTCACCTGTTGGAGCTCCGCGTCGTACTCGCCGCGCATCCCACCCGCCCGTGTCTGTTTGGCCCTGGTTGGCCCGAGGGGCCCGGTCTATGGTTGACCCGATCGGTCACCCGGGCCGGGTCGGGTTCGCGTCCGTGCCCCGGCGGCCGGGTCGAGCAGCGGCGCTCCGGGCGGCGCCCCTGGCAGCGTGACGGCCGTCGGTGAACGCCAGGGATTGGTCAGGTGAACTTTTCCCAACAAGATTCCGATTCGTCCGATCTGCGCGGCGATACCGGGGGTCGCGCGCCCTACGATCGCGGCGAACCATCCACGAGCCAGGAGGAAGGAGCGTGGCCGTGACCTGGAGCCGCAAAGCCGTACGGATGGCGGCCCGGTTGTCGGCCGACACCCTGAACTCGCTGCGGGTCGGGGTGGTGGTCCTGGACCCCGCCGACCAACCGGTGCTGGCGAACCCGACCGCCGTCGACCTCGGGCTGATCCGCACCAGCGAGGGCACCCGCCAGGTCCATCCGGTGCTGCGGACCCTGGCCGGGCAGGTCCGCCGGACCGGCGTACGGCGCGAGGTGGAGCTCGAGCTTCCCCGGCAGGCGTCGGGCGGGGCGAGCCTACCCGAACCCTGGGGGGTCCGGGTGACGGTGACCGCGCTCACCGGCGACGCCTACCCGACGGGGCACGTGGCGATCGAGGCCACCGACGTCACCGAGGCCCACCGCGTGGCGCGGGTCCGCCGGGACTTCGTCGCCAACGTGAGCCACGAGCTGAAGACCCCGGTCGGCGCGCTCGCGCTGCTCGCCGAGACCCTGCTGGAGGCGGCCGACGACCCGGAGGCGTCCCGGCGGTTCGCCGAGCGCATCCACCACGAGTCGCAGCGCCTGGCGCGCCTGGTCAAGGAGCTGCTGGAACTGTCGCGGCTGCAGGGCGCCGACCCCCTGCCCGAACCCGTGCCGGTGTCGGTGGACCGGATCATCGCCGAGGTGGTCGACCGCGCGCGGACCGGCGCGACCGCCAAGGGGATCGAGCTGCTGGTCACCGGCGCACCCGGGCTCACCGTCTACGGAAACGAGGGGCAGTTGGTGACCGCGGTGGCGAACCTGGTCGAGAACGCGATCACCTACAGCCCGGAGAACACCAAGGTCACGATCGACGCGACCCAGGCGGCCGACCAGGTGCACATCGCCGTCATCGACCACGGCATCGGCATTCCCGCCCAGGACCTGGACCGGATCTTCGAGCGGTTCTATCGAACCGACCAGGCGCGCTCGCGCGAGACGGGCGGTACCGGCCTGGGGCTGGCCATCGTCCGGCACATCGCGGTCAACCACGGCGGGCGGGTCACGGTGGAGTCGACCGTGGGGGTCGGCTCCACGTTCACCCTGCGGCTGCCGGCCCGGCCGCCGGACGCCGCCCCGCCGCTGCCCCCGGTCATCGAGATCGACACCGAAGGAATCGATGGAGAAGGAATCGACGCCGAAGCGCCGCGCGCTGTCTGACCGATCGACGCCAAGGAGTACGTGGTGGCCCGGGTGCTGGTAGTCGAGGACGAGGAGTCCTTCTCGGACGCGCTGTCCTACATGCTGCGGAAGGAAGGCTTCGAGGTGGCGGTCGCCCCGACCGGACCGGACGCCTTGACCGAGTTCGACCGCAACGGGGCGGACATCGTACTGCTCGACCTGATGCTGCCGGAGATGTCGGGCACCGAGGTGTGTCGGCAACTGCGACAGAAGTCGGAGGTGCCGATCATCATGGTCACCGCCCGGGACAGCGAGATCGACAAGGTCGTCGGCCTGGAGATCGGGGCCGACGACTACGTCACCAAGCCCTACTCACCCCGCGAGCTGGTCGCCCGGATCCGCGCCGTGCTGCGCCGCAAGTCGGCCGAGGCGAGGGAGGCGCCCACGCAGACGCTGTCCGCCGGCCCCGTGCGCATGGACGTGGAGCGACACGTCGTCACCGTCAACGGCGAGGTGGTGGCGCTGCCGTTGAAGGAGTTCGAGCTGCTCGAGCTGCTGCTACGCAACGCCGGGCGGGTGCTGACGCGTGGACAGCTCATCGACCGCGTCTGGGGCGCGGACTACGTCGGCGACACCAAGACCCTCGACGTGCACATCAAGCGCCTGCGGTCGAAGATCGAGCCCGAGCCGTCCAACCCGCGCTACATCGTCACCGTTCGCGGCCTGGGCTACAAGTTCGAGCCCTGACCGGGCGCGCCGGTCCGCATGCTCGGGCCGGACGAGTTTCTCCGGCCGGACGGTCCTACTCCGGCCGGACGGTCCTACTCCGGCCGGACCAGCTATTCCGGCCGGACGAGCGGGAAGAGGATCGTCTCGCGGATACCGAGGCCGGTCAGGGCCATCAGCAGACGGTCGATGCCCATGCCCATGCCGCCCATGGGGGGCAGGCCGTACTCCATCGCCCGCAGGAAGTCCTCGTCCAGCTGCATGGCCTCAGCGTCCCCCTTCGCCGCGAGCAACGCCTGGGCCTGGAACCGCTCGCGCTGGATGACCGGGTCGACCAGCTCGGAGTACCCCGTCGCGAGCTCGAAGCCACGCACGTACAGGTCCCACTTCTCGGTGAGCCCGGGCTCGCTGCGGTGGCCCCGCACCAGCGGGCTGGTCTCCTCGGGATAGTCCCGGACGAACGTCGGCCGCTGCAGCTTCGGCTGCACCAGGTGCTCGAAGAGCTCCTCGGCGAGCTTGCCCGCCCCGGCGTGATCCGGCACGGACAGGCCGAGCTTCTCCGCGTACCGCAGCAGGGTCGCCCGCGGCGTGGCGACCGTCACCTCCTCGCCCAGCGCCTCGGACAGGCTGCCGTACAGCGTGATCTGCTCCCAGGTCCCGCCCAGGTCGTACTCCGTGCCGTCGTAGTGAGTGACGACAGTCGATCCCGAGACGGCGATGGCCGCCTCCTGGACGATCTCGCGGGTCAGCTCGCCGATGGAGTTGTAGTCGCCGTACGCCTGGTACGCCTCGAGCATCGCGAACTCGGGCGAGTGAGATGAATCGATTCCCTCGTTGCGGAAGTTGCGGTTGATCTCGAAGACCCGCTCGATCCCGCCGACCACGCACCGCTTGAGGTACAGCTCGGGCGCGATGCGCAGGTAGAGGTCGATGTCGAGCGCGTTGCTGTGGGTCACGAACGGACGGGCCGCCGCCCCGCCGTGCAGGACCTGCAGCATGGGCGTCTCGACCTCGAGGAACCCCCGGCGGTGCAGCGACTCGCGCAGGGAGCGCACCACGGTGGCCCGGGTGCGGACGGTCTGCCGGGCCTGCGGGCGGACGATCAGGTCGACGTACCGCTGGCGGACCCGCGCCTCCTCGGACATCGGCTTGTGCGCGACCGGCAGCGGCCGCAGCGCCTTCGCCGCCATCTGCCAGCGCTCGGCCAGCACCGACAGCTCGCCCCGCTTGCTCGTGATCACCTCGCCGGTCACGGAGACGATGTCCCCGATGTCGACCATCTTCTTCCACTCGGCCAGGGCGTCGGCGCCCACCCGGTCCAGAGAGAGCATCGCCTGCAGCTCGGTGCCGTCGCCCTCGCGCAGCGTGGCGAAGCAGAGCTTGCCCGTGTTGCGCAGGAACATCACCCGGCCCGTGACGCTGACGGTGTCCCCGGTGTGCGCGTCCACCGGCAGGTCGCCGTACCGGGCGCGGATCTCGGCGAGGCTGTGCGTGCGCGGCACCGACACCGGGTAGGCCTCACCGGTCTCCAGCAGCCGCTCGCGCTTCTCCCGGCGGACGCGCATCTGCTCGGGCAGGTCGTCCTCGGCTACGGGTCGCGGCTGGTCGGACACGGTGATCCTTTCGTACGGCGGCGGGTCGGGCCCGCCCCATTCTCCCGGCTCGGCATTCTCCAGGCGCAGGACTCCCCTGGCTCAGGCGAGCCTAGCCAAGCCGGCCGGGCGCATCATGCGACATACCGTCCCACCGGGAAGGATCGCGGTATGGATCACGCGACCCACGCCCTCGCGTTCGGGCCGGCCGCGGACCTGTACGACTCGGTCCGGCCGTCGTATCCGCCCGACGCCGTGGCCTGGGCCCTGGCGCCGCTGGGCCCGGGGCGCTGGCGGATCGCCGACATCGGAGCGGGCACGGGCATCATGACCCGGCTGCTGGCCGCCGCCGGGCACCAGGTGATCGCGGTCGAGCCCGACCCGCTCATGCGCGCCCGCCTGGTCAAGGTCACGCCCGGCGCCGTCGCCCCGGACACCGTCGCCTCAGACACCGTCGCCTCGGACGGGCCGGACGGGCCCACCCCCACCGGCGCCACCGCCCCGGACGCCGTCCCCAGCGTCACCGTGGTGCCCGGGTCGGCCGAGGCGCTGCCCATCGACGACGGCGCCCTGGACGGGGCCGTCGCGGCCCAGGCCTACCACTGGTTCGATCACGCGCGCACTCACGACGAGCTGGCGCGGGTCGTCCGGCCGGGCGGGGTGGTCGCCGCGATCTGGAACCGACGCGACGAGTCGGTGCCGTGGGTCGCCGAGTACTCCCGCATCGTGGAACCGCGCACGACCAGCCCGGGTGGTCGCGGCCGATTCGACTACGTCGTCGAGACCTTCGGCCCGGCGTTCGGTGGGGTCGAGCAGGCAACGTTCCGGCACCAGGCCCGCCACACGCCGGCGAGCCTGGTGCGGCTGCTGCAGAGCCGGTCGTACTACCTACGGGCCACCGCGACGCAGCAGCGGGAACTCGTCCGGGCCGTCGTCGACCTCACCCGCCACCATCCCGACCTGGCCGGACGCACGGACATCGACCTGCCCTACGAGACGCTCGTGTTCCGGGCGGTCCGGGCCGGCGGCGCGGAACACTGAGCCGTCGGGGGCCACCACGTCGATGCCCAGCCGGCGCGCCAGGATCGCGGCGGGCGGCGCCGCCTGCTCCCCGGCGCCGCCGGTGACCAGCCAGAGGCGCTCCCCGTCCCGCACGGTGATCTCACCGGAGCCGATGAGCTCGCGCAGGACGTCCGCGAACTGGCGCGGACTCAACCGTCCACTGTTGATGGTGAAGCCGTCGGGATCACTCAGGAGATCGATGGCCACCAATCCATCGACCGGCGTCACCGCCCGGGCGCGGGCGCGGTTGGCGTCGCCCGGCGGATAGAACCCGTACCCGGCGTCGGTGGCGAACAGGCACGCCCGGGCGAGGGGCAGCGCCGCATCGTCGCGCACCGCCAGGGCGTCCGTCCGGTCGCCGCCGTCACAATCCTCCCGGCCGTCCGGCTCCTCCCGGTCGTCAGGCGCCTCCCCGTCGTCAGGCGCCTCCCCGTCGTCACGGTCCTCCCGGTCGTCATCGGGCGACGTCGGCCGTCGGCTCGCGGCGCCGGTCGCCGACCGACCGGTCGCGGGGGACGTGAGGCCGGCCAGACCGACCACGGCGACCGCCGGCCCGGACGGAAGGGTGCCCGGTCCGGCGGCCGCCCCGAGTCCGCCCGTCGACGAGGCGCCCGGCAACCCGCTTGCCGGGCTGCTCGGCGGCGCACCGACCGGGGCGCTCGGCGCCACGCCGGTGGGCGCGTTCGGTGGCCCGACGGTCGCCGGAGATGGCCCGCCCGACGGTGAGCCAGCCGACGGGAACCCGGGCGAGGGTGGGCTGGCCGATGGGGGCGATCCGACCGGCGGCGCGCCGGGCGGCCCCATCGGACCGGGACGCGGCGTCGGTGGCGTGACGCCCGGGGCCGACGGAGCGACGCCCGGCCCACCCCCGCGTGAGCTCGGTTGGCCGCCGGACGCGGGTGATGTGGGCGCGGGGTCGGCGGCGGGCGGGGGCGCCAGGGATGGTGGCGGTGACGGGGCAGGCACCGGGGCCTCCGGCCGTGGCCCGGGCGGTGCCGGGGCGGCCGGCACCGGCGGCCGCCCCGGTGGTCGCGACGGCTCACCGGAGGGTCGACTGTCCACGTCGGACCCGGCGAGGACCGTCTCCGCCCAACCGTCCGAGTCCCGTCGGCGCAGCCGGGCCAGGAGCTGTCTGGTCGTCTCGTCGAGCGCGTCCCGGGCCGACGGGGCGTGGTCCGGACGCAGGCCCCGGGTGAGGCCGCCCCCGACATCCGGCGTCCCACCGGGCCGTGGCTGGTCGCGGTGCCCGGCATCACGCGGGCCGGCGAGCCGGGCCAGCCGATCGCCGACATCGGGCGGCAGCGCGATGGGTCGGCCGAGCTCCCCGGCCAGCCAAACGATCTGCGCGCGGGCCACCAACCGCGCGGTGGCGATCGCCTGGGCGAGGACGAGCCCGCCCGCCACCGCGAGACCCGGCACCGCCAGGCCGAACCCGGCGGCCACCGAAGCGAGCGCGGCGAGCTCGGCGAGGATCACCAGCTTGGCCTGCTCGACGTGCTCGGCGGCCCGCTCGCAGGCCCCACCGAGCGCGTCGCACGTGTCGGCGAGTCGGTGGAGCACGCCGTCGGAACCGGCCACCTCAGACCAGACCTCGGCGAAGCGCGCCGCCGCCCGGCCCTGCATCGCCCCGGCGACGCCGTCGCCGATCTCGTGCGCCAGCGCCGCCAGCCGCCGCAGGTGGTCGGCCACCGTGTACCACGCCCGGGCGCACCGCCACAGGGCGTCCTCATCGGCTTCGGGGAACGGAACGCCGGCGAGCCGGGCGGCCCACTCCAGGCTTCCGAGGTGGATGGTCATGGTCTCTCCGTGCCAAGCCATGGTCCACTGTGGATCGATGGCGCGGTCGTCGCGAGCCAGCGGTGGGGTGGGGTCACGTCACGACGCGCCCGGCGTCGCGTTCCGCCGACGCCAGCGCCGTGGCGAGCCGGCCGAACGCGGTGGCCAGCTCCCGACACACGACCTCGGCGGTGGCGAGCATCGATCGGGTCGCGTGGCTCGGCCCGAGGTACGCGGCCTCGAAGGCCACCCCCGCCTCGTCCGTGCCCCAGCAGCGGCCCTCGCCCGCCAGCGCCACCTCCAGGCGGTGACGCGCCTCGCCGATCTCGTCGGCCAGGTCGGCCATCCGGGCCCGCGTCCGAAGCACCTGCTCGGGATCGACCCCGATCCGACCGATCACCCTCGATCCCCGATGAGGGCGGCCAGATCGGCGGGCAGCAGCGCGGCGAGGTCCACCGAGCCGTCCGGACGGACCAGATCGTGCAACCGCTCGGGCAGCGCGTCCCGCGTCGCCGCGCGCAGCCGCTCCCGGGCCTGGGCGGCGGCGAGGCGGGAGGCGCCGAGGATGTTGTCGGCCAGCGTCGGCGCGTTGAGTCGCGACGCCCGCACCGGGTCGATGGTCAACTCCTGCAGCTGGCCGGAGACGTCGACCGTGACGGTCACGCTCCGGTCGGGCGAACTCACCCACACCCGCAGATGGGCCGCCGCGGCCTGAAGTCGCTCTATGCGCGCCCGGGTCGCTCGGTACTCATCGAGCATCGCCGCGATCTGTGCCCGCATGTCCGTCCTCATGCGACGCACCATAGCCACCGGCTCAGGGCGGCGAAACCCACTCGTTTGAACCTGTGGATAACTGCGAACCCGCCGTCGGCCCCGCGGACTCGCGCTGTCGCGACCAGCTGGCCGTCGATCAGCGTCGGCCCGATGACTCCGCCGCGGGGACGTTGCGCTCGTAGACCATGCGCAGCCCGATGAGGGTGATCATCGGTTCGTGGTGCGTGATCGTACGACACTCATCGATCACGATCGGGGCGAGCCCGCCGGTGGCGATCACCGCCTTGACCTCGCCGAGCTCCTGGACCATCCGCTCGACGATCCGGTCCACCTGGCCGGCGAACCCGAAGTACATGCCTGACTGCAGGCACTCCACAGTGTTCTTGCCGATCACCGACCGCGGCTTGGCCGCCTCGACCTTCCGCAGCTGGGCCGCCCGGGCGGCGAGCGCGTCGAACGAGATCTCGATACCCGGGGCGAACGCCCCGCCGAGGAACTCCCCCCGGGCGCTGATGACATCGAAGTTTGTGGTCGTTCCGAAATCGACCACAATAGACGGTCCACCGTAGAGGGTGTAGGCGGCGAGCGTGTTCACCACGCGGTCGGCGCCGACCTCCTTGGGGTTGTCGATCGCGAGCTGCACCCCCGTCCGGACGCCCGGCTCCACGATGACGCTGCGGACGTGGCCGAAGTACCGGGCCAGCATGGTGCGCAGGGAGCGCAGCGCCGCGGGCACGGTCGAGCAGGCGGCCACGCCGGTGATCGCCGCGGCCCCCGGACCCCGGCCCGACGGACCGATGCCGTTGAGCAGCCCGCAGTAGAGCAGGCCGAGCTCGTCGGCGGTCGACCGAGCGTCGGTCTTGACGCGCCAGCTGTGCACGATCGCCTCGCCCTCGAACGTGGCGAGCACGGTATTCGTGTTACCGATGTCGATGCAGAGCAGCACGCCTTCACCCTAGCGAACCTTTCGGTGTGCCCTGCGCCACTTGGCCCGGCCATGCAACCCGTTCGGGCGTCCGTGGCATGTACGCGATGACGGCGCAACGAGCGAGCACGGGCGGGGAGGACCATGGGTGGCGCTGTGGTTGATGAGTCGGCTCCGACGGAGTCCACGGGCCTGAGGTCGGCTTTTCGGGCGTACGCGACCAGCCGACGGGCTGACCTGCGCCGCACGGCCTACCTGCTGTGCGGCGACTGGTACCTGGCCGACGACCTGGTCCAGGACGCCCTGGCGGAAGCTCTACGTCCACTGGCGCCGGGTCCGCGCCCGGGAGGAGGTCGACGCGTACGTCCGGCGCATGCTGGTCAACGATTTCCTGGCGAGCCGCCGCCGCCCCTGGCGTCGCGAGGTCTTTTCGGCCGAGCTACCCGACGAGCCCGCGCGCGGGCCGACCGGCTCGCCGGACGAGGACGGGACCCGGGACATGCTCCGCCGCGCGCTCGCCCAGTTGCCGCCGTCGCAGCGAACCATCGTGGTGCTGCGCTACTGGGAGGACCTCTCGGTCGAGCAGACGGCCGCGATCCTCGGCTGCAGCCCCGGCAACGTCAAGAGCCAGGCCGCCCGTGGCCTGGCCCACCTCCGCGGCGCTCTCGGCGGCCGTCGCGGCCGAAGGAGGACAGCGATGACGAATCCCCACACCCCGGACGTCGCCGACGACGCGGCTCGTCGACATCGCGGACACGGTCTGCACGGAGTGGGTCGCCCAGAAGTCGCCGCCGATCATCCCCGCCGACCCGTCGGCCGAGGAGCGCCCGGACCTCGCCGACCAGTAATCCCCAGGAGGTCGGCGAGCCCGACCCGCCTCACGGATCCCTTCCCGCCGTGGCCGGCGCCGGGCGAGCCCAGCTCCTCCGGGCCGGCCACGGGCGCACGGGGTGGCGGCGGCCGGGTTCGGGCGAGGCGTCCCGGCGCCGACCGCGCGCGGTCAGGACGGCCCGGACCGCACGGGGGCCCGCCGGCCCCGGCCGAAGGCGGTCAGGTGTGCGCGTCGGGGCGCAGGTCGAAGGCGATGTCGAGGATCGGGGAGGAGTGGGTGAGCGCGCCGACGGACAGGTAGTCCACGCCGGTGGCGGCGTACTCGGCGGCCGTCTCGAGGGTGAGCCCGCCCGTCGCCTCCAGCTCGGCTTTGCCCCCGACGGCGGCGACCACCTCGCGCAGCTGGTCGGGCTTCATGTTGTCGCAGAGCAGGAAGTCGGCGCCGGCCGCCACGACCGCCACGGCTTCGTCCACTGTGGTCACCTCGACCTGCACCGGCACGTCCGGGAACGCCTCCCGGACCCGGCGGTAGGCCGCCACCACACCCCCGGCCGCGACGGCGTGGTTGTCCTTGACCATCGCCACGTCGTACAGCCCCATGCGCTTGTTCGTGCCGCCGCCGGCCCGCACCGCGTACTTCTCCAGCACCCGCAGCCCGGGCGTGGTCTTGCGGGTGTCCAGGACGCGGGCCTTCGTGCCGGCGAGCCGGTCGGCCCAGGCCCGGGTGTGGGTGGCGATGCCGGAGAGGCGGCACAGCAGGTTCAGCGCGGTGCGCTCGGCCGCGAGCAGCGCCCGGGTCGACCCTGTCACCGTGGCCAGCACGTCGCCGCGGGCCACCCGGGCGCCGTCGGCCACCTGGGTCACGAACGACGCCGTGCCGTCGCTGGCCAGGTCGAAGACGGCAGCGGCGACCGGCAGCCCGGCCACGACCCCGGACGCCCGGGCCACCAGGTCGCCGGTGCTCTGCTGGGCCGCGTCGATGGTGGCCAGCGAGGTGACGTCCCGGGCCGGGGTGCCGAGGTCCTCCTCCAGCGCGGTGGTGACGATCCGGGTCACCGCGTCGACGGGCAGCCCGGCCGCCTCGAGGAGCTCCACTGTGGACTGGTTCACAACGCCTCCCAGGTGTGGTCGAGGTGGCCGTCGTCGTCGACGCGGGCCACGAGGTGGCCGAGCCACTCGGGGCGGCTGTCGGGAAAGTCCTCGCGCCAGTGGTTGCCCCGGGTCTCCTCGCGCCGCTCGGCCGCGGCCACCAGCGCGGTCGCGACGGTGACGAGGTTCGTCGCCTCCCAGCTCGCGGTGTTGGGGCGGGACCGGGTACCGCCCGCCTCGACGAGCGTGGCCGCGGTCTGAGCCAGGGAGGTGGCGCTGCGCAGCACGCCCGCGCCCCGGGTCATCGCCTGCTGCACCCCCGACCGTACGGCCGGGTCCACCACCCAGGCGGCCGCGGCGGAGCCGGTGACCGGATCGCCCGGACGCGGCTGTCCGCCCGCGAACGACGCGGCGATGTCCTCGGCGATCCGGCGGGTGAAGACGAGCCCTTCCAGCAGCGAGTTCGAGGCGAGGCGGTTGGCGCCGTGCACGCCGGTGCAGGCCACCTCCCCGCAGGCGTACAGGCCGGGAATGGAGCTGCGGCCGTACAGGTCGGTCCGGATGCCACCGCTGGCGTAGTGGGCGGCCGGGCTCACGGGAATCAGGTCGGTCACCGGGTCGATGCCGACGGCCCGGCAGGCGGCGGTGATCGTCGGGAAGCGGCGCTCGACGTCGGGCAGGTGGCGCGCGTCGAGGAAGACGTGGTCGGTGCCGGTGGCGAGCATCACCCGGTGAATGGCCTTGGCCACGACGTCACGGGGGGCGAGCTCGGCCAGCGGGTGCTGGCCCAGCATGAAGCGCTTGCCGTCGGCGTCCACCAGGTGCGCCCCCTCGCCGCGCAGCGCCTCGCTGATCAGCGGTTGCCGCTCGGCCCGCTCGCCGTCCGTTGTGGACACCGCCAGCGCGGTCGGGTGGAACTGCACGAACTCGATGTCGGTGACCGCCGCTCCCGCCCGCAGCGCCAGCGCCACACCGTCCCCTGTGGATACCACGGGATTGGTGGTCGCGGCGAAGACCTGGCCCAGGCCCCCGGACGCGATGACCACGGCCGACGCCAGCACGGCCCCGACGCCGTCCTCGGTGCCCTCGCCGAGCACGTGCAGGGTCACCCCGCAGGCCCGCCCCGTCGCGTCCCGCAGCAGGTCCAGCACCATGGCGTGCTCGACGAGGCGGATCCACGGGTCCCGACGCACCGCCTCCTGCAGCGCGCGCTGCACCTCGGCGCCGGTCGCGTCGCCCCCGGCGTGCACGATCCGGTTGGCGTGGTGACCACCCTCCCGGGTGAGCATGAGGGTCCCGTCGGGATGCCGGTCGAAGCGCGCGCCCCACCGGATCAGCTCCCGCACCCGGGCCGGCCCCTCGGTCACCAGGACCCGGACCGCCTCAGGGTCGCCGAGGCCGGCCCCCGCCGCGAGGGTGTCCTGCGCGTGGGCCTCCGGGGTGTCGAGCGGGTCGAGGACCGCCGCGATCCCGCCCTGGGCCCAGCGGGTCGAACCGTCGTCGATGTTCTCCTTCGTCACGACGGTGACGTGCAGCCCGGCCTCCCGCAGGTGCAGGGCACACGTGAGCCCGGCGATCCCCGAGCCGACCACCACCACGTCGGTCGTCTCGGCCCAGCCCGGCTCGGCCGCCGCGAGCCGCCGGGGTACCGAGGGCAACAGCATGTCGCCAGCGTAGGTCGCTTCCTCGGCCATCCCGTGCCCGGCCGGGCCGACCCGGCTGTTGGCCACACCACACGACGGGTGGCCCTGGGTCCGGACCGTGGGTCCCAGGGCCACCGGATTCGGGGGCGTGCCTGTCAAGACTGCCGGGCGTCGCCGCCGAAGAGCATCCGGGCCAGCGTCAGCAGCATCACCACCGCTCCACCGAGCAGCGCGAGCGGCGCCCAGAGCCAGCTCAGGGTGAAGCCGACGACGAGGAACACGGCCAGCGCCACGATCCAGATGGAGACGGTGTAGATGCCGAACCGCGCCGCCGCGGCCGGGTCCCGCTCGAACCGGTCAGCGGCCCGCTCGTGCCGCGCCATCTCCCGGACCACCCAGGGCTTGTGCCGGTTGGTCTGGGTCGCTCCCAGGTAGGTGAATATGACGATTGATGACACGAGCAGGGCGGCGCCGACGACCGGCCACGCCAACGCGCGGTCGAGGGCGTACCCGGCCACGCTGCCCAGGCCGGCCAGCCCGACCCCGGTGGCGACGCCGTAACCGACGGCCCGACCCCGGGACACGGGGTAGTTGGTCGTCGTCTCCTGGCGCAGCCCGTCGCCGACCAGGAACCCCCCGGCCAGCGCCACGACGGCGATCGCGGCCACGACGTCGACGAGCTGGCCCCCGACCTCGATCAGGTCGGTCAACCGCAGCACCACGAACGCGAGCGCCGCCGCGCCGACGAGCGCCACGAGCACGGTCCGCACGACGTACGCCGGCCGGGGCCGGACCCGGTGCCGCTGCCACGCGGGGGCGTCCTTGGCGGCCCGGACGGTCTCGTCGACGATGGCGCGGACGTCGCCGAGCTCGGCGATCGCCCGACGCGCCGCCTCGCCCGGCGCGACGCCGGACGCTTGGAGCTCCTCGACCCGGGCCACCAGGTTGGCCCGCATCTCCTCCTTGAGGTCCTGCACCTCGGGCGTGACCTCGATGCCGACGAAGGCCTCGTCGAGCAGTCGGTGTATGTCGAGTGCGCTGTTACTCATCTCGGTCTCGCCTTCCCGCTTCCCTGACCACTGTGGTCGTTCAGTTGCCGACGTCGCCGCGCCGCGCCGTCGACCGAGGTTTCGTCGCCGGGGTCTCCCCGACGGAGGTTGCGTTGACGGAGGCGTCCGGTTGGCCGACGCCGCTGCGATCGAGGCCGAGCAGGGAATCGATGATCTCCCGGGTGATCACCCACGCCCGGACGCTGCGCTGGAACTCGGCCCGCCCAGCGTCGGTAATGCGGTAGTACTTGCGGCGACCGCCCTGTGACTCATCACCCCAGTAGGCCTCGACGAGACCGTCCCGCTCCAGCCGGCGGTAGCTCGCGTAGAGGGTCGCTTCCTTGATCTCGTAAGCGCCCCCGGTGGCCTCGCGGATCTGTTTGAAGATCTCGAAGCCGTAGCTGTCACCCCGGCTCAGCACACCGAGCACGATCGTCTCGGTGTGCCCGCGCAGGAGGTCCGCGGCGAAGACCTCGCCCGCCGCCCCGGGCTCGGCATGCTCAATCACGACAAGTACTGTATCAGATCTAGTACTCGTCCAGGCAAGGGTATTCGCGCCCGGTTGTCCGGAAACCGACCGAGCGACGGAGGGCGGCGGGGCGGGACGAGGGCGCGGTTCCGGAGGACCTGAGGACGCACCCTCGCGGGCCGGCCGCCGCCGGACGGCGAACGCGGGCCTCAGGCGAGCGCGGCTGTGACCAGACGCCGGCTGTGGCCAGAGAGGAGACGCAGGGGGGGCCGGAATCCGACGGCCGGGATCAGTACGGGAAGGCGCCGTGGCCGCGCAGGGACCCGGTGCGGCGCTCGGTGAGGGAGCCGTAGAAGCACCACGTCGACCGCTCGCCCGCCGCCCACATCTCGGCGCTGATCGGGGCGGCGAACTGGAAGGTGTCGCTGCCGGCCGGCAGCAGGGCAGCGGCGCCGATGCCCACGTACTCGGCGCCGACCCGCCGGCATCCGTCGTCAACCAGCTCGACCAGCCGGTCGGCCTCCGGGTAGTCGCCGTCGGGCAGGGTGATCGCGCCGGTCAGCTCCACGTCGTGCGGGCGATCGCAGGGAGTAAAGGTGGCGGCGAGCACCTCGGTGCGCTCCGCGTTGAGCCGTACGTCGGCGCAGGTCGTCGTCAGCGGGCCGCTGTCGGCCAGCGCGCCCTGCAGCGAGCCGGTGCGGGACACCACCGCGCGGTCCAGCCCGGCGACCTCCATGACCTCACACCGGAACCACCGGGCCCGGCCGGCCCACTGCCGCTCGGACGGCATCACCGGCACCACCGCCAGCCGGCTCGTGTGCGGATCGCCGCCCAGGAACACGACCGCCGCCTCCTGGCAGGCCGTGTAGGCGTACCGGAAGCGGGCGCCGCCGACCGTCGGCACGGTGTCGGGGTCGGTGTCCACATCGGGCGGAAACACACCAATGTGGAACGTCTCGGTCAGGTGGGGCTGCGAGCAGTCGACCACCGTCCCGGGCAGGAGGTCGAGCGTCGGTCCGACCGTGTGCGTTCCTTCGGCCGCCGTACACACGCCCGGGGCGGGGGTGGGCACCGAGGGGGTGGGGAATACGGCCCAGTCCACGCCGAGCCGACCGTCCCCGACGGCCGGTGGTGCGGAGCAGCCGGAGAGCGCGACGGTCGCGCCGAGGATCGACGCCACCATCGCCAGCCGCCGACGCACTCCGGTGCCTCCTTGCGCAGATGCCCGTTCCGGTCGCGGACCCTACCGCACGGCGACCACCACCGGCGTCGGCCGGCCGGTTGGCCCTGATCAAGCCGAGTGGGCAGTCAAGCCCAGTGGCAATCAAGCCAAGCGGACAGGAGGGTCCCGCCGGTCGCGCGGACCACGCAGCACCGTCGCACCGGTCGCGGACCGGAAATCTCCGACGAACCGGCACGTCCGCGACGAAGCGCCGGCGGCCGCGCGGTTAGGCCGAGCGGGCGAGGTCGCCCCGCACCAGGCCGTGCACCATGCCGTCGACCGCCGCCGCCGGATCGGCGCCGATGTCGACGATCCGGTTCTGACTGTCCACATGCACCACTCGTGGCCGGTACCGGCGAGCCAGCTCGTCGTCCATCTGGGCGTACGAAATGATGATGACGAGATCGCCCGGATGCACCAGGTGGGCGGCGGCCCCGTTGATGCCGATCACTCCGGAGCCGCGCTCGCCCTCGATGACGTACGTCTCCAGCCGCGCGCCGTTGGTCACGTCGACCACCGCCACCTGCTCGCCCGGCAGCAGGTCGGCCGCCTCCATCAGGTCCTTGTCGACGGTGAGCGAGCCGACGTAGTGCAGGTCCGCCTGGGTCACCGTCGCCCGATGGATCTTCGACTTCAACATCGTACGTGCAAACATTCACGTCTCCCGCAGGATCAGCGCCGTGTTGTCGATCAGGCGTGTCGAGCCGAAGCGTGCGGCCACGAGCAGCCGGGCCGGACCGCTCGGCGGCGGCGGGCCCAGGTCAGGGTCGGTAAGGGCGAGGTAGTCGACCTCGATGCCGTCCAGCTCACGGCGTGCGGCGGCAAGCACCTCGTCCGGGCCGTGCGGGGCAGCCCCCGCGCCGGCCCGCAGTGCCCGAGAAAGAGCGAGCGCGGCCCGGCGTTCCTCGGCCGAGAGGTAACGGTTGCGACTGGAGAGGGCAAGGCCGTCGGGTTCCCGTACGGTCGGCACCGCCCGGATGGTGGTCGGGAGGTTGAACTCGGCGACCATCGCCTTGATCAGCGTGAGCTGCTGATAGTCCTTCTCGCCGAAGTAGGCGACCGTCGGCCGGGTGAGGTTCAGGAGCTTCAGCACGACGGTGAGCACCCCATCGAAGTGTCCGGGCCGGTGCGCTCCCTCCAGGACGGTCCCGAGTGGACCGGCCGAGACCGTCACCCGAGGCTCGCCCGTCGGGTACATCTCCTCGACGCTGGGCAGGAACACCAGGTCCGTACCGCACTCGCGCAGCACCGCCAGGTCCGCCTCGACCGTCCGGGGGTAGCGGTCGAAGTCCTCGTTCGGCCCGAACTGCAGCGGGTTGACGAATATCGTGGCCAGGACGTGGTCGCACTCCGCCCGAGCGGCCCGCAGCAGCGCCGCGTGTCCATCGTGGAGCGCCCCCATCGTCATGACCACGCCGACCCGGCCCGGCAGCGCGTCCCGGGCCGCCGTCAGCTCGGCCCGGGTCGTCACGATGTCCGTCATGGCGAGATCTCCATAGTGGAGGGTTGTGCGGCGAGCGCGCCGAGCAAAGGCTCGGCGTCGGTCGGACGCAGCCGCCCGGCGGCGATCGCGCGGTCGGCGGTGCGGCGGGCCAGGGCGAGGTACGCCGGCACGGAGTCGGGGGCCACCCGCCGCAGCACCGCCAGGTGCCGGGCGATGGTGCCGGCGTCGCCCCGGGAGACCGGGCCGGTCAGCGCGGCGTCGCCGTGGACCAGGGTGTTCTCGAGCGCGGCTCGCAGCAGGGGGCCGAGCACGCGCTCGGGGTGCAGCACCCCGGCGTTCCGCAGCAGGCCCAGCGCCTCATTGGTGAGCGTCACCAGATGGTTGGCCCCGTGGGCGAGCGCCGCGTGGTAGAGCGGTCGGGCCGCCTCGTCGATCCACTCCACGCTGCCGCCGATGTCGGCGACCAGGCGCGTGGCGACGGCCCGCAGGTCCGGTGGCGCGGTGACCCCGAACGAGACGCCCTCGGCGAGCCGGTCGAGGTCGCGGGGATGCCCGGTGAAGGTCATCGCGGGGTGGAGGGCGATCCCCAGCGCGCCGACCGCGGTGGCCGGGGCGAGCACGTCGACGCCGTGGGCACCGCTGGTGTGCACCACGATCTGACCCGGAGTGAAGGAGCCGGCGTCGGCCAGCGCTCGGACGAGGGGGGCGAGGGCGTCGTCGGGGACCGCCAGCAGGACGAGGTCGGCCCCGGTCGGGACCTCGTCGGGCGGCACGACACGGGCACCGGGAAGCAGTCGTTCGATCCGGGCGAGGCTCGCCGCGGAGACGCCGGAGGCGGCGACGACCCGGTGGCCGGCGGCCGCGAGCGCGGCGCCCAGCACGGCGCCAACCCGTCCCGCGCCGATCACGCCAACCCGCAGGGGGCGGCGTTGCCTGCGTTGCGCGCCGCGGGGCCGTGTCGGGCCCGGCTGCGCCGGCTGTTCACTCATGGGCTGATCCAGTCCGTCGGAGGTACCGGTCGCCCGCCAGTATCCGTCCGCCCCTCTGCTCCGGCGTACGGTCTGTGGTGACTTTCACCAGGGCGACCGCCCGGGGTCGGCCCCGGGCTCCGTGGCCAAACGCCGCGGAGTCACCGGCGCCGGCGACGCTCGAGCGCCCCCGTCCCCACCGGTTCGCCGGTCGGGGCGCTCACCCGGCACCCCCGCTCACCCAGGGATACCGATCGGCCGCCTATCCGGCACCGCCCCACCGCACGTTCATCCACAGCCGGTTATCCACAGACCGGCGA
>Ga0310834_100727_pt1 | contig 29218 bp, 23 predicted proteins | sample SM_ome_2_FD_201314 | JGI IMG/M metagenome (GOLD analysis project Ga0310834, IMG submission 201314) | Sorghum-adapted microbial communities enriched on stacked mutant (SM) sorghum from Joint BioEnergy Institute, Emeryville, California... ... | reverse complement strand
CTTGAACTTCTGCCAGTCGCCGGTCTTGGAGAGGATGGCGATGACCGGCTCGCTCGGCTGGGCACCCACGGAGAGCCAGTGCTGAACCCGCTCGGAGTTCACCTCGATGCGCGAGGGCTCCTCCTTCGGGTGGTAGATGCCGAGGTACTCGATCGCCCGGCCGTCGCGCTTCGTGCGCGCGTCGGCGACCACGATGCGGTACTGAGGGTTGCGGATCTTTCCCATCCGCATAAGCCGGATTCGTACGGCCACGTCTGCTCGCTCCTGAAAGAACGTCTGGGCTGCGCAGCGAGGCTGCGCCCGCTCGCTCGGGTGAGGCTGGCCGCCACCGTGGGGATCAGTGTGGCCCGCTGCTCGGCTGACTGGTACCGCCGCACCAGAGAGGGCAAGGTGCGGACGGCGTGGATGGGCAGCGCACACCGTGCGGAGACCCGTCTGAAGATTCTGCCATACCGGCGGGATCTGGCCCCAACACCCCGCCCTACGGGCGGGCGACGGCCCGCGGACGGTCGTACCCCGGGGGCAGCGCCGGCACCGTCCAGGAGGCGTCGGGCCGGAAGCCCCGCCAGGTGCCGTCGAACGGGAACTGGCGGGCCTCCACGAGCTTGACCAGTCGTTCGGCGACGGCCCGCCACGGGGCGGCCTGGGGGTGCGTCCAGTCGAGCGGGTCGACCGACCGGATCGGGCCAGAGTGGGCTGGCCCGGCCGACCCGCCGGCGCTCCCGGCGGCCGGCTGCCCGTGGTCACCCCGGGCCTGCCAGTGCCACGTGTGGTCGGGCCGGACCACCAGGTCGATCGCGTGGTCCACCGTGTCCACCCCGGCACAGCCGCGGTCGGCCCATCGGACGTACGGCTCCTCCAACGTGACGCGCCATCCGGCGAAGGCGCCGTCGTCCCACAGCCAGGAGACCGCGTACGGCGTCTGCTCCGGCAGCCAGATGAGCACGTCCGGACCGGTCCAGGTCTCCCGGACCAGCCGGCTGCGGGACGGGTCGGCCGACGCCCCGGGCTCGCTGGCGCCGGGCTCACCGGCTCCGGGCTGACCAGCCCCGTTCCCGTCCGGCGTGGCCAGCCGCCACCAGGGCGAACCGCCGGGCAGCCACAGCCGCAGACCGCGATCGTCGTCCGCGGCGACCCGTACCAGGTACAAGCGCTGCAGGTGCCCGCCCCGCCAGAACCGGCGCACGAGCACCTCGCCGGGCGCGAACTTCACCAACGCTCCTTCGGGCTGGCGTCATGGTCATCTGTATCGGAGGACCCTAAGCCCTGAAGAAGCGTTAAGTCAGCGGCCAACCGGGTGAAATCTGCCACCGGACCCGATCACACCGATACCTGATCAGACCGGCGCTCGACCACACGCCGGCCGATCGCGCCGGCCGGTCACCCCGGCCGGCGGATCACAGCGACAGGTCGCAGGCGCTCATCATCTCGAACACCAGACTCTCGGCCTCGCCCGCCGGCAGCTCGGTTCCGCCGCTCAGCCCGACCTCGATGGCCAGATCCATGAATTCCTGGACGGCATCGGAGCACGCCTGGGCGTCGGCGAGGTCGTCCTCGGCCCGCCGCAGCCGGGTCTCGGTCTCCTCGAGATCCTCCCGAAGCTGCGCGATCTCGTCCTCCAGGGCGGTGATCCGGGCCTGCTGCTCGGCGCTGGTCCGCTGGGCCTCGTCGCGCTGCAGGTAGTAGAGCGTGCCGAGCGCGCCGCTGGCGAGCAGCAGGACCCCGCACACGATCCCGAGCACCACGACCCACGGGCCGCGCCGAGGCGGCGGGGCGGGAGCGTACGGCGGGGCGGTGACCGGATACGGAACCCCGGTCGCGGGATACGGCACCGCGGTCACCGGCGCGGGCGCCGGGGTGGTCGGCGGCGGCGACATCCCGGTGGGGTCGGCCGCGGCGGGCGGCGCCGGAGGTACGGGGGCCGACGGCGCGCCTCCGGCCGGGGGCACCGGCGTGGGCTGCGGCGTACCGCCCGCCGGCGCGGGCCAGTCGGATCGGGGGGCGGAGGGATCGGCGCCGGCGGCGCCGGACCCGGGCAGATCGGTACTCATCGGAACCTCTGGGTCGAACAGGAAACCTCTACACCGAAGACCCCCGTGTCAGGGACGGCGCTTCATGCGAGAAGACCGCCATATGCCCCAAGGAGCGGCATACGTCTAGAAAGGGACATATGCCAGAGAAGGACGTTGGCCGACCGGTCGGGCGGCGGCGTCACCGCCTCGAGCACGCGCCCACACCGCGGCCAACGCTCAGAACCCGCAGATGTCGAACATCTCGTCGATCACGCGGTCGATTTCGGCGTCCGGCGAGCCCGGCGGCAGGTCGATGAACGCCTCCATGGCGTCGACACACGCCTGCGCGTCGGTCAGCTCCGCCTCCACGGCGGCCAGGTCCTCCCTGAGCTGATCGAGCTCGCCGTCCCGCTCGGCGACCGTGGTCTGCAACTCGCCGATGCGGCGGTTACGGTCCTCCACCTCGGTGTAGGCGGTGTAGTACCCGTAGCCGAGGCCAACGGCGACGAGCGTCAGCAGGATGCTGAGCCCGAGCAGCACCCAGGTCCACGCGCTGGTCCGGCGCACCGGCGCGGGCGGGGCCGCGGGGTAGGCGCCGGTCGGGTAGCCGGTCGGATAGGCCGAGACCGGCATGATCGCGGTCGGGTACCCGCCGGGATGACTCGCCGGCGGCGGTGCGCTCGGGGTCGGGTACGCCTGGGGAGCCGAGTAGGTCGGCGCCGGCGGCTGGCTCGCCGGGGCGGCCGCCGACGGTTGCCCCGGGGCCGGAGCGGCCGCCGACGGTTGCGACGGCGGGGCTGCCGGCGGCTGCCCACCGGCCGGGCCGGCCGGTGGGGTCGGGGGCGGCGCCGGGTAGGCGGACGGGGCCGAGTACGGCGAGGTGGGTGGCTGGTTCGGGTCGTACGGAGTCTCGGTCACCCTGTGCCTCTTCTCAATGCAGTGACGTCCGCGGGTTCACGTCGACCGGTCGCGTTCCCGCGTCTGGGGTGGGCGGTACGGCACCGTGGGTGCAAGGGCCGCCGCTGCATCGTAGGCCGGCCGGGCCACGATCCGCTGGCCCGGCTCGCCTTCACGACATTCCGGACGGTCACGTTCGGCGGACGGCCGTGATCGGCGGACCGGATGGTCGTGACACCGACTGTCGTGACTACGGGCTGGCGTCACCGCGGGCCCCCGTCACTGCGGGCTGTCGTGACTGCGGGCCCGTCGTGACATCGGCTGCCGTGACCGGGTTGCGTACCGGGGGCCGGTCACGCCCGGACCGGCCGGCCGCGCAGCACGATCAGCCGCGGCGTGCGCAGGACGGTGAGGTCGACCCGCGGGTCGTCGTCGTAGACCACCAGGTCGGCCAGGCCCCCCTCGACCAGGCCGGGGAACCCCAGCCACTCGCGTGCACCCCAGGAGCCGGCGCGCAGGACGTCCTCTGTGGACATTCCGGCCCGCTCCCGGAGCAGCAGCATCTCCGCCACCGCCTCACCGTGCCGGACCCCACCGCCCGCGTCCGAGCCGACGTAGATCGGCACGCCCGCCTCGTAGGCGGCGGCCACCACCCGCGGGAAGCGCTCGTACAGCCGGCGCATGTGCGCGGCGTACCCGGGGAACTTGGGTTCCGCCTGGGCGGCAATCGAATTGAAGTTCTCGATATTTATCATGGTCGGCACCAGGGCAGTCCCCCGGGCCGCCATCTCGGCGATGTCGTCCTCGGACAGGCCCGTGCCGTGCTCGACCGAGTCCACCCCGGCCCGGACCATGGCCGCGACCGACTCCTCGGCGAACAGGTGAGCCGCGACCCGAACGCCGGCGGCGTGGGCGGCCTCGACCGCGGCCGCCATGGCGTCCAGGTCCCAGGCCGGGGCGAGGTCGCCCTTGCCCCGGTCGATCCAGTCGCCGACGATCTTCACCCACCCGTTGCCGGCCGCCGCCTGCGCCGCCACCGTCGCCGGCAGGTCCTCGGCGGTCACCTCCACCCCGATGCCGCGCAGGTACCGCCGCACGGGCGCGATGTGCCGACCCGCCCGGGCCAGGCGGGGCATCTCGGGGTCGTCGTCCAGTTCCGGGTACGGATACGGCGACCCGGCGTCCCGGATCGCGAGGACCCCCGCGTCCCGGTCGATGAGCGCCAGCGACCGGGCCTCGCGGACCGACTCCACGGGAGTGGCGCCGTACCGGATGCCGAGGTGGCAGTGGGCGTCGACCAGGCCGGGCAGCACGAACCCGCGGTCGGCGAGGGTCACCGCGCCCGGCACCGGCTCGAGGGTGACCCGGTCCCCGACGAGCCACAGGTCGCGAACCTCGTCGTCGGGCAGCACCACGCCGCGGACGTGCCAGGCCGCGGGCGCGTCGGATGGCGAAGAGCTCACGGAACCGTCCTACATCATCGACGGTCCTGCCCCGTCGCCCGGGCGCGCCCCGCCGACGGCTCAGCCCTTCTTGCCGCGACGGAGCTTGTTCAGGTCGAAGCGGGGCATCGGGGTCCCCGGGGCGAGCCCGTCGAGACCGCCCGGCAGCGCCGACGGGTCGAACCCGGTCGGCAGGCCACCCAGGCCGCCCATGCCGCCCAGCGGGACCGGACGCCGGGCGCCCCCGCCGCCCTTGCCGCCCTTCCGCTTGTTCTTCGGGGACTTGGTCGCCTTCCGCCGGCCCGGGAAGCCGAGCAGATTGCTCATCTGCTTCATCTGCTTCTGCGCCTCGGCGAACCGGTTCATCAGCTGGTTGACGTCGGTGACGGAGACGCCGGAGCCGTTGGCGATCCGGAGCCGGCGCGACGCATTGATAATCTTCGGATTACGCCGCTCCTCCGGCGTCATGCCCCGAATGATCGCCACGATCTTGTCGAAGTGGCGGTCGTCCAGCTCGGCCAGCGCGTCCTTGTACTGGCTCATGCCGGGAAGCATGGCCAGCATGTTGGTGATCGGGCCCATGCGCCGGAGCGTGGTGATCTGCTCCAGGAAGTCCTCAAGGGTGAAGACGTCGCCGCCAACGAGCTTGGCGGCCATCCGCTCCTTCTGCTCTTCGTCGAAGGCGGCCTCGGCCTGCTCGATCAGCGTCAGCACGTCGCCCATGCCGAGGATGCGGCTGGCCATGCGGTCCGGGTGGAAGACATCGAAGTCCTCGAGCTTCTCACCGGTGGACGCGAAGAGGATCGGGCAGCCGGTCACCTCGCGGACCGACAGCGCGGCACCACCCCGGGAGTCACCGTCCAGCTTGGACAGAACCACACCCGTGATGCCGACCCCGTCCCGGAACGCCTCCGCGGTCGCGACGGCGTCCTGACCGACCATCGCGTCGATGACGAAGAGGACCTCGTCGGGCTGGATGGCGTCGCGGATGTCGGCCGCCTGCTGCATCATCTCGGCGTCGATGCCCAGCCGGCCGGCCGTGTCGACGATCACGACGTCGCGCAGGTGCCGGCGGGCGTGCTCGATCGAGTCCCGGGCCACCGCCACCGGGTCGCCGACCCCGTTGCCGGGCTCGGGCGCGAACACCTCGACCCCGGCCCGCTCGCCCAGGACCTGCAGCTGGTTCACGGCGTTGGGTCGCTGCAGGTCGGCCGCGACGAGCAGCGGCTGGTGCCCCTGCGCGCGCAGGTGGCGGGCGAGCTTGCCGGCCAGCGTGGTCTTACCCGAACCCTGGAGACCCGCGAGCATGATCACGGTCGGCGGGTGCTTGGCGAAGTTCAACCGCCGCGCCTCGCCGCCGAGCACGGCGACCAGCTCTTCGTGAACGATCTTGATGACCTGCTGGGCGGGGTTGAGCGCCTGGGACACCTCGGCCCCCCGCGCCCGCTCCTTGAGCCGGGCGATGAAGCCCTTGACCACGGGCAGGGCGACGTCCGCCTCCAACAGCGCACGCCGGATCTCCCGGGCCGTCGTGTCGATGTCGGCGTCGGTGAGCCGACCCTTGCCACGCAGCTTCGAGAAGATGCCGGAGAGTCGGTCGCTCAGCGAGTCAAACACGAGTCTTCCTCAGGATCGGGGGTTGGACGGACAGGCGGAGAGCGGGCCATCCCAGGGTAGCCGTCGACGTGCCGGGGTGGGCAGCCGTACGCGCGGCCAGGACACGGCTCCGTGACCGTACGCCCCGGGCTCGGCGGGTGCTCCGGCTGCTCCAGTCCAGCACAGGGGCCGACACGTCCGGCACGCCGGGCGCTTCAGTCCAGCACCGGCAGCGCCGCGGCGAGCACGGCCCGCTCGACCGCGGCCCGCTCCGGGGCACTCGACCAGTCTCCCACCAGGTAGAACGCATCGACCACGTCCGAGCCCAGGGTGGAGATGCGGGCGGCCCGGATGTGCGCCCCGGCGAGCTCGAGGGCGTGGGCCACGCGGTAGAGCAGGCCCGCGTCGTCCGCGGCCCGCAGCTCCAGGATGGTGGCGTCGGTGGCCCGGTCGACGGCCCACACCACGCGCGGCGGCGGGGCCTCCCGCTCGGTACCGCCCCGGGGCCGCAGGGTGCTGCGCACCCGCGCGGCCAGCGCGGCGTTCACGTCGAGATCCCCGGAGAGCGCCCGCGTCAGGTCGGCGACCAGTCGCTGCCGGTCGGGGCCGGCGACGTCCCGCGGCTGCACCCGGCACGAGACCACGGTCACGGCGGACCCGTCCACGGTCATGGTCGCGGTGTCGGCCGAGACGACGTCCAGGCGGTGGAGGGTGAGGCAGCCCGCCACCGAGGCGAGCAGGCCGATGCGGTCGCCCGCCGCCACCGTCACCCGGTCGGGCGTGATCTCGATCGCCGGCAGCTGGCCGCGGACCAGCGACGACCACCGGGCCGGGTTCGTCGGGGGCGGGGCGACCGTCCCCGTGACGAGCGCGGCCCGTACCCGCGCCACCAGGTCGGCCACCAGCCGATCCTTCCAGGCCGACCAAGCGGCCGGCCCGGTGGCCACGGCGTCTGCCTTGCTGAGCGCGTGCAGCAGCTCGAGCGTCTCGACATCGCCCACGATGTCCGCCACGTGCCGGACCGTCTGCGGGTCGCCGAGGTCGCGCCGCGTGGCGACCTCGGGCAGCAGCAGGTGCCAGCGGACCAGGCGACCGACCGCGGCCACGTCCTCCGGCGGGAGCCCGATCGACTCGACGATCTCGGTGGCGAGGTCGGCCCCGACCACCGAGTGGTCGCCGTGCAGTCCCTTGCCGATGTCGTGCAGCAGCGCCCCGAGGAAGAGCAGGTCGGGGCGCGCCACGTCCCGGGCGTACCGGGCGGCCGCCGCGACCGCCTCGATGAGGTGCCGGTCGAGCGTGAAGCGGTGCACCGGGTTGTGCTGGGGAGCGCTGCGGATGCGCGCCCACTCCGGCAGCCAGGCGGTGACCAGGCCGTACCGGTCGCACGCCTCCCAGGTCGAGACCAGCATCGGCCCGGCCCCGAGGAGCTGGGCGAACGCGGTACGCGCCGACTCCGGCCACGGCCGGGGCAGCGGGGGGCAGTGCCGGGCCAGCCACTCCAGCGTGCCGGGCGAGATGCGCAGGCCGTGCCGGGCCGCCGCCGCCGCGACCCGGACCGACAGCGTCGGGTCGACGCGCGGACCCACCACGGCCCGCGCGAGCACCACCTCGCCGTCCTGCGCGACCACGTCCGGCGCCACGGGCGTCCGCACGACCGGCCCGGTCCGGTGCCGGCCGTGCCGCTGCGCCGCCACCCACCGCTCGGCCGCCCGGAGCGCGTCGTCGACGGCGTAGGCGATGGTGCGGGCGTCGTCGGCGATCCGACGGCGCAGCGCCTCCGGGCCGGGCAGGCCGAGCAGCGCGGCGACGTCGTCGAGGTCCTGGACGAAGAGGCGGTCCCGCCGCCGCCCCGCCACCACGTGCAGCGCGTCCCGGACGTCCAGCAGCCGGGTGTACCCGGCACGGACCTGGGGCCGCCAGGCGTCGGCGACCTGGGCGAAGGCGACCCCGCGCAGGACCCGTACGTCGCGCAGGCCGCCCCGGGCCTCCTTCAGGTCACCGTCGAGCAGGAACGCGAGCTCGCCCTGGGCCCGCCAGCGCTGGGTGGTGAGCTCGCGCAGCACCGGTAGGTGCTGCCGGGCCAGGGCACGCCACTGCTCCCGGGCCATGTCCCGCAGCCGGTTGGTGAGCTCCTCGTCGCCGGCGACGTGCCGGATGTCGAGCAGGCCGAGGGCCGCCCTGGTGTCCTCGCGGCCCACCGCCAGCGCCTCGTCCGGGGTCCGGACGGAGTGGTCCAGCGTCAGGCCGGCGTCCCACACCGGGTACCACACGCGCTCCGCGACCGACCCCACGTCGGCGACCCCGGTGTGCAGGATCATCAGGTCGAGGTCGCTGTACGGCGCGCACTCGCGCCGGCCGAGCCCGCCGAGCGCGGCCAGCGCGATCCCGGCCGGCGGCTGCGCCTGGTCAAACAGCTCCCCCAACCATGCGTCGAACGCCGCCGCACGCTCCTCGCGCGCGGCGGCGCCCACACCCAGTTCGCCTCCCCGCAGGACGGCCGGTAGCCCGCCGCGGGGCTCCTCGCCTGCCTCGTCGGCGCCGGCGGGACCGCCCGGGGCGACCGCCCCGGCCTCGGCGAGGCCGGTCGGCCCGGCCGCCGCGGGATCAGCCGGGCCGGCGGCCCCGACGCTCGGGGGATCGGTCGGGGCCGCCGAACCAACAACGGCGGGAGAACCGACAACGGAGGGACTGGTCGGCCGCGGCCCCGGGCCGCCCTCGCTGACCAGTCCCTCCATCGTCGTCACACGGTGATTCGTTCGTCGTTACCGCATTCGGTGGCTAGAGGGCGTCCAGGCCGCGTTCGCCGGTCCGGACCCTGACCACGTCGTCGACGGAGGTCACCCACACCTTCCCGTCACCGATCTTGCCGGTGCGGGCGGCGTTGACGACCGCCTCGACGACCTTATCGGCGTCGATATCGTCGATCAGCACATCGATTCGGTACTTGGGCAGGAACTCCACGGTGTACTCGGCGCCCCGGTAGACCTCGGTGTGGCCCTTCTGGCGCCCGTACCCCTGGACCTCGCTCACGGTCATCCCCGAGACGCCCATCGCGTGCAACGCCTCCTTGACCGCGTCGAGCTGGTGCGGCTTGATGACCGCTGTCACGAGTTTCATGCCCCCGAACCCTTCACCTGCCGTTCCGTCAGGCTACACACCCGAGGAGACGGAGTGGGCACCGGCGCTGCTGCTGGCCTCGACCGGGGTGAAGGTCTCGTACGCCGACTCCTTGTGCTCGTGGACGTCGATGCCCTCGATCTCCTGCTCCTCGCGGACCCGGAACAGGCCGACCTTCTTGAGGATGAAGCCGACGACCAGGGCGACCACGAACGACCAGACGGAGACGATCGCCGCACCCTCGAACTGAGCGATCAGCTGCGAGGCACCGCCGCCGTTGAAGAGGCCGACACCCTCGCCGACGTACTCGCCGGTGGCCTCGTCGGTGCCGAAGTTCCAACCGAACAGACCGATCCACAGGGTGCCGATCCAGCCGGCCACGAAGTGGATGCCGAACACGTCGAGCGAGTCGTCGTACTTGAGGACGTACTTCAGGCCGACGGCGAGGCAGGACAGCGCACCGGCGACCAGACCCAGGACCACGGCCCAGATCGGCTGGAGCGACGCGCAGGACGGCGTGATCGCGACCAGACCGGCGACCGCACCGGAGGACGCACCGACCAGCGTCGGCTTGCCGTTCTTGATCCACTCGACGATGATCCAGCCGAGCAGGGCCGCCGCGGTGGCCACCTGGGTGTTGAGGAACGCGATCGCGGTGACCTGGTCCACCGCCAGCTCGGAACCGGCGTTGAAGCCGAACCAGCCGAACCACAGCAGGGCGGCACCGAGGGCCACGAACGGCACGTTGTGCGGCTTGAAGCTCTGGTGCGGCCAGCCGACCCGCCGGCCGAGCACGATCGCCAGGGCGAGCGCCGCGGCACCGGCGTTGATGTGCACGGCCGTACCACCGGCGAAGTCGACCACGCCGAGGTTGCCGATGAAGCCGCCGCCCCAGACCATGTGGGCCACCGGGGCGTACACGATCGTGAACCAGGCGGCCGCGAAGATGAGCCAGCCGGCGAACTTGGCCCGGTCCGACAGTGCACCGCTGATCAGGGCGACCGTGATGATGGCGAACATCATCTGGAACGCCATGAACACGTAGGTGGGCAGCCCGTCCACGTCGGCGAAGAGGTCGACCGTGCCGAACAGACCCGACGGGTTGCCGAAGAAGCCCGGGTTCTCGCCCACCGGCACGTCCTCACCGAAGGCGACCCCGAAGCCGTACAAGAGCCAGAGAACCGAGATGAGCCCGATCGATGAGAAGCTCATCATCATCATGTTCACGACGCTCTTGGCACGGTTCAGACCGCCATAAAAGAGCGCCAGACCTGGTGTCATGAGCAACACCAGGGCGCTGGATACCAGGATCCAGCCGGTGTCAGGAGCATTGAGTTCCACGCTGAGGGCCCCTCTCGAGGATGACGAGTCCTGTCCCGTCGCCGGGGAACGGGCGGACGGGGCGGTGATTCGTTACGGCGGAGGGCGGCTCTGCCGGTCGCCGGTTGCGCGGAAGCCTGTCCGACCGCTGTTTCACAGAAAGGCCCCAGTGCGTTTCCAGACCGTCACCGTGTGTTTCGCACATGTGAAGCCCGCCGCACGAGTGCCGCGCCTGACCGGTCGGACGATGCGGCGAATGGCCGATGGTGCCGCCCGAACTACCTGCGCGGATGCCGCGCGATCGGCCCGCCGCACTAGGGGATCGGCGGCCACGTTGTGACGAGGTCAACGGCGGCGCCACCGCCTCCGGACAAGCAGAGTGGAGCGCCGGACCCCGACGCGATCATGGTGCTGATGGTGCAGGTTGGCCGGGGCGGCTAGCATTCGGGCCATGTCACGACCCCTTCGTGGGCGCTTCGTCCGGTCCCTGCTCGCGTTTGTCGCGCCCCTGCTCCTCGTACCGGGTCTTCTGGCCGCCTGCTCCAAGGACGAGACCTCCCAGGACGTCCCGGAGGAGAGCCTGCCCGACGGCGCCGCGCTGCTGGCCGAGTCGGCATCGGCGATGTCCGATGTCGAGACGGTCCACATCGTGCTCGACATCGACCCGCCCGTGGGCAGCCTGCCGATCGCGCGGGCGGAAGGCGACCTCAAGCGCGGCGGCGACGCCAAGGGGACGATCCAGCTCCTCGCCGGCGCGCAGCTGCTCGAGGTCGAGTTCGTCGTGATGGGCGACGACGCCTGGGTGAAGTACCCGACCGGCGGGTGGCAGGCCGCGGGCGCCATCACCAACATCTACGACCCCTCGGCGATCCTCGACCCGCAGCGCGGCGTGGCCAACCTGCTGAGCACCGCGTCCAACGCCCGTACCGAGGGCGCCGAGACCGTGAATGGTGTCGACGCCTGGCGCATCGCGGCGGACATCGACCATGACGCGGCCAACATGCTCGTGCCCGGTGTGCCGGACGGCCTGACCGGCACGGTGTGGGTGGACCAGGACTCCAAGCGCATGGTGAAGGCGGTCGTGAACTCGCCGCAGAGCGGCAGCACGCCGGCCTCGACCATCACCCTGGACATGACGGACTTCAACGCGGCGGTGGATGTCGGTGCTCCGGTCTGACGCGGCGATGGCCGGCGTCACGCCGGCCCGGCGTCGGGTGGCGATCGGGGCCGGAGCGGCCGCGGTGCTGCTCGCCTCCCTCGACGCGTATGTCGTGGTGACCCTGTTCGTCGACATGGCCCGCGACATGCACGTCGCGGTGAACCGCCTCGAGCAGGCGACGCCGGTGGTGACGGGCTTCCTGCTGGGCTACGTGGCCGGCATGCCGCTGCTCGGCGGCCTGTCGGACAAGATGGGCCGGCGCGCGGTGACCCAGATCTGCCTGGCCGGCTTCATGATCGGCTCGGTGGTCACCGCGGCGTCCATCCAGATAGGCGAGTACCTCGAGATTGAGCCGCTCACCGTCCTCGTGGCCGGGCGCGTGATCCAGGGGCTCGCCGGCGGGGCGCTGCTGCCGGTCTCGATGGCCCTGGTCGCCGACCTGTGGACGGAGGAGCGCCGGCCGGCGGTGCTGGGCACCGTGGGCGCCGCGCAGGAGCTCGGCAGCGTGCTCGGACCGCTGTACGGCGGGGCGCTCGGAGCGCTCATCGGCTGGCAGGGCATCTTCTGGATCAACGTGCCGCTGGTGCTGCTCGCCATGGTGGCCGTACAGGTGGCCCTGCCCGGGCGGGCCGCCCTCGGCCACGCCGGCCCGCGCCCCAAGGTCGACGTGGTGGGTGGGCTGCTGCTCGCCCTCTCCCTCGGCCTGCTCACGGTGGGGCTGAACAACCAGAATCCGGAGGAGTCGATCCTGCCGCCCTACGGCCCGCCGCTGATCATCGGCGGGGTGGTCGTGCTCGTCGCCTTCCTGGTCTGGGAGTCGATCGCCCGCACCAAGCTCGTGGACCTGTCCGGGGCGCCCAAGCTGCCCTTCTTCGCCGTGCTGATCGCGAGCCTGCTGGCCGGGGCGGCCCTGCTGGTCACCCTGCTGGACATCGTGCTGCTCGCCCAGGGCGTGCTCGGCATCACCGACCCGCGGGAGTCGGCGAAGCTTCTGGTGTACTTCCTGGCCGCGCTGCCGGTCGGCGCGGTCGTCGGCGGCGTCATCGCCGGGAAGTTCGGCCTGCGGGGCGTCACCGTCGTCGGGTTCCTGATCTCCACGGTCGCCTACTGGCTCGTCTCGACCTGGCCGGCCTCGATCCTCACCGAGCGGCACGAGGTGCTGGGGGTGTCCCTGTCGCGGATGAACACCGACCTCGCGCTGGCCGGCCTCGGTCTGGGCCTGGTCATCGCCCCGCTGTCGGCGGCGGTGCTGCGCATCGTGCCGCCGTCTCAGCACGGCGTCGCCTCGGCCGGCGTGGTGGTGGCCCGGACCATCGGCATGCTCGTGGGCTTCGCCGCGCTCACCGGCTGGGGGCTGCACCGGTTCCACACGGTCACCCGCGACCTGACGCCGCCCCTGCCGGAGAACCTGCTGGCCCCGACGCCCGAGGAGCTCGCGGCGATCGCCGCCTACGAGGCCCAGCTGCGCGACTACCTGATGGGCATGTACCGGGAGATCTTCCTGGCCACCGCGGCCTGCTGCCTGGTCGCCGCCCTGGTGAGCGTCGCCATCACCCACCGCCGCTCGGCGGCCCAGCCGGCCACGGAGCCCAGCGAAGCCCCGGTGGCCGCCTGAGCGGGTCGTCCGGTACGAAGACCGAGCCCCCGTCGTTCCCCGCGCGGGGCCGGTCGGCGGCCGCCCACCGGGCGGTCAGCGGAGGGCGGCCTCGAGGATGTGCCGTTCGGCGTCGATGAGGCGCAGGTCGCGCATGGGCCGCCGCAGGTGTCCCTTGTGGACGATCCGGACGAAGGCCGGGTCCCCGGCGGCGGCCATGCGGCGGATCCCCTCGATGTGGTCGACGATCCGGGCCCGGATGGTGGCGACCAGGCGGTGCCGGTCGCGGGCCGTCAGGCCGTACGCGTCGGCGAAGAGCCGCAGCCGGCGCGGACGGTCGGGGCTGTGCCACCCCAGCGTCCGGGAATCCTGGTCGGAGAAGATCGGCACCCAGGTCCAGGCGGCGTAGGCGACGTCGTAGATGCGGGCCCCGGGCGAGGACAGGTCGAAGTCGATCAGCGCCAGCGTGTTGTCCGGCCGCCAGATCACATTGTGCGGGGCGGCGTCGTGGTGGCAGACCACCTCGGTGCCCGGCGGCGGTGGACCAAAGGACCGCCAGACCGCCCCCGGGGCCGGCCGGAACCCGTACTGCGCGTCGTGGAACCGACGCAGCATGGTCGCCACCGCCACCAGCGCCTCGTCGGTCACCCAGTGCGGCTTCAGGGGATACGACCCGCACTCACCCTCGAGGTAGGAGAGCACCTCCCGCCCGCGCTCGTCGATGCCCAGGGCGCGCGGAGCGCCGGTGAACCCCACCGCCTCGAGGTGGCGCAGCAGGGAGTGCACCGCCGGGGTCCACGGTCCGGTGTTGCGGCGGACCGTGTTTCCCACCCGCACCACGGTGCTCGTGTTTCCGCCCAGGAGCGGAATCTCCTCCTGGGCGCCTGTTGTCACCACCCGTGCCCTTCCGGATGCCACCCGTGCCCTTCCGACCTCATCCGGCGACGTTGCCAGCCGACCAACCCCGAGGGCGTCGGCCCCGGCTGGGAAAGCCAGGTCCGCTCAATTTAGACGCCATCGGCAAGGCCTGTCCCGTCCGTCGGGGCGACCCGACCCTTCGGGCCAGCGCTGCCGGGCCAGACCATTGCTGGGCGAACCGCTACTGGGCCAACAGGGCGTCGACGAACACCTTCGGCTCGAACGGGGCCAGGTCGTCCGGGCCCTCCCCCAGCCCGACGAGCTTGACCGGAATGCCCAGCTTGCGCTGGACGGCGATCACGATGCCGCCCTTGGCGGTGCCGTCGAGCTTGGTCAGCACCACACCCGTCACGTTCACCACCTCGGTGAACACGCGGGCCTGCTCCAGGCCGTTCTGCCCCGTGGTCGCGTCCAGCACCAGGAGGGTCTCGTCGACCGGCCCGTGCTTCTCGACGACCCGCTTCACCTTGCCGAGCTCGTCCATCAGCCCGACCTTGTTCTGCAGCCGGCCCGCGGTGTCGATGACCACCGTGTCGACGCCGGTCTCGATCCCCCGCCGCACCGCGTCGAACGCGACCGCGGCCGGGTCGCCCTTCTCAGGCCCCCGCACGACCTCGGCCCCGACCCGGCTGGCCCAGGTGGCGAGCTGGTCCGCGGCCGCGGCCCGGAACGTGTCCGCGGCGCCCAGCAGCACCGAGTGACCATCGGCGACGAGCACGCGGGCGATCTTGCCGCAGGTGGTGGTCTTGCCGGACCCGTTCACGCCCACGACCAGCAGCACGGCCGGCCGGTCTCCGGTCGGCGTGGCGCGCAGCGAACGATCGGCGGCCGGGTCGAGGGCCTCGAGCAGCTCGTCGGCGAGCATCTGGCGGAGCTCGGCCGCGTCGGACGTGCCCAGCACGCGCGCCCGCTCCCGCAGCCGATCCACGATCTCCGTGGTCGCCTCGACGCCCACGTCGGCCGAGATGAGCGTGTCCTCGATCTCCTCCCAGGTCTCCTCGTCGAGGCGGTCCCGGGCGAGCAGGGCGAGCAGTCCGCGCCCGAAAACGTTCTGCGACTTCGCCAGGCGCGCCCGCAGCCGCGCCATCCGCCCGGCGGTGGGCGCGGGGCGCTCGAGGACCTCAACCCGCTCCTCGACGATCACCGGCTCGGCCGCGACCTCGACCGGCTCCTCGACGACCTCGACCGGCTCCTCGACGAGAACCGGCTCCTCGACGAGAACCGGCTCCTCGACCGCGACCGGCTCCTCGACGACCGCTGGTTCCTCGACGGCAACCGGCTCCGGGGCCGGCTCGGCCACCTCGGGCTGCGGGGCGGGTGGACGGACCCGTACCTCGGGCGCGGGTGGGGCGGTGGGAGCCTTGGCCGGCTTCGCCCCGGGTTTCGGCGCCACCTTGGTCGGCCGGCCGGGACCGGTCGGCGCGGTGGTGGGGGCGGCCTTCGGGCGGGTGGCCTTCACGGCCTCGGCCGCCGCGGTGCCCGATCGGGCCACGGGTCGGCGCGGCTCGGGGCGGGTCTCCGACGGGGCCTCGCGGTCCCACTTCCGCACGGCCGGAACGATCGCCGCCGCGCCCGCGGCGACCAGCAGCAGCCCCAGGTACCAGATCTCGGGAGGCATGATGGCAATCCTGTCAGACCGCCGCACCCGGCCACGTCGCGAGGCGGGATCACCACCCGCGTCGCGGCCGGCGGCGCCATGGGTCGAGAAGGACCACGGTCTCGCAAGCGTGCGCCGTCGGGCGCCGGAAGGGGCGAGACGTCAGCCGACCTGCAGCGCAGGAAGGGCCCGGTGGCCACGAGACCGAGCGAGTCAGGCGGCCCGCACGTCAGGCGTCGGTCGTCTCGACGTCGCGCAGCCGCTGGCTGATGACCTGGGTCACGCCGCCCCGCATGGTGACGCCGTACAGGGCATCGGCGATCTCCATGGTCCGCTTCTGGTGCGTGATGATGATCAGCTGGCTGCGCTCCCGCAGCTGCTCCAGCAGGGTCAGCAGCCGGCCGAGGTTGACGTCGTCGAGGGCGGCCTCGACCTCGTCCATGATGTAGAACGGGCTCGGCCGGGCGCGGAAGATCGCGCAGAGCAGCGCCACCGCAGTCAGCGACCGCTCACCGCCCGAGAGCAGGGACAGCCGCTTGATCTTCTTCCCCGGCGGGCGGGCCTCGACCTCGATGCCGGTGTTGAGCATGTCGTTCGGGTCGGTGAGCACGAGGCGACCCTCGCCCCCGGGGAAGAGGACACCGAAGACCTGCTCGAACTCCCGGGCCGTGTCCTCATACGCCGAGGTAAATACCTCGAGGATCTTCTCGTCGACGTCCTTGACGACCGTCAGCAGGTCGCGCCGGGTCGCCTTCACGTCCTCGAGCTGGTCGGAGAGGAACTTGTACCGCTCCTCCAGGGCGGCGAACTCCTCCAGCGCCAGCGGGTTCACCTTGCCCAGCAAGGTCAGGTCCTTCTCCGCCTTGGCGGCCCGCCGCTCCTGCACGGCCCGGTCGTAGGGCACCGGCTCCGGCGGGGGCAGCCCCTCCGCCTCGGCCGCCGCCACCTCCTGGGCCGACGGAGGCACCGGCACGTCGGGGCCGTACTCGGCGATCAGCGTCTCGGGGTCGATCCCGAACTCCTCGCGCGCCCGCGTCTCGAGCTGCTCGATGCGCATCCGCTGCTCGGCCCGCGCCACCTCGTCCCGGTGGACCTGCGAGGTGAGCCGGTCCAGCTCCGCGGCGATCTCGCGCGCCGCGGCCCGGACGGTCTGCAGCTCCGCCTCGCGACCGACCCGCCCCTGGACGATCGCGTCGCGCCGCTCGGCCGCCTGCAACAACGCCACCCCGGCCCGGGACAGGGCGTACTCCGCCCCACCGACCACGGCCGCCGCCACCGCGGCGCCCCGGGACCGCGCGGCCCGCCGCGCCTCGGCCCGGGCGCGCGCCTCGCGCTCCTGCTCGGCCTGCCGGAACAGCGCATCGGCCCGCCCGGCGAGGGCGGCCACGCGCTCCTCGGCGGTACGGACGGCCAGCCGGAGCTCGATCTCGCGCTGGCGCGCGGCCGGCACCGCCGCCGCCAGGTTGTCACGCTCCACAGTGGAGGGCTCGGTCTCGACCGGCTCCTGCTCGGCGGCGCGCAGCCGCTCCTCCAGCTCGGTGAGCCCGGCGAGGTCGCGGTCCCGCGCCTGCTCCGCCGCGAACCGGCTCTGCGCGATGCGGTCCGCCTCGGCCTTCGCCGACCGCGCGGCCGCGCCGAGCTCGGCCAGGCGACGGCTCGCCGAGTTGCGCTCCCCTTCCGCGGCCTTGCGGGCGTTGGCGGCCTCCACCACCGCGGCCTTGGCCGCGGCGTGCTCGGCCCGCACGACGTCCAGCTCGGCCCGCAGCTCGGCCAGCCGCTCCTCCATGGCCAGCCGGTTGCGCCGCGCCTCCTCGACGGCCGCCTGAATCTCGATGAAGCTCTGCGCCTTGCCGGAGCCACCGACCGCCACGTACGCCCCGAGCAGGTCACCCTCGGGGGTCACCGCCCGCAGCTCGGGCGCGTAGCTCACGATGCTGCGCGCGGTGGCGAGGTCGGGCGCGAAGACGACGTCCTGCAGCAGCCGCACGACCGCGCCGCGCATGTGGTCGGGGGCATGGACCACGTCGACGGCCCAGCGGGCGCCCTCGGGCAGGGCCGGCCGGTCGCCCTTGGCCGGCATGTCCGCCCCGCCCACGATGAGTGCTGCCCGGCCGGCATCCTGGGCCTTCAACAGCTCGATCGCCGCCTGGGCGCTGTCCACATCGGACACCGCCACCGCGTCGGCCAGCGTCCCCAGGGCCGCGGCCAACGCCGCCTCGTACCCGGGCTCGACCGACAACAGCGCGGCCACGCTGCCCAGCAGGCCCTTGACCCGGCCCGCGTGGGCGAGCAGCGCCCCGGCCCCGTCCTTGCGCTGCAGGCCGATCGCGAGCGCGTCCTCGCGTGCCTTCCAGTGCGCGACCTCCCGCTCGGCCGCCCGCTCGAAGTCGGTCAGCTCCTTCAGCCGCGCCGCGACGGCCTGCTCGGCGGCGACCGCGTGCTCGTGCCGCCGGACCAGCTCATCGATGCCTCGATCGGCCTCGCTCGCCCCGGCGGCGGCGATCTCGTACTGCTCCTGGGCGGCGGCCGCCCGGGCCTGCGCCTCCTCGAGCGCGGCGTCGAGCCGGGCGATCTCCTCGGCCGCGGCGGCCGACCGGGTGCGCATCGCGTTGACCTGGCCGGCGAGCCGCGCCAGGCTCTCCCGCCGGTCCGCGATCGCCCGCACCGCGGCGACGAGCGCCTCCTCGGCCTCGGCGAGCCGTCGCTCCATCTGCATGCGGCTCTCGACCGCCTCGTTGAGCCGGGCCTGCTGCTCGGCCAGCTCGGCGCGCAGCTCGATCTCCTGCTCGCGCAGCGCCTCGGCCTCGGCCAGCAGCTCCTCCGGGTCCGGGCCCGGTCGCACCTCCGGCTCCTCGGCGGTGAGGTTGCGCCACCGCTGCAGGGCGAGCTGGTGCGTGGCCCGGAGACGTTCCTGCACAGTGGACAGTTGCAGCACCGTCTCCTGCGCGCGGGCGAGCTCGGGCGCGTCCGCGGCCAGCGCGGCCTCCAGCTCGGCCAGACGCGCTTCGATTTCTTGATGCTTGGCCTCGACCTCCGCGCGCCGCTGCCGCAGCGCGTTCTCGTCGGCGATGTCCTTCTCCAGCGCGGTGCGGACCGTGACCAGGTCGTCGGCCAGCAGCCGGAGCCGGGCGTCCCGGAGGTCGGCCTGGATGGTCGCGGCCCGGCGAGCCACCTCCGCCTGCTTGCCGAGCGGCTTGAGCTGGCGGCGCAGCTCCGCCGTCAGGTCGGAGAGGCGGTTCAGGTTGGCCTGCATCGACTCCAGCTTGCGCAGCGCCTTCTCCTTGCGCTTGCGGTGCTTGAGCACGCCCGCCGCCTCCTCGATGAAGGCGCGGCGTTCCTCGGGCTTGGCGTGCAGCACCGAGTCGAGCTGGCCCTGGCCGACGATCACGTGCATCTCGCGGCCGATGCCGGAGTCGGAAAGAAGCTCCTGAATATCGAGCAGGCGGCAGGAGTCGCCGTTGATCTCGTACTCGCTCTCCCCCGAGCGGTACATGCGCCGGGTGATCGACACCTCGGTGTACTCGATGGGCAGCGCGCCGTCGCTGTTGTCGATGGTCAGGGTGACCTCGGCCCGTCCCAACGGCGCCCGGCCCGGGGTGCCGGCGAAGATGACGTCCTCCATCTTGCCGCCGCGCAGCGCCTTGGCCCCCTGCTCACCGAGCACCCACGCGATGGCATCGACCACATTGGACTTACCCGAGCCGTTGGGACCGACGACACACGTGATCCCCGGCTCGAACCGGAGCGTGGTCGTGGACGCGAAGGACTTGAAGCCCTTCACCGTCAGGGTCTTCAGATGCACGGCTCTCCGCGATGTCACTCGGGCCGCCGAGGCGGCGCTGGAGGGTGGTCGGCACTGGTCCGGCCACGGCGGGCACTACCCCGCCTCTGGGCAGGCTAACCTCCGCCAGCCCGGTTTCCTGGCAACGACGCGCACGGTAGCGGCCCGGACCACACGCCCGATCGGCGGCCCGAAGCCCCGGTCAGCGACCCAGACCACGGGTCAGCCACCCAAAGCTCGATCGGCGACTCAAAGCTCGATCGGCGACTCAAAGCTCGATCAGCGAAGTAAAAGCTCGGTCAGCGGAGCAAAACTCGATCAGCGGCCCAAACCCGTCAGCGACCCGGGAAAAGGGATGCGCGCCGACGGCTTGTCGGCGCGCGGTGTGGTTGTTGCGTATCCGGTTGTCCGATCGACCTCGGCGATCTAGGCGAGCGCGGGCTCCGCAATGTGGAGCAGGTCCTCCGTGCGGGACGCGTCGGCGGCGAGCCGGTCGTTCTCCGCGCGAAGCCGCATGACCTCGACCTCAAGGTCCCGAACCCGGGCACGCAGGCGGGTGACCTCGTCGAGCAGGCGCTTGTCGGGCGCGCTGCCCACGTGGCCGTAGAGGGCCTTCGCCATATCATCTCCTTGTCAGCGCCGCCGGTGCTTCCCGGTCAACGCGCGCCATGACCAGTGCCCACCGAGGGCGGGAGTGCAGGTAGACATCCCATGAGGCTGCTGACACACACAGCCTCGGACACCTCGTCCCGCATGCGGACACGGCAGGACGCGACTGGCGACGCCCCTAATAGTCCCGCCGCGCCCCGCGACAGTCAAGCCGGGCACCGTCGCATCCACCCCACCACGGCCAACTGGACCCACTTGTCCCGTTTGGCACCCCCAGATATCCCCCGTTAGGGGACATCCTCGGCGAGCCTGGGTAATAGGCCGCGAATCACTCGGGCACCCGCTGGCGCGGCCGCGGCTGGCGCGGTGGCGTCACCGCACCGGCCCGCGCCGTCGGGCGGGGACGCGGCTGGCAGCGCGGGCAGGAGTACGACGACCGGTTCATGAACGGCTCCCGCCGGATCGCAGCCCCGCAGCGCCGGCACGGCTGGCCCTCCCGGCCGTACACCGCGAGCGAGCGGTCGAAGTACCCGCTCTCCCCGTTCACGTTCACGTACAAGGCATCGAAGCTCGTGCCGCCCTGGGCGAGCGCCTCGGTCATCACCTCGGTGACGTGGCCGAGCAGGCGATGGGCGACCGGCCGGCTGAGGCTCGCCGCCAGGCGGTCGCCGTGCAGGCCCGCCCGCCACAGTGCCTCGTCGGCGTAGATGTTGCCCACGCCGCCGATGAGCGTCTGGTCGAGCAGGGCCCGCTTCACCCCGGTCCGGCGCCGGCGCAGCGCCGCGACGACCGCGTCGGGGTCGAAGAGGGGATCGAAGGGATCCCGGGCGATGTGCGCGATCTCCCGCGGCAGCTGCGCGCCCCCGCGGGACACCAGCATCCCGCCGAACGTGCGCTGGTCGACGAAGCGCAGGTCCGGCCCGCCGTCGGCGAAGGTGAACCGGACCCGCAGGTGCGGTCCGGCCGCGGCCGTGGGCGGCTGCACCAGCATCTGCCCCGACATGCCCAGGTGCCCGAGCACGGCGTCGCCGGAGTCCAGCGCCAGCCAGAGGTACTTGGCCCGGCGGCACACCTGCGTGACCGTACGACCGGCCACGGCCGCGGCGAAGTCGGCCGCGCCGGCCACGTGCCGCCGCACCGCGCGCGGGTGCAGCACATCCGCCGCCTGGATCTGCCGGCCGACGACGTAGCGCGCGAGCCCCTGCCGTACGGTCTCGACCTCGGGCAGCTCGGGCATCAGTCGCGGCCGTCGGTGCCGGAGACGGCGCCGCTCGAGACCGCGCGGCTGGCGGCGTCCCGGGCACCACCGTCCGCGGCGCTCCTCCGGCCCGTGGCGTCGCGGGCCGGGGCGCCGTCGCGGCCAGCGGCGGCGGCCGCGTCGGTCCCGGACGCGTCGGAGTCCGCGCCGTCGCCCTCCTGGTCCTTCTCCCCGGTCAGGGCGAGGAAGGCGGCCTGCGCGGCGCGCTGCTCCGCCTCCTTCTTGGTCCGGCCCTGGACCCCGCCGTGCCGGACGCCGGCGACCACCGCCCACGCCGTGAAGGTCTTGGCGTGGTCCGGACCGGTCTGCTCGATGTCGTACTCCGGCACGCCCAGGCCCCGGGCGGCGGTGAGCTCCTGCAGGCTCGTCTTCCAGTCCAGCCCGGCGCCGAGCTGAGCGGCCCGGGCCATGACCGGATCGAAGAGGTTGTGCACCACCTCGGCCGCGGTCTTCAGGCCGTACTCGAGGTAGATCGCGCCGATGATCGCCTCGAGCGTGTCGGCCAGGATGCTCTCCTTGTCCCGCCCGCCGGTGCTCTCCTCGCCCCGGCCGAGCAGCAGGTACGGCCCGAGGCCGTGCGGCCCCAGCTCACGGGCCACGTCGGCCAGGGCCCGCGAGTTGACCACGCTCGCCCGCAGCTTCGCCAGCCGGCCCTCGGGCAGCCCCGGGTGCTGGTGGTAGAGGGCGGTCGTGACGACCAGACCCAGGACCGAGTCGCCGAGAAACTCCAGCCGCTCGTTGGTCGGCAGGCCACCGTTCTCGTAGGCGTACGAGCGGTGGGTGAGCGCCTGCTCCAGCCGCTGCGGATCCAGGGTGACGCCGAGCGCGGCCTCCAGGTCCGACACGGGCGGCCGCTCGGTCATGGCCGCACCCCGGTCGATCGCGACATGCGGGGACCCCGCAGTCAGACCTCGACGACCTGACGGCCCTTGTACGTCCCGCACACCGTGCACACGGCGTGCGGCAGCTTCGGTGAGCGGCACTGCGGACACGAAACGGTGGCGACCGGGGTCGCCTTCCACTGCGCCCGGCGGGACCGGGTGTTGCTGCGCGAGACACGGCGCTTGGGTACGGCCACGGTGCTGCTCTCCTTGCTGACGAGGGGCTACTCGGCTATGGGTCAGGACTGCTTGAGCTGGCTCAGGGCGGCCCAACGAGGGTCGATCTGAGTCGTGTGACTGTGGTCGGGCGGCAGCTCGTCGCGCGGCACCCCGCAGTCGGGGCACAGCCCGGGGCAATCCTCCCGACACCGGGGGTGCAGCGGCAGCGCCAGCACCACGGCGTCACGCAGCTCGGGCTCCAGGTCGATGAGGTCCCCGTACATCCGCCCGACCTCGTCGTCGTCGGTCGTCGTGTCGGTGGTGCTGTCCTCGTAGGCGTACAGCTGCTGGAACTCGACGTCAAGCGTCTCGTCGATCTCCCGCAGGCACCGACCGCACTCGCCGTGCAGCGGCGCCTTGGCCCGAGCCGAGACCAGCACCCCCTCCGAGACCGACTCCAACCGGAGGTCCAGCGACACCGGGTCGCCTTCGGCGACTCCGATCAGCTCCAGTCCGAGGCTCGCCGGAGCCGGCACCACCCGTTGCAGGGTACGCATCGCACCCGGGGTACGCGGCAGGTCCTTCGTGTCGAGGACGAGCGGCGCCCGGGGATCCAGGTGCGTGGGCTGGTGATCGCGCATGGTGAGCCTCCGGCCACGGTGGACCGGAAGCCCAGCTTACCGTACGGGCCCACCGGACGGGCGGCGCCCGGTCCCCCGGCCCGGGCCGCCGGAACCCGTCGGCGCCGAACGGGGCGCCGCCGCAGAACGGGAGCCGGTCGCTAGAACGGGAGCCGGTCGCTAGAACGGGAGCTGATGGTCGCGGTCGCGGTCGTCGCTCTGGAACGAGCCGATCTCCCGCAGCGCGTGCATCTTGTCCCGGCCTCGCTCGATGGAGGCCAGGGACCGATGCAGGAACTGCTCGAAGTTGGCGAGCGTGGTGTCGACGTACTCGTCCACCTCGTCGCGCAGCCGCTGCGCCTCGGCCCGGGCCTCGCTGATCAGGCGGGCGCTCTCCCGATCGGCCGACACCACGACCTCGCTCATCGAGACCAGCCGATGGTGCTCGGCCTCGGCCTCGGCGATCATGCGCTCCGCCTCACGCTGGCCCGCTTCCAGGATCTTGTCCCGCTCCTCCAACAGGGCCGCCGCGCGACGAAGCTCACTGGGGAGCTCCACCTTCAACTGCTCGAGCAGGCCGAGGAGCTCCGCCCGGTCGATCATGCAGTTTCCCCGCGACATCGGCACGCTCCGGGCGTTCTCCACCAGTGCGATGATCTGGTCGATACGGTCCATCGCGTCCACCGCGTACTCCCGTTCCTGTCGTGAGGGGTTGTCGTCGCGTCGGGGCCGGCTGCTCCCCGAAGGCCGTTCACCATGATGCAGCGCGCACCGTCGCCGGCAAACGACCGACCGTACGGGCAAGGGCTCAACGACCGGATGCCCTGAATCGTTCGGCGAGGCGCTGGGCCACGACCTCGGGCACGTGGGCGCTCACGTCACCGCCCCATTTCGCCACGTCCTTGATCAGGCTGGACGACAGGAACGAGTGCTGCGGGTTGGTCGGCATGAACAGCGTCTCCACGCCGGCCAGCTCGAGGTTCATCTGGGCCATCTGCAGCTCGTAGTCGAAGTCGCTCACCGCGCGCAGCCCCTTGACGACCACGGTGGCCTGCTGGGCCCGGCAGAAGTCGACCAGCAGCCCGCGGAAGGACTCGACCCGTGCATTCGGATAGGGCGCGACCACCTCGCGGAGCATCTCCATGCGCTCCTCGATGGTGAACAGGGCCTTCTTGGACTCGTTCACCAGGACGGCCACGATCACCTCGTCGTACAGCCGCGTCGTGCGGCCGATGATGTCAAGGTGGCCGTTGGTGACGGGGTCGAACGAACCGGGACAGACGGCACGCCTCATCGCACGCCCTTCACATACGCCGGACGGAACTGTGCCCGAGGAGCCCGGGCAGCGAGGACGAAGCGCGAGGGCCGGTCGGGCCAGCTATGGGGTTTGGTGGCGACCACTTCAGGTCAGTGGGCAAGGTACCAAAGCACGCTCTCGCCGTACCGGCGAGAACGGTGCAGAGTGATCTCTTCCACCTCCGGGGGCGGTCCCGACCGGACCGAGCGCTCCACCACCACGACCGCATCGTCCGCCAACCAGCCGTACGCCACCAGGGCCCGCAGCAGCTCCCCGATCTCCTCGTTGGGCACGTCGTACGGCGGGTCGGCGAAGACCACGTCGTACGGGTCGCCGTCCGGACCCGCGGCGAGGGCGCCCGGGAGGCGGGCGACGAGGACCCGGCAACGCTCGGCCAGGTCCAGTGCCGCGATGTTGGCCCGGGCGACCCGGGCCGCCCGGGGATCGGCCTCGACGAGCAGCACCGCCGCCGCGCCCCGGGAGGCGGCCTCCAGCCCGACCGCGCCCGAGCCGGCGTAGAGGTCGGCGAACCGGCACCCGCTGAGCTCGGTCATCGCCTCGAGCGCGGCGAACAGCGCCTCCCGCACCCGGTCGGAGCTGGGTCGCGTGCCCCGGCCCGGCGGGGTCTGGATGCGGCGCCCGCCCAACGCCCCGGCCACGATCCGCGTCACGCCCGCCCACCCCCGGAACCCCTCGTTGATCTAGGGCACAGGGTGGTGAGTTGATCTCCAACCACCACTCCAAGCCCTAGATCAACGCGGAGAGGCCCTGGATCAACGCGGAGCCGGCCTCGCGTCACCACCCGGGGTCAGCCCTTCTCGAGGAACTCGGCCTGCTCGTCGTCGACGATGGCGTCGACGGCGGCGGCCAGCGCCCGGTGGTGGGAGAGGTCGGGGTCGCGCTCGAGCAGGGCGATCGCCGCCATCCGGGCCTCGCGGATGAGCGGCTCGTCCTCGACCAGCGAGAGCATGCGCAGGTGCCGGGAACGGCCGGACTGGGCCTCGCCGAGCACGTCCCCCTCACGGCGCAGGGCCAGGTCCAGCCGGGCCAGCTCGAAGCCATCCACAGTGGACGCGACCGCGGCCAGGCGCTCGCGCGCCGGCGTCCCCTCCGGCGCCTCGGTGACGAGCAGGCACAGGCCCGGGGCGCTGCCCCGACCGACCCGGCCGCGCAGCTGGTGCAGCTGCGACACCCCGAACCGGTCGGCATCGAGGATCACCATGACCGTGGCGTTGGGCACGTCCACCCCGACCTCGATGACGGTCGTGGCGATCAGCACGTCGAGCTTGTGGGCGGCGAAGTCGCGCATCACCCGGTCCTTCTCGTCCGGGGGGAGCCGGCCGTGCAGGATGCCGGTGCGCAGGTCCTTCAGCTCGCGGTCCTGCAGCACCGGGGCCAGTTCGAGCAGGGCCAGCGGCCGGCGGGGGGCCGACGAGGTGTCGTCGGCCGGCTCGGGCTCCGTCTGGTCCTCGGCGCCGTCGCCGCCGATGCGGGGGAACACCACGTACGCCTGGTGCCCCTGGGCCACCTCCTCCCGCAGCCGCTCCCACATGCGTGCGGTCCACCGGGCATCCCGGGCCGGCACCACGTGGGTGGCGATCGGCGAGCGCCCCCGGGGGAGCTCGGTCAGCTCCGAGGTCTCCAGGTCGCCGAACACGGTCATCGCCACGGTGCGCGGGATCGGGGTCGCGGTCATCACGAGCACGTGGGGCGGTTCCGCCCCGGCCTTGGCCCGCAGGGCGTCGCGCTGCTGCACCCCGAACCGGTGCTGCTCGTCGATGACGACCAGGCCCAGGTCCTTGAACTCGACGCCCTCGGAGAGCAGGGCGTGGGTGCCGACCACGATGCCCGCCTGCCCCGAGGCGGCCGCCGCCAGGGCCTGGCGGCGGGCCGTGGCGGACTGCGAGCCGGTCACCAGCACCACCGCGGTGGCCTGCTCGGCGCTGTCCAGCTCGCCGGCCCGGCCGAGCGGCCCGAGCAGCTCCCGGATGCCCCGGTGGTGCTGGGCGGCGAGGACCTCCGTCGGGGCGAGCAGGGCCGCCTGTCCCCCGGCGTCGACGACCTGCAGCATCGCGCGCAGGGCGACCACCGTCTTGCCCGAGCCGACCTCGCCCTGCAGCAGCCGGTGCATCGGGTGGGCCCGAGCCAGGTCGGCCGCGATCGTCTCCCCGACCCGGACCTGACCGGCGGTGAGCTCGTAGGGCAGCGACGCGTCGAACGCGGACAGCAGGCCCCCCTCCCGGCGGGGGCGCGGCCGGGCCGGCGCGGCGTCGGCCCGCAGCTTGCGCCGCACGAGCGCCACCTGCACCGCCAACGCCTCGTCCCACTTGAGCCGCTTGCGGGCGGCCATCACCTGCTCGTACGACGCGGGCTTGTGGATCCACCGCAGGGCGGTGCCGAGGTCGACCAGCCCACGCTCCCGCCGCATGGCGTCGGGCAGCGGGTCGGTCACCCGGACCACGTCGAGGACCGTCCGGACGGCCTGCATGATCACCCACGACCGCACCTCCCTGGTCGCGGGGTAGATCGCCAGCAGGTGCTCCAGCAGGTCGTCGGGCGTGGACCGCCTGTCGATCCGGTAGAAGTCGGGGTGGGTGAGCTCCTTGTCCTTCTTGAACACGTTGACCGTGCCGGCGAAGAGGGCCCAGTCGCCCCGCTTCAGCGCGCTGGCCGGGGAGACGACGCGATTGCCCTTGATCGCGCCGAAGAACTTGATCGGGATGAGGTCGAGCTCGCTGTCCCGGACGGTGACCGTGACGATGCCCCGCTTCCCGTCCCGCGTCCGCTGCTCCGTGACCGAGACGACCTCGGCATAGATGGTGACCTCTTCCTTCGGCTGGAGGTCGCCGATCCGGGTGGGCTTGTTCCACTCCTCGTACCGGCGGGGATAGTGGCGCAGCAGGTCGCCGACGGTCGTCATCCCGAAGGCGCGTTCGAGGGCCTTCGCGGTCCGCCCATCCAGGACGCTCTTCCCGAGCGGAGTGTCCAGTGTGGTCACTGAGCCAGCCTCTGCTCCACTGCCAGCCGCTGCTCCACCGTCAGCCCCTGCTCCACCGTCAGCCGCAACTTTCTGGCCGCCGCTACTCCACGCCCACGAGCAGGGGATGGTGCGGCTGCCCGCCGTCGTAGGTACGCACCTCGACGAACGGCCAGGCCTGGGCCAGGTGGGCGGCCAGCGCCTCGCCCAGCCCGTCCGGGGCGTCGGCGCCGAGCACGAGGGTGACCAGCTCGCCCCCGCCCCCGAGCATCCGGTCGAGCAGGGTCATGCAGGTCTCGCGCAGGTCCCGGCCGATGACGTTCACGTCACCCTCAACGAGCCCGAGCACGTCGCCCGGCTCGCACCGGCCGGCCACGGTCAGCGCCGGCTTGGTCGCGATCGTCACCTCCGCGTAGCGGCACGCCCCGGCCGCCTCGGCCATCGCGATCATGTCGTCGTGGAAGTGGCGGTTGTGGTCCCGCACCGCGATCGCCGCCATCGCCTGGACCGGCGACCGGGTCGGCACCACGCCGACGTCGATGCCGTTGACCCGGGCCTGCTCGGCCGCCGCCTGCGCGACCGCCAGCACGTCCGGATCGTTCGGCAGCACCGCCACCAGCCCGGCGCCGGTCGCCTGGATGGCCTGGAGCAGGTCACGGGTGGACGGGCTCGTCCCGGGCCCGCTGGTGACCACGACCGCTCCCTCCTCCTCGAAGATCTTCGCGAGGCCGGCACCGGTGGCGACCACCACGAGCCCGCGCGCCCCGGGCTCACGGACGACCGGACCGGCCGGAGTCGCCTCGTCGGCGAACCGGGTGACCGAGATCCGGTGCGGGCGGCCGGCCCGTACGCCCGCCTCGATCGCGGCGCCCACGTCGTTGACGTGCACGTGCACGTTCCACACGGGCACGTTCGACCCGGGACCGCTCGACCCGGGACCGCTCGACCCGGGCCGGCCACTGCCGCGGGTGGGGTCGTCGCTCGTCATCCCGGAGCCCACGATCACCACGGAGTCGCCCAGGGCGAGCAGCTGCGTGCGCAGGGCCGCCACCGCCTCCTCGGGCGCGTCGAGCAGGTACTGCACCTCGTAGGCGTACTCCGGGGACCCCGTCTCGCGCGGCACGGTCAGCGTCGCGGCGTCCCGGACCACCCGGACCGGCGGCTCGGTCGCGGGCGCCCGGCCGGTCACCACCTCGACCAGGGCGTTCAGTAGCACCACCAGGCCCCGCCCGCCGGCGTCGACCACCCCGGCCCGGGCGAGCACCGGAAGCTGCTCCGGAGTGCGGGCCAGCGCCTCGGTGGCGCCCCGCGCCGCCGCCTCGGCGGCCGCCGCCAGGTCGTCGGTGTCGACCGCGCCCGCGGCCTGGCCGGCGGCCGTGGCGACGCTGAGGACCGTGCCCTCCACCGGCTCGGCCACCGCGCTCCAGCCCGCGCGGGCCGCGGCGGCGAGGGCGTCGGCGAGCAGCCGGCCCCGGATGACCGACGCGTCCCCCACGGTCTCGGCCATCGCCCGCAGCAGCTGCGACAGGATCACCCCGGAGTTGCCCCGCGCGCCCATGAGCGCGGCCCGCGCCATCCGCTGCAGGACCGCGCCCGGCCCGGCCGGCGCCGCGTCGCAGGCCGGCTCGGCGGCGATCGCCTCCCAGGCCGCGCCGAACGTCAGCACCATGTTCGTGCCCGTGTCGCCGTCGGGGACCGGGTAGACGTTCAGCTCGTCGATCTCGGCCCGATGGCGGCGCAGGGCGTCCAGCCCGACAGCGCACCAGCGGCGCACGGCGGCTGCGTCCAGGCTGTCGAGCACCCCCCCACCGTAATTCCTGTTCCGGCGAAGCGCTCGGTCCGCTCCTCGCTCGCCAGCTCGCCGCGATGCTCCCTCGCACCGCCGGAGAAACCCCCAGTCCCGGCGAAGCGCTCGGTCCGCTCCTCGCTCGCCAGCTCGCCGCGATGCTCCCTCGCACCGCCGGAGAAACCCCCAGTCCCGGCG
>Ga0310834_100724_pt1 | contig 29311 bp, 24 predicted proteins | sample SM_ome_2_FD_201314 | JGI IMG/M metagenome (GOLD analysis project Ga0310834, IMG submission 201314) | Sorghum-adapted microbial communities enriched on stacked mutant (SM) sorghum from Joint BioEnergy Institute, Emeryville, California... ... | reverse complement strand
CGGTCGGGGCGGGTTCGCTACCGGCTGCCACACCGCGGTGACCGGCGGGCGGCGACGGGCGTCAGGTCACTACTCTGGGATGCCTGCCGCTGACTGGTGCGGTGCCGGCCCCGCGACGGTGCCGGCCCGCCCGGCGGCGCGGTGGCGGGGCAGGACGTGACAGGAGGCGTACGCCGATGCGGGACGGCCGGTGGACGACGGTGACGCCCTCGCAGTTCGACCACGAGCGGGCGGCGCTGGACCACATCCGCCGGCTCCTGCCCGACGCCGGGGTCTACCGGGCCTGGTCGAACTTCACCTTCACCGCCGACACCGGGCACGTCTACGAGATCGACCTGCTGGTCGCCGCCCCCTCCGGCCTCTACCTGATCGAGATCAAGAGTCTGCGCGGCCGGCTGACCAACAGCGGTCCGAACTGGATCGCCGACGACCAGGGACGGGTACGGGTCTTCGACAATCCGCTGCACCTGGCCGACCTGAAGGCGAAGCGGCTCCGTTCGTTGCTCAGCCGGCAGGTCGCCAAGCGTCGGCTGCGCGGGCTGGAGGTTCCGTTCATCCAGGGCGCGGTCTTCCTCTCCGTGCCGAACCTGGAGGTACGCCTCGACGAGCACCAGCTCCACTGGGTGTTCGGGCCGGAGCCGGCGCCGGGGCAACCGGCGGGCCCGCTGCCGGGGATCTGGTCCGGGCTGCTGGGCGCCCCGCCGCGTGACGCGCGGCGCGAGGTGTCGCGGGAGCTGTCGGACGCGCTGCCCGCGTTGCTCCGGGACGTGGGCATCGCCCGCAGCCGCCGGTACGAGCAGGTCGGTTCGTGGAAGCTGACGGCCCGGCCGTACGACGTGGGCCCGACCTGGCAGGACCACCTGGCCCACCACGTGCAGTTCCCGCACGAGCACCGACGGATCCGGATATACCTGCTGGAGCGCCACGCGGCGAAGGCTGAGCGGGCCAGCATCGAGCGGGCGGCCCGGCGCGAGATGATCGCCCTGCACGGGATCAGCCACCCGGGCATCGTGCAGGTCGACACGATGGAGCCGCACGAGGGCGGACCCGCGCTGATCTTCCGGCACGATCCCCGGGCGGTCCGGCTCGACCACTTCATGGCCCAGTACGGTGACCGGCTCGACGTCGGCACCCGGATCGGGATGGTCCGGCAGCTCGCCGAGGCGATCGCCTACGCCCACGGGCGCCGGCTCTACCACCGCAGCCTGTCGGCCCGGGGGGTGCTGGTCACCCCCGGGGAGCAACGTCGGGGTGAGCCCGAGGAGGCGGCCTGGCTGCGTCCGCGCCTCCAGATCAGCGACTGGCAGGCCGCCGCCCGGACCCCGGACTCGGTCGGCGGGAGCGCGGACGCGCTGCGGGTCTCCCCGTCGTCCCGGCTGGGCGCGCACCTGGAGCGGTCCGCAGAGGCGTACCTCGCCCCGGAGCTGAGCGCGCCGTCACCGGACCCGGTCGCGCTCGACGTCTTCGGCCTCGGCACCCTCGCCTACCTCCTGTTCTCCGGCCAGCCACCGGCGGCCAGCCGGGCCGAGCTGCTGGCCCGACTCGCCAGGGAGGACGGCCTGCGGCCGTCGGCGGTGGCCGACTCGGTCTCGGAGTTCATGGACGAGCTGGTGCAGCAGGCGACCCGGCCGGTACCGGCGCGCCGGGTCGCCTCGGTGGCCGAGTTGCTGGAGCTGCTCCAGCTCGTCGAGGAGGAGTTCACCGCCCCGCCGGCCGCCGCCGATGAGCAGATCGACGTCCTGGAGGCGAAGGTCGGGGACGTGGTCGCCGACTGGCGGATCAGGAAGAAGCTCGGCACCGGGTCGACGTCCCGGGCCTTCCTCGCGGAGAACATCCGGACCGGCGCGGCGGAGGTGCTGAAGGTCGCGCTCTCCGACGAGAAGGCGGCCCGGCTGGAGCACGAGGCGCGGGTGCTGCGGAGCCTGCACAAGGACTCCCGGGTGATCCGGCTGGCCCGGGAGGAGCCGATCCACGTCCCACCCCGGACGATGATCGTGCTGGAGCACGCCGGTGAGCTGACCCTGGCCCGCAAGCTCCGCGAGGACGGCCGCCTCACCGTCGACGAGCTGGAGACGTACTCGGACTACCTGTTCGGGGCGCTGGACCACCTCCAGGGTGAGGGCGTCTTCCACCGGGACATCAAGCCGGACAACATCGCGATCCGGGTTCGGCCGAACCGCACCCGGCAGCTCGTGCTCTTCGACTTCTCCCTGGCCGCGCTGCCGGTCGAGGACATCGAGGCGGGCACCCCGCGCTATCTCGACCCGTTCCTCGGCACGCCGGCCCGGCCCGTCTACGACGAGCACGCCGAGCGGTACGCGCTCGCGGTGACCCTGCACGAGATGGCCTCCGGCGAGCTGCCGACCTGGGGTGACGACTCCACCAACCCCCAGCACACCGAGGGGCCGCCGGTGTTGGCGGTGGAGGCGTTCGACCCGGCGATCCGCAGCGCCCTGGTCGGCTTCTTCCACAAGGCGTTGCACCGGGACGCCAGCCAGCGGCACGCCTCGCTGAAGGAGATGCGTGACGCCTGGCAGCAGGTGTTCCGCCAGTCGGACCTGACCGCCCCGGTCGGCTCGGAGCACCCCGACGCCGAGGCCGAGGTGACCGCCGCGGAACGGGACCGGGCGGCGGCTCGGGCGACCCGCACGACGGTGCTCGAAGCCTCCGGCCTCACCCCCCGGGCCGTCTCGGCGGCGCACCGGCTGGACGCGACCACGGTCGGGGATCTGCTCGCGCTGGGGTCGAAGCAGTTGCTCACGCTGCCCGGTCTGGGCGCGAAGACCCGGGGGGAGCTGCAGCAGCGGCTGCGGGAGTGGCGGGCGCGGCTCGGCGAGCAGGAGCCGTCACCGTTGTCCCGCCGCGAACGGGCCGTGGCGAAGGCCGAGATCGCCGCGGAGTCGGCGCGGGCGGAGGCGGAGCCGGGGCACGACGGCAGGTCGGCGGCGGATCTCGCCCGGATCGGGCTCGACGCGGTCGCCGCCTTCCTGGTGCCCCCGCCGCACCCGTCGGGCCGCAACCGCAACCACGTGGAGGCGGTACGGCTGCTGCTCGGCCTGCCGGACGAGGAGGGCCATCTGCCGGATCTGCCGCCGTGGCCGTCGCAGACGCAGGTGGCGAGGAGGGTGCAGGTCACCCCGGGCCGGGTGGCGCAGTACCTGATGGACGAGCGGAAACGCTGGCACGCCGATCCGGTGCTGGGCAGCATCCGGGAGGAGCTGGTCACGCTGCTCGCCGAGAGCGGGCGGGTGATGGAGGTGACCGAGCTGGCCACGGCGCTGCTGATGCGGCGCGGCTCGGCGAGGGAGGCCGAGCCGCTGCGGCGGGCGGTGGCGCTGGCGGCGGTCCGGGCGGCGGTCGAGATCGATCCACTGTCGCCGGAGCCGAGGTTCGCCGTACGGCGGCACGGCGACCCGGGCCGGGCCGCGACCGGCACCCCGGGACGGACTCCGGCCGGGAGCGCGGGGCACGAGCCGGGCGGTGCCCCGGGCCGGGACCGCCTGCTGATCGCCCTTGAGGTCGCCGCCGACGAGTCGCCGGACACGCCGTCGGCGCCGGCCCTGCTCGACCTCGCGGACGCCCTCGGCAGGGCGGCGGACCGGCTGGCCGGCCTGGAGGTGCTGCCGAGCCCGGCGACGGTGCTGCGGGAGCTGGCGGCGGTGGTCGACACCGTCGGACACGGGGGATTCAGGTTGGACGACCGGCGGATGGTGCAGCTCGCGGCGGCGGCCTCGACGCGGGCGGCGGCCTCGCCCCGCCTGGAGATCTATCCCCGTGACCTCGACCCGGTCCGGGCGTTGCGCCTGACACAGGCCGGACTGGTGCCGCCGTCGACCGGTGACCGGCCGGCCGAGCTGACCGTGGAGCAGATCCAGGAGCGGGTCCGGGCCCGTTTCCCGGAGCTTCCGCCGCTGCCGGAGCACCCGCAGTTGGACCGGCTGCTCGCCGAGGCCGGGTTCCCGCTGGTGTACCGCGGCCGGGCGTACCACGCCCGGCCGGGGATCGGCTCGTCGACGCGGATGTCGTCGCACCAGCGGCGCCCGACGGCCACCCGGATGACGGTCTGGAACGCCGGCTCGCCCGAGCTGGCCGCCGCACTCCGTGCCGAGGGGCGGCTGGTCCGCGGCGGTACGGAGGGCGGCTTCCGGGCGTTGACGGTACGCACCGACCGGTATCCGCAGGCCCAGAGGGAGCTGGTGGACCGGCTGGACGCCCGGCCGTGCAACGTGGCGGCGCTGTTCCTGCGTCACCTTCGCGCCCTGGTGGAGGCGCGGCCGAAGCCGACCTGGGACAAGGTGCTCGCCGCCGACGCGGCGGACCCCAACTCGCGGGACGCGTTGAAGCTCGCCGAGTTCACCGCCCGGGCCTGGCGGCAGGCCCGGCCCGAGCTGTTGGCCCTGCCGGACCGACGGCGGCCGGTGCTGCTCTTCGACGCCGCGCCGCTGGCCCGCTACCGGGCGATGGAGCTGTTGGAGGAGCTGGCGGACGTGGCCCGTGCCGGGGCGGGCGCGGTGTGGCTGCTCTGCCCGATGGAGGACCCGGGCCAGCTACCCCGCCTCGACGACACGGTGGTGCCGGTGGCCGAGGACGAGTGGATCACCCTTCCGGACGCCTGGGTGGCCAACGAGCACCGGCAGGGCGAGCCGGCGGACCCGGCGGCCGGGCCAGCTCCCGGCCGGGCCGGCGCCGGGAGCTAGCTCGGGTTGACGAGGCGTACGCCCTTCTCGACCACGACCCCGGTGCCGGCGGGCTGCCGGCCCGGCGTGAAGGTGAGCTCGGGAATGACCAGAGCCCGGACCACCTCACCACCCCTGGTGAACACGGCCAGGGCACCGGACACCATCAGCCGGCTGCCGGGTTTGAGGACGGTCGTGCCCACGGCACCGTTGACCTCGTCGGCGGTCGCGCCCTCGTAGTAGCAGTAGACGGCGTCCCAGTCGAACGAGGTCAGGGTGCGCAGCGGCGCGGAGCCGCCCGTGTCCCGCAGTTCGGCGATCCCGGCGTCGAGGTCCTTGTCGGACCGTAGAGCCATCGGCTGACCCTCCTCCTCACAGGCCGCCACGACGGGCAGCACCACCAGCGCCGCCAGCAGGGTCCTTCTGCGCATCACGAATCGGTCGGTTTCTTCGGCTGTGGGTGGCCGGGCAGGGTCACGTCCGCCGGCTCACCCGTGTCCTCGGGTCTGATCTGGTCGCTGAACCGCAACTGGCCGTCGCCGCCGATGACCACCGTACGCCCCTGCTGCACCGCCTCCTGCACCTTGTCGGCGAGTTCCTTCGGCGAGGCGTCCGGGTTGGCCAGCGCGATGGAGCGCCCGACCTCGTTGTTGTACAGGTCCATGGCCTCGCGTGCGGCCTGGTTGCCGGGGATGGACTCGTGTGCCGTGGTGAAGCGCCGCGTCCAGTCCTCGCCGAACTCCTGCGTCAGGCGTGCGTTCCAGTAGGCGTGGCGGAAGGCGTCGTTGTGGTCGTCGTTGCGGTCGCCGGACGCGAAGCGTTGGTCCGCCACCTCGAACGCCTCGTCGTGGATCTCCTGGAACTTCTTGAGCCCCAGCAGCCCGTACCTGTCCTGCAGCTCCCGCAACAGGGCCGCCTCGGAGGCCCGCACCTCGCGCCCGTCGACGAACCAGTTCCACGGCGCTCCCGGGAACACCTCCGAGTTGGGATCGTCGGCGACCTGGTACTGCCGCAGGACCGTGTCGCCGGGTCGGCGGGCGTTCGGGTCGTTGGCCGCCTGGTAGATCTCCTCCTGCAGCGCCGGCACGCCGCCGATGATGGCCTGGGCCGCGCTGCTGTCGGCCAGGAAGTCGGGCAGGATGGCGCGGGCCGACTGGAGCATGCGTACGGCCACGTCGCGAGCCTCGGACTCGGTCCGCTTCGCCCGCTCGTAGGCGTCGCTCGCCTGGTTGAACAGGCGGTCGGCCTGGGCGCGTACCTTGTCGATGTCGTCACCCTTGCCGAGCTCGCCGAGCCAGTCGAAGAATCCCTGCGTACCGCGCAGGTCGTCCCACTTCTTCATCGGCTCGGAGCCCGGGTCCTCGATGTGCCGGATCAGGTCGCCCAGCGTGGCCTCGGTCCGCACGCCCTCGCCGACCAGGCGTTTGGCCTGGTGCTGCGCGGTCACGTAGTCGTCGAGCGCCGCGGCGGCCTTGTCGTAGCCGTTGCGGAGGGCCTCCAGGAGCATGTCCGCCTCCTTGAGACGGCGGTCGAGCAGCTCCCGGCCCTCGCCGGCCCACTCGACCCTGCCCCTGGCCTCCTCCAGGACGGGCAGGGCGGAGTCGATCAGACGCACCACCCGCCTGAAGTCCTCGGCCGCGGCGTCGACCAGGTGCGGCTGCATCTTCTCGATGTACGCGACGTCGCTGCGGTACGTCATGGCGTCACGCCGGTCGGAAGGTCGAGTTGGTCAGGAAGGAGTTCATCTTCTGCTGGGCCGCCGCGTCGACCCTGACGTACTGGTCGGATGCGACCTTGAGCTTGGTGGACAGCGCGGTCAGCAGCGCCACCACGTCCTGGTACTGGTCCTGCGCGAACCCGGCGAAGTCCTTGGTCTTGCTCGCCACCTCCTCGTGCGCGGCGGGTGCCGCGACCCAGCTCGCGAAGAGGGGCTCGGGCCGTCCCGCCTGGAGCAGGCCGGCGAGTTCCAGGAGTATGTTCGCGCTTCCATCCAGCGATGCGGGTCGGACGTTCGTCACGGCATCCTCCTTGCTTGCGCGATCGGAGCCCTCGACAACGTACGGTAGTGATCGACTGCAACAGGCACCCTGAACGGTCGTCGCCCTGATCGGCCAACGTGGATCAGATCCGCACGCCGACGTGCGCCGGCGGTGTGGTGGCGGGCGGGCGCGCCGGGAGGCGCTACGCCGATTCCCAGGCCAGCTCGGCGCCGGTCTCCTCGATGAACTCCCGTTCGAGCCGGACCAGGGTGGCGGTGCGCTCCCGGATGAAGCCGTCCCGGTCGTCGGCGACGAGGCGGGCCAGCGCGCTCGGTGGGATGGCGTGGCTGACCACCACCGAGCGCAGCAGCCTCGGCGGCAGGCGGAGCAGGGCCTCGCGCACCGAGACACCGGGCGGGGTGGGCAGGACGATCCGGTTGGCGATGCTGGAGGCGTTCGCCACCCCGGTGACCACCCGGCGGTAGGCGCTCGGGCCGGAGCGGGCGAGCAGCTCGACCAGCTCGATCGGCTCACCGTCCAGTCCGTGGCGCCGGCCGAAGTGGTTCAGCTCCCAGAGCAGGAACGCCCGGACCCGGCCGTCGGAGGTGTCGAACCGTTCGGGCAGCGGCTGGGCGTGCTGTCCCTGGCCGCTCAGTTTGGCCTGGCCGTCGGCGAAGGCGCGGATCTGGTGCAGGGCGCGGCGCACCTGGACGCTGTTGCCGCCGGCGAAGACCGTCGACCACGACGTGCGCCAGAACCAGCGGGTCAGTTCGCGCACCTGCGCGCCGTCCGGGTCGGGCCGGTGGTGGAAGAAGACCGCGAGCAGGACGATCTGCTGCGGGTACGGCACCAGCCAGGCCACCGGGACGCCCGCCTCGTACCGGAGGAACCGCACCGCGCGGTGCAGGGCGACCTCGGCCCGGGTGGTCACGCCGTCGACGTCGCCGCGGATGCGTTCGGCGAGCGCCGCCCAGCGCAGGTTCTGCACGTCGTCCTCGCCGGTGAGCGCCGCGATCGTCTGGAACACCGGTTCGGCGCCGATGTCGCCGAAGCCGCTGTCGCCGAGACTCTCCCGGATGGCGTTGATCCGGTCGCTGAGGGTCTCCGTGTCCTCGGGCCGGTAGGTCAGCGCGGAGACCATCTGGTCGGGCCGGATCTGCAGACCGCTGCTGTTGACCCGGGCGAATGCCCGGACCGCCCGGTCCAGGTCGCCGCCGAAGATCCGGAAGACCGGGATCTTGTACGACTTGATCCGCTGGGCGACCTGCTCGGCCTCGTCGACCAGGACCTCGGCGTCCTCGGCGGTGCTCGGGTCGCGGGCGAGGCGGCGGGCGAAGGCGAGGAAGTCCATGGTGCGCAGCACGGCCTGCATCGGCAGCAGGTTCGCCGGCGGCGCGCTGCGACCCCAGTGCTGGAACCGGACGTCGCGCGGGTCGGTGGCGCCGAGCGTCCGGTAGATCCACCACCGACGGTCCGCGCCGGTGGCGGGCGGCTCGGGTCGGCGGATCAGGGTGCCGAAGAGGGTGGAGAGCCGCTGGTGCCCGTCGAGCAGGTAGGCGAGCTGCCCCTCGGGCGCGGGCGGGACGTCGATCCCGGCGACCTGGTCGAGCGTCGGCAGCCGCAGACTCGTCTCCCAGATCAGGATGCTGCCGATCGGGTACCCCCGCTCGATGCTGTCGAAGAGGTCGAGCATCTGGTGGGGCTGCCAGACGTACGGGCGCTGGAACCGGGGGATCCGGAGCCGGCCGGAGCGGACCTCTTCGAGGAGCTGCTCCAGCAGCAGCACCTCCGGTTTGATGGTGAACTCCTCGGCCTGCACCCGTTCTCCCTGCGTCCGCTGGCGTGGGCGTACGGTCAGATTCTGCCGGCGACGGTCGCGAGCAGCTCGCGCAACTCGGCGACGACGTCCGGCCCGAGCTGCGCGAAGTCGTCCTCGGTCAGCCGTTCCCGGTGGGCGTGCAGCTCGTCCAGCAGCCGGTCGCCGAAGCCGTCGTGCAGGCCGGTCCGCGGTGTCGGCGGGACGAACGTCGGAAACAGCTTCTCGAAGGCGTCCCTGGTCTCCTGCGACCGGTCGACCCGGCGGAAGCCGTGCTTCATGTCGTAGTGGGCGCGCTGCTCCGGGGTCAGTTGCTTGAGCAGCGTCACCTTCCGGGACGCCTCGCCGGGGCGGCCGACGGTGGCGAGGACCCGGTACGGCACGTAGTTCTCCGCCTCGCGCCGGGCGAGCACGTGCACCGCGACGCCGAGGCGCCGGAGCCGGTCGGCCTTGTCGTCGCTGCTGGTGCGTTGTCGGGGGAGGAGCCGGTCGCTGTCGAGGACGGCGGCGACCCGGACCACCCGGCGGAACCGGCGCACGGCCTGCTCGGCCACCGAGACCAGGGTGCTGCCCCCGCCGTTGGCGAACTCGACCCAGTCGTGCTCGAAGGCCCGGCGGACCCGCTCGTCGCCGAGCACGTGGGCGACGGCGGCGAGGAAGCGGCCGTCGGAGCCCTGATTCTCCACAACCACCACGGCACGCTGGCACAGGTCCGCCGCGTGCTCGACGAGGTCGGCCCGGGTCACCCGGACGACCTCGGGGTCGACCTGGCTGGTGCCGGTCCACACCTGCGCGGTGGCCGCCTTGCGCGCTGTCGAGGCGAGTGTGTCGGCAAGACTCGGAAGGTGCTTCGGCAGGAACTCCTCGACCGCGACGACCACCAGCCCGTTGGTCACCCACTCGTGCCGTTCGTCGATAAAGCAGTACAGCAGGCTGTAGAGGTGGGTGAGGTAGGTCGGGTCGTCCGACCCGGTGGTGTCCTCGCCGTCGGCGAAGACCTCCGGGGCCAACTCAACGCGCACGGGGATCCCGCCTCGTCCACTGGGCACGGGCCAGCGCCCGGGTTTCCTCGTAGTCCTCGGAGAAGACGCCGGTCGGCCAGTAGTCGAGGTTGCCGTCGGCGTCGATGTGGATGCGTCTGGCCTCAGCCGAGCCGTTGTCGTGCTCCACGAAGTAGATGGCGACGGTGTCCGGGTCGAGCCCTTCGGCGACGCGCCGCCGCAGCCGCAGCAGAAACGTCTCGCTGTGTGTCTCGATCAGGAACCGCACACCGGTCGCCTGCCACGCGGCCAGGTAGAGATCGGCGAGACCGGCGTGCGCGGCCGGGTGCAGGTGCAGCTCCGGCTGTTCGATGATTTCGAGGACGGGTCGGCGGGGCGGGTCGACCAGGTCGAGCGCCCGCTGCACGAAGATTGGCAGTGTCTGTGCCACCCCGGTGCCGGCGTCGGCGAGGTTGACCGTGAAGTCCTCGCCGGTGGCCGAGCGCAGCACCAGCGACCAGACCTCGCCGCCGTCGACCAGGTCGAGGGTCCACCCGGGCAAGAGGTCGGCAATGGCCTGGTTGACCCGCCGGATCAGCTCGCCCTGCCGGCCGGCGGTGTCGCTGGCGAGTATGCGGGCGGCGTGCAGCCCGGTGGTGCCCAGCTCCTTCGGCATCCGGGCCGGCAGCAGGTAGCGCCGCTGCGGCTGTTCCCGGAACGGCCCGAAGTAGCGGACGGTCGGAAAGGCATTCTGGAACCGGTTGATCACCCGAAGCAGGCGTTCGGCCGCGTCCTTCGACAGTGGCGAGCCCAGCCGGAACCCTATGGCCCTGGTCGGCAACAGTCCTCGAAACCAGATCGGCAGGTTGTCCTTCACCTCGTTGCCCACCGCGACGGAGTACCGAGGAGGCTCGGTGAGGTCGTTCAGCTCCCACTCCAGCCGGATGTCGGACTCCAGTTCCAGCTCGGAGACGACCTGCGAGTCGTAGCGGTCGCGGTTGACGTTCTGGACCGTCGCTAGGAGCCGGCCGCTGTACCGCTCGTGTTCGACCGTCAGGTCGATCTCGATTCCGCCGTGGGCCCGCCGACCATGGATGAGGTCGACGAACCGGCCGACGAGTCCTTCGCCGAGCCTGTCGAGGTCGAATGGGGTCGGCTCGTCGGTGTGGATGCCCGTCTCGATCAGCACCGGGGCGCGGACCAGGGCGCTCTTGCCGGAGTTGTTCCGGCCGAGGACCACGGTGATCGGGCGTAGCTCGATGTCCTGGCGTCGGGCGAAACAGCGGTAGTTTCCGAGGGCCATTCGGACCAGAGCCATGGGCCACACCTTAGTCCCGTGATCGGATGGCTGCGTACCGCCATCGTGATGGGTGCCCATGGCTGGATGGTGTACCGATTGCGGCCGTACGGCTCCGGATCACACCGCTGGCGACCCGGTACGGTAGTGCGGTTCGGTGCTGCGGGACACGAGGTGAGGCGGACCGTGATCGATCGTCGGGCGTTGCTGAAGGACCTCCAGGGCCAGGTCAGGAGGCTGGAGAAGGACCTGGTCGAGCAGATCGGCGACTCCGGGGAGCACTTCGACAAACTCCGCCCCGAGTACGACCGGGCGTTCAACCTGAAGCGGACGGCGGCGACCTGGGAGGCGTGGCGGGACGAGCGGGCGACCCAGACGGCGGTGGCCTGGGTGCTGGGCACGGTCTTCGTGCGGTTCTGCGAGGACAACGGGCTGCTCGGCGACGCCTGCTATCTGACCGGGCCGAGCAAGGAGCGGGCGGTGCTCGCCGAGGAGTCACAGGACGACTTCTTCCGGCGGCACCCGGAGAAGACCGACCGGGACTGGCTGCTGGCCGCGTTCGAACATATCGGCCAGACCCAGGCAGGGCGCCTGCTCTTCGACCCGAAGCACAACCCGGCCTACCAGATCCCGATCAGCCACGACGCGGCCAAGGCGCTGATCGCCTTCTGGCGCCGGCGCGACGAGGCCGGCACGCTCATCCACGACTTCACCGACCCGCAGTGGGGCACCCGGTTCCTCGGTGACCTCTACCAGGACCTGTCGGAGGCGGCGCGGAAGCGGTACGCGCTGTTGCAGACGCCGGAGTTCGTGGAGGAGTTCATCCTCGACCTGACGCTGAAGCCGGCGATCGACGAGTTCGGCCACGAGGGCATCAGGGCGATCGACCCGACCTGCGGCTCCGGCCACTTCCTGCTCGGCATCTTCCGGCGGCTGATGACGGAGTGGAAGAAACGGGATGACCTGGACCGCTGGGAGATGGTCCGGCTTGCCCTGGAGTCCGTGCACGGCGTCGACATCAACCCGTTCGCGGTCGCCATCGCCCGCTTCCGTCTGCTGCTCGAAGCGATGCGCGAGGCCGGCTTCACCACCTTCGAGGAGATCCGTCAGTACGCCTTCCCGATCCAGATCGCCATCGGCGACTCCCTGATCAAGAACCGCCAGGGCACTCTCTTCGACCACATGGACGAGCTGGCCGAGTTTCGGTACGCGACAGAGGACCTGGATGACTATCCCGGAATTCTGGCCGAGGGCCGTTATCACGTCGTGGTGGGTAATCCGCCGTACGTCACGCCGAAGGACAAGCGGCTCAGCGATTTGTATCGCGAGCTGTATTCCGCATGTTCCCGTCAGTACGCGCTTTCGGTGCCATTCGCGCAGCGCCTATTTGATCTCGCGAAGAGGCCTGAGCAAGATGGGCGCGGCTCGGGGTATGTCGGACAGATCACGGCGAACTCCTTTATGAAGCGAGAATTTGGAAGAAATCTTATTGAGCAATTCTTTGCTTACGAGGTTGACCTGACCCATGTCATTGACACGTCCGGTGCGTATATTCCCGGCCACGGGACGCCGACGGTGGTGTTGGTCGGTCGTCGGCGTAGCGTGAATCGCGCAGAAACCATCCGGGTCGTTATGAGCGTGCGCGGGGAACCCGAGGCTCCGAACGTTCCAGAAAATGGTCGGGTGTGGAATGCAATTACAGCTCAATATAGGACACCCGGTTCAAGTAGTGAATGGGTTTCGGTTGCTGACCTGTCGCGCGTACAACTGGCGAGCTTCCCTTGGAGCCTTGCGGGCGGAGAGGCTCGCAACGTCTCGGCTGCTCTAGCTGCTGCAGCGGTAGGCAGTCTTTCGCAGTTGGTAGACGTTATTGGGCGTACTACACACACCGGATCGGACGAAAGCTATTTCGCGCCACCGGGAACGTGGGGCAGATATGGCGTCGCACCTGAGGCTCGGATCCCACTGGTCACTGGTAATTCAGTTCGCGATTGGTGCATATCTATTGATACCGAGGCGATATTCCCATATGACCAAGATTTGCGAGCATCGCTGACTGATGGCGGGGCGCGGAAAATTCTGTGGTGGACGCGTTCTTTGCTAAGATTGCGTCGAGAGCCGGGTGGCACTCATGAGGAGATTGGGCTTACCTGGTTCGAGTGGAGCAGATGGCATCCTGAGCGGTTCTCAGTTCCCTTTGGTATTGCGATGGCATTCGTCGCAACCCACAATCAGTTCGTACTTGATCGTGGGGGAAAGGTCTTCAACCGTTCGGCGCCTGTGATCAAACTGCCGGAAGGGGCGACGGAGGATGATCATCTGCGGCTGCTGGGGGTACTGAACAGTTCGACGGCGTGCTTCTGGTTGAAGCAGGTCAGCTATCCCAAAGGCGGCGATCCCGTCGGTGCAGAAGGCGCTCGCGTCAGTGCAGAAGCCTGGTCAGACCGCTACGAGTTCACCGGTACGAAGCTACAGCAGTTTCCGCTGCCGAAGGCGTACCCGTTGGAACTGGCGCGGGAGCTGGATGCGGCGGCGCAGCGCCTGACGGCGGTGAGTCCGGCGGCGATCGCGAACCAGGGCGTCCCGACGCGGGAACGTCTTGCCGAGGCACGGCGTGAGTGGGAGTCGACCCGGGGGCGGATGATCGCGCTCCAGGAGGAGCTGGACTGGCAGGTCTACCACCAGTACGGGCTGCTGCCGGAGGAGCTGACCGCACCGGCCGAGTCCGTGCCCGAGCTGAAGCTCGGCGAGCGCGCCTTCGAGATCGTCCTTGCCCGGCGGGTCGCGGCCGGACAGGCCGAGACGCAGTGGTTCGAGCGGCACGGGTCCACCCCGATCACCGAGCTGCCGGACCACTGGCCGGCGGAGTATCGGGCCGTGGTGGAGAGGCGGATCCAGGTCATCGAGCAGAACCGCTACCTGGCACTGATCGAGCGGCCGGAGTGCAAGCGGCGGTGGGCAACCGAGGGCTGGGACCGGATGCTCGACCAGGCGCTGAAGGACTGGCTGTTGGACCGGTGCGAGAGGCGCGAGCTGTGGTACGCCCTGGACGAGAACGGTGTGCCGCAGCCACGTCCGCTGTCTGTCGCGCAGCTCGCTGACGAGCTACGGCAGGACGCCGACTTCGTCGCGGTGGCGAACCTCTACGACCCGGGCAAGGAGCTGTCCGCGCTGCTTGCCGAGTTGGTCGAGCCCGAGCACGTGCCCTACCTGGCGGCGCTCCGCTACACCGACACGGGCATGGTCAAGCGCGCGGGCTGGGAGAACGTGTGGGACCTGCAACGGCAGGAGGACGCGGCGCCCGACGAGCCGACCAAGCGGCGCATCCGGGAACGCATTCCGGTCCCGGAGAAGTACAAGCCGACCGATTTTCGCAAGAACAGCTACTGGAGCAAACGCGGCAAGCTCGACGTGCCGAAGGAGCGGTTCATCTCGTACCCGCAGGCGGGCCGGGACAACGACCCGACGCTCCTGATCGGCTGGGCTGGCTGGGACCATCGCGAGCAGGCGCAGGCGCTGGCCGCGCTCATCGTGCAGCGGGACGAGGAGTCCGGCTGGCCGGCCGAGAAGCTGACGCCCCTGCTTGCCGGCCTTCGTGAGCTGATGCCCTGGGTACGGCAGTGGCATGGTGAGATCGATCCAGAACTCGGCTACTCACCGGCCGAGATCTATGACGGCTTCCTCACCGAGCGGCTCAACGTCCACGGTCTCACCGATGACGATCTCGCCGCCTGGCGTCCGACGACCACCGGCAGGGGCCGACGCCGGAGTCGATCGTGACAACCTGTCGTTTCGTCGCGTCGCACCGGCCGGACGGCGATTTTCATTGCACATGGCGTAGACAATCGACTTAGCGACGACATATTGACGAAGTCCTTGCTAGCCTTCTCCTTTCCAGGTGGTCCAGGAGGAGTGATGAAGCTTCGCTTCCTGTCCTCATCGAGCAATTCGGGATCTTGTCCGGCGCTGTACGAGACCGACACCGGTGACATCGTGGTCCAGGGCTACGAGCTGACCGACCCCGAGGCACTTTCGCAGCTTCGTGACGTGCTGCCCGGCGAGACGTGTGTTGTGGTACCACGCGCTCTCATGTCCTGGTTCGGTACGAAAGAGTAGCGAATGGCCAAGGTTGTCAGCGACCCCGACGCGTTTAGGAAGCTTTTTGTCGACTTCGAACATACCGCCTTCAAGTTCGAGGTGCGTCGCGCATACGGATTGCCGTCCGAGGATCTACCGTTTCAGCAGTTTCTGAACGGTGAGGATCCTGGCATCGAGTGGCTTCGTGACTGGCTGGACCTGATGCGGGAGCAAACCTCGACCGGCAAGCGGGTGGAGCGCGTCCGGGTCGTTGACGACCCCCCGAGTGACTATCTCCGGTTCGAGATCTTCATCACGCCCCACAACATCGCCGCAGGCGAGGACATTCGCTATCTCGACCGCGCTCGGGCGCGTGAGCTCCAGTTGCCGGACCACGACTTCTGGCTGTTCGACTCGCGGACGTTGGCGATTCTCCACTTCGGTGAGGACGATGCGTTCCTTGGATTCGAGATGGTGGAGGACACCGACGAGCTGCTTCGGCACTGTTACTGGCGGGATGTCGCCTGGACCCGTGCGAGAAGGCTCTCCGACCAGGCGAGGTGAGGCGGGTTTCGACATGAGGACGTCGCTCTGGGACGGCGAACTCGTTCGCCTGCGCGCGACCGTACCCCGGTACGACGTCCACCACCTCGCCTCTGCCGACCGCACCGTCGACGCTCGGTCGGTGTTCCGATTCGAGCCCTGGTGCTCGGCGGCACAACGCCGGCCGGAACCCGCCGATGTCACCACCCGGCAACGGCTCTATCACACACACCGGGTGGATATCCGTGCCTGCAACGTCGCCTCCTCGGAGTCGCACGACAAACCGGGCTTCGTCACCGGGTGTCCACCGCGCGAACAGGAATACTTCCACGATGGGCACCGGGATGTCGTACTGACGGGGCTGTTTGGCTTCGACCCTCTGACGACGCCTCGTGGGGCCGGGTGACTGGCATGAACCGCGACACGGACAACGACTTCTCCGGCGGCGCCGGCGCGGTGGTGCAGGCCGGACAGATCACCGGAGGCGTTCACTTCAGGATCACCGAGACGCCGTTTCCTCCGCCGCGTCAGCTTCCGCCCGCCACGAAAGGCTTCATCGACCGTGAGGTGCACATCCGTCAGCTCGATTCGTTGCTCGACGAGACCGAGCTGCGGACCAGCGACTCCAGATTGCCGGTGGTGACGATCTCGACGGTTTCGGGAAGCGCCGGTGTCGGAAAGACCGCGCTGGCGGTGCACTGGGCCCACCGGGTCCGTTCGCGTTTCCCCGACGGGGACCTTTATATCAACCTGCGCGGCTACGACGCGGTGCCGCCGTTGAGTCCGCAGGAGGCCCTGGACGGGTTTCTGCGTGCGCTCAACGTGCCGCCGGAGAAAATCCCGGCCGATCTGCCGGGGCGTACCGCGCTCTATCGGTCGCTGACCGACGGACGACGCATGTTGGTACTGCTCGACAACGCGGCGTCCGCCGAACAGGTACGCCCACTCCTGCCTGCCTCGCCGACCTGCATGGCCATCATCACGAGCCGGAGCAGACTCTCCGGGCTGGCGGTGCGCGACGGGGCGATCCGGGCGGTGCTCGACGTGCTGACCGAGGAGGACTCGATCCGCCTGCTGCGTGAGACGATCAGTCCGGAACGGGTCGATGCGGAACTCGCGTCGGCCGTCCGGCTCGCCGTGCTCTGCTCGCACCTTCCGCTCGCGCTGCGCATCGTCGCGGACCGTGCCGTGGCCGCTCCCGACATGACCCTGGCTGATCTGGTGGCAGAGCTGGGGGAGGAACAGGATCGGCTCGACGCGCTGTCGGTGGAGGGCGACGAGCTGTCCGCGGTCCGCGTCGTCTTCTCTTGGTCCTACAAGGCGCTCTATCCGGAAGCCGCGCGTACGTTCCGGCTGATCGGGCTGCATCCTGGCGCGGACATCTCGCTGGCCGCCGTGGCGGCGCTCGTCGGCACGTCGGTGCCGGCCGCGCGCCGTTACGTCGACTCGCTCGTGGGACTGCACCTGCTCACTCGCGTCGGTGCGCAGCGGTACCGGCTACATGATCTGCTTCGCCTCTACGCGGCCGAGCGGGCGAAGGAGGACGAGCCGCCAGACGAGACCGAGGCGGCGTTGGGCCGCATGTTCGACTGGTATCTGACCCGGACATACGACAGCTACCGGAAGATCCTCCCACAGGGCCGGCCGATACCTGGCCTGACCGATGACCTCGGCCACGGAGATGCTCCGTTCGCCGACCTGGACGAGGCGCTGCGCTGGTGTGAGCAGGAGCGGTTGAACCTGCTCGACGTCATCCGGCTGGCGCAGCAGACGGGCCGGTGCTCGGTGACCTGGAAGCTCGCCATCGCCGCGATGGCCTTCTTCGAACGTCGCTCCTACTGGCGAGCGTGGATTGACAGCCACCTGATGGCGGTCGAGTGCACCAGGCATCTGGCGGATCGGTCGGCGGAGGGCTGGGTGCTCCTCAGCCTCGGCGACGCCTGGTGGGATCGCGGTGAGGTCGACGAGGCTCTCCGGTGCTACTCCGAGGCCCGCGAGGCGGCGCAGGAGGCTGGTGACCAGTGGACGGCCGGCTACGCGCTGCGTGGGTGCTGCCTGGTCTACGAGGACACGGGCAGGTTCGAGGAGGCGATCGAGTGTGCACAGGGCGCGTTGGAGATCTTCCGCGAAACCGATGAGATCCGGGGTGTCGGCTTGTCCCTGATGAGCCTCGGCAACGGTCATCGGAACCTGGCCCGGTATGACGAGGCACTGGCGTCGTACGAGCAGGCGATGGAGATCTTCCGGTCGCTGGGCAACCGCTGGAGCGAGGCCCTGGTGGAGTTGCATCTCGGCCGGACGTTGATTCAGGTGCCGGACCTCGCCTCGGCGTCGGATCACCTCACCCGCGCCCGGGAACTCTTCGCCGCGACGGGTGATCCGCGCCACCAGTCCATCGCCCTGGTCTATCTGGGCGATATGTACGCGGCGAACGCCGACCAGACTCAGGCGCGCCAGGCGTGGACGGTGGCGCTGAACACGCTCATTGAGCTGGACGATCCGCTGGTCACCGAGGTGCAGCGACGGCTGAAGTCAATCGAGTAGGGTGCGTATGGATGATCCCGTCCTGACAGCCATCGTGTCGGCACTGGCGGGCGGCGCCGTCGCCGAGTTGACCGCGGGGAGCAGGGCCGCGTTCAAGGCACTGGTCCGGTTGGTGCGGCGGAAGGTGGCCGAACATCCTGACGCGGAGAATGCGCTACTCCGGGCGCAGCAGGAGCCGTCGGACGAACGCCGTCTCGCGGAACTGCATGCCATGCTGGCCACAGCCGTACTCAACGACAGGGCGTTCGCCGCCGAGCTGCACCGGCTGTGGAACGAGGTGCGAGCCGGCCAGGATGCGGGCGACACCAGCCAGACCAGCAACACCATCTCGGGCTCGGTGAGCGGGCCGGTGGTGCAGGCCCGCGACATCCACGGCGGCGTGCATCTCGGTGTCAAAGGCATCACCCATGACTGAGCAACGCGCCGAGGACATCGCCCGGTTCCTCGCCGGGTTGGAAGCCGACGGCTACCTGTCCGATCCGGCGTGGAAGCAGGCGTTCGGCGCGGTGCCGCGTCACGTGTTCCTGCCCGCGTTCTTCCTTCCGCTGCCCGATGGGCGGTGGCAGGCGATCGACGCATCCCACCCCGACTACTGGGCCAACGTGTACGCGGACACCACCCTGACCACGCAACTCGACGGCACGGTCGGTCCGGACCCGGACAGCGGCCCGCTGTCCGGTACCGGCACGTGCAGTTCGACACAGCCTGGGCTCATGGCGTTGATGCTGGACGCGTTGCGCCTGTCCGGCGGGGAACGGGTGTTGGAGATCGGCACCGGAACCGGCTACAACGCGGCGTTGTTGGCACACCGCCTCGGCTCGGCCAACGTCGCCAGCGTGGAGGTTGATCCGGTGGTCGCGGACCTGGCCCGGCATCGCCTCGCCGTGTGCGGGTACCGGCCCACGGTAATTGCCGGCGACGGGGAACAGGGCTGGCCGGAGGGTGGCCCCTATGACCGGATCATCGCCACGGTTTCCGTGCCGGCGGTGCCCCCCGCGTGGCTGGGCCAGGTCCGCGACGGTGGGGCCATCGTCGTCAGCCTGTGGCGCGACCTGGGCGGCGGTCCGCTCGTGCGGCTGGAGGTCAACGCCGGTGGCGGGCAGGGATTCTTCCTGGCCGAGGCGGGCGGGTTCATGCCGGTCCGCGCGGTCAACCGGGCAGCGGCGGCGCTGCCCACCGCGGTCAAGCAAACCGGCACGACCCGGCCGACCCGGCACCCGAGCCACGTGCTGCACCACCCCGACGCGGGGCTGTGGTTGGCGTTGCGGGTCCCCGAGGTGACCTGGCTCGGGTTCACCCCGGATGGCGGCAACGAACAGATGTGGCTGTTCGCCTCGGACGGCTCGTGGGCGGCGGTCGACGACACCGCCGGGCAGGTGGAGCAGTACGGACCGCGTGAGGTGTGGGACGAGATCGAAACCGTGTTCGATCGGTGGTGCGATGCCGGATCGCCGACCCGGGACCGACTCGGGCTGACCGTCACCGACACCGGAGCACACCGGTTCTGGCTGGACAGCCCGGACGCGGTGGTATGGGACGACGCCGGCGCACGCCGGTAGCCTCCACGGGCTCATGCGACGCTACCGACGGGGGTACGGGTCGCCGCCTTCTTCGATGCGGCGTTCTACCTGCTGGGCCGCATCGACCATCCAGCCGACCGCGATGCGTCGTGTAGATGAAATTCGCCCGCGGGTCGACTCGCTACGTGCCAGGACAACCCGACTAGCCTCTGCGGACGTGACGGCCCCGCCCACGCACCCGGTTGACGTGCTGCTCCTGCTTACCCACGCTGATCATGTCCTGTTGGCGCTGCGGCAAGGCACCGGCTACGCGACGGACAGTGGAACCTTCCATTTGGCAAGCTGGAGCACGGCGAGGACGCCATCAGCGGCGTGGTTCGCGAGGCGCGCGAGGAGATCGGCATACGGATCGACCTCGCCGAGCCACGGATGGTCACCACGGTGCACCATCGCAACACGGCCGGGCGCGCCCGCATCGGGCTCGTGTTCGCGGTGCCGTTCGATCCGGCTCGCCACGGCGAGCCAGTCAATGCCGAGCCACACAAGTGCGCGAAGATTGGTTGGTTTCCGGCTGACATGCTGCCGTCCAACACCTATCCGTACACCGCCGCGTGCGTACGCGCGTTCCGCGACGGGGTGCCGTTCGTGTTGAGCGGCTGGACATAGCCGGCCATGGGCGCGTTTCGCGGGTGTGGTGGGGCGTGGCCAAGCTGCTGAGATGGGCACGTCGCCGGGTGGAGCACCGTCGTGGAAAACAGCTTCTTCTGAATGTGACAGCACAAGCTGGGCGGGGTGGGCCAGACGGCGCACCGTTACCACCTAGCGCTCGCGGATCTGGTCAGCACGTAGGCCATTGGTGAAGTTGGTCCAAGCGTACGGCGAGAAGAGTAAGACCGGCCCCGCCTGATCCTTCGAGTCCCGTACCCCGACTGTCCCGGCAAACTCGGCTACCTCGACACAGTTCGAGTCGTTGGCACCACTGCGGCTGCTCTTCCGCCAGACGACGCCGTTCAGGTCAGCAGCGGTCATGAAACGCTCCTTGGCTGAGGTCAGTCGCCGTAGACGCAGGCGACCTGCATGTCCGTTCCACGTCGGGGCGTTTGCTCGCCGGGCAGCGCCGGCGGGGTCATCCGACAATCACACTAGCCCAGGTCGAAGGCGCCCTTGCTCACAGCCTGCACGAAGGTTGCCCACTGCTGCCGGCCGAACAGGTAGGCGGGACCGCTCGGGTCCTTCGAGTCGCGGACCGCAACCATGCCAGCCACCTCGGCAACCTCGACGCACGAACCGCCGGTGTTGCCGCTGCGGGTGCTCCTGCGCCAATCGGCTTGGTCAAGGTCGGTACCCCGCTCCACATACATCACGTCATCTCCTCGACGAGATCGGCGATGAGCCGAGCCGGCTGCGCGGATTCCATACCGCCGCTCGCAGGCGTTCAGCCATCAGGCTACCGGTCTCGTACCTTCACCTTTGCAGGACACTCCGTGTAAGGCACCAACCTGGTGCTCGGTGTGGAAACTGAGTAATCCCTGAGGTTTGGGGAGTTCGAGGATCGTGAACAGGCTGAGCGCGACGGTCCGTACGGCCCGAAGGGATCTTCGGAGCGAAAATCGGGTGGGATCCCGAGCCTGCTGGTCCCCGAGGGGCATGCGGCGCATCGCACGCCCCGGCGACCGGTACGCAGAAAGCGGTGGCAGCCCGGCCGAGTCCAACGTGGCGTAGCAAGAATGCTTGGAACTTCAGCGCGGGGAGGTAACGAGATAGGGCGGGGATATGCGCGATCGTTTGCCGGTCACTCCCGTCGGTCACCGACCACTGTATTGCGGGCACGAATGGCGTAAATCGCCAAACAGCAAGCAGCGACCCCCGAGGGAGGTCACACACGGCCTGGTAACGGCTGATTCAGGTCAGACCAGGGTTCCCGACTTCAACGCCGCCAGGAAGCTGCCGTAACTCTTGGGATCGAAGGTGAGCACCGGTCCGGTGCTGTCCTTGGAGTCACGAATCTGAACCCTGCCGTCGTACGTCCGGGCCTCGACGCAGCTATCGCTGCCGTTGCTCCTGGTCGACTTCTTCCAGTCCTGCGTCAGACCGTTCACGTTCTCACCTCCGCGGCGCGTCGTGGCCATTCGGTTGACTTGTCGCCCGACGGTGCATCACGCCACAGTTCTATGTGTTACCCATAGATGCTACCCCTCGGGGCACAGGTCACAACCTCCTACGATGCAGGTTCTACCTGCCGGGCCGCTTCGGCCATTCCGACCCGACGCACGCGAAGATCGCTTGTCCACAGGCTTGGAGCACGGCGAGGACACCATCAGCGGTGTGGTCGCGAGGCGCGCACGGGTGCCGTTCGTGTTGAGCGGCTGGACATAGTCGGCGATGGGCGAGTTTCGCGGGCGTGGTGGTGGCGGTGGTGAAGCGCTGAGATGGAAACGTCGTCGGGTGGAGCACCGTCGTGGAACAGAATCCTGAGTGTGACCGCGCAAGCTGGGCGAGGCGGGCGAGGCGGCATCGCCGCGACACCACCGCGCGACGCTCGGGGACTTGAGCAGCGTAGGCCGTTGGTGGGTCGATGGCACTACTGCGGCTGCTCTTACGCCAAACGACCTGGCGCAGGCGATCGTTGGGGTACCTCGTTGCGGGAGCCTGTTGCCGTGGCTGTCCGCAACCTGTATGGCCCCGTGAGCATCGGGCTCGGGTGGTTTGCCTGTCGGGTGATGCCACTGGCACCACCCGACACCAGCATCAATCGAGGCCGAAGGCGCCGGTACGCACAGCGCGAAGAAGGGCTGCCCACTGCTGCCGGCCGAACAGGTAGGCGGGACCGCACGGGTCCTTCGAGTCGCGAACCGCAACCATGTCCGCCAGCTCGGCCACCTCGACGCAGTCGGAGCCGCTGGCGCTACTGTGGCTGCTCTTCCGCCACTCGACATGACTGATGGCGGAAGCTCGCTCCAGGTATGTCACGCCAGCACCTCAGGTTCGTCAGGGATGAGCTGGTCCGCTGGCACGTAGGCCGTTGATGAAGCTGGTCCAGGCGTACGACGAAAAACGCAGCACCGGTCCTGCCGGGTCCTTCGAGTCCCGTACGCCGACTGCTCCGGCCAGCTCGGCGACCTCGACGCAGTTGGAACCGCTTGCGCTGCTACGGCTGCTTTTGCGCCATGTAATCCGGTCCAGGTCTGTGAATCTCATCTGGCTCTCCGCAGTGCTAGCTCGGGTATTCGTCTGCCACCTGGGCGAGGAAGTCGCCGGTCTTGTCCGGATCGAGCGCCTTCGCTCGCAGGTGGTCGAAGATGAGTCTATGCCGAGACACCTGCTGCTCCTCTTCCAGCAAGGCGGTTGTGGCGTCATGATCGACGTAAACGATTGTCGGGTCAAGGACAGGATCAGCGTAGTCGAGGATGGTGAAGGGACCACCCATCGCGGCGTGCGCTCCGGCGACGAACGGCAGGATCTGGATCTCGATCGTGGGCTTGGAGCACGCCTCGATGAGTCGAGCGACCTGTGCCCGCATTACGTCTGGCCCACCGACGACGCGCCGGACCGCAGCCTCGTCCAGCACGATCCACAGCTTTGGCGGATCGTCCCGGGACAACAGTGTCTTCCGCGCAGATCGCGCCGCAACCCGCCGGTCGATCTCGTCCGGGTCGGCCGTACTCCGGCCAGCACGAATGATCGCCCGGGCATACTCCTCGGTCTGGAGCAACCCGGGCACGTACAGGCTTTCGTACACGCTGATGGTCTCAGCCTCGGCCTCGAAGCCGACGTAGTCATCCGGAAGGACGTCTCCGTAGGCGCTCCACCAGCCCTTCTGCCTGGCCTGACGGGCCAGGGCCATCAGAGATTCCCGTTCCTCCTCCGATGCCTTGTAGAGCGTCAGCAGGTCGCGGACGTCGTTCAGCGTCACCCGGGAGTGGCCAAGCTCAATACGGATGATCTTGCTCCGGTGCCAGCCGAGTTTCGCGGCGACGTCCTCGGCGATGAGGCCGGCGCGATCGCGCAGGCGACGTAACTCGCGCCGCAGTCGTCGCGCCCTGATCGTCGGGCTGGGGATCTGTGCCACTGATCATCTCCGTTCGATTGATCTTGTCGATCGCCTTCTTGGGTTTCGTGCAAGTGATCTTGCTCGAAAAAACCAACGCTTGTGACGTTGTAAATCTTCGTCAGATCGTACATGCTCTCAGTATCGCCATCAACACTCATCAAGATTAATTGCTGTCGTCTCCTTTCGGGAGACTGATGAACCTGGGGGTACACGTGAACCAGAACAGTCCGTCGCACTCTGGCTGGTCAGAGCGGGGTCGGGGGTGGCCCGAGCCGGCCGACCAGAGTGGATCGTCCGAGGTGTACGCGGACCTGCTCGCCGCGCTGGACCGGGCCGACGTGTCCGAGGCGCTCCGGGCGGCACTGGTTCACGCCCTCGCCCCGCCCGCCGCGCCGGCCGAGCCGCCCGAGGTGGACCTGTCCGCGTACGCCGTCGGCGGGGGAGGCGGCCCCAACCTGCGGCTCCGCTCGATCGGTGGGGGCGACGTGCGGCGCCGCTACACCCTGCACCTGACCTTCCCGGCGAGCAGTCTGCGGGTGGCCCGGGGCAAGGCCGCCGCCTACGCCGAGGCCCTGGTGATGCTCCGGCCCGAGTTGGGCGCCAGCCCGGCCCTGCTCTCCCGCGCCGACCAGTGGAACCACGTCGAGCCGGTGACCTGCGGTCGACCCGGGCCGGTGGGGGTGACCTGTGCGCGGGCGTACGGCCACGCCGGCTGCCACCGGGACGGCACCGCGAGCGGACTCTGCTGGGACGACACCGGGCGGGCCGACCCCGGTCCGACCGCCGGCGACCCGCCGGACGACGCCGGCCGCCACGGCCCCGACGCGCGGGGCGGCCACGGCGGGCGGGACGGGCGCGACGAGCGGGGAGACCGGCGGTGAACGCGCCCTCGGCCGCCGCGGTGCCGCCGTACCCCCGGGTCAGCCCGTGCCGGCACTGCGGCCTCGCCGTCCTGCGCGACAACGACGGCAACTGGATCCACGCCAGCCTCTCCTACGCCTGCCGCGACCGCTGGGGCGGGGTGGCCGGGACCACCGCCGAACCCGCTCCGCCGGCCCCGACCTGGGCCGCTCCGACCAGGTGGTCCGGGCCCCCGCCGCGGTCACCGGAACGGGGTGCCGGGTCGGCTACGGTGTAACGCATGCCGGAGCAGAGCCCCCCACCGCTGCTGCGGGACGTGATCGTCATCCCGGAGTCTCCCTCCGCGAGTGAGCTGGTCCTCAAGCTCGCCGAGGGTGTCAGCAACGCCGAGGAGACCCTCCGGGAGTACGTCATCCCGCCCCGTCTGGTCGACAACTTCGACCAGGCGCTCCGGCTGATCCAGAACGCCGTGGCCACCGGCACCTCCCGGGCCGCCTACCTGCACGGCTCGTTCGGTGCCGGTAAGTCGCACTTCATGGCGGTGCTGTACGCCCTGCTGCGGGGCGAGCACGCGGCGCGCAGTCGGGACGAGTTCGCCCCGTTGCTGGCCCGGCACGACGCCTGGCTCAACGGCCGGCGGTTCCTCCTGGTGCCGTACCACATGATGGGGGCGAAGTCGCTGGAACAGCGGGTCCTCGGCGACTACGTCACCCACGTGCGGACGCTGCACCCCGAGGCGCCGATCCCCGCCGTACACCGCACCGACGCCCTGCTCGACCAGAGCCGGCACCTGCGCGCCCAGATCGGCGACGCCGCCTTCATCGCCGGCCTGCCCGGCGGCGGCGAGGAGGACGAGTGGGGCGACGAGGGCGGCTGGACCACCGAGCGGCTCGACGCCGCCTTCGCCGCCGCCCCCGACGACGAGATCCGCCGCGCTCTCGTCCGCGACCTGCTCAGCACCTGGCAGCGGGGCTTCTTCCGCAACGCGCTGGAGGACCAGGAGGGCTTCATCTCCCTGGACCGCGGGCTGTTCGAGATCTCCGCCCACGCCAGGGACCTGGGGTACGACGCCCTGGTGCTCTTCCTCGACGAGCTGATCCTCTGGCTCGCCAACCACATCGGCGACCAGCGGTTCATCTCCCGGGAGATCCAGAAGATCACCAACTTCGTGGAGGGCTCCGACGCCCGCCGGCCGATCCCGGTGATCACCTTCATCGCCCGGCAGCGCGACCTGAGCGAGCTGGTCCCCGAGGGGGTCACCGGCGCACACGACCTGGCCTTCCAGGACACCCTCAACCTGGCCAGCGGCCGGTTCGACGTGATCACCCTGGAGGACCGGAACCTGCCGCAGATCACCCGCAGGCGGGTGCTCAAACGGGTCGGCGAGGACGAGGGTCACGGCGAGGCGGCCGAGCGGGCCATCACCGAGGCGTTCGAGCGGTTCAGCAGGGGTGTCCGCTCCGAGGTCTGGGACGTCCTGCTCGGCACCGACAGCGGCGTCGGCACCGGTGCCGACCTCGACACCTTCCGGCTCACCTACCCGTTCAGCCCGGCGTTCGTCTCCACCCTGGTCTACGTCTCCAGCGCGCTGCAGCGGAACCGCACCGGTCTGAAGCTGATGCGCCAGATGCTGGTGGAACGCCGCAACGACCTGCGGCTCGGCCAGATCATCCCGCTCGGCGACCTCTTCGACGTGCTCAGCCGCAGCGGCGACCAGCCGTTCACCGAGCGGCTGAAGGTCGAGTTCGAAACCGCGCAGAAGCTCTACCAGAACCGGCTGCGCCCGTACCTGCTGGAGCAGCACCGCGTCAGCGACGACGACCTCGAACGCGCCCGGCGCGGCGAACAACTCGACCGCCAACTCGCCGCCCGGGTGCGGGCCTTCACCGGCGACGACCGGATCATCAAGACCCTGCTGCTCGGCGCGCTCGCCCCGGCCGTCCCGGCGCTGCACAACCTGACCCCGCGCAAACTCGCCGCGCTCAACCACGGCAGCATCACCAGCCCGATCCCCGGCGGCGAGAGCGGAATCATCGCCCGCAAGCTCGAACAGTGGGCCGCCCGGTTCGGCGAGATCAAACTCCTCGACGGTGACGGGGTACGGCTGGAGCTGGTCGGGGTCGACGTCAGCAGCGTGCTCAACGAGGCCCGCAGGTACGACTCGCCCGGCGCCCGCCAGGCCATGGTCAAGCGGCTGCTCTGGGAGGAGCTGGGCATCACCGCCACCGACGGCTACTTCGACCAGGCCCACGTGGTGTGGCGGGGCAGCCGGCGCGTCATCGAGGTCGTCTACGGCAACATCCGCAACCCGGAGGAGCTGCGCGACGACGCCTTCCACCCGTTCACGCCGAACGCCTGGCGACTGATCATCGACTACCCGTTCGACGAGGGCACCCACGGCCCGGCCGAGGACCGCAACCGAGTGCTCAACCTCGGCTTCAGCGCCCGGACCGTCTGCTGGATCCCGGCCAGCCTCACCGTCAACCGTCAGCAGGACCTCGGCCGGCTGGTCATGCTCGACGCGCTGCTCAGCGGCCCGCCGACCCGGTTCGAGCAGGCCGCCCGGCACCTCAGCGAGGACGACCGCCGCCGCGCCCACGCCACCCTCACCAACCAGCGCGACGCCCTGCTGGTGGCGATGAGGGGCGTGCTGCGCCAGGCGTACGGGCTGGCGACGAAGCAGGCGGCCGACGTCCTCACCACCTACACCGACCACCTGCTCAGCCTCACCGACCCACGCGAGCTGACCCTGCCCGTCGGCGCCCGGCTCAACACGGTGCTGCCCTGGCTCGCCGACCAGATGTTCGCCGCGCAGTACCCGGCCCACCCCGACTTCGACCCCGACCGCCGGGGTGAGCCGGTGCGGGTCGCCGACCTGCGCACCGTCCTGGAGTACGTCCGCCGGGCCGTCGAGTCGGGCGAGGACCGGGTCGAGGTGGAGAAGAAGGACCGGGCGGTGGTCCGGCGCATCGCCAACCCGCTCAACCTCGGCGTCATGCACGAGGCGGCGTACGTCCTCAACCGTGAGTGGGTCGACCACTTCACCCGCCGGGCACGCCAGGAGGGGATCACCGGCGACCTGCGCGTCACCGACCTGCAGCGGTGGCTGGACGAACCGCAGCCGCGCGGCCTCGAACGACCCGTCGCCCAGCTCGTCATGGCCGCCTTCGCCGAGCAGACCGACCGGACCTGGATCCGGCACGGCGCGATCCTCACCCCGCAGCCGGAACTCACCGCGATCGCCGACGACCTGGCGCTGCGTCAGCCGGAGCGCCCCGACGAGCAGGACTGGGCCGAGGCCCGGGAACGGGCGATGCACCTGTTCGGCTTCATGCCGCCGAACCTGCCCCGGGGACGCCTCGTCGCCATGTTCGTCCAGGACCTGTCCCGGCAGGCCCGCCAGTACCGCGACGCCGCCCACCGGCTGGTCGACGAACTCGAACGGCACGCCGACCGGCTCGGCCTCGACCCGGCGGCGACCACCGGGCGGCTGCACACCGCCTACGTCGCGCGGGACCTGCTTGACGGGCTGGACAGCAGGCACCGGGACATCGACATCATCCGGCAGCTCGCCCGGACCGACCTGGGCGGGCCGCCGCAGCGGGCCGGCCGGAGCATCCGCAGCGCCGCCGACGTGGTGCAGGCGCTGCGCAACACCGCCTGGGAGACCTTCGACCTGCTGGCCGAGCTCGGCGAGCCCTGGGCGGCCGAGGCGGCCGAGATCCTCGCCGCGCTGCGGCAGGCCGCCCGCGACGACGAGCTGACCACCCCGCTGGCCACCGCCCTGACCCGGGCCCGCGCCCGCGCCACCGACCTGCTGGGACGGGCCACCCGGGCCGCCCGCCCCGGCGGCCCGACCCCGCTGACGACGCAGCCCGACCGGCCGACCCCGGCCCCGGCGACCTGGTCCGCCGGCGGGCCGGCCCCCCTCGACGACCCGGTACGCGACCTCGGCCCGGTCGAGCAGGGCAGCCTCACCGTCGACGGTGACGACCTCGCCGAGCTGGTGGAGACGCTGCGCAAGGTCGCCGACCGCAACCCGGGCCGCCGGATAGACGTGACCTGGCGGGTACGACCGTGAGCCCCGCCGCCTCAGCCCTCCGCGCCCTGCCGGTCAACCCGCACACCCTCGCCCAGCGGGTCGAACGCAAACTGCGCGGGTACCGGCCGGGGCAGGGCGACACCGAGCCGGTGCTGCTGGTCAGCGCCGAACCCTCCTGGCCGTACGACCCGATCCTGACCGTCACCGACACCCTGCGGGTCCGGGTCGTGCGGGGCGTCTCCGCCCTCGCCATCTGGGCGGAGCTCGCCCAACCGCACGACCTGCCCACCGTGATCCTCACCCACCTGAGCGAGGACGAGCTGGGCGTCGGCATCCTCAGCCGGGTCCACCGGCGTCGGATCATCGAGATGGAGCCGTGGAGTCTGGTCGCCGAGGCGTTCGGCGCCCAGCGGCTGGACCCACGGCTGAAGGAACTCCCCTGGGCCGGGCGTGCCCTCGTCGAGGCCACCCCGCCCGGCGGCTGGCCCCGGCTGCCCGGGATCGTCCTGCACCGGGACACCGCCCTGCGCCACCTGGCCGTGCAGCGGCTCCAGCTCGCCCGGCTCGGCACCGCCGCCGAGGACCTCGACCCGGCCACCCTGCTGCGGTGGAGCGCCCTGTCGGTCGCCCCGCAGGCCCTCGGCGCCCTCGCCGAGTCCGAACGCACCGGCCTGCTCGACTGGCTGGCCGAGCAGTTCGGGCCGACCATGCGGCTCCTCGCCGCGCTGTACGACGTCGGCCGGGTCACCGACACACTGCCGCTCGGGCTGGTCTGCGCGGCGATCTGGGCCGGCGACGACCCCGACAGCCTGCGCGCGCAGGGCCGGGTCGAGCAGTACCTGGGCGGCGTCGTGCTCGACGCGGAAACCGTCGCCTCGTTCACCGCCGCCGCCACCCGGACCATGGCCGGCCTGCTCGCCGACGC
>Ga0310834_100723_pt1 | contig 29315 bp, 26 predicted proteins | sample SM_ome_2_FD_201314 | JGI IMG/M metagenome (GOLD analysis project Ga0310834, IMG submission 201314) | Sorghum-adapted microbial communities enriched on stacked mutant (SM) sorghum from Joint BioEnergy Institute, Emeryville, California... ... | reverse complement strand
CGTCCTCCCCGTCGCCGTGGACGACGGTCGCCCGCCGCATCGGGGTCCACATGCTCACCTCGTGCGCCCAGTTCGTCTTCACGACGTTCGGCACGACGGCGAGCAGCGGGTACGCGTTGGCGGCCTGGGCCGCGAGGAGGGCCTGGGCGGTCTTGCCGAGGCCGGGCTCGTCGGCGAGGAGGAAGGTGCGGTGCCCGCGCGCGGCGGCCTCGACGACCTGCGCCTGGTGCGGCATGAGCTGGCGACCGGGCGGGGCGGAGACGAGCCCGCCGTCGGGCAGGGGCATGCAGGCGGGGGCACCGGGCCCGGCCTGCTCGAAGGAGCGGAAGAGGGGCTCGAGGAGCTCCCAGCCGGCGAGGCGGCGGGGGCGGGCGGCGATGCGCGCGGCGGCGGCCTCGAAGTCGGGCTCGAGGAACGGGTTGGCGAGCCGGCGCTGCATCACGGAGCGCGGGATGACGCGGTTCTCGGTGCTGGGGGCGGGGGCGGCGGCCTCGGCGGTGGCCTCGGGGGCGGGCGGCTCGTCCGGCGGCTCGATCCCGCCGGCGCGCATGAGGGACTCCTTGTAGTCGCGGGCCGCGTCGGAGACCCGCGCGTCCTCGGCGAGCAGCGCGAGGAGGGACGTGTCCCGGGCGGCGATCCGCGCGAGGAGGGTCGCGACGCCGTCGAGCCGCTTGAGCTGCTGCTCCCGCTTGGCCGCGGTGAGCGACTCGTCGGCCATGACGCGGGCCTTCTCCTCGCGCACGAGGAGGGCGACGACCTGGAACTTCGTCCGCACGGCCGGGCGGGTCGGGGGGCGGCGGACGGCGTTGTCGACCTCGCGCGCGACCTGGGCGAGGACGGGGATGATGCCGTCCTGGTCCGGGCGCGGCGGACGACGGCGGGCCCCGCCGTTGGTGCGCGCGGCCCCGTTGGCCGTGCGTGCGCCGCCGTTGGCCGTGCGCGTGCCGCCGCCCGGCCCGGCGCCGCGCTGGCCGCCTCGTTGTGCCACCCATCCTCCTTCGTCGCCTCCGCGCGCAGGTGCGGCGGGGCGCGTCACGTCACGACGCCGACGCGCGGCCGGACGTGGAGCCACCGGCCGGTGCCGACGACGCTCCGGAACGGGGCGCTCGGGTCGAACGCCAGGTCCCCACGCGGCTCCGCGTGCCCCACCCACGGCTAGCGCTCACGTGGGCGGCCAAGCCGGGCCGCGCCTCTCCTGGACCATCGCGGGGAAGAAGACCCCTGCTCGATCACGGGAGCAGCAGAAGCCTACAAGGCCGCGGGCCCCGATGCGTCCCGACGCGGCGCGGCGAGTGCGGCAGAGACCGGTGCCGCCCCGACCTTCACGGTCGGCGCGGCACCGGTCCGGCTCCCCTACACGCGCTTCCTACGCGCCTCCTCACTCGCGAGGCGTCCAGGTCGCGACGCGAACGTCCCACTCAACGACGCCGTCTTCGGCTGCGACCTCAAGGCTCAACGGCTGGGCGCGGTCGATGCGCCAGGTGATCGCAGAGAGGTCGTCGATGAACACCTCGAGGATGTCGCCGTCGACGAGCACCTCGAAGCGCACACCGTACTCTCCGCCAGTCCGCGCGGATGCGAGCGTCTGACCGTCGACGTCCCGCCGCGACTCCGCACGCCCCGTGAGGTCGGCCCAGAAGTCGTCGAGCTGCGCTGGTCGCCGCCGGAGAGACACCCGGCACGCGACCGGGTCGACGACAAGTGCCCACCCATGACCGCCCGCCGCCTGGAGCCTGACCTCGGCGGCCCGAGCGTCGCGCAGCGTCGCCTCAACCACGGCGTGCTCTCTCTCCCCGAGCCGCGGCACCACGGTGTGACCGTCCGTCCGCCCTGCCCCTCCGTGGCCTCCGGTCCAGACCGTGTGTGGCTCATCGATCCGCCAGCAGTTGCGGACCGGCGACACCCGGAGGGATCCGTCGTTGTCCGCCGTCACGAGGCGAGGCGTGGCGAGGTCGCCGCCCCAGAGCCAGCGATCGTCGACGTGGTCGTGCAGCCACCCGAAGAAGACCCGCCCGCCGTCTGTGCGGGCAGACTTCGCCGCGTACCAGCGGCGTCCGCCCAGGGCTTCGTGCTTCGGCGTGCGGAACGGCCCGCGCGGACTGTCGGCGACGCGGTAGACCGTGCCGGCGTCGTCGTCGAAGCGGGAGTACACGAGGTACCACCAGTCGCCCAGGGGCCACAGCTCGGGGCACTCCGGGCAGTACGTCGTGCCCGGCGCGTACAGCGGCTCCGGCTCGACGGTCCACGAAGCAAGGTCGGGCGAGGTGGCGAGCATGATCACGCCGCGTCGCCAGTACGGCCCCTCCGCCGCCCGTGCGGCGATGAGCATCCACCAGCGCTTCTCGGTCTCGTTGTAGAACACGAACGGGTCGCGCCAGTCCACCGGCTCGCACTCCGCCACGGGGGCGAGCACCGGGTTGCCAGGATGCTTGGCAAAGGTGATCCCGTCATCACTCGTCGCGAGGCAGATAGTCTGCGGGTTGGCCGACTCAGGATCGTGTCCGGTGTAGAAGAGGTAGTAGGTGCCATCGTGCCGGACCACCGAGCCGGTCCAAATGCCGCCGGCATCCACCGCACCGGGGGCTCCGGGGACGACCGCGGGCGGGTGGTGCTCCCAAGTCACGAGGTCGCGCGAAGTCGCGTGTTGCCATGTCGTGCGCACCCTGCCGGGGTACTCGAGCGGACCGGAGGGCGACGACAGGTAGAACAGGTGTGTCGTGCCATCGATCTCAACCGGGATCGCATCACCAAATGCCGCTGCGTCCAGTGGTCTGCGGAACATCGCTCACTCCTCGTTCGTGACTAGCGCACCGTCCTGGACGGTGCAGTCGGCCAGGTCCCGCTCGGCGAGGACCCGTTCTGCGTTCCTCTCGTCGACGGTCTCGACCCACGCCTCCGCCTCAGCGGGTGCCTTGCCGAACTCGACGTGCCGCGCGACGAGACGAGCACGCCGGGTCTCGGCCGGCAGGTCGCAGAACCAGACCTCGGTGAGCGCGTCGCGCACCGCGGGCCAGGGGTCGTCGCCGTCGAGCAGATAGTTGCCCTCGGTAACCACGAGCCGCGCCTCGGGCGAGACCGGGATGGCACCGGCGATCGGCTGCTCGATCCGGCGGTCGAACTCCGGGGCGTACACGATCGTCGACTCTTGCCGGATGCGGCGCAGGAGGGCCAGGTAGCCCGCCGCGTCGAAGGTGTCGATCGCCCCCTTGCGGTTGCGTCGCCCAAGCCGCTCCAACTCGACGTCGGCGAGGTGGAAGCCGTCCATCGGCACCCAGATCGCGGGCGTCCCGGCGGCCCGTACGCGGTCGACGATCGCGGCCGCCAGCGTGGACTTCCCCGCCCCTGGGGGGCCGGTGATGCCCAGGATTACCCGCGGGTGGGCGGCGAGCAGCGCGTCGAGGCGACGCAGCAGCGCAGTGTCGAGTGTGATCACCACGCCACCTTCAGGCAGCCACGCCGCGGCTCACGGTGAGGAGCGTCGTAAGGTACGCGTGCGCATGCTCGGCGAGCTCGCGCCCGTCCGCCCAGAGGTCGCGCCAGATGGCGAGGTCGTTCGACAGCCCCTCCGCGACCACCTGGCTCGAGAAGGACTCGAAGGTGATCGGCCCGCGGTAGTCGACGTCCGCGAGGGCGTGAAAGAAGCCAGTGAGGTCGAGGTGCCCGGAGCCGAGATGGCCGCGGTGGTTCTCACCGATGTGCACGTACCCGAGCCTGTCGCCGACCTCGTGGACCGGCCGCATGAAGTCGTCTTCTTCGATGTTCATGTGATACGTGTCGAGGTGGATCATGACGTTGCTCGCGCCGATGTCGTCGGCCAGGGCGAGCGCTTCGCGCGCCGTGTTCACGACGTTGGTCTCGTAGCGGTTGCAGATCTCGAGCCCAAGCGTGACGCCGTGCTTCGCCGCCTCCGCAGCGAGATCGCGAATGACGCTCACGGCGTTTGCCCGGCCCACTGCGGTGACGGGACGCGGGTACTTCCCGAGAGCGCTGTAAAGGGCACCCGTGAAGACCTTGCCCCCGAGGCCGATCGTCGCCTCGAGTGACGCCGAGAGCAGCTCCACCCCGCGGCGGACAACGGCCATGTCGTCGCTGGAGACGTCCGCATCGAACGTCAGTCCCCGAGAGCACGCCACGCCGAGACCGACATCCTCGAGCAACCGCCGGGTCCGCGCGACGTCGAGGTGCTCGAGGTCGTGCAACGACAGTTCGAGGAGGTCGAAGCCGACGTCCGCAGTCTCCCGCACCGCGCGTTCGACCGCGACGTCGCTGGTGTCCCCAGCCCACACGAGCGCATGGATGCCGAGCGGGTTCGGGGCGGCGTTCATGTTCACTGCTGTCCTTCCGTGGTGACCGCAATCCCGGTGGGGGCGGCGCTGCTGGGGGGTGCGGAGGGTTCGGTCGACGCGACCCCGACGAGACGACGGATATGCGCCAACATCTCGTGGACGGCGGCCGAGCCGTCGACGTCGACCATCACGCGCACATTGGGCGGAGCGCTGCGGAGTGGGACGGTCTGACCGAGTGTCAGAGCCCCTTGGGTCTCGACGGCGATCGCCATCGACTCAAACTGGCCGACGGTCGGATCGGCCGCGGCGAGGACGGCGAGCGGGTCGTACAGGACGCACCCGTGGCCCCAGTCGAACATCGGCGCCTCGAGGTACGTCTGGCACACCGCACGAAACATGGCCGCCGTCGGGGAGGCCGCCGGGTCGATCGAGCGGATCTGCTCCTCAGTGAGGACGACGCCCCTTGCGGGGTTCGTGACGTCGAGGCTCACCATGGTCAGGTCGACACCGGAACGCAGCACGACGTCGGCGGCGGTCGGGTCGAAGTGGATGTTGCACTCAGCGACCGCCGTGACGTTGCCGCGACCAAAGGTTGGCTCGAGACCGAGCGCCCCGCCCATGAAGACGATCCCCGCGAGGTCGCGGGCCAGATCCGGGTCCCGCGCCAGGGCCGTCGCGACATTTGTCTGCGGCCCGATGGCGACGAGCGTCACCTCGCCCGGCCGGGAGCGCACCGTACGGATGATGAAGTCCGCGGCGTCCATGCCTGTGGGCGGCACCTCCGGCAGCTCGATTCGTCCGGGGCGGCCTCGCGCTCCCCGGTACGCCTCGACGAGGACGTCGGCGAGCCGTCCGTGCACCGGCAATGGAGACCCCGGCACGACAGGGATGTCCTGGCGCCCGGCCGCGGCGAGCACCGCCGCCGCGCCACGCGCCGACAGGTCGGGCGGACAATTGCCGAACGTCGTCGTGATCCCGAGCAGCTCGAGGCCCGGATGTGCAAGGGCGAGCAGGATCGCGATCGGATCGTCGGCGTCCGTACCCGGGATGCCGACGGCGGGGTCGGTGTCGAGGATGATCGGTCTGGCTGTCAACGGTTGCCCTCCGACCTCACGGCGCCCGTCATGATCGCGACGGCGTCCGCCGGCGTGTGGGTCTCGGGCGTGACGACGGCGGCGACGCGCCCCAGGCGCTGGATCAGGATGCGGTCGGCCACCTCGAAGACGTTGGGCATGTTGTGGCTGATCAGTACGACCGCCATGCCCCGGTCGCGTAGCCCCTTCACGACGTCGAGCACCTGCACGGTCTCACGGACACCCAGGGCGGCCGTGGGCTCATCGAGGACGACGATGCGCGACCCGAACGCGACGGCACGAGCGATCGCGACCGCCTGGCGCTGCCCACCGGACAGCGTCTCGACGATCTGGGCGATGTCCTGGATGGTCCGGATGCCCAGGGCAGCGACCTTGTCGGCGGCACTGCGGCGCATCTCGGCGCGGTCGAGCATCCGAAGGATCGAGCCGAGCGGACCGGGCCGCCGCAGCTCACGCCCCAGGAAGAGGTTCGACGCGATGTCGAGGTGGGGGGCCAGCGACAGCGTCTGGTACACGGTCTCGATCCCGACGGCGTGGGCATCCTGGGGATTGCGGAACGAGACCGGCTTGCCGTCGACTTCGATCGTGCCGACGTCGGGCACCTCGGCGCCCGTCAGGCACTTGATCAGAGTCGACTTCCCAGCGCCGTTGTCGCCGATGACGGCGAGGATCTCGCCCGCGTAGAGGTCGATGTCGACGCCGTCGACGGCGACGACGGGCCCGTAGGTCTTTACAAGGCCGCGCGCACGGAGAACCGGGGGGCGGGAGGTGGTGCTCGCACTCATCGCTGTGCTCCCGTCCGACGGATCCACTGGTCCAAGGTCACGGCAGCGATGATGAGGACGCCGATCGACAGGGTCTGGTAGAGGACGTCGACGCGCGCCAGAGAGAGACCGTTTCGGAAGACGCCGACGGTCAGGGCGCCGATGAGCGTGCCGGTCAGGCGCCCGCGGCCGCCGAAGAGGCTCGTGCCGCCAATCACCACAGCGGTGATCGAGTCCAGGTTGGCGTCCACCGCTGCACTGGTCGTCGCGGCGTTGTTGCGGCCGATGAGGACCCACGCCGACAGGCCCACGAGGAGCCCCGCGACGACGTAGACGCTGAGCAGGACACGGTCGGTCCGCACGCCGGCGAGGCGGGCCGCCGACTCGTCGCTGCCTACGGCGTAGACGTGCCGTCCCCACGCCGTCCAGTTCAGGACGTATCCCAGCCCGAGGTACATCGCAATCATCAACAGCACGCCGACGGTGAGCTGGAACGGCCCGACTGCCATAGACGTCGCCGTGAACGTGAGCACAGACCCGAGGTCCTTGCCCTGGATCGATGTGCCGTGGCTCATCAGCAGGGCGAGCGCCGTGAAGATGCTCAGCGTTCCCAGGGTCGTGATGAACGGTGGGAGCTTCACGAGTGCCACGAGAGCGCCGTTGACGAGCCCGGCGAGAGCGCCCACAGCCAGGCCGATGAAGAGGGCGAGGGCCCCTGGCAGGCCGACGTTGCCTGCCAGGGTGCCCATCACCATCGAGACGAAGATCATCAGGGCGCCGACCGACAGGTCGATGCCGGCCGTCAGGATGATCAGCGTCTGGCCGACCGCGAGCGCTCCGACGATCGCTACCTGCTGGAGGATCAGCGAGGCGTTGCTGGGTGTCAGGAAGCGGTCGTTGGCGAACGAGAAGGCCACGCACGCGACCAGGAGGACCACGAGAGGACTGATCTCTGGATGTCGGTGCAGCAGCCGCTGCAGCCGCTGCAGCCTCGTGAGAGGTCGACTGCGGAAGAGATCCGCCGCCGTGAGCTCACCGGTTCGCTCGATCGTGGTCACCGGGTCCTCCTGGTCGTTCGCGCGCGCCCTGTCAGTAGCAGGCCTTCGCGCCCTCGGTCGAGTCGATGCTGTCCACACCGTCCACCGGCTGGTCCGTCACCAGGACGATGCCGGTGTTCGTGAAGTCCTTGCCCGGGTCGGGCTCCGGCAACGTGCCGTTCCGGACGTAGTCGATGACGGCCTGGACGCCGAGGGCGCCCATCTTGCTGGGGTACTGCTGGGCGTCGGCGCCGAACGAGCCGTCAGCAACGCCCGCGATGCCGTCACAGCTTCCGTTGATTGTCACGACAATCGCGTCCGTGATCCCCTGCGCCTTGAGGGCCTGGACTGCACCGAGCGCGGACGGCTCGTTCGCGGTGTAGACGACGTTGATGTTCGGGTTGAGCGTGAGGCAGTTCTCCATGGCGGTGCGCCCACCGTCCTCCGCCCCGTTCGACGTCTCGTTGCAGACGATCTCGTAGGTGCCGCGCGAGTACTCGCCCGTCGGGTCCTCGTCGCCGTTCTTGTTCTCGTCCTTGACATCAATGCCCATGCCGGCGAGGAAGCCCTGGTCGCGCTCATAGTCGATCGAGACGACCTTGTCGGCGAACAAGTCGATGAGCGCAATCGTGGCGTGCTCGCCATCGAGCTTCGCCGCAGCCCACTCGCCGATTAGCTGACCAGCGAGCCGGTTGTCCGAAGCGAACGTCGCATGCACGAGGTCGACCGGGGTCGTGGGCGTGTCGAGCGCGATCACGACAAGTCCAGCGTCGATCGCCTTCTGGATGGCGTCGTTCACCGCGGGGCCGTTGTTCGCGATCAGGATGCCCTTGTCACCCCGCTGGATCGCGTTCTCGATCGCCTGGATCTGGCTGTCGCTGTCGGTCTGGTCACGACCGGAGGCGACGGTGATGTCGACGCCTGCGTCGGCCGCCGCCTCCTCGGCGCCGTCGATCATGGCGACCCAGAACGGGTCGTTTGGGTCCTTGGTGATGAGTGTGACGCCGATGGTGTCGCTGGTGTCGCCGTCGTTCGCCGCTGGCGACGCGCTGTCCTCGGGTGCCCCCGTGCCCGAGCAGCCGGCCAGGACGAGAGTGGAGGCCAGCCCCACGCCCAGGACAGCCGATCGGCTGCGAGTGAACAGTGACATCTCAACTCCCTCGGTGAGAGTGACGCCGGAGGTGGCATCAGGTCGCGTCGAAGGTAACACTTCCGCTGCCCACTTGCACTATTAAAGTTTTCGAAGTAATATTACGGTCCATGGACGGTACCGCCAGAGGGGGCGCACCGTGGCTGCTCGACGGCCCGGGGGCGGTCCTCGACCTCATCCGCCAAACGCCCGGCGGCATGACCAAACTGGAGCTCATGCGGGCGACCGGCCTGTCCCGCACGGCGGTGACCCAGCGGGTCGACGCCCTCATCGAGGCCGGGCTGCTCGAGTCGGCCTCATCCACGCCGGGAGGGCGGGGCCGTCCCGCCGATCGCTTCGAGGTCACCCGCTCGCGCGGGGTCATCCTCGTCGCGGACACCGGTGCGACGGCGGCGCGCATCGCCGCGTGTGACGCGACCGGCGCAGTGCTTACGGAGGAACTCATCGACCTGGACATCACGGCCGGGCCGCTGCCGGTACTTCGGCTAATCGACCGCACCTTCCTCCAGCACCTGAAGAACATCCGGAAGACGCCGTCGGTCGTCCTCGGCATCGGCATCAGCGTGCCGGGGCCCGTAGACCACGCGGCAGGGCGCGTGGTCAGCCCGCCGATCATGACTGGCTGGCACAACTTCGACATCCCCGCCGCCTTCCGCGAGCGGTACCGCTGCCCAGTCGTCGTGGAGAAGGACACGAACGCGATGGTTCTCGGCGAGCACGTCCGCGTCCTGCCCGAGGTCCGCGACATGGTCTTCGTCAAGGTGGGGACGGGCATCGGTACTGGTCTGCTCATTCGTGGGGCCCTCTATCGCGGCGTGGACGGCGCGGCCGGTGACATAGGGCACGTGTCTCTGTCCCGCGGCGACGAGGAAGGGCCCCTGTGCCGGTGCGGCAACTACGGCTGCGTCGAGGCGTACGTCGGCGGTTGGGCGCTCGCCCGCGACCTGACGGAGGCCGGCTACCCCGCCACGACCGTGGCCGACGTCGTGGCTGCAGTCCGCGGCGGCAACCGCCTGGCCTTGAAGCTCGTTCGCGAAGCGGGGCGCACGATCGGCACCGCCGTTTCGGACATTGTCAACATGCTCAACCCATCGCTCATCGCCTTCGGTGGGCAGCTCGCCGCGCTCGACGACGTTCTTCTCGCCGCGGCGCGGGAGGTCATCTACCGACGCTCCCTCCCGCTGGCGACACGCAACCTGCGCATCGTCCCGAGCCGGATCGAGGACGCCGGCGTTCACGGCCTGGCCCGACTGGTTGCGGATCTCGTGTTCGACCCGGCCGAGGTGGACCGGATGCTCAGGTGAGAAGCGAGCCAGAGGGAACCTAGCTGTCTGTTGTCCAGCGTCCCCGGCATTCCTGGCGTCAGCGGATCGGCAGGGAACCGACGCCGCACGGGCTGGCCGGACAGTTGACGTGACCATGACGCTGCAAGCCGACGCTGCATGCCGACGCGGCGCGCCGTTTTCGGCGAGCGGGTCGAGGAGCGCGAGCCCCGGTTCTCGTCGTCGGCGCTCGGGGCGGCGCCGGACCACTCCGTCGTCGCGTCGTACTTGCCGTCGTCGATGAGCCGGCGGGCCTGGCGGACGCCCGCGTCATGCACGGAGTAGGTAGCCATCGTTCGACGCTAGGCCCGCTCTGCGAGACCGCATCCCGAGGGGACTCGTCACGTCAACTACTCAAGCTGATACAGTACCCGTCGTGTCAGAGAACCTGCCCTCCGATCCCTTCTCCGCGGACCTCCTGCGCGGGCACACGGACACGATCGTGCTGGGCACCCTGCGCCGCGCGGACAGATACGGCTACGAGATCCACAAGGCGATCCGCGACGCGACCGGCGGGCAGTACGAGATCAAGGAGGCGACGCTCTACGCGACGTTCCGCCGCCTCGAGCGCGACGGGCTCGTCGAGTCCTACTGGGGCGACGAGACCCAGGGCGGCAGGCGCAAGTACTACCGGATCACCGACGCCGGCCGCGCCGTCTACCGCCGCAACGTCGCCGACTGGCGCACCACCCAGCGCATCATCAACACCCTCCTCGACCACGACCACGAAGGACCCCGACCGTGACCAGTGAGACGCCGAACGTCCACCGCGCCCTCGACGTCGCGTTCGACGGCGTGGCGCTCACCCCCGAGGTCCAGGACCTCAAGGAGGAGATCCGCGCCAACCTCCTCGCGCGGGTGGAGGAGCTCCAGGCTGCCGGCATGGCGCCCGACGACGCCGCCCGGGCCGCGATCGACGAGATCGGCGACCTGCGGGCCGCCGTCGACGAGATCACCGAGGGCCGCGCGACGCGCGGCGCCGCCGCGGACGCCGGCGGGGCCCCTTCGCCCGCCGAGGCGTGGGCCGCACACGAGCGGCTCGTCGCCCTGCACCGGGTGCGGCCGAACCCGGCGTTCGTCGTGCGCACCGTGCTCCTGGCCGCTGTCCTCGTGGGCGCGGTCGTCGCCCTGGCCCTGCTCGTCGCGGGCGTGATCGACCTGCCCGACGGCGCGGCGGTCGCCGTGGCGGCCGCGGGCGCCCTGGCGACGGGCGGCGTCGTCGCGGACGCGCTGCGCCAGGAGACCTCGAGCCACTACCCCATGCCGGCCGGGCGCGCCCTCGCGTGGGGGGCGTCGGCGGCGGCGGGGGTCGCGGCGCTCGGGCTCGGCGCGCTGTTCGCCGTCGACACGGGCCGGGCGTGGCCGCTCGCCGTCGGCGCGGTGCTGGCCGTGGCGGCGACGGCGGGCCTGGTCACCCTTGGCGTCACGCAGACGAACCGCACGAAGGCGTGGGTGCGCGAGGTGGCCGCCGTCGCGCCCGACCGCTTCTCGCAGGACCCGGTGGCGGCGGCCCGGTTCGGCCTCTACTCCGGCGCGCTGTGGCTGGCCGCACTCGCGGCGGTGGTCGTGGTCGGCGTGACCGTCGGCTGGGTGTGGGCGTGGGTGCCGGTGCTGGCGGCCCTCCTGGTCGAGATGGTGCTCGTCGCGCGGATGCTGTTCCGCGCCGACGCCGGCCGATGACTTCCGCCCGGCGCGCGGGTCTGCCCTCCCACGGACCCACGCACCGGGGGGAACCATGGGCAAGGTCATCGCGGCCATCACGACGTCGGTGGACGGGTACGTCGTCGGGCCGGACGACGGGCCGGAGCACGGGCTCGGCATCGGCGGCGAGCGCCTGCACTACTGGGTGATGGGCGGCCCCTGGACCTACGCCGACGAGGCGCACGACCCGACGGCGATGCAGGGGGCGGACCGGGAGTCCTTCGAGGCCGTCACCGAGGGCCTGGGCTGCGCGGTCGTGGGCCGCGGCATGTACGAGGCGGCGGGCGCGTGGGGCGGGCGCAACCCGTTCCCCGGCACACTCGTCGTCCTCACCCACCGCACCGAGGACCAGCCCGACCCGGCCGCCGGCTTCGAGTTCGTCGACGGGTTCGACGCCGCGCTCCGGCGCGCCCGCGAGCTCGCGGGCGACGGCCACGTCTCCCTCGGCGGGGGTGCGGACGTCATGAGGCTCCTGCTGACGTCAGGCGGCGTGACCAACCCGAGCATCGAGCGCGCGCTGGTCGAGCTGCTCGGTAAGCCCGTGGCGGAGAGTCACGCGCTGTGCATCCCGACGGCGCAGTGGGGCCACCCGATGTGCGGCCCGGCGTCGGTGCGTGGGCTCGTCGCCGCGGAGCCGGACTGGCGCCACCTCACCGGCCTCGGCTGGGCGTCGCTCGGGGTGCTCGAGCTCACCGCGCTCCCCACGATCGGCCCCGACCGTTGGGCGCCCTGGGTGCGTGTCGCCGACGTCGTGCTCGTCGACGGCGGCGACGCGACGTACCTGTGCCACTGGGTGCGGCAGTCGGGGCTGGTGGACCTGCTGCCCTCGCTGACGGAGACCGTGTGGGTCGGCGTGAGCGCGGGAAGCATGGTGATGGCGCCGCGGATCGGCGACTACTTCGTCGAGTGGCCGGGCGCGCCGGACGACCGGACGCTCGGGGTCGTCGACTTCGCGATCTTCCCCCACCTGGACCTCTTCCCCACCAACACCATGGCGCACGCCGAGCGCTGGGCCGCCGGCCTCGACGTGCCCGCGTACGTCATCGACGAGGAGACCGCGATCGTGGTCGCCGACGGGTCGGTGCGGGTCGTGTCGGAGGGGCGGTGGCGCAGGATCGAGCCCCGCGGGGCAGGGGCGTGACGGGGCGGGTGACGCGCCCTGTCAGGAGTCGATTCCCGCGGCCTTGTCGAGGTGCTCGAGCAGCTTGTCCGCGGCCTTCTCGATGTCGGTGTGGTCGTTCTGCGTGGCGCGCTGCTTGGCGTGGATGAGCGCCGCGCGGTTGACCTTGCTGAAGTCGCCGTAGGGGAAGGCGTAGCGGCCCTTGGTGTCGGGCGAGGCGTCGTCGTCGACGGCGAGGTGCCACGCCCCGAAGCCGTCGTACCCGTCGCGGTCGACCACGCGGTTCTCGTCGTCGGCGCTGGGGGCGGCGTCGGACCACTCGGTGTCCGTGTCGTACTTGCCGTCGTCGATGAGCGCGTGGGCCTGGCGGACGCCGGCGCTGTTCACGGAGTAGGTAGGCATCGTTCGACGCTACGTTCGTGGCGGGATCGCGCATCTCGGACGCATGTCAGGTGCCGAGGATGACCAGCTCGTTGCCCTCGGGGTCGGCGAGGCGCCAGCGGCCGCCTGACTCCTCGAGGCCGCGACCGCCCGCGGCGAGGGCCGCGGCGAGACGGGCGGGGACGGCATCGGGCGGGACGGCGAGCTCGAGGCGGATGCGGTTGCGCTGCCAGCGGCGCTCGGCGTCGGCCAGGTCGATGCCCTGGAAGAGGAGGACGGGCCCGAGGCCGCGCGGGTCGACGATGTCCGTCAGGTCCGTGCGGCGGTCGGGGACGTAGCCGAGGGCGGCGGCCCAGAACGCGCGGACGGCGGGGACGTCGGCGGCGTCGATCACGAGCTGGACGAGGCGCGGCAGCGTGGGGTCGGCGACGGCGCCGAGGTCGCGGGCGGCGGCCTGGAGGCGCGCGGCGAGGTCGGTGAAATCGAGCTCGAGGCCGTGGGCGTCGGCGTGCCAGCGGTCCTTGCCGGTGTCGAGGATCGCCAGGCCCGGGCGCACGTCGATGCGGAGGGGGAAGCCGGCGTCGTCGGCGAGCGTGGCGGCGGCGGTGACGAGGTCGCGCTGCTGGGCGGGCGATCAGGAGGTCGGGGTCGCGGCGGAGGGGGTCGGTGAGCGCGCCGTCCGGGCCGGCGGTGTAGCCGAGGGAGCGCTGCCAGAAGGGTCCGATGGCGGCCGGGTCCGGGGACTCGACGACGACGCGGACTTGCTGCAGAGCGGCGGGCGCCGGTGACAGGCCACGGTCGCCCGCCGCGGCGGAGACCGCGGCGGCGCGCGCCGCCGAGGCGATGCCCACCCGGGCGCCGGTCGCGCTGAGGTCGACGGCGGCGTCGGGCGCCAACTCCAGCACGCGCACGGCGAACGCGGCCGCCGGGCGGAACGACGGCGCGGCGAACCACGCCGTCGGCGTGCCGTCGACGACCCGCCAGTCCCCGCCGGCTGCGGTCACCTCGGAACTGTACGCGCCTCGACGTTCAGCACAGATTCCGCGCTGCATGCCCACCACGCAGGTTCACCGTCTCGCGCGGGCCACTGGTGTTCGTCACGCGCGGGCCACTGGTGTTCGTCACGCGCGCCCGGGTCGCGATCTTCCTCTCGGGCCTCATGGGCCCCGCCGTGGACCCGGAGGTCGCCGCGCTCGACGACGCCACGCTCGAGCGCGCGGTCGCGAGCGCCGGGCGCCGGATCCTCGGCCTGCCCGACCGCTGACTAGGCCTCCGCGGCCTCGAGCTCCTCCGCGGGGCCGGCGCCGGCGACGATCACGTGCACGCCGTGCTGGCGCAGCCGCGAGATGTGCTCGGCGCTCGTCCCGCTGTCCACGATGACGTGGTCGAACTCCGACAGCGCCGCCAGCCGGTACAGCGCGCGCTTCTCGAACTTGGTGTGGTCCACCGCCAGCACGCGCAGCGCGCTCGCCTCGAACATCGCGCGCTTGATGTCCACCGTCTCCTGGCTCTGGTGGAAGCACATGTCGTCGACGATCGCCGCCGTCGACGTGACGAAGATGTCGGCGCGCATCTGCTCGATCGACTCGGTCGTCACGCGCCCCATGAAGGCGCTGCACCAGCGCCGGTAGCTCCCGCCGAGCGCCACGAGGTCGACGCCGGCGATCGACTTGAGCACCTCCATGTTCGGCAGGTAGTTCGTGATGACCGTCAGCGGCGTCAGCCCCGCGAGGAGCGGCACGAGGTGGCTCACCGTGGTCGAGTCGTCGAGGAACACCGCCTGGCCGGGCTCGATGAACTCCAGCGCCGCGCGGGCCAGCTGGGCCTTGCTCCGGTTCTCCTGCCCGATCCGGAACGCGTCGCTCGACTCCACGACGCTGTTGGGCAGGGCGGTCGCCGCGCCGCGGACCTTGCGGAGCAGGCCCTGCTCCTCGAGGTCGTTGAGGTCGCGGTGCACGGTCATGGCGCTGATGCCGAACCGCTCGGCGAGCTCGTCGATCCTGATCGAGCCCTCCGAGAGGACGGCGGCGACGATCGCCCGCTGCCGGGCCTCACGCTTCGTCATGCCTCGCCGCCCCCGAACCGCTCACTCGGCCGAACCATCCGATGTTAGAAGTAACAGTAGCGCTCCACGGCGCGCGCTCCGGCACATCACGCTGGTACGCACGCGCGCCGCGCGATCACAGGCTCGTCGTGAGCTCCACCCGGCTGGGCCGGCCCGAGCGCACGGAGGCGTAGGCGGCGTCGACCAGCTGCATCACGCGCAGCCCCTCGAGCGCGCCCGACTCGCACGGCACGCCGTCGACTAGCACGTCGCGGAAGTGCCGCAGCATGTCGCGGTGCCCGTCCTTGACGAAGTGCGGGTCCACCGGGTGGTAGCGCAGCGCGTTCGAGCCGCCCTCCTCGTCGCCGCCGGTCACCGACCGGATCGGGTGCCCGTGCAGCAGGTCGACGAACCCGTGCCCGGCCGTCCCGTACGCCTCGTAGCGCAGGTCCATGCCGCCCGGCGTCGCCCACATGTCCTCGGTCTGGCCCCAGCGGTCGTCGTCGAACCGGAGCTGGACCAGCGAGGCGTCCTCGACCCCGCGGGACGCTTCCAGGAACGACGCCGCCTCCGCGACCACCCGGCGCACGCCCGCCTTGCCGGAGAACCAGTCGAGGAACGCCAGGCCGTGCACGGCCATGTCGATGATGCAGCCGCCGCCCGAGCGCGCCGGGTCGAAGAACCACGGCGAGTGCGGCAGCCCGACGCCGTGGATCGCCTTGAACCGGAAGACGTCGCCGAACGTGCCCGCGTCCGCGAGCGCCTTGAACTCGCGCAGCGCGGGCGTGAACAGCACGTTCTCCGCGTAGAGGATCCGCCGGCCGTGCTCGACGGCGGCCGCCACCATCGCCTCGGCGTCGGCGAGCGTGTGGGCCAGCGGCTTGATGCAGATGACGTCCTTGCCCGCCGCGAGCGCCCGCACCGCGATCTCGCGGTGCAGGTGGTTGGGCGTGACGATGTCGACGACGTCGACCTCGTCGTCCTCGACGAGCCGCGCCCAGTCGTCGTACACCTTCGGGATGCCGAAGTCCGCGGCGAGGCTCTCCGCGCGCGGCCGGTGACCGGACGCGACGCCCACCACGCGCCACCCCGGGATCGACCGGAACGCGGGCACCTGCACCAGGCGCGGCCAGAAGCCGGCGCCCACGATCCCGACGCCGAGCGCGCCGTCGGCGGCCACGGCCTACCTCGCCGAGAACGCGGCGTCGAACGCCGCGCCCGGTCGGTCGAACAGGAGCCCGCGCACGAACGCGAGCGCCTCGGGCGCGCCCACCAACCGGTCCATCCCGGCGTCCTCCCACTCGATGGAGATCGGGCCGTCGTACCCGATCTGGCCGAGCATCCGGAAGCAGTCCTCCCACGGCACGTCGCCGTGGCCGGTCGAGACGAAGTCCCAGCCCCGGCGCCCGTCGGCCCACGGCAGCAGCGAGCTGAGCCGGCCGTTGCGGCCGTTCGTCATCCGCGTGCGGGTGTCCTTGCAGTCCACGTGGTAGATCCGGTCGCGGAAGTCCCACAGGAACCCGACCGGGTCGAGGTCCTGCCACACGAAGTGGCTCGGGTCCCAGTTGAGGCCGAACGCCGGCCGGTGCCCGATCGCCTCGAGCGTGCGCTCCGTCGTCCAGTAGTCGAAGGCGATCTCCGACGGGTGCACCTCGTGCGCGAACCGCACCCCCACCTCGTCGAACACGTCGAGGATCGGGTTCCAGCGGTCCGCGAAGTCCCGGTACCCGGCGTCGATCACGTCCTGGTCCACCGGCGGGAACATCGCGACGTACTTCCAGACGGCGGAGCCCGTGAACCCGACGACGGTCCGCACCCCCATCCGGGCCGCCAGCCGGGCGGTGTTCGCCATCCGCGCCGCGGCGCGCCGCCGCACGCCCTCCGGGTCGCCGTCGCCCCAGACGGAGTCCGCGAGGATCGCGCGGTGGCGGTGGTCGATCGGGTCGTCGCACACGGCCTGGCCGGTGAGGTGGTTGGAGATCGCCCACACCTGCAGGCCGTGCCGCTCGAGCAGGTCGAGGCGGCCCTGCACGTAGGCGTCGTCGTCCCAGCGGTCCGGGTCGAGGTGGTCGCCCCAGCACGCGATCTCCAGGCCGTCGTACCCCCACCGGGCGGCCAGGGCGACGACCTTCTCGAACGGCAGGTCGGCCCACTGCCCGGTGAAGAGCGTGATCGGTCGTGTCATGCGGTCCTCCTCACCCGACGGCCGTCCACGCGCTGCCCTCGGCGGCGCTGCGCTCCACCGCGGCGAGCACGCGCTGCACCTGCAGCCCGTCCGCGAACGAGGGGGCGGGCTGGGTGCCGGCCACGACGGCCTCGACGAAGTCCTTCACCTGGTGGGAGAACCCGTGCTCGTAGCCGAGCGTGTGCCCGGGCGGCCACCACGCGCCCGCGTACGGGTGCCCGGGCTCGGTGACGAGGATCGTGCGGAAGCCCCGCTCCGTCCCGGGCGCCGTCGCGTCGTAGAGCTGCAGCTCGTTGAGCCGCTCCAGGTCGAACGCGAGCGCGCCCTTCGAGCCCGAGATCTCCACCCGCAGCGCGTTCTTGCGCCCGGTCGCGAACCGCGTCGCCTCGAACGTGCCGAGCACGCCGTTCGCGAAGCGCGCCATGAAGACCGCCGTGTCGTCGACCGTCACCTCGGCGAGCGGCGCCGGGGCGCCGTCCGACGGCGCGCGCTCCGGCCGCCGTCGGACCAGGGTCTCGAGCGTGCCGGAGACCTCGGCGATCGGGACCCCGGTGATGAACTGCGTGAGGTCGATGATGTGGGCCCCGACGTCGCCGAGCGAGCCGGAGCCCGCGCGGTCCTTGCGGAGCCGCCACGTCATCGGGGCGGTGGGGTCGGCGAGCCAGTCCTGCAGGTAGGCGGCCTGCACCCGGTAGATCTCGCCGAGCCGCCCGTCGGCCACGAGGTCGCGCGCGAAGGTCGTCGCCGGCAGGCGCCGGTACGTGTGCCCGAGCATGGCGACGACGCCGCGGGCCGCCGCGCGCTCGGCCGCCGCCGCCATCGCCTCCGCCTCCTCGACGGTGTTGGCCAGCGGCTTCTCGCACAGCACGTGCTTGCCGGCCTCCAGCGCGGCGATGGCGATCTCCGCGTGCGAGTCCCCGGGCGTGCAGACGTCGACGACGTCGACGTCCTCCCGCGTCACCGCGGCGCGCCAGTTCGTGGTCGCCTCGTGCCAGCCCCACCGCTCCGCCGCGGCCCCCGCGGCGCCGGGGTCCCGCCCGACGAGCAGGTGCATCGCAGGCGCGGCGGGCAGGTCGAAGAACCGCGGGGCCACGCGCCAGCCCTGCGAGTGGGCCGCGCCCATGAACCCGTGGCCGACCATGGCGACGTTGAGCGTTCGCATGTCAGATCCTCCGCATGCTCAGATCCCCTGGGCCAGCCGGAAGTAGGCCGCGTTCCAGCGCACAGCGTCGCGGAACCCCGCCAGGGTCGTCGACTCGTCGATGACGAGCAGCTCGACCTCGGCCATGTCCGCGAAGTCGCGGAACGCCTCGATCCCGACGGCGTTCGTCATCACCGTGTGGTGCGCGCCGCCCGCCGTCATCCAGGCCGCCGCGCTGGTGGGGAAGTCCGGCGTCGGGCGCCACACGGCGTGCCCCACGGGCAGGCGCGGCATCGCGGCCGGCAGGGCCACGTTCTCGACGACGTTGGCGACCAGCCGGAACCTGTCGCGCATGTCGCTCATCGCCACGACGACGGCGGGCCCCGGGTCCGCGGTGAAGACCAGCCGCACGGGGTCGCCCCGGCCGCCGATGCCCAGCGGGTGGATCTCGAGGCGCGGCCTCGCGGTCGTCAGCGACGGGGCGACCTCGAGCATGTGCGCGCCGAGGATGAGCTCCTTGCCCGGCTCCAGGTGGTACGTGTAGTCCTCCATGAGGCTGGCCCCGCCGGGCAGGCCCTGCCCCATGACGTTCGCCACGCGCACGAGCAACGCCGTCTTCCAGTCGCCCTCCGCGCCGAACCCGTAGCCCTCGGCCTCCAGCCGCTGCACCGCGAGCCCGGGCAGCTGCTGCAGGGCCCCGAGGTCCTCGAAGTTCGTCGTGAACGCGCCGAACCCGCCGGCGTCGAGGAACGAGCGCAGGCCGACCTCGATCCGCGCGCCGTAGCGCAGCGACTCGTGCCGCTCGCCGCCCCGGCGGAGCTCCGCCGCGACGTCGTACATCTCCTCGTACTCGGTGACGAGCGCGTCCACCTCGGCGTCGGTCGCCTCGTCCACCGCGGCGACCAGGTCGTTCACGCCCCAGGTGTTCACGGCGACGCCGAACCGCCGCTCGGCCTCGGTCTTGTCGCCCTCCGTGACGGCGACGTAGCGCATGTTGTCGCCGAACCGGGCGATCCGCAGCGAGCGCGCGGCGGCGAGGCCGGTCGCCGCGCGCGCCCAGGTGTCCACCTCGCGCCCGACGCGTGGGTCGGTGACGTGCCCGACGACGATCTTCCGCGGCGTCCCCAGCCGGGCGGCGATGTAAGCGAACTCCCGGTCGCCGTGCGCCGACTGGTTGAGGTTCATGAAGTCGAAGTCGATCGTCTCCCACGGGAGGGCGACGTTCGCCTGCGTGTGCAGGTGGAGCATCGGCTTGCGCAGCGCCTCGAGCCCGGAGATCCACATCTTGGCCGGGGAGAAGGTGTGCATCCAGGCGATGACGCCGACCACCCGGTCGTCGCCGTCGGCGTCGAGGAGGAGCCGGCGGATGGACGCGGGGTCCGTGACCACCGGCTTCCAGACGACGCGCAGGCCGACCGTGAGGGCGGACGCGACCCCGTCGGCCACCGCCCGGGACTGCTCCTCGACCTGGCGCAGCGTCTCCGGGCCGTACAGGTCGACGCTGCCGGTGACGAACCAGATCTCCCGGCCCTCGTACTGGTCGGGGGCTCGACGCGCCATCGCCGTCTCCTCTCGCTGGTGTCTCAACGGGCTTCGGACAAGGGGTGTCCCGCGCGCCGCGCGGAGGACCGGGCCACGGTGGCCGCCTCGTCGACCACCTGCCAGAGGGCCTCGGGGTCGTGGGCGAAGCGGCCGAGGAACAGCCCGTCGACGTGGCCGTGGAACTCGGCGAGCAGGCCGGGGCGCGCGGCGCCGCCGTAGATGACGCCGCTGCCGGCGCGCTCCGGCATCCGCGCCAGGCACGCGCGCAGCGCGTCGCACACCTGGCTGACCCGGTCGACGGGCGCGGGCTCGTCGGCGCCGATCGCCCACTTGGGCTCGTAGGCGACGAGCACCCGCCCGGCCGGGGCGTCGGCGAGCGCCGACCGCAGCTGGTCGACCACGTACTCCGCCGCCTCGGCCACGGACAGGCCGGCGGGCTCGCCCAGGCAGAGGAGCGGCGTCATGCCGTTGCGCAGCACGGCGCCGGTCTTCGCGGCGACGATCTCGTCGCTCTCGCCGAAGAGGTCGCGGCGCTCCGCGTGCCCCACCTCGACGAGGCTCACGCCGACCTCCGCGAGCTCGGCCGCGCTCACCTCGCCCGTGTAGGCGCCGGAGTCCGCGGCCGCCCCGTCCTGCGCGCCGACCAGCACCGCCGTGTCGCGGAAGACGTCGATCGCCGCGAGCACCTGCAGGTGGCTGGGCATGACGAACAGCACGATCTCGCCGGAGACCACGGCGGGGTGGCGGGCGCTGGTCGCCGCCACCTGCCGGAACCAGTCCACGCCCGCGCCGAACCCGAAGTACATCTTCAGGCTCACGCCGACGTACACGGGGGCCACGGTCAGCACGACCCCGTCGCCTCGTACCGGGAGATGACGGCGACCTTGCCCGCGGAGGCGGAGGCCGGGTCGAACCGGTAGCCGAGCCACTCCTGCACGAGCCGGCGGGCCAGCTCGAGGCCGACCACACGCTGGCCGAGCGCGAGGACCTGTGCGTCGTTGGACAGGACCGCGCGCTCGACGGAGTAGCTGTCGTGGGCCGTCACCGCCCGGATCCCGGGCACCTTGTTGGCGGAGATCGCCACGCCGAGGCCGGTGCCGCAGACGAGCAGCGCGCGGTCCGCCCGGCCCGCGGCGACCATCTCCGCGGCCGCGATCGCGACGGCGGGGTACGGCGTGTGGCCGTCGGCGTCCACGCCGACGTCGAACACCGCGGCGACCTGGTCGCTCGCCTCGAGGTCGGCCTTGAGGGCCGTCTTGTACTCGTAGCCGGCGTCGTCGCTCCCGACGACGACCCGCAGCGCCTCAGCCATGTCGGCTCCCCCCGCCCATGCCCGGCCGCGCGACGGCCTCCGCCACCGCCGCGGCGACGACCGCCAGCGACCTCGCCCCCGGGTCGGGCGTGCCGCGGCTCCGCTCGGCGTGCGGGCGGGCCCGGCCGACGCGGGCCACGAGGTCCGCCGTCGCCGCCGCCGCGTCCGCCGCGGCCCGGGCCGCCGCGCGGCAGGCCGCCGCCACCGTCGCGCCCGTGGCGAGCTCCGCCGCGAGCACCTGCTCGTAGGGCACCAGCGCGTCGACCATCGTCTTGTCGCCCACGCGCGCCCCGCCGCGCTCCTGGACCCGCGCGGACGCGGCGGCCACGGCGTCGGCGACGGTGCCCGGCCCCGGCTCGCCGCTGTCGCCGACCGCCTCGGCGACCGCGCGCAGCAGGCTCCCCCACAGCGCCCCGGACGTCCCGCCCGCCTCGCGGGCCCACGCAGCCCCCGCGCGGTCGAGGACGGTGCCGGCGCCCGCGCCCAGGGCGGCCGCCTCGCGCGCCGCCTCGAGCGCCGCGCCGGAGCCGCGCCGCATGCCGATGCCGTGGTCGCCGTCGCCCGCCACCGCGTCGAGACGGCCGAGCTCGTCCTCCGCGCCCTCGATCGCGGCGGCGACCGCCTCGAGGACGACGACGACGCGCTCCGCCAGCCGTCGCGACGCGGGTGAGGCGGCGTCCGCGGCGCGGCCCCGCCGGGCGCGCAGGGCACCGTTGTCGGCGGGGTCCGCGCCGTCGGCGGAGGGGACGTCCGCCGACGGCGCGGAGGCGGTGACGGGCGCGGCGGCCCGGGCCGGGGCGGTCGCCTCGGCAGACGCCGCCGGCGCCATCGGGCGCACGACGACCCCGACCCGGCGGTACGCGGGCGTGTCCGTCGGCGCGGCCCAGAGGCGGGCGAGCTCGTCGTCGGGCCAGAAGAGGGTGAGCGAGACGCCGGCCATGTCGAAGCTCGTGCAGAACTCGCCCACGTGCGGGTCGACGACCTCCAGGCCCCGCGCCGCGAGCAGCTGGGCGACGCGCCGGTAGACGACGAACATCTCCTCGTACTTCACGGAGCCCAGGCCGTTGAGGATGGGCACCACGCGCGCCCCCTCCACCGGCCCGACGCCGGCGGGCACCTCGGCGAGGAGCCCGCCCACGAGCATCTCGGCCAGGCTGTCGGCGGACGGCATCGTGACCTCGGCGATGCCGGGCTCGCCGTGGACGCCCATGCCGAGGCCCATCCGCCCGGCGGGCACGGTGAACAGCGGCGCGTCAGCGCCGGGCAGCGTGCACCCGTCGAACGCGACCCCGAGCGTCCGCGTGCGCGCGTTGGCGTGCCGCGCGACCCGCACGACCTCGGCCAGCGGGCGCCCCTCCTCGGCGGCGGCCCCGGCGCACTTGAACACCACGAGGTCGCCGGCGATGCCGCGGCGCAGGTGCGCCTGCTCCGCCGGCGCGCTCGAGACGTCGTCGGTCACGACCACCGTCTCGCACGCGATGCCGTCGGCGCGCAGGGCCCGCTGCGCCTCGTCGAAGTTGAGGACGTCCCCGGCGTAGTTGCCGTACGACAGGAGCACCCCGGCGCCGCGCTCGGCCGCCCGGGCCACGGACTCGACGTGCGCGGCCGCGGGCGAGGCGAAGATGTTGCCCATCGCGGCCCCGGCCGCCATGCCCGGGCCCACCAGGCCCGCGAACGCGGGGTAGTGCCCGGAGCCGCCGCCGATGACCAGGGCGACGGTGCCCGGCGTCGGGCCGGACGCGCGCACCACGCCGCCCTCGACGGCCCGCACGTACGCCCCGTTCGCCGCGACGAATCCCTCGGTCATCTCGCGCGCGAACTCGCGGGGGTCGTTCGCCAGCCTGGTCATCGCTCCGCCCTCCCCGCCCGCGTCACAGCGCTCGCGCTCGGTCGGCGTCGGCGGCCAGCCGCACCGCGCCCCACGACACCGGGGGCAGCGTCAGCACGAGCAGGCCGTCGACCACGCGCGCGGTGTCGTTCGACCGCGGCACCACGCGCTCGGGCTGCTCCGGCGAGTTCGTCGCGTACGGGTCGGGGTCGGCGAGCGTGATGGCCTCGACGAGCGAGACGCCGCCCGGGTGCTGGACGTCGACGGTGATCTCGAGCGGGTCGGTCGTCGACCGGTTGACCGCGAAGACGGCGTACCGGCCGGTCTCCTCGTCGTACGTCGCCGCGGCGTCGGTGAGCGGGACCGTGCCGTAGTCCTTCGTCTCGTACGTGCCGGCGGAGACCTTGACGTCGAGGGAGACGCCGCGCGCCCAGCGGGACGTCGTCCGGAACGGGTAGAACGTCGTCTGCCGCCAGACGATCCCGCCCTTCTCGGTGCGGATCGGCGCCATGGCGTTGACCAGCATCGACAGGCAGGCGGAGGTCACGCGGTCCGCGTGCCGCAGCAGGGTGACGAGCAGGCTGCCGACGACGACGGCGTCGGCCACGGAGTAGACGTCCTCGGCGACGCGCGGGCCCACGGGCCAGTCCGCGCCGCGGATGTCCTCGCTGCGGTAGATGCCCTCGGTCCCGCTGAGGCCCTTCTCGATGTACCAGACGTTCCACTCGTCGAACGAGATGCGCATCGTCTTCGTCGAGCGCTTGAGGGCCTTGACGTGGTCGGCCGTGGCGACGACCTCGTCGATGAAGCGGTCCATGCTCGTGCTCGACGCGAGGAACGAGCCGAGGTCGCCGTTCTTCTCCTCGTAGTAGCCGTGGCAGGAGATGTAGTCGACGTCGTCGTACGTGTGCTCGAGGACCGTGCGCTCCCAGTGGCCGAACGTCGGCATGTAGTGGTGCGAGGAGCCGCAGACGACGAGCTCGACGTCCGGGTCGAACTGGCGCAGCGCCTTGGCGGTCCGGGAGGCGAGCGCGCCGTACTCGTCGGCGCTGCGATACCCGATCTGCCAGGGCCCGTCCATCTCGTTGCCGAGGTACCACGTCGTGATGCCGAAGGGCTCGGCGCGGCCGTTGGCCACCCGCCGGTCGGCGAGCGTGGAGCCGGGTGCCCCGTTGGCGTACTCGATGAGGTCGAGCGCCTCGGCCACGCCGCGCGTGCCGAGGTTCACGGCGAGCATGAGGTCGGTGCCGAGCTTCTCGACCCACGACGCGAACTCGTGCAGGCCGATCTCGTTGGTCTCCGTCGAGTGCCAGGCCACGTCGCGCCGCACGGGCCGCTGCTCGCGGGGCCCGACGCCGTCCTCCCACCGGTAGCCCGAGACGAAGTTCCCGCCGGGGTACCGGATGCCGTGCAGGTCGAGCTCGCGCGCGACCTCGAGGACGTCCTGGCGGAACCCCTCCTCGTCGGCGGTGGGGTGGTCCGGCTCGTAGATGCCCCCGTAGATCGAGCGGCCGATGTGCTCGACGAACGAGCCGAAGAGGCGGCGGCTCACCGGGCCGACGGCGTAGGCCGGGTTGATCGTGAGGCGGGCCTGCTGCATGGGGTTCCTTCCTGCGGTGGTGCTCATCCCTTGAGCCCGCCCTCGGTGAGCCCGGCGAGGATCCGACGCTGCGCGAGGAGGTAGAGGATCACGAGCGGTGCGCTCGTCATCACCAGGTGCGCGAACACGAGGTTCCACCGGAGGCCGGAGATGGAGGTGGACGCGAACGAGTAGAGGGTCAGCGGGAGGGTCGCGTTCGCCGACGACTTCAGCATCAGCTGGGCGAAGAAGAAGTCGTTCCACACGACGATGACGATGAGCACGCCGCCGACCAGCAGGATCGAGCGGAGCATCGGCAGCAGGACCGAGAAGTAGGTCCGCAGCCGCGTCGCGCCGTCGATGGCCGCGGCCTCCTCCAGCTCGATGGGCAGGCCGCGCACGAACCCGGTCGTGAGGAACACGACGAGCCCCATCCGCGAGCCCATCATCATGAGCGCGTAGCCGGTGGTGGTCCCGTCCAGTCCGATCTGGTCGAGGAGGAAGATCGTCGGGATGACGGCCGGCGGGAGCAGGATCGACAGCGACGTGATGTAGAAGAACACCTGCGTCGACCGGCGCCCGCTGCGGGCGTACGCCCAGGAGGCCATGGAGCCCAGGAGCAGGACGACGAACACGGTCGGCACCGCCACGAGCAGGCTGTTGCGCAGGCCGGCGAGGTAGTTCCCCCTCGTGAAGACCGCGGTGTAGTTCTCGACGAGCGACCACTCGGTCGGCAGGGACAGGGACAGCAGCGCCGCCTCGCCCTCGGTCTTGAAGGAGTTGACCAGTACCAGCCAGATCGGCACGCCGACCCAGAAGACGGCGAAGAGGGTGAGCGCGAGGTACTTCAGCGCCTTGCGCCACCAGGGGGTGTCGAGCTGGCGACGGCGGTGGGGCGCGTGGGTCCGGTGGGTCGTCCCGTTCGCGCGGGTCGCCTCGGGGGCGACGGTCTGCTGCGTCATCCGACGACCTCCCGCTTGCGCAGCCACGACACCAGCGGGACGGCGACGGCGATGACGAGCAGCGTGACCGTGAGGCTGAGCATGCTCGCGGTCCCGAAGTAGCCGTAGCTGAACTGCTGCTGCACGGCGACGTTCAGGGTGGTCGTGCTGGTCCCGGGGCCGCCGTTGGTCGCGGCCGCGATGACGTCGTACGCGCTGAGCGCGCCCACGAGGGTGGTGGTGATGTTGAACGTGAAGGCCGGCGCGAGGAGCGGCACGGTGATGCGCCAGAAGCGCGTCCAGCCGTTGGCGCCGTCGACGAGCGCGGCCTCCTTGACCGACGACGGGATGCTGTTCAGCCCGGCGATGTAGACGAGCGTGGCGATGCCCGACCACTTCCAGCCGTCGACGAAGGCGACGGTGGCGACCGCGCTCACCGGGTGCCCGAGCCAGGCGTAGTCGAACCCGGGGACGACGACGGCGATCGCCGCGTTGAGCGGGCCGGCCGGGTCGACGATGCCCCGCCAGACGTACCCCGCCGCCAGCGGCGACATGAGCACCGGCAGGAAGTACAGGGAGCGGAAGAACGTGTTGACCCGGTTCGAGTCGCGCAGCGCGTGGGCCAGCGTGAGGGCCACGACGTTCTGCACCGCCATCGCGATCACCGCGTAGATCAGCGTGATCCGGATCGCCCCGCCCAGGGCCCCGCTCTGCCACATGAGCGTGAAGTTGTCGAAGCCCACGAAGGGGATCGAGCTGCTGTAGCTGCTCCACTGGGAGAAGGCGAACGGCACGTTGAGCACGAACGGCAGGACGAAGAAGAACCCGACGAGCAGCAGCGAGGGCAGGAGGAACCACAGCCAGCGGTGCTTGCGGGACCCGCGCCGCCCGGGAGCGTCGCTCCCACCGCGGGGGCGGGGGGCCCGCCGCGGACGGCGGGCCCCCTCCTTCCCAGCGGTGGCGGTGTCGATCGCCGAGATCACCATCCCGGCTGACCCGCCGCCCTCGACGCCTGCTCGACGGCCGTCTGCATGTTCTGCGCGACCTGCTCGGGCGTCTGCTCACCGTTCAGCAGTCGTCCGGCCTCGACGGGGAACGAGCCGAAGCCCGGCAGACGGGACAGGAGAGCGGTCTGGGCGCCGTCGAAGGCGGCCTCGAACGACTCCTGCAGCGGCGTGCGGCCGGTCGGCTGCGGGTAGCCCTCGATCATGGGCACGCCGTCGCTGTCCTCGAGGAACTGGGCGTAGCCGTCGCCGGTGGCGTACTCGATGAAGGCGCGGGCCGCGGCCTCCTTGGCGGGGTCACCGGTCTTCGGCGCGAAGAACGTGCCGAGCGGGCCGGGGATGTACAGGCCGCGGTTGGAGTCCTTGGACACCGTGATGAAGCCGACCGTGTCCGAGAGCAGCTGGTCGTCGTCGCCGGCGGCGGCGAGGAGCTGCGGGTAGACGTCGGAGTGCAGCGCGGTCATGGCGGCGCTGCCCTCGTAGACCGCCGCGAGGGCGTTCTCGAACGTGCCGGTGGAGTAGTCGCTGTTGAAGCAGCCGTTGTCGCGCAGGTCCGTGTACGCGTACATGGCCTCGATGAACGGCCCGTCGGGGTCGGTCAGCTTCGCCTCGTTGGTGGCGACCTTGTTGCCGTACTCGCTGTTGATGTCGAGGTCGACGATGTACTGCGAGATGAGGAGCTGGGTCGGCCAGAGGCTGGCGCCGGACTCGTAGATCGGGGCGACGCCGGTGCCCTGGAGGTCGTCGCAGATGCTCATGAGGTCGGCGAAGCTGCCGGGCACCTCGAGGCCGTGCTCCTCGAAGACGTGCTTGTTGTAGTAGATGCCGAAGATCGACGGGAACCCGGTGATCGCCGCGTAGACCTTGCCCTGGTACGACGCGTTGTTGTCGTAGAGGTTGCCCGACTTCTTCACGAAGTCCATGTCGGACAGGTCCTGGAGGGTCTCGGCCGGGTTCAGCGCGAGCATGGGCTGGAAGTCGGGGTGGAACTCGAGGATGTCCGGCCGGTCGCCGGTGCCCCACTTCGTGTTGACGGTGCTCTGGAAGGCGTCGGCGGGGATCGCCACGAGCTCGATCTCGATGCCCGTCTCCGCCGTGAAGTTCTCGAAGAGGTTGAAGACGGCGGGCTTGGTCGCGGAGTTGTGCCAGATGGTGATCGAGTCGGCGAGCTCGACCTCGCCGCCGTTGTCACCACCGGACCCGCCCGGGTCGTCGCCGTCGCTGGTCCCCCCGGTCGAGCAGGCGGCGAGTGTGAGCAGACAGGCCGCAGCAGCGGCGGCCAGGGTGGGGTTCCTTCTCATAACCGGGTTCCCTCCATTGGGACCAGTCGATGTGACCTTCATGATGCGGCAGCGGGTGCCGCACGCAGGGGTGTGGCAGACGGCCGATGCGCACAGCATGCTCTAGGTCTCATCAATCGCACAACCATGTTGAGATGTTGGTAACCAAAACGTGATGTGTACGGGAGCACGTGCTGTGATGTGAGCGCACACGTCCCATGTCTGGTGTGACGTCGAACAATCCAGGGTGATTCGCGCGCCCGGGCGTGTCGCACGGCTGATCACGCTCCCGCTGCGATCTCCACACGTGACGACGCCGGCGGCCGTGACGACGGTCGGCGGCCGTGACGACGCTCGGCGGCCATGACGGCGCTCGGCGGTGGGTCCGCGCAGCAGTGGGCCGCCCGGGGCCGCGGTGCTACGGTGCCGGGACCGCGACGGACCAAGCGACGGACCAAGGAGGTGAGCCCGGTGACCGTGGTACCCGCATCGGGTGCTCCCCTCGAGGCACGCACGCGCGGCTGAGCCGCTCGCCGCCGGGAGCGCCCGCCAGGCACTCCGAAAGGCGGCCCTCATGGCCTCTCCTGCTGCTTCCTCCTCCGCATCTCCCTCTGCCCCCGACCCGACCCCGCCGCGCTCCCCCGCGCCGAGCGGGCGCGCCCTCGTCCTCGGCGGCGGCGGGTCCACCGGCCACGCGTGGCTGGTCGGCGTCCTCGCCGGCCTCGCCGACGCCGGGCTCGAGGTCCGGGAGGCGGACGTCACCGTCGGGACGTCCGCCGGCTCCACAGTCGCGGCGCAGCTCACGGCCGCCCGCCCCGGCGAGCTGCACGCGCCAGCCGTGGCTCCCCCGCCAGCCGGCGCGCGCCCCGCGACCGGCCCGCGCCCGGCGGGACCGCCGACGTCGGAGGTCCAGGCCCACATCGACCGCATCACGGCCCTCGCGGCGGCCGTGCGCGACGCCGCGGACATGCGGCGCCGGCTGGGCGCTCTCGCCCTCGAGCGGAACGCGGCGTCGGACGGCACCTGGCAGCCGCGATGGCGCGCCACGGTGGCGGCGCGGCTCCCGGGCGCGCGGTGGCCGGCGCGCACGCTGCTCATCCCGGCGGTGGACGCCGAGACCGGCGAGCCGGTGGTGTTCGACAACCGCAGCGGCGTCGACCTCGTGGACGCCGTCGCGGCGAGCTGCTCCAGCGGCCTGCCGTACCGGGTCGGCGACCGCTGGTACCTCGACGGTCCAGAACGCCCCGTCCTCGGAGTCGCCGACGTCGAAGCCCAGGACCTCGCGGTGTCCGTCGGCGCGGACCCCGGTGGCGATCACCACGGCCTGGGACACCACCCGACGCCCGACCCTGGCCTTGCAGTAGGTCGCGTCCAAGAACACATACGGGAACGCCGCGCCGGTCAGGGACCGGTCGCGGAACGCGGCGACCTCCTCGTCCAGGCCGGCGCAGATCCGCGAGACCTCGGACCTGGAGATCCCGGTGTCGGCGCCCAGCGCCTTGACCAGGTCATCGACCTTGCGGGTGGAGACCCCGTGCAAGTAGGCCTCCATCACCACCGCGAACAGCGCCTGGTCCACCCGACGACGCCGCTCCAGCAGCGAG
>Ga0310834_100718_pt1 | contig 29617 bp, 30 predicted proteins | sample SM_ome_2_FD_201314 | JGI IMG/M metagenome (GOLD analysis project Ga0310834, IMG submission 201314) | Sorghum-adapted microbial communities enriched on stacked mutant (SM) sorghum from Joint BioEnergy Institute, Emeryville, California... ... | reverse complement strand
GAGATTTGTTCCATTTTCGGAAATAGAGATGACATAGGTCATAAGCATAAAAAGGGTTTTATGGATTATCAATCCATCAAAATTACAACAAAATCAAAGTCGATTTCAATTCATCACGGATTCAGGATAATTTTTAATTCTTTTTCAATTGTTTGCTCTGGACCACAATTTTTTGAAATCCATTTTGAAGCAGATATTGATAATTCTCTAAATCTTCCAGGATTTCTATATAGATATTCTATTGCTCCAGCTATTTCTTGTGGAGAATTGGTTAATATACCAGTTTTATTATGTTCTACAAACTCAGGAATTGCTGAATTATTTGTAGTTATGGGAACCAATCCACTGGACATTGCTTCACACATTGATACACCTTGGGAATCTTGACGTGTAGGACACAAAAAAATTCCATGTAAATCATGTTGTTTTTTTATTTCATTATGGGTTAAAAAATTATTGTGTACTTTTACATTTGGAAATTTCATAATAGGTTTAACTGTTTTGTAAAACAATTTCCCTTTTCCAAAAATTGTTATTTCTAAATCGTTAAAAAAACTTCTTTTTCTCAATTCTAAAATTGCTTTTACAGCTATATCATTGGCATACTTTTTTGATTCAAAAGGTCTTATTAATAATATTTTCTTTCTTAAATCTTCAGATTTTGGCTGGTATTTAAATATCTTCGTATCTATTACATTATTTATAATATGATAATTATTATTTATTTTAATTAACATATCTTTTTCCGCAATTTGTTTTACCCAATTAGAAACAAAAATAAAATGAATATTATGTTTTTCAGCTCTTTTTATAAATGAACGTAAACATAATAGTTGTCTTGTATTTTGCAAAACATATTTAGGAAATGATTTGTCGGTTATATTAAATAATCTTCTATACCATGCGGTTGCTTCCACTAAATGAATCCAAACTATTATTGGTGTGTTTAACATGTAATCTTTCAAGACGTCTATAATGTGCCTATTTATAAAGTGTACCAATATTTTTTTCGGTTTTATATGATCAATATATCGTCTACATTCAAATTTATTACCTTCTATTACTTTAACATTTTCAAATGTATATGTTTTTCTTTCATTTAATGTTTCATCTAAGACGAATACATCGATGTCTAATCCTCTTTTCATATACTCAAGAACTCGCTTATGTATAAATGCATTTCTATATAAATTTTCATTTTTTGGATACATATTTGTAATGATAATATATTTCAATACTAAATATTCCTCCCTCTAGAAATATTGATGTTTCAAGGCTTTGCGGCCTTTCAGCGGTGTCAATAATATATTTTTCGACAAAATGCCTAATCTTTTTTCAGTTTTGTGCAATCTTACAGTCCCTGGGTGCACTTCGCAGCCGCTGCTTGGTATTTTTTACTGCAATGGGAGAAAGTGTATTCGATGCACCCTTGGATCTCAACGTCGCTGATGAGGACGAACCATCCCATCTCCGGGAATCTTTGTGCAAACATTCCCTTGTTCGGTCTCTTCACCAGACGGAGGCCGGCTAAGCTACTTTTGGGACTCAAGGTCGAATGGAATCGATCGCACCAGCTTCTCCGTTGTCATCCTGTTGTCAAGTGAATGTTCTGTCAGGAGACAATAGGCCGCCTAGTTCTAGACATGGGTGAAAACGTCCTGTCTCATTCGTTCCCCATCAAAAGCCTATTGTTTCCTCGAGATGGTATACAACTCCTTGAGCAGTTTGCCGCACAACACCACGATCGATTGGTTTTTGGACAGAGGATTCACTGCCCGGGTCATGTAATACTCATGCAACGCGCCAAACGCCTCATTATGGCGGAGCAAGGGATCATCTCCCGGAACAGCACGGAGCGCAGCCGTTTTCGTCCCCGTTTCGTGATCCGTTTTTGCCCTTTGTGCTGGCCGTAAGAGTTTTCCTCAGCGTCAAGCCCGCTAATTTGATGAGTTGCCGCGAATCCCGGTAGAGGGCAAAGCTCCCAATCTCGGCCAGCAGGTCAATGATCGTGGCGTCTCCCAAACCGTTCACTGTTTTCAACCATTGATATTCTAGAGTCGTTTGTGCTAACTCCGTCAGCTTGGCGTCCAGCGCCGCGATTTCTTCTTCCAATTGGCGGTATTGAGCACGGCGATCTCAAAACGGGCCATCTGCTGTTCTTCCACCACGCCTATGGAACCCTCGGCCTCGAGAAGCTTCAGGATTTTCGGTTTCTTCGACGATTTCAGCCTTTGGCTTTGCCGGTAAACCTCCACCAGCTCTTCAACAGTGCGTTTGGCGATTTCTTTCGAAAACGGGGTAAACTCCAGCACCGCCAGCGCCATTTTCCCGAAGTTCTGAAAGACAGTGGAAAACTCTGGAAAATATCGGTCCGTCCAGCGGATGATCGCGTTGCGTACTGCTGTATGTTCTATCATGAACTTCTCCCGCCGCGTGCTCCCTACGCATAAATCGGCTTCGATGTCGCGAAGAAGCCGTGGGAAGCTGAACTGACCGTCTTTCGCCAGTCTGGCGATGACCAGTGCGTCTTTGCATCGTGTTTGGTCAGCAGGTTGTCATCGAGCTCTTTCGACCGGCGCACATGCGCAGGATTGACCATAAACAACGGGATCCCTTTTTTCTCGAGAAAATAGATCAGGTTCAGCCAGTAGTGGCCGGACGTTTCATCGCTGCGAGGACCTCAGTTTTGCCAAACTCGTATATCGCCTCACGAATGCGCTGGTACGTTGCTCAAAGCCTTGTTTCGACTGGATGACGGGAACAACATTTGGAGCACACGCTTCCGGATATCCACAGAACAGGCGTAGTGTTTCCGTTTGGCGATGTCCATCCCCACTACATGCGTTTGATCCGATACTTCATAAATTTTGTGATTTTGTGGACAATTCATCTGAAGTCCTCCTTGACACGATTTCAGGGTTTATTGTTGTTTGACACCCCTGCATCAACCAAGAGGGCTTTTTTTGTTCAAGTCCCGATGCTTTTAACAGGCATGCTCCTTTAAAGTTTTACCTTGTTTGAATAAACTGTTTGGTCTGTTCTGTATTTTAAATAAAAATATCTGTTGTAAAGAATTGAGGAAAATAACATAGTAATTACAGCAGTTACTGCTGCTCCAGTGAGTGAAAAACTTTTTATCAAAACAATATCTAAAACTACATTAGCAAATGCCACTAATATATTAGTTATTAACAAAAATTTTACATTTCTTGTCATTGCTAATATATTCCCTACTGGATTCCTTATACTACCATTAATTAAATAACCTAAACAAAGAATTCTAAATAGATCAATACTATCTTTATAAGTACTACCAAAAAGGATTTCTATTATAAACGGAGCAAAAAAAATCAAAAATAAAACGAGAAACGTATTGAAAATGAACAAATATCCTTGCACTTTAATACTATATTTTCTAATCCACAAAACATTTTCTTTATTCCTTGCAAAATAGGGATATAAAAAAGTCATGATCGAAGAAGGAATAAAATTTAAAGCAAAAGGAATTAATGTGGCCGTTCTATATTCGGCAATTAATTCCTCATTTTTTATTAAGATTCCTAGCAGAAAAATATCAATAAAAAATATTAACTGCGACGCCCCATTGTTAAGAATTGAATAAAATGAATATTCCATAAACTCCTTTTTGTTAAAATCTGTAATTTTTCTTTTTTCGCTTTGTCTTTCTCGCCTTTTAATAATATGCTTTATACCTATTATAATTGAAATAATGTACGAAACATATTGACCTATTATCACCCCGAATAATCCTAAAAGAATCGCGCCAATCATTGAAAAAACTAAAATTAATAATGTATTTATATTACTGAGTTTAGCAAAACTTCTATTTTGTAAGCCTGTCCTGAAATAAATTTGAATTAATTCAAAGATAAAAATAAAAAAGGGCATTAAAGACATTAAAAATAATGCAATTTTTGATTCGCGATTTGGGGTGTCAATAAATATTCCATATAAAATAATTAAAACAGATAATAAAATGTTAAATACTAATCCTATTTTTAGTCCAAATTTGAATAAAACTCTTCTTTTTTCAGGATTTTCACTTCCAAACTGTAATAAAGCATATAATACCCCCATGCCATTCAACAATAAAAATATATTCAGAACATTTTGGGCATAACTATAACTTCCAAATTCTGACTTGCTTAATAGTCTTACTAAGACAATTCCATTACAAAATTGAAATATTTTATTTAGCACATTTGCACCGATAATGTGGAAAAATCCTTTTTCTATTAGTTTTTTAATTATTTCATTCATTGTTTACTCCGAAAGAAAAAATCTTTTTGTATTCAAGAGATATTCAAATAGTTCATTAAGTTTTGGAACCTAAATTCATTTGTTCTTTTTTATATTGTGTTTGTTTTTGTACCAATCCTCTTGTATCAATTATAACTTTATCATGATAATTCTCCCATTGAATTGCTTTAAAATAATCATGATCAACCAATAGAACAATTACATCCGCCTTATCAAGGGCATCCCTAGTTTTTACTAATTTTATATTTAATCCTTTTAATTCCTGTGGAATTTCCTCAATATGTGGCTCTGAAACATATATGGTCCCTTTAAACAAAACAGTTAATTCTTTTACAATCTTCACAGCAGGGCTTTCACGTAAATCATCAACGTTTGCTTTAAAGGATAAACCAAGACAAGCTATTGTCGGATTATCAAAATTTTTTGTTACTTCTTTAATCTTTTCAATAACAAAATAGGGTTTTGAATCATTGACAAGACGAGCAGTTCGAATAAGTTTTGCAGTTTCAGGTGCTACATCAACAATAAACCAAGGATCGACTGCTATGCAGTGTCCACCTACACCTGGACCAGGTTGTAATATATTTACACGCGGATGATGATTTGCCAAATAAATTAGCTCCCAAACATTAATCCCCAGTTCATCGCAAATCAAAGAAAGTTCATTTGCAAATGCAATATTTACATCTCTATATGCATTCTCTACTAATTTGGACATTTCGGCTGTTCTCGAATTAGTTTCTAATATTTTCCCCTTCACAAATGTCTTGTATAATTCAACTGTCTTCTTCGTTGATTCCTTATTAATCCCACCAATAATACGATTATTTTCAATTAATTCCTTTAAGATTTTTCCTGGAAGAACCCTTTCCGGGCAATGTGATACAAATATGCGGTTTTCACTACGTTCATCTATACTCAGATCTTTTCTTTCATTTATTATCCATTCTGCTATTTTTTCAGTGGTTCCAACTGGACTAGTTGACTCTAAAATAATAATATTACCAGGTTCTAAATATGGAGTAATAGATCTTGTTGCCTGTTCAACATATGTCAGATCTGGCTTATGACCTTCTTTAAATGGCGTCGGAACTGCAATAATAAAAACATCTGCTTTTTCGGGTTTAACAGAAGCTTTTAAATTACCACTTTCAACCGCTTTTTTCACTAAAATATCCAAATCGGGTTCAAAAATATGTACTTTCCCATTATTAATCAATTCAACTGCTTTTTCGTTAACATCAACCCCATGAACTTTAAAACCAGTTTTTGCTAGTATAGCCGCTGTGGGTAATCCAATATATCCTAAACCAATTACACAAATTTTTTTCATTCTCTTATCCTCTTTTCTTTATTTTTGTTTGAATCATTTCTCTTAATTATTTAGGCCTTCGATTTTAACTGAAGATCTCTCACCAACAGATGATTGGATTTTATGGATTGAGTTAATATGAACCTTTAGGGAAAATCATAATTATAATTGTCTTTAATATAATTTTTATATCCAACAATAAAGATCTTTCTTTGATATACTTCAAATCTAATTCTACCATTTCATTAAATCCTAAATCATTTCTTCCGCTGACTTGCCACAAACCTGTACAGCCCGGAGTTACTAATAATCTCTGTTTATCATAGTTGGTATATTCTTTAATTTCCCTTGGAAGCGGCGGCCTCGGCCCTACTAAACTCATATCCCCTTTTAACACATTGAAAAGCTGTGGCAATTCGTCCAAACTAGTTTTGCGAATAAATTTACCTACCTTTGTTACACGAGGGTCATCTTTTATTTTAAACATTGCTCCTTCTACCTCATTATAAGGGAGTAATGAATCCAGTAAATCCTCTGCATTACTTACCATTGATCGAAATTTATACATAGTAAATTCCTTTCCATTTTTCCCAACTCTTGTTTGTTTAAATAAAATAGGGCCTCTCGGATCTTCTAATTTTATTAAGATACCAATAAGAATAAACAACCACGATAAAAAAATAATCCCAAGTATCGATCCAATAACATCCATAGTTCTCTTTAATATTAAATATATTTTGTTATCATTTATTAATTCTAATTGTTTGGTTTCTTTAATTTTGTTTTGTAAAACCACGCCAGATTTTGACAATCTATTACCCCCCAGTAAACCACAATTGTGTTTAACATTCATTTTCTAAGGAGTAACTTTTCCATATATTCAATCAATCGATATCACAATGATGATGTCTTCAACTCCTGATGCTACAGCTTTTACTCCCGAAGTACTTAATCGACAGTTTATCAGCGATCGACAGCAATTTTCGGTGATTCCTTTGTTAAAGGTAAAAATCGGGTCCAAAGTCCAGTCTCTAGAATAATGGCTTTTCTAACTTTTTTCACATTTGATTTCCTTTAAAAAAACTCCTGTCACTGATTAATTAATCCAATTACCAATTGAAGATTTATAACAAATAATTATATAAACCATCCGATATAAAAAAGGAAATCTGCGTACCCTTGCCTCATACATAATTTTCCAGGGGCGAAAGAACAGTTTTCGCCCGTAAAACTAAAAGCAACATTTCCAAGTATGTATTTTTGCGGGAAAAAGAAAGGAGCCAAAGATAAACCGGATTGGTTTATGGCTTGGCGCATTAAATCGGTTTATCTATGGCTCTCAATATGTGAACTATTTCATTTGTTTGTTAATAGACAATTCCTATGCGCTTCTGATATGCGTTCGAACGAATGGGCATCGAACCCGCCCTCACGCCACACTATCGACGACGAGCGTCTAAGGCAGGCAGAACCCTCTGCCGCCCACAGCATGGCCGAGTGCCTCCGTTGATAAAGGTAAGGAGACATCACCCGAAGTGATGTTCGCACCTTCCCAACTTCCCCTTCGATTACCCTCTGGATCAAAAAATGCCGAATAATCTCTTTCTCTTTATCTTTTCCGGAACTTCTTTATATACGGTTTGATTTTCTGCGGCCAGCCGGCCATTTTCCAGGAAGATTCCCAGGGTATCCAATCCGAACCTTTTTTCGATCGCATCCAGCGCTTCCGCCATCCGGAATCCGCGGGATCCCGTATTATGGGCGTCGGAAGCGACGAAATGGACCAGATTCGCCTCGATCAGCCGGAAGGAAAAATCCTGGATCTTCTTCCCGAACAGCCCGCAAACGCTGGCGGCGGTAACCTGGGACAGGGCCCCCTTTTCCACCAGTTCGTACAGTTTGTCCGGCTGCTCGGTCAATTGCTGGTTCCGTTCCGGATGGGCGATAACCGGAACATACCCTTTCATCTGCAATTCGTAAAAAAGCCGATCGGTATAGGAAGGGACATGGTTGGAGGGAAATTCGATCAGGAGATACCGGGAATCGTTCAGCGGGGCGATTTCCCCCGTCTCCAGTTCTTCCGGCAGCTCTCCGAAAATCCGGATTTCCTGCCCGACAGACAAGGAAAGCGGAATGCCTTCGTCCGCAAAAACCGAATTCAATTCCGCCGTTTTCTCCGAAACTTTCGATCTCGGATTATCGAAAGCTCGCAATTTATGGTGAGGGGTGACGATGATTTTTTCAATCCCCTCTTTGACCGCTTCCCGGGCCATTTCGACGGCCTCTTCCAAGTTTTTTGCCCCGTCGTCGACTCCGGGCAGGATGTGGCAGTGGATATCGATCACGGCTGTTCCCCCTCACCCGTTCATTCCCGCGGCTGGCACCGCCGCTTTTCTATTCCGAATAGGCCGAAAGGCCTGCCATTTGTTTAATTTTGGCAATACGCATAATGCATATCCATCATATCATATTCTGGATTTTAAATAAAGGAGTTTCTTAGCTTCCGTAATAATAGTAATAGCTTTGTTTCACTTCTTTTTTATTGTTTAAGATGGCCCCCAAGAGCTTCCCGTTGGCGGCCAGCAGCAATTCCTTCGCCTTGACCGCGTAATCCCGCTCCGTTTTTCCGCTCGAGACGACAAAAAGGGTCCCGTCGCAAAGATTGGCCAAGATTTGCGCGTCGGTGACGGCCAAGATCGGCGGCGCATCGAACAGGACATAATCGAAATGCTTCTCCGCTTCCGCCAGCAGGTCGTGCATCGATTGGGAGGCCAGGATTTCCGCCGGGTTCGGCGGGATCGGGCCGCTCGTCATGACGTATAAATTTTCCACATCCGCCTTTCGGACGGCCTCGAGGACATTCGCCTGTTTCGTCAAAACATTGGTCAAACCGATGGTGTTGGTAAACTGGAAGGTGATATGTACGGTCGGTTTTCGCAAATCCGCGTCAATCAATAACACCCTTTTTCCCTGTTGGGCGAAAACGATGGCCAAATTGGCGATCGTCGTCGATTTCCCTTCCCCGGGCGCGGTGGACGTGACGACGATGGACCGGATTTCTTGGTCCACCGCGGAAAACTGGATATTCGTCCGGATCGTCCGGTACTGTTCGGTGATCGGCGATTTCGGATCCTGCTTGGCGATGAGCCCCCTGCGATGCTGATGCATTCCTTTTCTTTTTGCCTTCGCCATGTTTAACCCCTCTTTCTGCTGTGCGACCGGCTCTTTATGGTTTGCCCGTTCGCGGAAGATGAATCAAAGGTGGAAATGACCCCGAGAACCGGGAGCTCCAAGTATTTTTGGATATCCTCTTCCGTCTTGATCGTATTGTCCAGATATTCCAGCAGGAAGGCGAGCCCGACGCCAAGCATTAATCCGACGACGAAGGCGATCGCCATGTTGAGCGCCGGTTTCGGTTTGACGGGCGTCAATTCTTTCGGCAATTCCGCCTTCGCCAAGATGCTTACGTTATCCACCTTCATGAGGGAAATGACTTCCCGTTGAAACACCTCGGCGATTTTGTTCGCGATCGTTACCGCCCGCTTCGGATCCTCATCTTCCACGGAAACATTGACGACCTGGGAATCCTTTTCGCTTTGCACATTGATCTTTTCCTTCAATTCGTTAACCGACAGATCCAAATCCAGTTCGTCGATAACCTTGTCCAGGATCCTCGGGCTGGTGATGATCACATTGTAGGTGTTGACCAGCTGCAGATTGGCCTGCACAACGCTTGCATTGTAATATTCATCTACCTGTGAACGATTCACGAGCAACTGGGTGGAAACTTGGTAAACGGGAGTGATGAAAAAGTAGCTGATGATTCCTGCAATGGCCGTCGAAAGAAAGGTGATGGCAAGGATGAACGCCAGTCTTTTCTTTAGCGTCTCAAACAATTCTTTCAGACTGATTGTTTCTTCCATGAAGTCCTCCTGAATCCCATAATTTTTTCCGGAACCGGTCAAAAAAACGAATCGGGATCCATGGCCGTTCGCCGGGACATCCTTTTCGTTTTGCCGGCCCTTTGCATGGATTGACATCATTTAACAATTCACGACATTAATATACCATTTCTTTTCAAGTTTGTGTTTATTTTTGAAAATATTTTATAAAAGGAAATGGCAGGGCCGGGATTTTTTCAGGAATTCTTCCGTACATGCAACATATTCCTATATTCAGAGATTTATCCTTGCTGCCATTCATGCTATTTGGACAAAATGGCCGTTTGATCGCATTTTCGGGATAGAAAAACCAGGAAAAATTTAGTACGATACGGATATAAGGCTGCGTTGGCCAAAAACGCTTCCTTCGCCATCGTCCCCTGTCATTAATAGAAATCATAGTGAATTTAACGAATTTTGGCAAGTCGTATCATGTAAAAATTTCATTAAATTTTGTCGCAAGTTTTTTATAAACTCGATCAGCCGGCGGTCTTGCGATGCCAAAAATTTGGGATGGAGGTTCGATATGGTTCAGCGTCTCTTCGCGTTGCTTTCTTTTCTTTTATGTGTGGCGATCATTTTTGTCGGCAGCGCCCACCTGCGGGCAACTATTCAATCGATGGAAGAACAAGCGGCGGAAACCGATGAAACCGGAACGCAAGAGGCGGGGAACGGGAATGGGGACGGATCCGCCGAAACGGGGGAATCCAATCCTTTCAACTTGCTCCCCGAACAGTTGGAACTGTACACGGAAAACATGCCGGAACATTTGAAAGACCGTTTCCTCCAAGCCTACGAACAGGGCGAACCGTTGGACATCGTCTTCGCCGGGTCCCCGGCATTGGGCAGTTCGGCGGACGGTTGGAGCGCGCAGGTGAAAAAAGCCTTGGAAGACCGTTTCGGTTCCGATTTCGTCCATGTGGAGATCGTGGAATTTGACGGGACGTCCACCGCCTTTGTGGAAGAGGGGAAAGCGGAGGAAATCGCCGAAAAGAAACCGGACATCGTTTTGTTTGAAGCCTTGACGTTGGAAGACAACGGCCTTGTGACGATCGACGATTCCTTGAAAAACATCCGGACCTTTGCCGAAGCTTTGGCGGAAAAAAATCCGGACGCGCTGTTCCTCCTGCAGCCGCCGAATCCGATCTACAACGCCAAATACTATCCGGTGCAGGTGGAGGAATTGCGGAAGTTCGCAAAGGCGCAAAAATATGAACTGCTTGATCATTGGAAGGCCTGGCCGGACCCGAACAGCGAAGCGATCCTGGATTATCTGGATGACGGCGGCCTGCCGAACGAAAAGGGGCACGAGTTGTGGGCCAAGTTCATCAAGGAGTATTTCGGGTTGAAGTAGGTCCGAGGCCTACTTTGTACCGGGGAGCGCTTTAGCCTTGCGGACAGGAAAGTGCTGGCCCAGGTCCAAAAGTTCCGCCCTTCCCGGCGCCCGCAGGGGCGCAAGCGCCCTGCCCTTGATCAAAACCATGGATCCGCGGAAAAAATTCCGGTTCCCGCCGGGACAGCGAATATGACAACGTTCCTTTCCGAAAGGGACGTTTTTCTTTCATTTCGGGAAACTTCCGCACAAACACCGCCGCGGCTTTGTTTCGTTTCTCCGTGCGCACAAATATCCCAATGATTCGCTGACGGGATTCCATTTCGTCGCACCGCCGGCATCCTTCGGTTGCTTTGCCGGCGGATTTTTGCATATATAATGGATATAGATCCGTTTCCGAATCGGTTCGGGCTCCGGCTGCGGTTTCGTCCGGGCGTATAGTTTGGATTTGATCCGTTTCCGATCGTTTTCGAGAAAATGTTTAAGGTGGTTTGGTCATGAAAAACTTGTATGCGGAGCAATGGCGGCTCTTCAAAACGAAATACGGGATCCATTTCCTTTGGATCTTCATTCTTTTCTTCCTCAGCGGTTTGACGGCCTATTTTTACCTCCTGAGGGATGAAAAGCTCCTGGTCATCCTGGCGAAATGGGTGACGGCGATGTTCAATCAAAAGGATATCGCCCATCTGGACGCCCAAACCGGCGAATTGGCCTTCGGGCTCTTTTGGAACAACAGCGTGGCTTGCCTCCTCATTTTTCTATCCGGGTTCATTCCCGTCTTCCTGCCGACGCTGGCGATCATTTGTTTTAACGGGGCCATTATCGGGATCATCATGGCTTATTTAAAATTCAACGGAAATTCGGTGATGGAATTTTTGCTGGCCGGGGTCGTCCCCCACGGCATCTTTGAAATCCCCGCGATCATTTTGGCCGGCGCTCTGGCCGTGACGATCACCCTCGGCGTCTATCAAAAGCTGGATAACCGCCGGTTTCCTTTAAAATCCGTCATTTTGGACGCTTTGAAAACCTTCCTTTTCGTCTGCCTTCCCCTCCTTTTGATCGCGGCGCTGGTCGAGTCTTTCATCACCCCCTGGTTTTTAGGCGTTTAATCCTTCTGCGCCGCGGGCGTGCCGCTTCCGTCCGGACGTGTTCCGGATGGGGCGGCTTTTTTGCTGGGGCCGGCCGACTTGCCGAAGGGAATCTCTGTGCCGCCTCCGTTTCCCGCGCTTTTTTCTGAGGCCGGCCATCGAAAGTCTCTGCGCTGAAACCCTCTTTCCTGTGGATGATCGCTGCGGCCGACTTGGCCGCCAGGAAAAAAGGAGTCGGTTTTCCGCGAAAGAGGGAGGATTTTATCGTATGCGGAAAAATTTTCCCGAGAGTGGTGCGCATGTGTAAATTTTCCCGGACAGGAATATCCGATAGGCATAAAAGAAGGTGTCTAAAAAATAAAAGGGACCGCAACCGCAACCTTCTTGATACGGATTGCCTTTCGGGCAGAACCGAGGCCCGTCCGAAAAGAAAAGCGTCCGTAACCGTCTTTCCGCCCGACGCAATACTCCCCGACGTTGGCGGGGCATACGTCGAAAACGACATCTCCACTTTCTGACCGGGGCAATGCTCCCCAGGCATAAATTTATCCTAAAAAGCGTATTCGACCGAAAATTACCAAGAAAGGCGCCTTCTCTCTAGTAACATGGCAATGGCCACAAAATTGATTTACAATAAAAATACGGTTCGTTTTGCGGGAACGGTACGGGAAGGCGGACCGGGGACCGGCAAACAGGAATGACTGGAGGGATCGAAGGATGGATGATCTGGAATACTTGATTCTCCGTTTTGGCGACCATTTGAGCCAAAACCTTCATTACGGGGATGGCAGCGATCAACACACCGTACAGCGGGGTTTGTTTCTTTACCGGCAAAACCGGGTCCGTTCCCTCCGCTTGTCCGATGACATTTTGTATGCGACCGTTCAGGATGTCGTTCCCGCCCAAGTAGAGCTGGACCTTTATTTGAAACATGGGTCCTGCACCTGTCCGGAAAAGAGGATTTGCAAACATCAGATGGCCGCCTTTTTCGCCGTCTACGGCCGTTTTTTCCCGGTCAGCGAATGGCTGGAAACCTGGCGGGACCGATCGGAACAGCTTTCCCTCGGCATCTTTTCTTCCGCTTCCCCGAAAAAAGGTCCGGTAGCGGAGCCGAAAGGGAAAGGAAGCCGGAAGGAAATTTTGGAATCGACCGCCAGAAAAGCGGCCAAATCGTTCGTCAAATCCGTTGTTTCCGAAAAAAACGACATGTCTTCCCTCTTCTTTCAAATATACGCGGACATGGCGATTCAAAAGATTGACGATTCCCTTTCCTCGGATTGGGAAATGACTCCGGTGGAAATGGTGTTCGCCTGTACCGTTTTTCTGCAGGGAGTTTTTGAGGAACTGGAAAAGGTCCCCGCCCTTTCCTCCGAGACGGCCGAAAACTTTCTTGACTTGTTTGATGTCTTTGTTGGAAAGATCGAGAATGCCATCGCTCGCATGCCCCGTCCCCTTCCTTTCAAGGCGGAACCGCTGTTGAATCGGCTGGCTTCCATTTCGGGAAAATTTCTGGAGCGGGAGGAACCTTTCTTTACGGTCCGTCTGTATTTGTACTGGAAGATCTGGGCGGACTTGTTGAAAGACAAATCCCGGCGGAAAAAGGAATTCGACCGGCTGTCCCGTTTGTTTAAAAAAGGCGGCGAAAACGAGCTGCTGGCACAAGCCTTTCTTTGCCACTTTTTCCTTGCCGGACGAATGGAAGAGACGTTGACAGCCCTCAATGCGTTTGATGACGGGTACTATTTTTTACACCATATTTTCCTTTCCTATAGCCTGGATAACGGGGATTTGCGCACGGCGGAAAAAATTTTGGCTTCCATTCTTCACATTTTGCCTGGCGTCATTGAAAACAGATCCCCCGATGAAATCCGCCGATTCCATTCCTGGTTGGAAGGGAAGTTGTTTTCGTATGCGGAGGAAAGCGGGGACTACGATCTGGCGGAAAAGCTGTTCAGCGGGCTTTTTCCCCATTCCGCCCGTTCCCTCATCCGTCTGTTCCTGAAAACGGAACAATACGGGAAACTTTCCGATCTTCTCTTGGCGGCCGGCTACGGGGTGGACAATATCGAAGGGAAGCTGTTGAAGGAAATTTCGCGGAAAGACCCGGAGTCGCTCCTTGCGATCTATCACTGGTCGATCCTCCGCGAAATCGAAGCGAAAAATAGGAACCACTACCGAAAGGCCGTCAGCCATTTGAAAAAACTGAAGGCGATCTACAAGAAACTGAAGCGGGAAGAGGAATGGAACCGGTATTTTGACCGTTTGCTGAAACAATTCCGCCGGCTTTCCGCCTTCCGGGAAGAATGCAAAAGGGGTAAGTTGATCCATGAGGCATGATAAACATTTTTCCATCCGCGCCTATCCGACCGAAGATCACCATTTTTACCTGTACTGCCTGAACGAACGCGGGGAGCTTGTGCCACCCGCGCAATGGGTGCCTCCCCTCTTTCGGGGGCATGCCGGTTCCTTTTACGGCACGCTGCTGAATTACGCCGAGATGCCCGAAGAGCTGCAAGCGTCCTTGCCGAAGGGCAATCCGTTGGGGATGACCGTCCCGTTCCTCGATCCTTATGAGGCCCTCGAACTGTTTTCCCAGGACAATTTTAATCCCTTTATCGCCTGGCATTTTGACGAATTCACGGAAACGTTATTGGCTGTCGCGCCGGTTATATATGAGCAGGTAAAAAGTTTCCGCTGGCTGCCGGATTGGGAAAAGTTCCGGGAGACGGGAGATTTTTCCTGGATCGTGCCGGACCGGGTCTGGCAGGAGTTTGCGCCGGCCTTTTGGGAAGCAAGGGTGGAGAAGGGAGATTCTTTCGGGACGCCGGTCACCCTCCGGACCTTTGCGGAACAGTGGTTCCGTCAAGGCATTCACGCGTTTTTGAGCCGGGATGAACGGCTGGCTGCCAAGCGGGAACGGCTGAGGCAGACTTTGGCCGATTTATTGCGCCAGGAAGCCGACGTGGCAACGGTTTGGCAAAACATCAGCCTGAAACATTGGTTTATGGGACCGCACGATCCTTCTCCCCTCGCCGTCGCCCTCCGGCTGGAAGAGCCGAAGGAGGAAGGGGAGTATTGGCGCCTGGAAACGGTCTTCCGCACCCCGACCGGGAAACTTTGGACGCCTTTTTCCGGGACACATAAGTTGAGGAAACCGTGGAAAAAGTACGGCGAAGCAATCGAAGCGATCGAGAAGCGGATCGCCTCCGCCCTTCCTTGGCTCGCCAATGAAGAATGGCTGAAGGAAAAAGAATGGGCGACGGAAGGGGGCATGTCCGATGGCCGGTCGGGGGAAAACCGGACCGATGGGCCTATAACCGATGGTCAGCCTGAGAAAATTCCGACAGAAACGCACATGACCGAAGGTCGTGCGGCGGAAAGCCGCACGGATGACCGCCAGACCGATGGCCGATTGGCGGAAAACCGATCGGAAGGACAGCCGATCGGAGATCGACTGGCGGAAAACCCGACGGATGACCGCATGACCGATGGCCGGCTGAAGAAAATCCCATCCGCCGGGGAGGCGGAAAGCGGAACGAAAACGTCTGAAGGGGGCCCGGCCTCCGCTTCCCGGGAAAACAGGATCGTCCCCGAATCTTCCCGGACGAAAAGGGGCCCGTCCGCGGTATCCCCGGATAAGGCGCAAGTCCTTGCCGGCGGGTCCGATCTTTCCGGCAATCCTGTAAGAGAGGCGGCCGGCAAAGAAGCCGGCCTTTCGGCGAAGGAAAAATGGGTTCCCATCCTGAAAAGGGAATTGACGGACGACGAGGCCTGGGAATTTTTAACGAAGGCAAGCCAGGTCATCATGCTGCTCGGCGTGGAGATCCTCCTGCCGTCCTGGTGGGAGGCTTTAAAGGAACCGGAGGTCCAGTTGAAGGCCCGGGTCAAAAACCCCGCCGTCTCCTTCCTCGGTTTGGACGCCCTCGTCGATTTCGAATGGCGCATCGCCCTTCAAGGGGTGGAACTGACGGAGGAAGAATTCGAACAGCTCGTCCGGGAAAAGCGGCGCCTGCTGCAAATCGGCGGCCGCTGGATCGTTTTGGATCCGGCCTTTATTAAAAAAATCCAAAAGCTGATGGAAAAGGCGGAAACGCAAGGGATGCGGGTGCAGGACCTGATCGAACAGGAAATGCGGCGGGATGCGCCGGAAGGGGAATCCGGCGAAAGCTCCGAGGAAGAAGCGGACGAACGGATCTTTTCCCGGATTCAAATTGAAATGGCGCCCCGCCTGAAAGGAATGATCCGATCCCTTACCGACCTGAAGGATTTGCCGCTCCTGGAACAGCCGAAAGGTTTGCGAGGAACGCTCCGGCCCTATCAAATCAAGGGGATGAGCTGGCTTTATTTCCTCCGCGGGCACCGTTTCGGCGCCTGCCTCGCCGATGAAATGGGCCTCGGGAAGACGGTCCAGCTCCTTGCCTATCTTTTGCTTGTGAAGGAAAAGGAACCGGAGGCGGGGCCCGCCCTGATCATCTGCCCGACTTCCGTCCTGGGGAACTGGCAAAAGGAAATCGAACGGTTCGCCCCCGGCTTGAAGGTTTATCTGCACTACGGGCCGAATCGGGCAAAGGGGGAAGAATTCGTCCGGAAGGTGCTGGGCGCTCCTCCGGAACCGGGCCGTTCCTTGGAATCCGGCGGGAAAGCCGGAGGAAAAGACGGGTCCGGGGCAGACAAGGCTTTCTTGGAAATGGCGGGGACGGTTGAAGCGGCCGCGCGGGCGGATGGAACGCCCGGACAAGCGGATGAAACGCTCCGCCATGTTCGAACGGCTTCGTTGCCTGATGAAACGGCGGCACAGCCTGTCGGGAAGGCCGGCCGGACGTCCGGGGGGACCGGCCAGCCGGACGGAACGGCAATCCGGGCGGTAACGGCCGCGGAGCCTGATGAGGTGATCTTCCGGCCTGGTGATCTGCCCGAGGAGAAGAACGGGGAGAAGCCCGACATCGTGTTAACGACCTACGGGCTGAGCCACATCGATTTCGCCGAACTTTCTTCCGTCTACTGGGGGACGATCGCCCTCGACGAAGCGCAGAACATCAAAAACGCCGGGACGAAACAATCCCGGGCCATCCGGAAATTAAAAGGGGCACATCACGTGGCGATGACCGGAACCCCGATGGAAAACCGCCTGTCCGAGCTCTGGTCGATTTTTGACTTTATCAACAAAGGCTATTTGGGGAGCCAGGCCCGCTTCCAAAAACGGTTCGCCATTCCGATCGAACGGGATCGGGACGAAAAGAAATCGGCGCTGCTCCGCAAGCTGATCTCGCCCTTTTTGCTGCGGCGGACGAAAAAGGATGAAGAGGTCGCTTTGAACCTGCCGGAAAAACTGGAGCAGAAGGAATACTGTCCGTTGACTCCGGAACAGGCCGCTTTGTACGAACAATTGATCCGCGACACGATGGAAAAACTGGCCCATCTGGAAGGGATCGAACGGAGAGGCCGTGTCCTGCTTCTGCTCAATCAATTGAAGCAGCTTTGCGACCATCCCGCCCTGTTTTTGAAGGAATGGAAAGAGGGAATGGCCGTCTCCGACAGACTGATCAACCGTTCGGCGAAGATGATGAAACTCGCGGAACTTTTTGACGTCATCCTCGATGAAGGGGAACGGGGCCTGATCTTTACCCAGTATATCGGCATGGGGGAAATGATCAAGGCGGCGCTGGAAAAACGGTACAAGATCGAAATCCCCTTTTTGAACGGCAGCCTGAACAAGGCGGCGAGGGACAAGATGATCGAAGATTTTCAGCGGGGAAAATATCCGGTCTTTCTCCTGTCGTTGAAGGCGGGGGGAACCGGCTTGAACTTGACCGCCGCCAACCACGTCGTCCATTACGACCGCTGGTGGAATCCGGCCGTTGAAAACCAGGCGACGGACCGGGCCTACCGGATCGGGCAAACGAAATTCGTCCATGTCCATAAATTGATTACGACCGGCACCCTGGAAGAGAAGATTGACGAAATTTTATCCCGCAAGCAAGCGTTAAATGACGAAATCATCCAAGGCGAACAATGGATCGCCGATTTGACGGACGAGGAACTTTACCGGCTCGTCCGATTGGAAGGCTGAGCCCTTCGGCGGTTTTTCCCGTTGGAATGGCGGAAAAATCATTCGGATGCCCGACCGTTCGGTGCCCCGCCTCTTTCGGGCATTCGCCGGGGCGATTGCGGCTGTCCGGCTGCAACCGTCCCGATGTTATTTGCAACCCGCCGGAGCGGGTTTACGTTCATGGCCGGACGGGGCCGCCCTGTACGGGTTTGGAATGAGACTCCGGAAACGCTCTTTTTGCCAAAAGAGCGTTTGTTTTTGCACCCCTTTTGGCCGGATTTGGAATGAAACTCCCCGGTTTCCCCTGGTGATTGGAACAATGCGAAGATGCAAAGAGGGCCGCAGGATTTCCGCCGTCATTTTTCGCCGGCGATTTTATTTTTTCCGGCTCCGGGCGGAACCTTTTGTCCGAAAGATGACGAGCCGATTTCTTTTTGCATCATTTTCTCGGATGCCGGGCGGACTATTCCCGTACGCATATTTTTAACTTGTGCCCGACGGACGGATCTTCTTTTGTCCGGCGCCGCCGGCATCGGGCGGATCCCCGCCCCCGCGGGGCGCACCCTTCGGCCCGCTCCCTCCCTTCTGTCAGCCGGGGGCTTTCTTTAATTCAAATTTCAGCCCGGGGAATGGAGGCGGTCCTTTCCTATTCCTCCCCGTTTTCCGCAAAAAGAAAGCTATTTTTCATGGTTGTTCCCGCCTTTCAAAAAACAGAGATGTTTATACGGCCCGTCCATTTGCCAATGGGCAAAAAAAGATCCGGCAGGCCAGTGCGCCGGATCATCCGATTCGGGAGAGGTGTTGTCGTGAGGGGATCCTATGGGGATTTTTTCGGAGGGGACAATGTTCTTCTTTATGGGGATTTGGGAGAGGAAATGAATTCCTGAAACTGTTGTGATTGCAAGCGGCCTCCATCACCTCCTTTCATGCCCGCACGTTAAACGAAGATTTTGCGATCAACGTCTGATGCAAAACCGCCATGATCGGGATTTTAATAGGTTCGTTGTCAATTTTGCGATCAACGTTTGGACGCAAAACACCCGGGATTCGTTCATCGGCATGGCGCAAGTATCAAACCTTGTGGTCTTCGCAGTTCGCCGCAGCGTGAAACGGTCCATGTTTTTTCATTATCTTTTGAATCCGAATGAATGCCCTACTGTCTCATGCTTTTTTCCGCCACCGCTTCTTCCAGCCTTTTGATCCGCTCCTCCAGTCCGATCATTCTTTCATTGGCTTTACCGATGATGCGGATCAACAGCTGCACCGTTTCTTCCAGCCGCAGGCGGGAATCCTGATGCCTTTGCAAAAACTTCCCTCCTTTCCTGCATTAGTTGAAGGCGGCCGCATGCACTTTTCTTTTGCCTTGGAAGAAGGGCTTATAGGCGCCAACCGGACATCGCCCCTGCGAACCGCCAAGCTCTCCCGGCGTACGAAAGCGTTTTTTCCAGAAACGATCCTGGAAAATCGGAAAATTGTTGCGCCCCGCGAACCGGCAGGCCTTGCCGATTTTTCCCGACGCATGCCTACCCGCCGGATGGTCATCATTTTGTCGATGGGCGTTCTTCCCAAGGGCTGCTCCGGCCGTCACAGCGGCTGCCCGAGCCTTTCCGTCACTGGCTGACGGCGGCCTTGTTCTCTGTAATCGCCTTGTTCTCTGTAATCGCGGCCTTGTTTTCCGCGGGTTTCCCGCCGAGAAAACGGACCGTATCGGCAACCACTTCGGTGACATACACCTTCTTGCCTTCCCGGTTCTCATAGCTCCTCGTCTGGATCCTTCCGGTGATGCCGATCATCGAGCCTTTCCGGCAATATTCCGCCGCGTTTTCCGCCGCCCGGCTCCAAAGGATGCACGGAACGAAATCGGTCTCGATTTCTCCCGCGCTGTTGCGAAAGGAACGGTTCACCGCCAGCGTTACGTTCGTCACCGCGGTCCCATCCTTCGTGAACTTCAGCTCCGGATCTTTCGTCAGCCTTCCCACCAAAATGACTTCATTAATCAACCCCTCATCTCCCTTCCTTCTTGTCGTGTCTCCATATTAGGAAAAAATGGCGGGGAAGTAAAAAGGACAAAAATCCCATTACTTCCCCTCCTTCCGGCAAATTTTTTCGTTTCTGCGGGAAATTTTGGCTTTTTTCGTCTCTACGGAGGCCTTTTTCTAAGAAATGTCCAATGGAACAAATTTTTTTCGACAAAATTCGCCCTGCCCGTCCTCTCTCCCGATGAAAAAACAGCGAGCCTGGCGGAGAGCGGCCTGTTCCAAGATTGAATTCTGCAAGACAAGGGCAATGATTTTTCGGCCCTGACGGGAACGGCTGACATTCGTTTTGTGCCCGCGATTTGACTGTCCGACGCCGGAACGGCCGGCACCCGTCTTGTGCCCGCGATTTGCCTGCCCGATGCCAAAACGGCCGGCACCCATCTTGTACCCGCGATTTGACTATCCAACGCTGGAACGGCCGGCATCCGTCTTGTACCCGCGATTTGCCTGCCCGATGCCGGAACGGCCGACACCCGTATTGTGCCCGCGATTTGCCTGCCCGACGCCGGAACGGCCGACACCCGTATTGTGCCCGCGATTTGACTGTCCGACGCCGGAACGGCCGACATCCGTCTTGTACCCGCAATTTGACTGTCTACATCGGAACCTCCGATATCCGTTTTGATTCCGCGATCGGTCTGTCAAACATCTGAATGTCCAACATTCGTCTTGTCCCCGCCACCGGATTGTCCAACATCGGGGCCCGATGATTCTACATTTTTTCCCAAATGTTCAACATTCGATCGAGTTTGTCCAACATTTCCGGAAGTTGGTCCAACATCCTTTTAGACCGGAAGATCGATTTGTCTAAAATCGGGTCCGAACGGTTCAACATTTGAAAAAAATTGTCCAACATCGCCTGACACTGTCCATCATGAAGAGAAATTTGTTTAACATTTGAAGATTTTTGTCCATCATAGAAAAAAATATGTCCAACATGGAAGAAAATTTGTCCATCATCGCCAAAAAAATGTCCATCATCCCCTCATTTATGTCCATCATCGATCGGAGCGTCCAAAATCGGCAACGGGATGTTCAACATGTTCCCATATCGTCCATTTTTCCCCGCATCGGGATGAACATCGGACGGCCGAAAAGAAACACCGCATCCAAAAAACTTAGAAACCGTTTGCGAAAGCATGTATAATGGTACTAAAACGGACAAGTATCGGAGTGTATGCGAATGAAGACATTCAAATTGGCGGATTTTCAGCTCATCGGCGAGGACGGTTTGACCCCCGTCCCCTTTGAGGACGGCTTGGCCATCAACCAGGAAAACGAGGAAAACACGTGGCTGATCGAAATCTTTTTGAAAAAAACGGACGCCGAACGATTTCGGCTGGCAGACAAGGACGAGATATTCCGCGTGCAGGCCATCATTACCAAAAGGGAAAATGATCCTGCCTATTTTTCGGTGAAACTCGTTTCTTATACGGAAATGGACGATTTCGTCACAGTTCTGTTCAGGGGAAAACTCTCCGGATCGAGGAATTATTACGCCGTTTCTCTGCTGGAATGTCTGTTGAATCAAAACTTGCAGGGTGAAGAGCTTCTGGAGGCTTTTAAAGAGGGGATGAAAAAGAAACTGGCCGTCCGTGCCCCCCGCTCGGAAGAAGATTAATCGGGAGACACCGGGGTTCCGTTTTTCCGGATCCTGTCAGTCAGCGCAGGCGGTTTCTGTTGATACGGCTGTTTCTCGATTTGATGGCCTGGAGTCCTTCCGACCAATATAAGAAATTCTTCCTTTTCCTGACGAGAAAACAAGCCCCAACTTCCGGACCTGTCAGCTTCCCCGGCGGCCTTGGACGGGGGCAAGGCATTTCCACAGATGCCCTGCCCTCCGGAAATTGCGCGGGGGCCTTTTTCTCCAGGAACCGGCCCCCCTGACTCGGCCGTTATTGCTTCTGATTGTTGCGGTCATTGTATTCATCGATCACATCTTTGCGCGGGGTGTTGGAATTGATTCTTAAGTTCCCCTTCTTCGGTACGCCGGGATCTTCGACGCCGGGCCGGTAGCCGTTCGGAATCTTGTCCTTGACCCGTTCGCCGCCGCCTTCTTTCGGATAGTTTACGTTGTCCCGGATGCCGTCGTTGTTCCTGTCGTCATCCAAGATATTGCCGTCGTTCCGGTTCGGATCGTTCACGTTCCTGGTATTGCCGATGCCGTCATCGTCCCCGGAATTGTTTTTCCCGACGGGGCTTCGATCCAAGTTGTTGCAGGCCGCCAAAAGGAAAAATGCAAGAAGGGAAAGCCCGATCCGGCGGATCAACCTCATTTTCCCGCTCCTTTCCTCATGATTTTCCCGAAAGGCCGTTTGCGGCGCGCAAAAAACGGCCAGTTGACCCTTTTTTTTGGGTGCTGCCGTTAGGTTTCCCGAAAATCGCGAAGAACTTGCATCCGGACAGATCCCTTTTGTCCAAAAGCCGTTTTCCTTTTGTCCGAATAATGCCGGCACGCCTTTAATCCGCATGGATTCCGGTCCGCCCTAAAAAATCGGCGGCCGGCCCGGCCGCCTTCCGATCTTCCTTCCGGCTGCGGATTTTCCCTTCCGCGCAAAGAAGGAAAAAATCCCCCCGGCCTTTACAATAAAAAACGACCGCCCTCCCATTCACAAAAGCCGTCCGCCCTTCCATTACAAACGGCCGCCCTTCCGTCCTCATCCCGCTCCACCCTTTTGCGGCAAAAAATGGCGGCCGTCCACCCCGGAAGCTCCGCCGCCCAACCCAATAAAAAACGCCGCCCGCTTCGGGCAGCGTAAAACCGAAAAAATCCGGCACGCCATGGAAAAAGGACGGGCCGGCCCTTCCGATCGTTTTCCCAAGGAAGGTTTCCCCATTATTTCCCCAAGGCAAACATGATCTCCGTTTCGCAGGCCACTTCGCCGTCGACGGTGGCGACGCCCTTCCCTTTGCCGACGGGCCCGCGCAGGCGGAGGATCTCCACTTCCAGGCGCAATTGGTCGCCGGGCTTCACCTGTTTCTTGAACCGGCAGTTGTCGATGCCGGCAAAAAAGGCGATTTTTCCGCGATTTTCTTCCTTTTTCAAAAGGGCGAAGGCGCCCACCTGGGCCAAAGCTTCCACGATCAATACGCCGGGCATCACGGGATATTCGGGAAAATGGCCGGCAAAAAAGGCTTCGTTGGCGCTCACGTTCTTCAACCCGACCGCCCTTTTCCCTTCCTCCACTTCCAAAATTTTATCGATCAATAAAAAGGGATAGCGGTGGGGAATCACCTTTTGAATCTCCTGAATATCGTACATCCTTCGATCTCCTTCACCGTCTTGATTGCCATTTTTCCTTCCCGGAGCGGCCGCAAGCCCCCCGGAAAAAACGCCGGGCAAACCGCGTGCGGGCGCAAAGCGGCCGGGCGGAAAAAAGATCCGGGAAACCCCCGGACCGGCAGCTTCCGCCGGCCCGTTTTTTCCGGTCAATCGGGCGATTCTTTGTTCACGATATCATAAATATGCGTCCACGTCGATTTTTTAAACACGTCGAAGGGGTTGCCGTCCCCGATGACGCCGTAGCCGATCATCGCGCCGACGAAGAAGCAGACGATGATCAAAAAGAGGACGATAAGGATGCGGAGCCAAATGGGAAAGAGGCGGATCCGGATTTTTTTCTTTTTCTCCCGCTTCTCCCTTCTTGCCTCCCGTTTTTCGCTCCTTGAAAGGGTCGCCTTTTGCGCTTTCAGTCCTTCCATGCGTATATACCCCGCTCTATTGGACTCCTGTTGCGATCTGTCAACGCAGCCCGTTGATCAGTCCCATCATCTGATCGGCCAAGGTAATGGAACGGGCTTGAAACTGGTATGCCCGCTGGACTTGGATCATTTTTGTCAGTTCCTCGCCCATATCCACATTGGACTGTTCAAGGGCTTGCTGTTCCAGCCCGATCCCGATGCGGGCTTCCCCCTGGAGATTCGTTAAAATCTCCCCCTCCGGGACATTCAATTCGGCGAAATTCTCCGGCAGGCTTAACAGATTGTCCCCGATCTGCTGCAAAAGTTGGGGTTTATGGACCTCGACGATGCCCAAAGGAATTTCCCTGACGGTCCCGTCATCATAGGTGACCGAAAGCACCCCGCTGTCCTGGAGGCGGATGTCCCGGAAATCCCCGTCGAAGACGATCGGGTTATCGTTTTCATCAAGCACCGGATCGCCCTGGCCGTTGACGAGGATGACTTGATCCTCGTTGACCGGCGAAAGGTAAAAGGCGCCGTCTCTCGTATAGGAAACCGTCCCTTGATTCCCCCGGCGGGCGAGCACTTTAAAATATTGGTTTTCCACCGTCAAGGCGAAATCCAGGTCGCGGCCGGTATGGACGATACTGCCTTGGGCGAGGCTGATCCGCACCTGGGACAGCTTCGCGCCGACGCCGTAGCGGATGCCCCCCGGCGTCAGCCGGCCGGCTTCCGCATCCATGTTCGGCTGATTTTGAAATTGCTGGACGAACATTTCCGAAAAGGAGGCCTGCCGTTTTTTGAATCCCGTCGTTTGGGCGTTGGCGATATTGTTGCTGATGATGTCCAAATGTTTTTGCAGCTGGTTCATCGTGTTGGCCGCGGTAATCATCGTCCGGTTCAAAAGCTTTCACCCCTGACCATTGGCGATTCCTTTATTCCTTTTCCCGAGCGGTCTTTCCGGTTCCACATTAGCCGATTCTTCCGATTTCATTGACCGCCTTGTCCATGCTCCTGTCGTAGGCCTGGACAATTTTTTGATTCGCTTCGAAGGTGCGGTAGGCCGTCAGCAATTGGGTCATCGTCTCGGCCAAGTCCACGTTGGAACGTTCGATGTGGTTCTGTTTGACGAGGAAGGACACGTTCCCTTGCCCATAGGCGGAGGGGAGCACCCCGTCTTCCCATTGATAGTTGCCGTCTTCCCTTTTCACGAGCGCCAGGGGGTCTTCGGCAAAGGCGACGCCGATTCTGGCGACGGGGGCGCCGTCCTGGATCATCCAGCCGTCCTCATCGACCTGGAACCGGTCGCTATCCAGGCGGATCCGGTTTCCCTGGTCATCCAGCACATACAGACCGTAGGCGTTCGTCAAATAGCCCGCCCCGTCCAAAGTAAAATTGCCGTTTCTCGTATACAGGATCCCCCCGGCGGGATTTTCCAAGGTAAAAAATACCGTTCCTTGAAAGCTCGCTTCGTTTTCCGGCATATTGATGTTCACCAGAGCCATATCGGTGGAAAATCCGGTCTCTTCCAAGTCTCCCTGTTGAAAGCGGGGGATCGTTTCCTGCACGTATGCCCCCGTATTTAACGGGCCGACGTAGGAAAGCCTGGGCAATCTTTTGTCGGCCGTCCCGGGCAAAGCCTGATTTTCCAAGCGTTGGATCAGCATTTCCGGAAAAGCCCGGAGCACCGTTTCATCCGCTTTATATCCCGGGGTGCTGACGTTCGCCAGATTATTCGTCAAAATTTCCGTCCTTCTTTGTTGGGCAATCATGCCGGATGCGGCCGTGTAAAACCCTCTGAACAAAAGGATCACCTCGTTTTCCGGCGGAAATTTTTTCCCGTGAAAAAAGCTTTCATTTATATTTTTCGGCATCCGCTCCGCCATTTTTTATGGATTCCGGTCTTTCTTTATGCATGAATTTTTTCCGGATCGGCCCGCCATTTTCCTGCGGCCGCCGGGCGAAAAAAATCTTTTGGAGGCATGGAAATGTTTTTTTCTATCATACCACAAAATCTGACATTGCCGCGGAAAAATTTCCGGGGAAAGGGGAAAATTTTCGCGGAATAAAAAAGAATCGCCCGCGAATATCGGCGATTCTTACCGGTTTTAAACGAGTTTCCGTCCTTGGATTTTATCGATGCTTTCCAGCAAAATGCCGGTTCCGTTGGCCACGCAATCCATGGGGTTTTCCGCCACATGGACGGGCACTTTCAATTCTTCGGCGAGAAGCTTGTCGATGCCGTTTAACAGGGCGCCGCCCCCGGTCAAAATGATCCCTTTGTCGATGATGTCGGCGGATAATTCGGGAGGCGTCCGTTCCAATACGTTTTTGGCAGCTTGGACGACTTCCGAAATCGGCTCCCGCAACGCCCTTTCGACTTCGGCGGATTTGATCGTGATCGTGCGGGGCAAACCGGTCACCAGGTCGCGGCCGCGGATGTCCATTTCCTCGTTTCTCGCCCCCGGAAACACGGTGCCGATGTTGATCTTGATTTCTTCGGCCGTCCGGTCGCCGATCAACAGTTTATATTCCCGTTTGATATACTGCAAGATTTCCATGTCGAATTTGTCGCCGGCCACCTTGATCGACGCGGACGTGACGATATCGCCCATGGACAAAACGGCGATATCGGAGGTCCCGCCGCCGATGTCGATGACCATGTTCCCGCTCGGCTGGTAAATGTCCATGCCAGCCCCGATGGCGGCGACTTTCGGTTCCGCTTCCATGAAAACTTTTTTCCCGCCGCATTTAATGGCCGCATCCCGGATGGCGTTCTGCTCCACGCTGGTAATATTGGTGGGACAGCAAATTAAAATTCTCGGCTTGGCAAATAAACCCTTCAGTTTCAACTGGCTGAGAAAATATTTCAACATCGCCTCCGTCACTTGGAAATCGGCGATGACACCGTCCTTTAACGGACGCAAGGCGATGATGTTGCCCGGTGTACGCCCGACCATTTTTCTCGCCTGGTTGCCCACCGCGAGGATGGAATTGGTGTTTTTGTCGATGGCGACGACGGAAGGTTCATTGAGGACAATGCCTTTTCCGCGCAAAAAAATTAATACATTCGCTGTCCCTAGATCAATACCGATGTCTCTGGCGAACATATTCCTTTTTCTCCCCCTATCCAGACCCGTTCAACACAGTATTCTAATTGTTTATTCTATCATATTGGAAGGGGTTTATGGATTATTTTTTGCTATTTTTTCTTAATTTTGGAATTGAAAGTCCATGCCCGCCCTTCACCGCCTCGCCACCTGTTCCTGCGCCCGCTCGGCCGCCTTTTTGTATTTCAATTTCGTCGCCTCTCCCCCCCGCAAATGGCGGATCGATTTATGGTAATTTAAAATTTTTTTCACTTCGTTGGCCAGTTCGGGATTGATTTCCGGCAACCTTTCCGTAAGATCCTTGTGGACGGTACTTTTGGATACGCCGAACTCCTTCGCGATGACGCGGACCGTTTTTTTCGTCTCCACGATATACTTTCCGATCTTGACCGTTCTTTCTTTGATGTAATCGTGCACACCACTCGCCTCCCGCAATTTGGATGTGAGAAGTGTGAAATGAGACTCGCGTTTGTCCGGAAACATGCTGCATCCACCCGCATAAAGAGGGAAATGTTTTTCTTGCCCATCCGTGCCTTTGGCCGGAAACAGCCGTTCCTTTTCATTCAATGAAAGCGGAACTTTATGCGGCAGAAAGCCAAAGGCTTTCTGATTACTTGTACGCTTCACGTCCAGCGCAACATCTGAGCTGCCTTTTACGGATCCTCACCTCAAACACTCTCTTTGTCAGGTTTGTAACATTTTATTAACTTGGCAGGGGAGATATGCACGATAAGCGCAATAAGGACAAGGGCTGGCGGGAATTTCCTTCCTCCGGGAAAAGCGGAGCGGAAGAAAGGGGGGCCTTTCGGCATGGCCGGAGCAGGATATCCGGGATTTTTTCCTCCCGGAACAGCCGCCGGGGGAACGGTCTTTTCAGCGGGGCGTCAACGGGATTTTTCGCGCTATCGGGGGGTGGCTTTTCGGCAGCTCGGCGCCGGGCAGGAAGCCGGGCGGTACGTTCCGTTCGGAAAGAAAGATATCCCGGAACGGGCGTCCGGGAGTGTCTGTATCCGGTTTGGGATTTTCCCGCGGTTTCAGCGATCGGGACAAGCCGGAGGGCCGGCCCTTTGGCCGGGGGTTCCAATACCGCCTGCCCCGGAAAGGCCAGGTGAACCGAGGGCTTGAAGGATGGGAAGCCCGGCCCCTTGGCCTGCGGGGCCGGTTCCTCTCCCGTCCGTTTCCGCCCACCCCGCCAAAGGCCGGCGAACCGGGAGCCGGCGGAGAAGGGTGGCCCGGCCCGAGCGCCCCTTTGCCGCAGGGGCCTTCCGGGCAGCGAAATCCCGTGGCTAGACTCGCCGGGACTGCCCGTTTCCTTGTTCATCGGCGAACCCCAAATGGACCGGTAAAAATGCAAAAAAATTTGGGCCGATGATTCGGATTTCGGCCCATGGTTCAAAAATCTATTCGAGATAAAGGGGGATTCTTCCGTAAGAAAGCCGGCCGATGACCGGCAGCCGGATGATGCAAAATCTTCCGGATTCCGGAGGCCGTCCGGTTCAAGCTGCCTTCCCCGGAGATTTTCGCGTCCGCGCCTTTTTCGCATCGGCGGTTTTCAGGCACGGGAATTAATCCGTCGGTCCCTGGGTTTGATCCGGACTCGTTTGTCCTTCGTCCGACCCATCGGATTGAGAAGAATCATTCGCCTCTTCATCGGCCTTTTCGCCGGTTCCCGTGGAATTTTCGACTTCCTTCAGCGAAGTGGCCGGTTTTTTGAAATACTCCACCGGATTGTATGCGACACCGTCTTTGCGGATTTCGAAGTGGACATGGATGCCCGCGTCTTCATTGATCAGGCTTCTTCCCGCCTTGGCGATCACTTGCCCCTGCTTCACCTTGTCTCCGGCCTTCACTTGGATGTCGCTGACCGATTGGTAACGGGTTTCGACGCCATTGGCATGTTCGATGACGATCGTGTTCCCGAGGAGGGCGTCTTCTTCCACCGCACTCACCGTTCCGCTCATGGCGGCGGTCACGTCAAAGGTTTCCCCGTTCTTTGCCACGATGTCGATGCCGGTATTGGGCTGGAAGCTGTTTTCATAGGAGACGAGCGCCGATTCCTGTTCCTCTTGGGATGCGTTCGCGTCATAGAAAGGCGTCTTGATTTCGACTTCGTCCGCGTTCGTGACGGGCCATTCGAAATTTTCCACAGGCATGTTGACTTCCATCGCATCCTTATCCGCAAGATTCATCTCCGGATTGGATTCATAGCCGATATTTTTCGGGTTTCCCTCGTCGCCTCTACTTTGGAACCATAGGAATGAGGCCAAGATGATTGCTGCCGCTCCAATGTAGACCGCGGGGTAAACCCACCGTTTTTTGAAGAAGCGTTGGATGCCGGTTTTCCGGATCAGTTTCTTTTCTTCCTCTTTCATTTCCATCACCTCAGCATCCATTTTGAACAGAAAACCCCGATTCTATACATGAATCCCTTATTTTTTGTAAAAAAACCGGGGTTTATGCAAGATTTTTTCCTTTGGTTCGGACCGGAAAGTTTTCCCGGCTTTTCGGGGTTTCGGTTTCGGGAAACAGGGGAGGGGCGGAAGGGATGTTCCGGGATCGTCCGGGGAAGGACCGCCCAATAATAAATGTCCGGCACATTCACATAGTCGTAAGGTTTACCGAGTTGGAAGGAAGGACCGCCACAATAAAAAATGGCCGGCATCCCGCCGGACCGTCCGAGTTCCTTCCCGACTTTTACAGTTGAAATTGAAAAATTGGGCTAAAAACATTGATTTTTTCATGTTTTTAGCCTATTTTTTATGTTTTTGGTATGTACATATGAA
>Ga0310834_100717_pt1 | contig 29629 bp, 23 predicted proteins | sample SM_ome_2_FD_201314 | JGI IMG/M metagenome (GOLD analysis project Ga0310834, IMG submission 201314) | Sorghum-adapted microbial communities enriched on stacked mutant (SM) sorghum from Joint BioEnergy Institute, Emeryville, California... ... | reverse complement strand
CCGGCCGCGGCGACCGCGAAGTCTGGCTGGAGATGGACGAGCCGACGATGGACAAGTATATGCCGGTCTACCTCATGACGTTCGGCACGAGGCTGCGCGTCGTCCGCCCGGACCGGCTGAGGCGGCAGATTGCGGAGCGGGCGCGGCGCATTGCGGCGCTCTACGCGAACGACCCGGTCGACGGATCGCCATCCAATCTTGACTGACAGCGGTTGTCAGGGGATGCCGGTAGAATGGAGTTGTACATGCGATCAGCGGCGAAGGAGAGGGTGCAAATGAACGACGCGTTTGTCCGTCAGCGATTTGTCTACCATGTCTGGGCGAACAACCGGTTGCTGGATCGTCTGGGGGAGCTTCCGGACGACGTATGGCATGCCGGAATTCCGAGCGTGTTTCCGTCCATATCCGGCTGTTTCGCCCATATTTATCAGACCGACCGGCTCTGGCTGGCCGTGCTCGAAGGCGTGCCGAACGCGGAAATTTTTCCGAAGATTCCCGCGTGGCAGGAGGAAGCGCAAGGCCGCAGCCTGCCGGAGATGCGCGGTTTGCTCGCGGCCGCGGCCGGCGGTTTCCGAAACTGGCTGCGGGGGCAGAGCGACCTGACCCGGCCGCTCACGATCGAGCATCCGCGATTCGGCCGGCTCAATACGCGCCATGCGGACATCGTCGAGCATGTGGTGAACCACGGCACCTACCATCGCGGCAACATCGCGGCGATGATCCGCCAGCTCGGTTATCAAGGGACGTCAACCGACTATGTGTTCTATCTGATGGAGAAAAACGGCGGAGCGGACCCGGCGGCGGAATGACGGGCGAGGGGAAGCTTCAGCTACCGGGATGCTCCGGGGGCGTCGTGAAAAAACGGCGCGAACGTCACGTTCGCGCCGCTTTCTTTGTCATTCGAAGATGAACAGCCGGTCCACGGTGGTGCGCAGATGTTTCGCCAATCTGAAGGCCAGCTCCAGCGAAGGATCGTACTTGTTGTTTTCGATGGCGTTGATGGTCTGCCGCGACACTTCGCACAACCGCGCCAGTTCATCCTGCGACAGTTTCAGCTCTTTTCGCAGCTCCCGGATGCGGTTGTTCAACCCAGATCACCGTATTTCTTTTTGTAGACGATCAGAAAGACAAGGAACAGGAGCGATACCGCCGCCAGCAGCCAGAGCGGATTCGTGCCTTCCTGTTTGCCGGCCTGCACACGCACGGTTTCGAAAACCAGGAGCACCACGGTCGCGATGAACGTGGCGGACATCGCCTTCGTCCGGATCAGGCGGCTCCGCTCGTCTCCGCGCCGGGCCAACGAGACCAGCATGAATCCGATCAACGCGAGCAAAACGGCATAGGCGGCAAGGAATACATACGAAATCCAGGTGATGTCCATGCTCCAACCTCCCGAAAATGTAAAACATATTTGACATTATCGTATCCGGGCGCGGCGGGAATGTCAAGAATGTTTTACATTGTCGCATCTCGGCAACTCGCGCTGTGTCGGCACGGATCGCCAAAAATCGAAAAATATTTACAAGGCAAACCGCTGCAACTGGTGTTTAATTACGACAACAAAGACTATGCGTTCGATTTGAGATCGTAATTTCCGCCGCAAGATGAAAAAACCGGGCGTGCCGAATGCAAGGCTGCGCCCGGTTTTGATTTGCGGCAGGCGGTCTCAAGGCGCCGGCGGAGCAATCCGGCGCCGATCCTCCTTGTTCAATCGTTCGTAGAGGAAGTCGACGACATGCGCCGCCTCCGTCCGGGACGGGTCGCCGTGCCGCAGGATGCCGAGCTTCATCTGCAGGAGGCAGCCCGGATTGCTCGTCAGGATGACGTCGGCCCCGGTCGCGTTGGCATGCTCCATCTTGCGTTCCAGAATGGCTCCCGACATCTCCGGCTGGGTGATGTTGTAGATGCCGGCGGAGCCGCAGCAGCGGTCGGCTTCTTTCATCTCGCAATATTCGGCGCCTTCCACGCTCGCGACAAGCGTCCGGGGAGAGCCGGACGATTTCATCACGTTGCGCAGGTGGCACGAGTCCTGATAGGTGACGCGCACCGGCTCCGGCGACTGGAACGAGAGCGTTCGGCCCTGGCGCAGCAGCTCGGCGACGTCGATGACATGTTCCGCGAACCAGGCCGCGTCGTCGGCCAGTTCGGGGTCATCCTTGAGCAGATGGCCGTATTCGACGAGCAGCGCGCCGCAGCCGCCGGCGTTCGTGACGATATGGTCGACGCCGGCCTCGCGGAAGGCGCGAATGTTGCGCCGCGCAAGCTCCCGAGCGGACGCGGTGTCGCCGCTGTGCGCGTGAAGCGCGCCGCAGCAGGTTTGCGCGTCGGGAATGACGACTTCGAAGCCGGCTTCGGCGAGCAGCTCCGCCGTGCGCACGTTCGTGTCCGTGAACAGGATGTCCATGATGCAGCCGCGGAACAGGCCGGCCTTCGCGACCGGGTCGCCGCCCCGGGCGGCAAGGCGGGCGCCGATGCGCGCGGCGACGCCGTTTCCGGCGGCGTCGGGCAGGATGCGCTCCATCTCCTCAAGATGCGGCGGCAGCAGCTTGAGCGCGCCGTTCTTGCGCATGAGCCGGGCCAATCCCGAGCGCTGGTACAGCTTCAGCGCCCCGCCGAGCAGCCGCATGCGGCGCGGATGCGGGAACACGCCGCGGAAGGCCGCGCGGCGCAGGGCGCGCACCCATCCGCTGCGCGTGCCGGGCTCGGCTTCGATCGCGTCGCGCGCCTGCTCGAGCAGGCGGCCGTACTTCACGTCGGCCGGGCAGGCCGTCTCGCACGCGCGGCAGCCGAGGCAGTGGTCCATCTGCTCGATGAACCCGGCCGTCGGCGGCATCACGCCGTCATAGGCCGCCTTCATGAGCGCGATGCGGCCGCGCGGCGACTCCGCCTCGACGCCGGTCTCGCGGTAGGTCGGGCAAGCCGGCAGGCAGAAGCCGCAGCGCATGCAGTTCATGAGCTGGTCCTCGTCAAGCGTCTACAAAGTGTGCTCCACTTTCGATTCTTCGCCCGGCGTCGGCAGCATCGGCAAAGCCGCGGAGATCGGGCGGGAAGTGTTCGGCGGGCGGTTCGTGCCGGTCGTCGCGGGCGTGCCGTATTTGCGCCGGTACACGTTGTTCGGCCATCATTTCGCCGCTTCGGGCGACCGGGTGTACCGGCTGGACCGGCATCCGACGATGTCGCGGCATCCCGTGACGCCGATGGCCGAGGCCGATCTGCTGCGGCATTTGGCCTGGCAGACGGGCATGCGGTCGGCGCTGTTCTCGATCCTCGACCAGGAGGGACCGTTGGATCAGGTGAGCGGCCGGCTGGAGCGGCTGGTGGCGTCCGAGCGGCCGGAGCTCGTGCTGTTCGACGTGCTGGACGACGAGCGGCTGGCGAAGATCGGGCAGCTCCTTCTGGCGGAAGCCGACCGGCAGGAGACGGTGTTCGTCGTCGGCTCCTCCGGCGTGGAGTATGCGCTGGCCGACCGGCTGGCCGAGCGGGTTCGCCGCCGTGAGGTTGACGGCGGTTGCGGTCCGGTTGAGGCCGCCCAAGGGCGCGGTGCGAAGAATGGCGCCGGTCACGACGCGGGTGGGGCTGATGGCGGCTCAGCGGCGATAGCGGCTGGCGGCGGCATCGGCCCCGGCGCGAGTGCGGCTGATGGCGGCCGGGGATCGGGTGAAGCAGCCGGCGGCCACGACTCAAGTGCGGCTGATGGCGGCCGGGGACCGGGTGAAGCAGCCGGTGGTCATGACGCGAGTGCGGCTTATGGCGGCTCAGCGGCGATGGCGGCTGGCGGCGGCGTCGGCCCCGGCGAGGCAGGCGGCGGTTGCGGTCCGGTCGAAGCCGCCCAAGGGCGCGGCGCCGAAGAGGTGGACCGGCTGCTCGTCATCTCCGGAAGCTGTTCGCCGGTAACGGAGCGCCAGATCGCGACCGCCGTCACTTTCGGGTACACCGCCATCCGGGTGCCGGTGAGCGGATTGATCCGGGAGGAGGAGCGCGCGAAGACGCTTGAGCGGCTGGCCGGGGCGGCGCGTCACGCCTTGGCGAACGGGCGGAGCGTCGTGCTGTACTCCGCTGCCGGGCCCGGCGACGGGGCGATCGAAGCCGGACGGGCGGAGCTGGCCGCCCGGGGCTACCGGCCCGAGGACAGCAGCCGCGTGCTCGGGACGGCGATGGGGGCGCTCGCGCGGGAGCTGGTCGCCGAGCTCGGCCTCAGGCGCCTGCTGGTCGCGGGCGGCGACACGTCCGGCTACGTGACGCGGGAACTCGGCGTATACGCCCTGTCCTGTCAGGCGGAGCTGGAGCCCGGCGGGCCGCTGTGCCGCGCCTGGTCAAGCGATCCCCGCTTCGACGGGCTCGAGCTTGCGCTCAAGGGCGGTCAGGTGGGCAGCCCGGGCTTCTTCGAGCGCGTGCGTCGCGGGCGGGTGGTGTAGCAGCAGGAGCGCGAGCCGCTGGCGGGTGGTGTAGCAGCAGGAGCGCGAGCCGCTGGCGGGTGGTGTAGCAGCAGGAGCGCGAGCCGCTGGCGGGTGGTGTAGCAGCAGGAGCGCGAGCCGCTGGCGGGTGAAGCAGGTATTGACGCGGAAGCTGCGGCGGGCGGCTGATCCAGGCACGCCAACGGCACGAGATGCCGTTAACGGACTCGCTGTCGTGTCCGGGCAGCCAATTAACGGCACGAAATGCCGTTATTGCCCGCCGTCAGTGGTGCGCAGCCGTCTCATGCCGAATGTTAACGGCACGAGATGCCGTTAACGGACTCGTTGCCGTGTCCGGGCAGCCAATTAACGGCATGAAATGCCGTTATTGCCCGCCGTCAGTGGTGCGCAGCCGTCTCATGCCGAATGTTAACGGCACGGAATGCCGTTAACGGACTCGCTGTCGTGTGCGGACAACCAATTAACGGCACGAAATGCCGTTAATGTTCAGGTCGATGCGTGCGAAATTCTAACGAAACCAGGTGGCGTAATTTCGTCATTTTGGCGCACCTGAGTCATTGTAACGAAACTGAGAGCGCTTATCGGGCTCCTGGCCGCGTTTTTCGCGCCTTTCCGGCCCGATAACGTGTCCCAGTTTCGCAAGTGTTCGAGAAACAGTCCATTTCGGGCAAATAACGTATTCAAGATTCGTTAGCGTTGATGAAGCCAGGTAAAACGCTATCGGAACGAGGAGACGTTATTTTGCCGCCGGGGCACTTTCCGAAAGTCTAACGGAACTGCGTGCGTTTATTGGGCGATTGCGGGATCCCGGGACAAATAGCGGCGCTCAGTTCCGTTACAAAATGCAGCTCCGTTTTCCGATAGAAAAATGCGACTTCGCTTTCCGAAAACATTGCGGCTTTATGGTAGGTTTGCGATTCACGCTCCACTACATCCGCGCCCCTGCACTCCGTTGCATTTACGCCTCATCACTCCGATATACTCGCCTCCGACCACCGTTGCCTTCGCATCCGCGCCTCAACATTCCACCAAATCCACGCCCCTGCTACATATGCGGTCCGCGGAGGTGGCGATTATTTCAAGCCTCTGAGATCAAGCGCCTTTCCGTTCAGATCGGCAGGCAAAGCAGGTCCAAGAACGGGGAGGTGCTTTTTTTGCTCATATTTATGTCATAAAAAGTGACACAAACCACCACAACCATGTCTGTCTGAGCGAAGGGGATAGGGTCAAATGCAGTCAATATCCGCCATAGACACCCACTATCCCCGCATAAACAAAATAAAAAACGATTTTTCTGATATGCGTATTGAAAAATCAAAGAACACTCCTTATAATCATGTGTAAACAAAGATAACATGTACAGGAATGGGAGTGAGAGAGAACATGACGTATGTGAGACCGGATCTGATTGTGCAGCAAATGGTGGAGACCGGGGTCAGGAAAGCGGCGCTGCCGGCGCGGCAACTGGTGCTGCGCGGTTTTCTGGGCGGCGCCCTGCTGGCGTTCGCCACCACCCTCGCGTTCCAGGTGGCGCTGGAGACGACGCCGATTGTCGGCGCGCTGCTTTTTCCGGTCGGCTTTGTCATGATCGTACTGCTGGGAATGGAACTCGTGACAGGAAACTTCGCGCTGATCCCGCTGGCGGTCAACGAACGGAAGACGACGATGGGCAGCATGCTGGCCAACTGGGGATGGGTGACGGTCGGTCACCTGCTGGGGTGCGCGGTGTACGCCTGTTTGTACGGCATTGCCGTCACTTCGATGGGGAGCAACATGGACGCGGCGATGGCCCAGCGGCTCATCCAGGCTGCGGAAGCGAAGACAATCGCCTATGAGGCGCTCGGAGCGTCCGGATGGGGCATCGTGTTCGTGAAGGCGATCCTGTGCAACTGGATGGTGACGATGGGCGTGGTGATGGGCATGACGTCCGGTTCGACATCCGGCAAGATCGTCGCCATGTGGCTGCCGATTCTGACATTTTTCGCGCAAGGGTTCGAACACGCCGTCGTCAACATGTTCGTCATTCCGGCCGGCATGATGCTGGGAGCGGACGTGACCGTGGCGGACTGGTGGCTCTGGAACCAGATCCCGGTGCTGCTCGGCAACCTGGTCGGCGGGCTTCTGTTCACCGGCATGGCGGTCTACCTCGCCCATCGCGTCCGCGCGGCGTCGGACGCCAAGCCCGCGGCATCAGCCGCCGCCCTGCCGACCGCGGGTCAGGCGGTTGAAGCGAAATGAGCGGCGGACCGGGCAAGGTCTTTCTGGTCGGCGCCGGGCCGGGCCACGAGAAGCTGATCACCGTCCGCGGATTGGAGCTGATCCGTGTGGCGGACTGCATCGTTTACGACCGGCTGGTGAATCCCGCGCTCCTGAATGAAGCGGGCGAACACGCCGAGCGGATCTACTGCGGGAAATCCGCAAACGGCCACGCGATGAAGCAGGAGGAGATCAACGCGCTGCTCGTCCGGAAGGCGCGGGAAGGAAAGCGCGTCGTCCGGCTGAAGGGCGGGGACCCGTTCATTTTCGGCCGGGGCGGCGAGGAAGCGGCATACTGCCGGAAGCACGCTGTGCCGATCGAAGTGGTGCCGGGGGTGACGGCCGCCGCCGCGGCCGCGGCCTGGGCCGGCATTCCGCTGACGGACCGGACGGCGGGGGCGTCGTCGGTCGCCCTGATCACCGGACACAAGCGGTGCGGCGAACCGGCGGTCGATCCCGAACGGTTCATGAGCCAGGCGTCGGCGGACACGCTCGTCATCTACATGGGCATGAAAAACCTCGGACTCATCTGCGATCTGCTGATGGCAGGCGGCCGGCCGGCGGACACGCCGGCGGCCGTCATCGAGAATTGCACGATGCCCGGGCAGCGGACGCTCGTGACGGCGCTCGGGCGCGCGGCGGAAGACGCCGCCGCCGAAAACTTCAAGGCGCCTTCCCTCGTGGTGATCGGCCGCGTCGTCGACCTGCTCGAACAGGTCCACTGGTCGGGCGCGCCCGTCCTGTACCGCGGGGAAGTCCTCGCGGATGAGCCGGCATACCGGATCGGCTGAACCCATTTCAATGAGAACGGGAGGCGTTCCACATGAGAAAAAAGTTGGTGCTGATCGGCAACGGCATGGCGGGAGTCCGCACGGTGGAAGAGCTGCTGAAAGCTGATCCGAACCAGTACGAGATCACGATCATCGGCAAAGAGCCGTATCCGAACTACAACCGCATCCAACTGTCGTCGGTGCTGCAGGGCGACAAGAAGATCGACGATATTTTTCTGAACGGTTATGAGTGGTACAGCCAGCACGGCATAACGCTGCACACGGGAGAGGAAGCAACGCTGATCGACCGGCGGCGGAAACGGGTTATGACCGACAAGGGCCGTGAAATCCCCTACGACAAACTGATTGTGGCCACGGGCTCGCTGCCGTTCATACTGCCGCTGCCGGGAGCGGACAAGGAAGGCGTCATCGCGTTCCGGGACATCAAGGACTGCGTGACGATGATGGAAGCGTCCCGCATCTACCGCAAGGCGGTCGTCATCGGGGGCGGTCTGCTCGGGCTCGAGGCGGCAAGAGGGTTGCTCAATCTGAAAATGGACGTCACGGTCGTGCACATTTTTCACCATCTGATGGAACGGCAGCTCGACGAGACGGCGGCGATCATGCTGCAGGCGGAACTGGAGAAGCAGGGGATGCGCTTCCTGCTGCAGCGGCAGACGACGAAAATATTGGGCCGCAAGCGGGTGACGGGCGTCATGTTCGCGGACGGCACGACCGAGAAGGCGGATCTCGTCGTCATGGCGGTCGGCATCCGGCCCAACGTGGAGCTGGCGAAGCGAAGCGGCCTCGAGGTGAACCGCGGGATCGTCGTGAACGACCACATGCAGACGAGCGATCCGGACATTTACGCGGTGGGCGAATGCGCGGAGCACCGGGAGATCGTGTACGGGCTTGTGGCGCCGCTGTATGAGCAGGGGCAAGTGCTCGCGAAGCATCTCGCGGGCGTGCCGACCGACCCGTATACCGGCTCGGTCACGTTCACGTCGCTCAAGGTGTCCGGCGTGGACGTCTACTCGGCGGGCGAGTTCCGGGACGGCGGGGGCACGCGCGCCATCCGCATCCACGACGAGGCCCAGGGCATCTACAAAAAAATTCTCGTCCGGGGCGGCCGGGTGGTCGGCGCGGTGCTGTTCGGCGACACGTCGGACGGGCAGAAGCTTTTCTCCCTGATCCGGAAGCGGGCGGACATCAGCGCGTTCGGCAAGCTCAGCCTGTTCGGGGGCGGCGCCGATGACCAGGCGGCCGGCACGGATTGGGCGTCCGTGCCCGACGAAGAAATGATCTGCGGCTGCAACGGCGTGTCGAAGGGGACGATCGTGGACGCAATCCGCAATCAGGGCTGCACGACGGTGGAGCAGATCAAAGGCTGCACCAACGCGTCCCGTTCCTGCGGCCGATGCAAGGGCCAGGTGGCGGAGATCCTGCAGTATGTGCTCGGCGAACTCGGCGAGTCCGCGAGCGCGGTTCCGGCCAAGGCGGGCATGTGCGGCTGCACGACGCTGTCGCATGACGAGGTTCGCCGGGAGATCCGGTTGAAGGGGCTGCGCTCGACCCGCGAAGTGATGCACGTGCTCGGCTGGAGCAACCCCGAAGGCTGCTCGAAATGCCGCCCGGCGCTCAACTACTACCTCGGGATGCTGTTCCCGGAAGATTACGCGGACGAATCGGATTCCCGCTTCATCAACGAACGGGTTCACGCCAACATCCAGAACGACGGCACGTTCTCGGTCGTGCCGCGGATGTACGGCGGCGTGACGAGCCCGGAACAGTTGCGCAAGATCGCCGATGTGGCGGAGAAATACCAGGTGCGGATGGTGAAGGTGACCGGCGGCCAGCGGATCGACCTCCTGGGCGTCAAGAAAGAGGATCTTCCCAAAATCTGGGAAGAACTCGACATGCCCTCGGGCTTCGCCTACGGCAAGGCGATCCGGACGGTCAAGACGTGCGTCGGCTCGACGTTCTGCCGGTTCGGCACCCAGGACTCCATCCAGATGGGCATCGACATGGAGCGGAAGTTCGAGCGGCTGTACACGCCGCACAAGGTGAAGATGGCGGTTTCCGGCTGCCCGCGGAACTGCGCGGAGTCCGGCATCAAGGATATTGGCGTGGTGGCCATCGAAGGCGGATGGGAGATCTATGTGGGCGGCAACGGCGGCGTCGAACTGCGGGGGGCGGAACTGCTCGTGACCGTCAAGACGCCGGAGGAGGTGCTCGAATGGTCGGGGGCTTTTCTCCAATATTACCGGGAGAACGCGCAGTACCTGGAACGGACTTCGCACTGGATCGAGCGCGTCGGTCTGAAACACGTGCAGGATGTGCTGGCCGATCCGGAGACGCGCAGGGAGCTGAACGAACGGCTGGATGTCGCGCTGTCCGTGACGAAGGATCCGTGGAAGGAACGGGTGGAAAACCCCGAACTCAGAAAGCAGTTCGAACCGATCACGATCGGCTGATGTCGGATGGGAAAGGAGAGAGGGCCATGCCCAGACACTGGATCGGAAACGCGGAGGACATTCCGAAATGCGGCGCCAGGTCGGTGTTTCTGAACGGACGCCAGTTCGCGGTGTTCCATCTGTCGGACGGGTCGTTCCATGCGGTCGAGAACCGTTGCCCCCACAAGGGCGGACCGCTGTCGGAAGGGATCGTCAGCGGCAAGTACGTTTTCTGTCCGCTGCATGACTGGAAAATCGACGTGACGGACGGCCAGGTTCAGGCGCCGGACCGCGGCTGCGTCCGGAGCTACGATGTTGAAATCGAAGGCGGCAAGATCTATATTCTACTCGATGAAGCAAATTGGACAGAAGCGGGATGAACGGCGCGCATGTTGTCGAATTTGAAGATCGATGTTGATCAGATCCGGACGTTCGTGTGTGTGGCGGAACACGGCAGCATTTCCCGGGCGGCTGAAGCGATGGGCGTCAGCCCGTCGACCGTGAACAGCCGCATCCGGGCTCTCGGCAAGGAGCTGGACGTGAATCTGATGGAGCGTTCCGGGAAGGGCGTCGCCCTGACCCCGAAGGGCGAGCTCCTGCTCGGCTACCTGATGCGGTCGCTTGACCTGCTGGAGGAAGGCGTGGCCGAGGTGAAACGGCTCAAGTCGCGGGAGCAGCCCGCGCTGATCGCGGCGGACGCGGAAATCGGCACCTGGTTCCTGCCGCAGGTGATGACCGCATACCGGGAAAAATATCCCGACGTCCACACCAACGTGCTGCTCACGGACAGTTCGATCATCATCGATTGGGTCATGAACGGCAAGGTGGACATCGGCCTGATTCGCGGGCCGGTGGCCCACAAGGGGGTCAAGGCGATGAAAATCTGCTCGTCGCCCGTGATTCCGGTCTTTGCTCCCCGGCACCCGCTCGCGGACAAGGGAGCGCTCGCGGCCCGGGATCTGGCGGAACACCGGCTCATCGTTCCCGGCCAACTGACGGATGAATGGGAGCGGATCCGCCAGTGGTTCGCCCGGCAGAAGACGGCGTTTCCCGGGACGCTTACCGCCGATCATCCGGAGACCGCGAAGCAGTTCGTGTACCGGAGCATCGGCTACACCTTCAGTCCGCTGCTGGCCGTCCGGGAAGATCTGAAGTCCGGCCGGCTCCGGACGGCTTCCCTCAGGCCGGCCCTCCCGATTTTCCGGGACGCCTACATGGTCAGCCACCGAAGCCTGCCGATGCGCCAGGTGGCGGCGCGGTTCAGGGACTACCTGCTGCAGGAAGCTTTCGCTTCGTAGGCGGCGGGAATCGGCGGGGAGGAAGTTGAAAATGGATTTGCAGCAATTGACCACGTTTATGGCGGTGTCGTCGGAACGGAGCCTCGTCGGCGCGTCCCGCAAGCTGGGCGTTTCCCAGCCGACGGTGACCGCCCGCATGCAGCAGCTCGAGGAGGAGCTGGGCGAGCATCTGATCATCCGCGCCGGGCATGAAGCCGTGCTGACGCCGGCGGGCGAGCTGTTCCGGTCCTATGCGGAGCGGGCGATCCAGGTATTGGCGGCCGGGCTGACCCGGCTGCAGCACGAGTCGTTCGATCGTTCCCTGAAGATCGCCGGAACATCGCTGTTCAACACGTTCGTCCTGCCGGATCTGCTGGCTCGTTTCGACCGGGAGGAGAACGGGGTGCACATCCAGGTGCTCACCGGCTCGACGCCGGCGATCTTGGGCTGGCTGCAGGATCAGGTGGCGGATCTGGGGTTCGTGCACGGCGTTGCGGAACGGCCGCATGTCCGATTGGTGCCGCTCTACAGCGAGGAGATTCACCTGTTCGTGCACCGCGGCCATCCGCTCGCTTCCCGGGAAGTGGTGTCGCTTCACGACCTGCGCGGCGAGACCGTGATTGTCGGCAACCGCGAAGACGACGCCCGCGATCTGATCGAGAGCCGGTTCAGGCAGGAGGCGTTCCGGCCCGCGCATGTGATGGAGATGGACCACGTGAGCGGGATGAAGCAGATGCTGCTGGCCGGCATGGGAGCGGCGTTCCTGCCGGAATCGGCCGTCCGCGAAGAGCTCAGGAGCCGCAAGGTGAAGAAGCTTGAGCTCGACGGCTCCCCGATGATCCAGCGGATTTCGATCGCGGTGCCCGAACGGTCGCTGAATCCGGTCACCCGCGCGTTCGCGGAGTATATGCACAGGTCGTTCCGGGCGGATCCGCTGCCGCTGGAAGTCCGGCGGCTGCTGATGAATCCGGGCTGAATGGTTGAACTTGGCGGCCCGGCGAATCGGTGGAACGGCTGTCGTGTCCCGTGCTCCGTGCCCTGTGCCCCGTGCTCCGGGCGTGAATTTGGAGGAGCCGGGTTCTCTCGGGTTGCGACCGACCTTCGGCTGACCTTCGGCCGACCTTCGGCTGACCTTCGGCCGACCTTCGGCTGACCTTCGGCCGACCTTCGGCTGACCGGATGAAAGGGGGGAGTGGGATGCTCAGCCTTCAGGGAAAACAGATCGCGGTGACCGGCGCCCGCAAACAGGACGAGGTGACGAAGCTGGTGGCCAATTTCGGCGGCGTCGCGCATATCCGGCCGGCGCAGGGGACGATTCTGACCGACGAGGAAGAGATCGGTCCGGCGATGCGGCGGGTGATCGCCGAAGGGGCGGACTGGATCATGTTCACCACCGGACAGGGGGCGCAGCGGCTGCTGGATGTGGCGCGGCAATCCGACATGCTGTGGGAATGGCTGCGCCTGCTCCGGACGTCCAAGGTGGCCGCCCGCGGCTACAAGACGCGCAAGTTTCTCAAGGAATGGGCGATCTCGCCGGACGTATCCGACGATGACGGCACGACCGCCGGCCTGATGCGCGCGTTCGGCGACGAGCCGCTGGAAGGCCGGAAGGTCGTCGTGCAACTGCACGGGGAACGGCCCGAGCGGCTGCTGCGCTGGCTGGCGGACAGCGGCGCGGTCGTGGAGACGCTCATGCCCTATATTCATGTGCCTCCCCCGGAAACCGAAATCCGGTCCTTCCTGGAAGAACTCAAGGAGCGGAAGTTCGACGCCGTGGCGTTCACGAGCGCGCTGCAGGTGCGCTATCTGTTCGAAATGGCCGGCCGGTTCGGGATGAAGGAGATGCTGCGCGACCGGCTGTCGGGTGAGGTGCTGGCGGCCGCGGTCGGGAAAGTGACGGCGGAGGCGCTGGAAGAGGAAGGCGTGGCGCCGGTGCTCCAGCCGTCCGACCAGCGGATCGGCTCGCTCGTCGTCAAGCTGGCGCGGTATTTTCAGACCGGAAATTTCGAAGAGGCGCAATAGGCATTAAGCGACAGGGGAACCCGGAGTGGCCGGGTTCCTTTTTTTCGGTGCACATTTGCGTCAGATCGGGACGGATCGCGCGTGTGCGGGCGGGTCTGGTGCGCATCCGCACCAGAACCTTGCGCATTGCCCGGGGTGCAGCCTTATAAACCATAATGCGCCATGGTCTCGCGCAGTTGCCTGCGAATCCGGTCCAGAACCTCCGCGGGCCGGATCACTTTCGCCTCGGTCCCGAGCTGCAGGAAAAAGGCGGCGGCAAACGCGATCTCGCTCCTGTCCATCGTCATGTCCACGAAGCCGCGGCCGTCGTACGTCAGCCGGACATGCGGCTCCAGCCACGGCTGGCTCACGCACCGTCGCACGCCTTCCCGGGTCAGCTCCGCGCACAGGCGCACCGGGTCGCCGGGCTCGTCGGCGGTCAGATGGTCGAGCCAGCGGTCGAGCCGGATGCCGGGGTCGTGCGTCTTCCCCGTGTTGCGCAGCCCGAGAATCCGGTCCAGCCGGAACACCCGGATGTCACCGCGGCCCAGATCAACCGCGGGCATGTACCAGTAGCCGTCGTAGGCGTACACGCCGATCGGGGCGACCTCCCGGCTCGTGTCGCGGCGCGCGGACTGGTACCGGATCGCCAAAACCCGCTTGTCCAGCGCGGCTTCCATGATCTCCTTCAGGTAAGGAGATGGCGCTCCCCGCTTCTTGTTCCAGAACGACAGCACCGCGTCGAGCCGGTCGATCCGCTCACGCGCGTCTGGCGGAAGGGTTGCGCGCAGTTTTCGGGACACGGACGCGATGTCGATCCCGAAGGGCAGCGAACGGTAATATTTCAGCGATTGAAAGGCGAAGAAGATGGCGAAGGCCTCGCTCTCGTTCATCAGGACGGGCGGCAGCGTCCGGCTGCCCAGGATGCGGTAGCCGCCGTGACGGCCGGGCTCGGTGTAGAGCGGCACGCCCATCCCGCTCAACTCCGCCAGGTACCGGTGGGCGGTCCGGACCGACACCCCGAATTCCCGCGCCACCTCTTCGGCGGTGAATTGTCGCCTGGCGTTCGCGTACAGGATCAGATCAAACAACATTTTCGCTTTGGTCACGGGCGTCCTCCGATCGAAACCATGACAGTTTTTGTCGTGGTTTTAGTGTATCGTTGCATTGAGACGCTTGCAAGGGGAGGGCGAAACCATGAAAGCGGCGGTCATTGACCGATTCGGCGGCCCGGAAAATCTGGCGATCCGGGATGTGCCGGTTCCCGCGATCGACGATGACGAGGTGCTGGTCCGGGTGAAGTACGCCGGCATCGGAAGCTGGGACATTTTCGAGCGGGAAGGCGGATACGCGGAGATGCTGGGGCTGACACCGTCTTTTCCGTACATTCTGGGCTCGGAAGGTTCGGGCGTGGTGCGTGCGAAAGGGAAAAAGGTGACGGGGCTCGAGGTCGGAGACGAGGTGTACGCCACGGGCTTCCTCAATCCGAAAGGCGGGTTCTACGCGGAGTTTGCGGCGGTTCGCGCGGCGTTCGTCGTCAGGAAGCCCGAAGCGCTCAGCCTGCCCGAAGCCGGCGCCGTCTCGGGGATCGGACTCACGGCGCTGCGCGGGCTTGAAGATGTGTTGAGGCTCGGGAAGAACGAAGCCGTCGCCATTCTCGGCGCGAGCGGAGGAATCGGCCATATCGCCGTCCAGCTTGCGCGGCAAATGGGAGCCAGGGTGTTCGCGATCGCGTCGGGCGAAGACGGCGCTTCGGCGGTGAGAGCGCTCGGCGCGGACGCCGTTGTGGACGGGCGGAGAGACGATGTGCGGGCGGCCGCGGAAGCTTTTGCCCCGGGCGGGTTCGACGCGGCGCTGCTGACCGCGGGCGGCGAGCTTGCGGAGGCGGTCATCCGGTGTGTCCGTCCCGGCGGGCGCGCGGCGTATCCCCACGGCATCCATCCGATCCCCGGGGACCGGCCCGATATCGAGCTGGCCGGCTACCACGGCGAGCCCGACCCGGACATTATCGGCCGGTTGCACGAGCGGATCCGGTCGCGCGGGATCAAGGTGCTCATCGACCGGGTGTTCGATCTGGAAGAGGCCCGTCAGGCGCATATCGCGCTCCGTCAACATTACGTGGGCAAGCTTTGCTTCAAAATCTGACGAGCCGGTCATGCGGGGACGGGGGAGGCGCGGGTGAAAGGCCGACAGGGCTGTGCTTGTTCATGATGCGGTTTCCGTTTCCTCGCGGATCCGGCCCAGCGTCTCCTCCCGGAACCGGCGCATCATTTCCCGGATATAGACGTCTTCGAGCATTTCCTGATGGACCGCGACGGTCGTCTTGCCCTGGCCGGCGGAAAGGAAAGAGATTTGCAGCCGGGACGGCCGCTCCCATTCCGGGCGCTTCCAGGCCATGCGCAGCTTGTGAAGGGGTTGAACGACCGTAAGCTTGCCCGTCACGCCTTCCGCCGATTCGAATTCGAATCCTTTCTCCAGCCGGAATTCCGGGACGCTGCCGATCCAGAGCTTGAGCCCGCCCGCGGACAGCATGAAGCGCCAGACCCGCTCCGGCTCCGCCGCGATCGTCTTGCGGACGCCGATCTGCACGCCCGCGTCCTTCGTGACGCCGACGGGCGTGCGGCCCAGCAGTTGCCCGTACAGGACGGCCAGCCATTCGCTCCATTCGTCCGGAAGCCGCCACGTTTCGCGAAGATGATTTTTCATCTGTTCGCGGGTCCAGGTCGGATCGATCTCCCGCTCCAGCCTCGCAACCCACTCTTCCCAGTCGGCGCCCGTTGCGTCCCTGACAGCTTGTCTGAAAACGGAACTCACCACTTCCGCCATTCCCTCCTTCAGCCATGGCCCCATTATAGAACGAAATCACTGACAGGGCAGGTCAGGGTTTCACGCCTTCGTCCGGAAATATTTGCAGCGATTCCGCGTTATTCGCAGGTGCTCCGGATGCAAAGGTTGCAGAATTCGTAAGCTTCATCGGTTTCCGGCCCGGTCGCGCGGTCCGCATATGAGGGGGCAGAGGGACGCCCGGCAGCGGGCGTTCCTCTTTTGCCTGTCGCGCTTCGCGCGTCATTTTCTGCGCTTCATGCCGCGCAGCATGTTTTTCGTCTCCGCATCCACGCGCAGGGATTCGATGATTTTCCGGATCGACTTGTTGTAGGTGAAATCGTCCAACCGGTTGTCCCGCAAATACGCCATCGTCCGTTCGGGATCGTGGACATGGCAGACCGAGACGGCCCATGCGACGGCCATCTTGACGTAATAGCCTTCGTGCCGGATGCGGTCGAACCATTGCAGCACGCGGTCCAGGTACTCGTCGCAGGCAAAATAGCCGAGCAGCATGACGACGCCGAAACGGATCTCGTATTCCCGGTCGGAGGACAAATACGGCTGGAGAAAATCCCATACCCGCCGCTTGTGTTCTTTCGCGAACTTCAGCCCGTTGCAGAAACTGTCGCATACCGCCCAGTTGTCGATTCGCGGCACAAACCCGGCCACATGGCGCAGGCGTTCGTCAAGATCGGCATTCGCATGGCCGATGACCATTCCCTGCAGCATTGTTTCTTCGAAATAACGGTTGTCGGTCTGCCGGAGATAGGCGCGCCAGTCGTCCTTCACAATGGCCTTCGCCAGCTTGCGGAGCGCCGGCAGCCGGACGCCGATGATCGTGTCCATGTCGATGTTCGGAATCAACGACGACATGAATTTCCGGTACTTCTCATCCGCCAATGCCATGAGCTCCTGCCTGATTGCCTGATGCACACAACATTCCCCCGCATCGCAAAACGATTGTCGTTGCCACGAGTATATCAATCCGAAGGTTCCGCTGCCAGCGGGATCCTGGGCCCGGACCGTTCAGGCTCGGCGCCGAAATACAAGATCAAAAAAATCTGGCAGGCCGAAGAGCGGAAATTGACCGGCTACAACGCGTTCCCCGGCCTTCATTTCGAGATGGAACGGCAATAAGGCGAAAAGCCCGGGAAGGAGGCGCGATGGGGCTGATGCTCGCCGCGATTCCGCCCGCCTGATGGTGTCAAAAAACGTTTTCTATGCCATAATTCGAACGGTTAATGCTATAATTCGGTAGAGCGAGTCGTACATGCGGAAAGGACGAACGAGTTTGAGAAATCGATGGCGGCTGGTTGCCGGAATCCTGCTTGCCCTGTTGATCGCCGGATGCAGCGATGACGGGGTCGAAAGGGGCGCATCCCGGGGAGATATCGTAATCGGCGTCGGATGGCCGCTCGCTTCCCGGAACGAGGGGCTGGCGGAAGGTGTGAAGCTGGCGCTGGATGAGATCAACGCCGGAGGAGGAGTGCTCGGCCGAAAGCTGCGCGTTGTCAGCGTCGATGACGGCGGTTCCGTCTCGGAAGGCTTGTCCGCGGCCGGCCGTTTCGCCGCCGATCCGGAAACGGTCGCCGTCATCGGACATCGCGGCTCTTCGGTGTCGATGGCCGCCGCCGCCCTTTACGAGGACGCGGGCATTGTCATGTTGACGCCGGGGTCCACCGCTCCGAAACTGACTGAAAGCGGATTCCGATACGTTTTTCGGATGATACCAAGCGATTCCCAAATCAGCGATCGATTGGCGCAATATGCCGCTTCCATGGCGTATCGGAAGGTGGCGATCCTGTATTCGGACGACGAATACGGGCGTGGTCTGGCCAACGCCTTCGAGGACCGCGGCAAGGCGCTCGGCATCGAGACGATCGACCGGCTGGACAGCTATACGGATTCGACCGATCTGGCCCGCGTGGTGCGGGAGTGGAAGATGCTCGGCTGCGATGCGGTTTTCGTCGCCCAGGTCATGCCGCAAGCGGGCCGGACACTCGTCGATTTGCGGCAGGCCGGCTCCGACTTTCCCGTTATCGGCGGGGATGGGCTGGATTCGGCGGAGCTTGCGCAAGAGGCGGCTCTTGCAGCCGAGGGAGCCGTCGTCGCTTCGATCTTCGATCCGACGGCGGAGCGGACGGAAGTGAAGAATTTCATCCGGAAGTATCGAGCCGAGTTTGGCGAAGATCCGGGCAAATGGGCGGCGCAAGGATACGATGCGGTGTATCTGCTCGCCGAGGCGATTAGAGCCGCCGGTTCCGCCAGGCCGGGCGATATCGCCGGCGCGCTGCGTGAAATCCGCGATTGGGTCGGCGTAACGGGAAGCCATTCGTTCGACGAGGCCGGGGACGTAACCGGCAAACCGATCGTACTAAAGCAAATCGCGAACGGGTCATTCCAGTATTTGAAAGGCTAGGAGGATCAGCTTGGCCCAGAACCTATTCCGCAAAAAGGCGGTCGACCGCCTGTCTTCGCCCGATCAGTTGGATGCGCTGCCCCGCCTTACTTCGCCGAGAGGCTGGCTGATTCTCGCCGCCGCCGGATTGTTGATCGCCGTCGCGGCCGTGTGGGCGGTCACCGACAGCCAGCCGGTCACGGTCAAGAGTCAGGGTGTTCTCGTGCGGCCGGGCGGGATCGTCTCGATCGGCTCGTTCACGAGCGGCCAATTGACCGACGTTCGCATCCGGCTGAATGATCATGTCCGGCGCGGGGACGTCATCGCCCGCGTTCATCAGCCGGCGCTCATGGATCAGCTTGCCGAGCTCCACAGCCGGAAGCAGGCGCTTGCCGGCGAAGACGAGAAGGAACTCCGCGAGATCGAGGCCCGTATCGAGCAATTGCAGGCGACGATCATCGAACGGTCCCGGGTTGTCAGTCCTTATGATGGACGCGTCATCGAGCTGGCGGTCAAAAAACACGATATGCTGTTCGAAGGAGCCCCGATCGCAACGCTGGAGCTGGACGAAGGCTCGAATGACAAGCTTCAGGCGGTCATGTACGTTCCGGTGCAGATAGGCAAGAAGATCGTCCCGGGCATGGACGCCAAGATCAACCCGACCTCGGTGAGCAAAGAGGAGTACGGGAATCTGCTCGGACGCGTCGTCTCCGTTTCGGAATATCCGGCTACGGAGGACAGCATGATGAATACGCTCGGCAACGAGGCGTTCGTCCGTCAGATGGCGAGCGCGGGACCCGCTTTGCTGGAAGTCCGTCTCGAGCTTCTGGTCGATTCGTCCACGCCGAGCGGATACCGTTGGTCGACGAAGAAAGGCCCGCCGATGAAGCTGGAGAGCGGCACGTTAATGAACGGTGAGATTACGCTGTATCGGCAGAAGCCGATTTCCTACGTGATACCGTCCTTCCGATAGGAGCAGTCGGGCAAGGGACAGGAGGGCACCATGAGCGCATTCGCGGTCAAGAAACAGACATTACCAACCAGAAGAAGATCCCGGGTAAGAACGCCGACCGTCCTGCAGATGGAAGAAGTCGAATGCGGCGCGGCGGCGCTGGCCATCGTGCTCGCCTATTACGGCCGCGAGGTCCCGCTCGAGAGGCTGCGCATCGATTGCGGGGTATCCCGCGACGGCAGCAACGCCTTGAACATCGTCAAGGCTGCCCGTAATTATGCGCTGGCTACCAAGGCATTCCGCAAGGAGCCTTCCGATCTGTTGGACATGACGTTCCCGATGATCATTCACTGGCAGTTCAATCACTTCGTTGTGCTGGAAGGATTCGGAAAAGGAAAGGCTTACATCAACGATCCTTCCTCCGGTCCGAGAACGGTTACGATGGAAGAGTTCGACACCTCGTTCACCGGCATCACGCTGACCTTCGAGCCGACGGCCGAGTTCGTCCGCAGCAAGGAGAAATGGCGGACCATCCGTTCCTTGAAGAGCCGGCTCAAGGGCACCGGCGACACCCTGACCTTCGTGGTGCTGACCGGGCTGCTGCTGGTCGTGCCGGGACTGGTCGTTCCGGCGTTCAGCCGGATATTCGTCGACGATGTCCTGCTTGCCGGGCTGAACAACTGGATCCTGCCGCTTCTGATCGGCATGGGTTTGACCGCGCTGATTCGCGGTTTGCTCACCTTGCTCCGGCAGCATTATCTGATCCGGCTGGAGACGAGTCTGTCGATGAACATGTCCGGACACTTCTTCTGGCACGTCCTGCGCCTTCCGATTGCGTTCTTCCAGCAGCGTCATGCGGGGGAGATCGCTTCGAGGATCGCCATCAACAGCCGGCTCGCGAATCTGCTCAGCGGGGATTTGGCGGTCGCGCTGCTCGATCTCCTGATGATCGTCTTTTTCCTCATACTGTTGCTGCAATACAGCTGGCTGTTGACGCTGCTCGGCGTCGTCATCGCGCTTGGCAACTTCGCGTTTCTGCGCTTCATCTCCAGGGTGCAGACGGACCGAAACCAACGGCTGATGATGGACGATGGCAAAATGGACGGGGTGTCCATGTCCGGGCTCAGCTTGATCGAAACGTTGAAGGCGAGCGGTGCGGAATCCGACTTCTTTCGCCGGTGGGCCGGATGGCAGAGCAAGCTGCTCAACTCCCAACAGCAGTTGGGAGAGACCGGTCTGTTCGTTCATACCGTGCCTTCTTTTCTGTATGCGATCAATTCGATGACGATTCTGGTCGTCGGCGGCCTGTTCGTAATGGACGGGACTTTCACGATCGGGATGCTGGTCGCATTCCAGAGCTTGATGGCAAGCTTCCTCGAACCGGTCGGCCGCATGCTGCAACTTGGGGCTTCCTGGCAAGAAGTGTCAGGCAGTCTGTCACGGCTGGATGATGTATACCGGTATCCGCTTGCGCAGGAGGCGGGGACGGACAGGGAGGAAGACGGTCCGAAGACGGCCGGGACGGCGCGTCCGGCCGCGGCAGGCTTCCATCTTCCGAAGCTGAAGGGCGCCCTGGAGTTGGAGGGCGTCACGTTCGGCTATCATCCGCTGGAGCCTCCGCTTATCCGCGATTTTCATCTTTCGCTCAAGCCTGGAGAGCACGTCGCGCTCGTAGGCGGCACCGGCAGCGGCAAGTCGACGATCGCCAAGTTGATCGCCGGGCTGTATGCGCCGCAGGGGGGAGTCATTCGGTACGACGGCATGCGGCGGAATGAAATTCCGTCCGAAGTGCTCGCGGTATCGCTCGCTTCCGTCGATCAGGAAATCCGTTTGTTCCAGGGTACGATTCGCGAGAATGTCACCTTGTGGGACGAAACGGTACCGGAGGCGGAAGTCGTTCGGGCATGCAGGGACGCGCAGATCCACGATGAAATCGTATCCCGGCCCGGCGGATACAACGCTTCCGTCGCGGAGGGAGGCGTCAACTTCAGCGGAGGACAGCGCCAGCGTCTCGAGATCGCCAGAGCGCTCTGTGTCAATCCTTCGATCCTGATTCTGGACGAGGCGACAAGCGCGCTGGATCCGCTGACGGAGAAAGCTGTCATCGACAGCATCAAACGAAGAGGCTGCACCTGCATCACGGTAGCGCATCGGCTCAGCACGATTCGTGACGCGGACGAAATCATCGTGCTGGATCAGGGGACCGTCGCGGAGAGAGGAACGCATGAGAAGTTGATTCGGCAGGGCGGCTTGTACGCTTCGTTGGTTGCGGACGATTGAACAGGAATGGAGGCATGAGGGTGAGGCGGACGGAGACAGAGGCCGCGGCGGCCGTCGAGGAACGCTATGGGGAGGAAGCCGTTGTCTCGATGCAACCCGGGGGAATGCTGGCCGGAGGCAACGGCATGTGGCTCGTGCGCCGCGGCTCCCTGCGGTTGTACTCGGTGCTGGCCGGAGACGACGGCAGCTATGCCCAGCGCTCCCATCTGTTCGACGTCGAACAAGGAAACGTGCTGTTCGGACTCGGGGAGCCGAAGACGGGTTTCCCGGTTCCGGGGACGAGCGTGCTTGCCGTCGGAAGCGGAAGCACGGAGCTGGTTCCGATCCCCCGATCGGCCGTCGCTTCCATGGCCGGCGATCCGATCTTGCGGCAATGGTTAACCCGCCAATTGGACAGATGGATCGAAGCATGGCACGATGCCTTCACGGGCGAGACGGGGGCCGGCGCGGTGACCGAGAAGGTCGTCCGTACGGATGGCCGCGTGCGATGGGTTCATCTGCCGGAGTCCGAGGAGGAGCCGCTTCGCTGGTACGTGAGAGGGTTGAAGATTCCGATTCCAAGCGGAAGCCTCAAGGCGTTTCCCCTCGGCAGTGCCGGACGTCTGGCCAATCCGGGCGCAGGCGAGTTGACGCTCTCGGATACGGAAGCGTGGTGGCGCGAAGATCCGGAGTGGGCGGGACTCGACGCCTTCCACGCCTTTACGTTGTCGATTCTGCAACTGCTGCGCGAGCAAGAGACGCAAGCCGAGCATGAACGGCTCTACGCGCGCTCCAGGCAAGATGAGTGGATGCTGAGCCAGGCGATCGAGCGGCTGCAGGGCGTGCATCGCCGAGCCGGACTGTCCGAAGCGGAAGAAGCGGCCGGGAAACATCCATTGATCGCCGCGGCAAAAGCCGTCGGCAGATATTCCGGCATTGAGGTCAGGGAACCCCTGCAAATTCCGAGAGGAACGATCCATCAGTTGGAGGCGATCGCCGACGCTTCTCGTATTCGGATCCGGGAAGTCTCCCTCACCGGCCGCTGGTGGCGGGAGGATAACGGGCCGCTGCTGGCATTCGCGGAATCGGACGGACGACCGGTTGCGCTGCTGCCGTCCAAGCCGGGGCGGTACCGGCTCTTCGACCCGGCAGACGGTACGCTTGCGGGCGTCACGGAGGAAACGGCCGGGCAGCTTCGGACCGAAGCTTACGTGTTCTACAAGTCTCTGCCGTCCAGGGAGTTGAAGCTGAAGGATCTCATTCGGGCCGGAATGCAACGCGGCGTGTGGCGGGATCTCGCCGTGATGCTGGCGCTGGGCGCCGCTCTCGGGCTATTGGGACTGTTGATGCCGATCGTCACGAGCCTGTTGTACGACAACATCATCCCGGATGCCGACCGGTCGCAACTGATTCAAGTCGCTTTCATCCTCGCGAGCTCCGCCGTCGCGGTCTTCTTGTTCGAGACCGCCCGGGGCCTGGCCATGCTGCGGATCGAAGGACGAGTGGACCTGGCGCTGCAGGCGGCGGTATGGGATCGCCTGTTGCGGCTGCCGGTCTCGTTCTTCCGCAAGCATACGACCGGAGACTTGTCCATGCGCGCGAACAGTATCACCGCGATTCGCCGCAAGCTTTCGGGTATCGTCGTTTCCTCGTTTTTCTCAGGCTTGTTCTCGGTGTTCTACCTGATCTTGTTGTTTCTGTATCATCCCTCTCTCGCGCTCCTGGCGCTCGGTCTTGCCTTCGCCGGGATCGCCGCAGCCGCGGGGTTCTCCTTCGTGCAGCTTCGGTATCAGCGGGAATTCATGCATCAGCAAGGTCAAGTGCGAAGCCTGATGGTGCAGCTTCTGTCCGGCATCGCCAAATTCCGGATCGCCGCCGCCGAGAGCCGCGCGTTCTATCTGTGGGCGGGGATGTTCGGCAAGCAGAACCGAATCCAGTTTCAACTGAGCAAGCTGGATTCTTATTATGCCGTGTTCCAGGCGATGTACCCGATCGTGACGTCCATGGTGCTGTATTACACCGTCGCCGCGATGGGGACGAATACGGTCAGCACCGGGAACTTCATCGCGTTCTTCACCGCCTTCTCCGCGCTGCAGAGCGGCTTGATGGCGATGTCGTCCTCGCTGTTGTCGAGTCTGAGTGTCGTTACGCTGTACGAGAGAGCCAAGCCGATTCTTCAAGCTCTGCCGGAAGAGGCGAGCGGAGGCGAACATCCCGGAACGCTTGGCGGCGGAATTGAGCTGTCTCACGTCTATTTCCGCTATTCGGTTGACGGAGCCTGGACGGTCAAGGACGTGAGCTTGAAGGTGCGGCCGGGCGCGTTCGTTGCGATCGTGGGGGAATCCGGAAGCGGCAAGTCGACGCTGCTGCGGCTGATGCTCGGCTTCGAGAAGCCGGAGTCCGGCACGATCGCTTACGACGGCAAGGATCTGGCCCGTCTGGACCTGCAGGCGGTGAGGCGGCAGATGGGCGTCGTGCTGCAGAATGGAGGACTTCTGGCCGGAGATCTGTATTCGAACATCGTCGGGGCGTCGGGCCTCTCCATCGACGACGCGTGGGAAGCGGCGCGAATCGCCGGATTGGAGGCGGACATTCGCGATATGCCGATGGGCATGCATACCGTCCTGCCCGACGGAGGAGGGACGCTCTCCGGCGGGCAAGTTCAGCGGCTGCTTATCGCCAGAGCGGTCGTGCGCAAGCCGAAGCTTCTGTTTTTTGACGAGGCGACTAGCGCGCTCGATAACCGCACGCAGGCGGCGGTGAGCGACAGCCTGGCGAAGCTGCAGGCGACAAGGGTCGTCATCGCGCATCGGTTAAGCACGATTCGGCATGCGGACTTGATCGTGGTCATGCACCGCGGAGAGATTGTCCAGCAAGGGACCTATGAAGAGTTGGCGGCGCAGGAAGGGCTGTTCGCGGAAATGGCGCGCCGGCAAATGGTGTAGCACAAGCCTCGAAATCCGATGCCTCAGAACTAAGTCTAAAGATCCATATCTTTAGTAGAGAAAATATATTATACTAGCAATTATTATAGTAAATGGCAATAAGAGATGATTCGACGGCGTCGAAGCGGAACACTTATGGTCGAGGAGTGTTGAAAATGAGCCAGTGGACTCAGGAAACCACATTGGAAGTGCTGAAGAAAATCTACGAGAAGGCGGCAACGGACCGAACGTATCGCGAGCTTTGTCTGAGTCAGCCGGAGGCGGCCGTCAAGCAGGTCACGGATCGGCCGCTGCCGGGAGGCTTCACGGTACGATTCATCGAAAGCACGGCGGACGCCACTTTCGTACTTCCGGATTTCATCGGAGACTCCGAGTTGTCCGATGAGCAGCTGGAGGCTGTGGTCGGCGGAAAGAAGAAGAAAAAGAAGAATGACAAAAACGATGACGATATCGGCGCCGAATACATTGATGACGATTTCCCGTCCTTCAACAGCTATACGTTCTTCATTTGCGGAAAATAATCCAAGGAGCGTGATGCATGTGAGCCAATGGACACAAGAGACAGTGAATGAAGTTCTGGGGCAAATTTACAAGAAGGCGGCAACGGACCGAACGTATCGCGAGCTTTGCCTGAGCCAGCCTGAAGAGGCGATCAAGCAGGTCACGGATCAACCGCTGCCGGAAGGCTTCACGGTACGGTTCATCGAAAACACGGCGGATGCCACTTTCGTGCTTCCGGATTTCATCGGAGACACCGAGTTGTCTGATGAGCAGCTGGAGGTTGTGGTCGGCGGGAAGAAGAAAAAGAAGAAAGACAAAGACAAAGACAAAGATGACTTCGATGATCTGTTAGAAGGCCTCGAGCTCCTTACCTACCCTTTCTCCAGGTGCAAATAAAAGAATGCGGGACGTCGGTTCTGACCGAACGTCCTTCTTTATCTTCATGAGGAGAATGAACATGTATATCGTCACAAGATTGAGCCGGGAACAGCTCGCTTCTTATGCGGAACTGACGTTTCCTTCCTTGCAGGAGGAGCTTCTGGCCGAGAGCGGGCGAGTGCGGGTCGTTGCCGCGGGAGCGTCCTGGTTCGGCAAACCGGTCGGATTGGTCTGGGCGAATTATTGGCCGCGCCACGGATACGGCCGGATCCGGACGATGTTCGTGATCGGGAAATACCGCCGCAGAGGGATCGGATCGGCGATGCTCAGGGAGCTGGAATCGGCTCTGGAGCAGTCGGGTTGCCGGGAGATGTCTTTCGAATACCGGCAAGATTCGGACCGCTCGCCCATGTGGGAGCGGTTGTTCCGGAAGTCGGGCTGGGAGCCTGCTCCGAACACGTATCGGACGTTTATCCTCTCCACCGAACGATTCTTCGAAATGGATTGGGTGCGAAGCGAGGTCACGTGCTTGCCTCCCGGCTTCTCGATCTTCTCCTGGGGCGAATTGAAGGAAGAGGAGCGAGCGGTCCTCAAGGCGGGCGAAGGAGTCTGGTACCCGTCCGCCTTGAGCCCGTTCTACAATCCGGGAAAAACGAATCCGAAGCTGAGCGTGGGCTTGCGCCGCGGTTCGGAGATCGTCGGATGGGTGACCATCCAACATTATGATGACGAGACGGCAATCGGGGACCGCATGTATGTCCGGCCGCCTTACCAATCCCAGGGCCGCGTCATACCGGCGATGACCGAAGCGATTCGAAGAGTTGCGGAAGCGGGTTACCCGTATCTCCGCTTCGAGGTTTCCGGGGCCAACACGCCTATGCTGCGATTCGTGGAGCGAAGAATGAAGCCGTGCATTGTCCATGCATACGAGACGGCGCGGGTATACAGAAGGATGGCGAATCCAGGCATATGAATGAATGGATACGGGACATTGCCGGTCGATCGAGCAGCCTGGCGGAACGCCGGACCGGGCTGTTCCAGCCGGCGGAATCGGAAGGAGATACGGACGATTCCGTCCGGAAGAGAATGGAACATTGGCGGCACATCGCTGCGAAGGGCGACGCGGTGCGATTCAACTCCCGGCTCGCGCTGGCCGGTATGACCGCCTCTGATGCCGAGCGGCTGCTCCGACCGGCAAGACTGCGCGACGATGCCGAACTTCCGGATTGGACGGTTGCGCTGAAGCGGATCGCCTTGGCGATGGAAGAAGCCGCAGGGGACGAGACGCATCTCGAGACGCTCATGAGCGATCCGGTTCTGGTTCCGGAGAAGCCGCTTCCTTTTGAGCATCTGTTCCTTCCCGTCATCGCAGCCGCCGAAAAATCTTTGAGAGAACATGCGGGTTCCCTGGCCGATACGCTGACATGGACGGCATGGAACGATGTGAAGCGCGGCCTGCTCAAATTGTTGACTCGGCTGAGCTGGCGCGCTCTGGTGCTGGAATTCTCCGTTTTCCGGTTCGGATCCGTGACGAGCCCGGACAGCCGAACGGAGTATTTCCGGTTCATCAAGGCGATGTTCCGCGGAAGATGGTCCGCTTTCTTGCGGGAGTATAGCGTTCTGGCCAAGCTGATCGCCATTGCGGCGCAGCAATGGGAAGACAGCCTGCTCGAATTCCTGCAGCGCTACGAGAACGACAAGCCTTGGCGGAACAGGCGGATCGTTCCCATACCGCCGGCTGAAGGCGTCATCGACAGGTTGACGATGGATGGAGCCGACAGCCATAACGGCGGCCGCAGAGTCATGGTCGTTACGCTGGCAAGCGGAGGCAAGCTCGTCTATAAACCCAAGAACCTGGCTCTCGATGAAGCCTATTCGAGTCTGATTACCTGGCTTCGTGACGCCGGCGCGCCCTGCGAATTCATGACAGCGGACCAGATCGACTGCGGAAACTACGGGTGGCAGTCTTACATCGCACATGAGCCGATCAAGGATGAATCCGAATTCAATCTGTTCTACCGGAGAGCGGGAGGGCTTCTCTGCCTCGCCCATCTGCTCGGCGCGACGGATCTCCACGAGGAGAACGTCGTCGCCTGCGGCGCCTACCCGGTTCCGGTCGACCTGGAGACGCTGCTCCAGCCCATGCCGGGTTATGAACAGCTTGAGGACCCGGATTCGGATGCCGAAGAGCTTGCCGTCGGACGCAGAAACCGTTCCGTCACGCGCACGATGCTGTTGCCGTATTGGAGAAGCGAGCATCATGCCGGCAACAAGGATATCAGCGGATTGTTCGGCGAACCGGAAGCTCCCGGCAACCCGGTCATGATCCGGGGATTGCTGCATCCGAATACGGATGCGATGAAACCTGGAGACATCTCCTACAAGCCGCCCGAGTCACCCAATCTTCCTTATCTTCGTGATCAAGGTCCTGATTTCGACTTCACGGCTGTTACGCATGCGCTTGTTCAAGGCTATCAAGAGATGTACCGGTTTCTGCTGGACAATCGGGACAGCCTGCTTGCCGAGAGCGGTCCTCTTCGGATGTTCAAGGGTTTGCCGGCGAGATTGATCTTCCGGCCGACGTCCACTTACGGCCATCTGTTGGAGACGAGCCTCAGCCCGGAATTTCTGCGCGATGGGGTCGATCGCGACATCCAACTGGACGCGGTGAGCCGATTCCTCCTCTCCGACGACGAGCTGTTCGACAGATGGCCGCTCGTGCAGCGGGAGCTGGACGATCTGTGGAGGATGGACATTCCGTATTTCCGGATGAGAACGGACGATTGCCGCGTCAGAGACGGAAGCGGACCGTACGGCCCGGTGCTGTTCGAGGTAAGCGCGTACGACAGAATGATCCGCGTCATCCGGGACATGAGCGAGTCGGATTGCCGTTTCCAGTCGTCCATGATCCGGGGAGTGATATACGCGAAACTATACGAGAAGGGGCTCGCTCACGCGATCGGTGTTCCCGCCAAGCGCTTGGTGCAGCTCGCGGAGCATCCGGGCGAGGAGACGGCAGGCGATCCGCTTGAGGCCGCGGAGGCGATTGCCGCCCGCTTGAACGGCGAAGCGGTCTTCGCGGCGGACGGCAGCCGCTCCTGGATCGGTCCCAAGCTCGTCGGCCATCGATACCGGCAGGGAAGGCTGGGGCCGGACTTGTACGAAGGGGTGTGCGGCATTGCGCTCTTCTATGCCGCGTTGGCCAAGACGACCGGCAAGCCGAACTATCGCAACGATGCGCTGTCGACCTTGCAACTGCTGCGAGAGAGGCTTCGTTCCGGGACGTCCTTCGCAAAGGCCTGGATCGGCGGGATGGAGGGGCTTGGCTCGATCATCTATACGTTCGTGCGGGTCGGCCGATTGCTGGACGAGCCGGAGTTGCTGGAAGAAGCGGCTCGCATCGTTTCCCGAATGACGGATGAGCGAATTCAGGCGGATGAACAGTTCGATATCATGTACGGCGCGGCGGGAGCGATCTTGTCGCTGCTTGTCTTGTATGAAGCGACGCAGGATCCGATCGTCCTGAAGAGAGCCGTGCAATGCGGAGAACATCTGCTGCGCCATCGGACGGCACAGGGCGACGGCTTCCTGGTGTGGGCGGGGATGGACGGCAAGGCGCTGGCGGGCTTCTCGCATGGAGCCGCGGGAATCGCTTATGCGCTGATCCGTCTATACGCGCATACGCAAGACGAACGATTCCTGGAGGCTGCGAGGGAGGCGGTCCGTTATGAAACGTTCTTGTTCCGGTCCGGACGCGGAGTATGGCCGGATTTGCGGGTTGCCGAGGGGCAAGCGGGATTGACGGACGCCTGGTGCAACGGCGCCGCGGGCATTGGTCTGTCCAGACTGAACATGATGGATGCCCTCCCTGCGGATGACCTGCGAAACGACATTGATTCGGCGGTCCGAATCGTTCGTTCCAGCTTGCATAATGACGGCAGAGATCATCTGTGCTGCGGTACGATGGGGCGCGTCGAGTTCCTGCTGTCGGCCGGGAGGAAGCTGAACCGGCCGGACATTGAGAGCGAAGCCAGGCTTCGCGCAGCCCGCATCGTCCGCAAGTACGCGGAGAGTCCGGACGGCGACCGGGAGTCCGTCTACCATTTTCTCGGCTTCTTCAACGGTATGGCCGGAATAGGCTATGAATGGCTGCGGCTGCATCATCCGGAGGACCTTCCCTCCGTTCTGTTGCTGGAAT
>Ga0310834_100712_pt1 | contig 29807 bp, 29 predicted proteins | sample SM_ome_2_FD_201314 | JGI IMG/M metagenome (GOLD analysis project Ga0310834, IMG submission 201314) | Sorghum-adapted microbial communities enriched on stacked mutant (SM) sorghum from Joint BioEnergy Institute, Emeryville, California... ... | reverse complement strand
CGGCTGCCCGGCGTGGGGCCGAAGAGCGCGCAGCGGATCGCGTTCTTCATCCTCTCCGCCGACCCGGCCGACGTCGACCGGCTCGCCGCCGTGCTGCGGAAGGTCAAGGAGCTGGTGCGGTTCTGCGCCACCTGCTTCAACGTGGCCGAGTCCGAGCAGTGCCGGATCTGCCGCGACCCGCGCCGGGCCACTGACGTGCTCTGCGTGGTCGAGGAGCCCAAGGACGTGGTGGCGATCGAGAAGACCGGCGAGTTCCGGGGGCGTTACCACGTGCTCGGCGGGGCGATCAACCCGCTGGAGGGCATCGGCCCGGACAACCTGCGCATCAAGGAGCTGATGAGCCGGCTGAGCGAGGGCTCGGTCAAGGAGTTGATCCTCGCCACCGACCCGAACACGGAGGGCGAGGCGACGGCCACCTACCTGGCGCTGATGGTCAAGCCGATGGGGATCGCGGTGACCCGGCTGGCCAGCGGGTTGCCGGTCGGCGGCGACCTGGAGTACGCCGACGAGATCACGCTGGGCCGCGCGTTCGAAGGCCGCCGCGCGATCTGAGGCGGGTGGCCGGGCAGCCGCGCGATCTGAGGCGCGTGACCGGGCAGTGGTATAACAGCGACATCACGTTGTGGCGAGGAGTTGGTCACAGCGGGCCTCGGCTCACTTGACCGGCGAGCCCTTGCCGACGATGGTTCGAATACCGGTTCGCGACGCGAGTCGCGGGCTGGTGCGTGCCACGCGTCCGACATAACGGGCCGCGGGGCGCAGGAGGCAGTGCACCAGGCAGCCGACCGGCTGTCCCGGTGTCCGCGGCCCCGGTTCCGGACCCGACAATGGCGCCCGACGCCACGGCGGTCGCCTGGGAGGCGTGGCGGCGGAGCCGACACGGGGAAGGACCGACGAGGGATGACGATTGCGCCCGAGCCGACGGCGACGGAACTGACCGAGCCGGTCGGCGAGTCGGTCGACGGCGCCGGCAAGATCGAGGGGCGCTCGCTGGGCCGGATCGCCTGGGGCCGGCTCAAGCGCGACCGGGTCGCCCTGGCGGGCGGGGCGATCGTGCTGCTGCTGATCCTGGTCGCGATCCTCGCGCCGGTGATCGTCAAGTACCTGGGCCACCCGCCGAACGAGCCGCACCATGAGCTGGTCGACGACACGCGTGGCACGGCCATCGGCAAGTGGGGCGGGATAAGCCGGGACTACCTGTTCGGTGTCGAGCCGCAGAGCGGCCGGGACCTGTTCAGCCGGGTGGTCTACGGAGCCCGCGTGTCCTTGCTGATCGCCTTCCTCGCCACGCTGCTGTCCATGGTCATCGGTACCGTCATGGGAGTCCTGGCCGGCTACTTCGGCGGCTGGGTGGACACGCTGATCGCGCGCACGATGGACGTGTTCCTCGCCTTCCCGTTGCTGCTGTTCGCGATCGCGATCGTCGGGGTGATCCCGGACCAGGCGTTCGGGCTGCGCGGGAACGCGCTGCGCATGGCGATACTGATCTTCATCATCGGCTTCTTCAGCTGGCCGTACATCGGGCGGATCATCCGCGGCCAGACGTTGTCGCTGCGGGAGCGCGAGTTCGTCGAGTCGGCCCGAAGTCTGGGTGCGCGGGCGCCCTACATCATGTTCCGCGAGCTGCTGCCGAACCTGGTGGCGCCGATCCTCGTCTACACCACCTTGTTGATCCCGACGAACATCCTGTTCGAGGCGGCCCTGTCCTATCTCGGCGTCGGTGTCATCCCGCCCACGGCCAGCTGGGGTGGCATGCTCGCGGATGCCACGCAGAGCTCCTGGTACCGGGTCGCCCCCAACTTCATGGTCTTTCCGGGCCTGGCGATCTTCGTGACCGTGCTGGCCTTCAACCTCTTCGGCGATGGCCTGCGTGACGCGCTGGATCCGAAGGGCAGGTAAGCGTCCCGCCTCGGCGGAATGGCCGGGACCGGGCTGGCGAAGAAGGAGATGTGCATGAGGAGGAGAACCGCCGTCCCCGCGGTCGCGGTCGGCGTAACCCTCGGTATGGTCCTCGCGGCCTGCGGCGGGGGATCGGACGAGGGCGGTGACAACCAGTCGGGCAAGGCCGAGGCGAAGCAGAATGCGGCCGTCGGCCAAATCTTCAAGCCGTCCACCAAGAAGGGCGGCACCATCCGGTACGCCAACGCCGACGACTTTGACTCGGTCGACCCGGGGGACACCTACTACGGCTACGCCTGGGACTTTGCCCGGTACTACTGCCGGTCGTTGACGATGTTCGACACGAAGCCCGGCGACGAAGGCAACAAGATCGTGCCGGACCTGGCCGAGTCGCTCGGCACGCCCTCGGACGGCGGTAAGACCTGGACCTACAAGCTGCGGTCCGGGGTGAAGTTCGAGGACGGCACGCCGATCACGTCCAAGGACGTGAAGTACGCGGTCGAGCGGTCGCTGGACAAGAGCGTGCTGAAGAATGGGCCGACGTACTTCAACGACCTGCTCGACCTGCAGGGCTACCCCGGGGCGTTCAAGGACCCGAGCCCGGACAAGCTGGGGTTGAAGGCGATCGAGACGCCGGATGACCAGACGATCGTGTTCCACCTCAAGGAGGCGTTCGGCGGCTTCGACTACATTGCGATGCTGCCGGCGACCTGCCCGGTGCCGCGGGACAAGGACACGGGCTCGAAGTACAAGGAGCACGTGGTCTCCAGCGGACCGTACATGTTCGACACGTACGAGGCGGGCAAGAGCTTCTCGCTCAAGCGCAACCCGAACTGGGACCCGGCCACCGACCCGCACCGCGCGGCGCTGCCGGACCGCATCGAGATGCAGCTGCACGTCAACGCCAACGACATCGACAACCGGCTGATGTCCGGCGACCTCGACGTGGACGTGCAGAGCATCGGCGTGCAGGCCGCGACCCAGGCCCAGATCCTCAACGACCCGAACCTGGCCAAGAACACCGACAACCCGACGCTCGCCCGTACCTGGTTCGCGGCGATCAACCCGGACGTGGCGCCGCTGGACAACATCGACTGCCGCAAGGCTGTCCTGTACGCCGCGGACCACGACGGTTACCTGCGGGCCTTCGGCGGCTCGGTCGGCGGCGAGCTGCCGACCAGCCTGCTGCCGCCGAGCATCCCGGGCTGGCAGGACATCGACCTGTACAACTTCAAGGAGCACAAGACCGGTGATCCGGAGGCGGCCAAGCAGTCGCTGCAGGCGTGCGGCCAGCCGAACGGGTTCTCCACCAACCTCGCCTACCGCAGCGACCGCCCGACGGAGAAGGCGGCCGCCGAGGCGCTGCAGGCGTCGTTGGCCAAGGTCGGCATCAAGGCGACGCTCAAGGGCTACCCGTCGGGCGACTACTTCGCGCTCTACGCGGGCAAGCCGTCGTACGCCAAGAGCAACAACCTCGGCATCATGCTGCACGGCTGGGGTGCCGACTGGCCGGACGGCTACGGCTTCCTGTCGCAGCTGGTGGACAGCCGGACGATCCGGGAGTCGGGCGGCAACTACAACCTGACCGTCAAGGATCCCGAGATCGACAAGCTGCTGGACGAGGCGCGGACGAAGACGAGCATCGAAGCGCAGCAGCCGTTCTGGGCGCAGATCGACAAGAAGGTGATGGAGGACGCCACGATCCTGCCGGGCGTCTGGGCCAAGGTGCTGCTCTACCGGCCCACGCGGCTGACCAACGTCTACGTCAACGAAGGGCTGGGCGGCTACTACGACTTCGTCCAGCTCGGCGTCCAGGAATAGCTCACTGAGGGGTTCGGGTCCGGGCGCACGCCCGGACCCGAACCCAGGAGGCCCCCTTGTTCCGGTACATCATTCGGCGGCTGCTCGCGTCGGTGCTGCTGCTGGTCATCATCAGCATGATCACCTTCGCGATCTTCTTCCTGGTGCCCAGGCTCGCCGGCGCTACCTCGGACGACCTCGCAGCCCGGTACGCCAGCCGGGCCGCCGACGCCGCCCAGGTTCACGCGCTGTCCGAGCGGCTCGGTCTCGACCAGCCGATCTGGGTCCAGTACGGCAAGTTCGTCAAGACTCTCGTGGCGGGCGCGGACTACGACACCGGGACCGGGACCGACCACTGCTCCGCGCCGTGCCTGGGGTACTCGTTCGTCACACAAAACCCGGTGGGGCCTGAGCTGCTCGACCGGCTCCCAGTGACGGCGTCGCTCGCCGCAGGCGCCTGCGTGCTGTGGCTGCTGGGCGGCGTGGCCACCGGCGTGATGTCGGCGCTGCGCAAGGGATCGGTCTTCGACCGGGCGGCGATGGGCACCGCGCTCGCCGGGGTCTCCCTACCGATCTTCTTCACCGGCCTGGTGACCCTCTCGGTCTTCTCGTACTCGCTGGGCTGGACCGCGCCAGGTGGCAGCTACACGCCGCTGACCCAGAATCCGGCGCAGTGGGCGTACGACCTGCTGCTGCCCTGGATCTGCCTCGCGTTCCTCTACGCCGCGGCCTACGCGCGGCTCACCCGGTCGGGCATGCTCGAGACCATGGGGGAGGACTTCATCCGTACCGCCCGGGCCAAGGGGCTGCCGGAGCGCACGGTCGTGGTGAAGCACGCACTGCGCTCGACACTCACCCCGATCACCACGATCTTCGGGTTGGATCTCGGGCTGCTCCTGGGCGGCGCCGTGCTGACCGAGAGCACCTTCTCGCTGCCCGGCATCGGCAAGTACGCGGTCGACGCGATCAACGCGCACGACCTGCCGAAGATTCTCGGCGTGGTGCTCGTGGCAACGATCTTCATCATCCTGGCCAACCTGATCGTGGACGTGCTGTACGCGGTCATCGACCCCCGGGTACGGCTCTCGTGACACCCAACGAATCAACCCCCACCGCCGTGGGCACGCCCACCGCCTTCCTGGACGTGCGCGACCTGCGGGTGCACTTCCCCACCGACGACGGCCTGGTCCGGGCGGTCGACGGCGTGTCGTTCACTGTGGACCGCGGGGAGACGCTCGGCATCGTGGGCGAGTCCGGTTCCGGCAAGAGCGTCACCAGCCTGGCCATCATGGGCCTCAACCGCGGCCGCGGGCCGGTGCACACCTCCGGCGAGGTGTGGCTCGACGGCGAGGAGCTGATCGGCGCATCGGCGGAGTCGGTGCGCAGGCTGCGCGGCAAGAAGATGGCGATGATCTTCCAGGATCCGCTGACCGCGATGCACCCGCACTACACCGTCGGTCATCAGATCATCGAGGCGTACCGCATCCACAACCCGGTCTCCAAGGCGGTGGCGCGCAAGCACGCGATCGACATGCTCGGGCGGGTTGGCATCCCGCGGCCGGAGCGGCGGGTGGACGACTACCCCCACCAGTTCTCCGGTGGCATGCGGCAGCGCGCCATGATCGCGATGGCCCTCTCCTGCGACCCGGAGCTGCTCATCGCCGACGAGCCCACCACCGCGCTCGACGTCACCGTGCAGGCCCAGATCCTGGATCTGATGCGGAACCTGCAGGAGGAGTTCAACTCGGCACTGATCATCATCACCCACGACCTGGGTGTGGTCGCCGAGCTCGCCGACCGGATCATGGTCATGTACGCTGGCCGCTGCATCGAGTACGGCACCGCCGTCGACGTGTTCGAGCGACCGGAGCACCCGTACACGTGGGGCCTGCTCGGCTCGGTGCCGCGGCTGGACCGGGCGACCACGGCGCGCCTGATCCCGATCCAGGGCACGCCGCCGTCGCTCATCCAGCTGCCGTCCGGCTGCTCGTTCCACCCACGCTGCCCGTACGAGCCGCGCACCAACGGCCGGAGCCGCACGCAGATGCCGGAGCTCGTCGCGGTGTCCGGCACCCATCAGGTGCGCTGCCATCTGCCGGTGGCCGAGCGGCGGAGCATCTGGGAGAAGGAGATCCGGGCGAAGCTGGCCGGCGGGGAGGCATCGTGAACGAGGTACACCGTCCGGTCGACGAGGATGCCCTGCTGTCGGTGCGGGGCCTGCAGAAGCACTTCCCGATCACCAAGGGTCTGCTCAAGCGCAAGGTCGGCGCGGTGCAGGCGGTCGACGGGGTCGACTTCGACGTGCAGCAGGGGGAGACGCTCGGGTTGGTCGGGGAGTCCGGGTGCGGCAAGTCGACGACCGGCCGCCTGCTCAACCGGCTGCTGGAACCTACCAGCGGCAGGATCGTCTTCGAGGGGCGCGACATCACGCACATGTCCCAGCGCCGGCTGCGGCCGATCCGACGGGACGTGCAGATGATCTTCCAGGACCCGTACTCGTCGCTGAACCCGCGGCACACGGTGAGCGCGATCATCGGCGCGCCGTTCCGGATCCAGGGCATCAAGACCGAGCACGGCATCAAGCGGGCAGTGCAGGATCTGCTCGACCTCGTCGGCCTCAACCCGGAGCACTACAACCGCTACCCGCACGAGTTCTCCGGCGGCCAGCGGCAGCGGATCGGCATCGCCCGCACGCTCGCCCTCAAGCCGAAGCTGATCATCGCGGACGAGCCGGTCTCGGCGCTGGACGTCTCGATCCAGGCGCAGGTCATCAACCTCCTCGAAGACCTGCAGGACGAGCTCGGCCTGACCTACATCGTCATCGCGCACGACCTGTCGGTGATCCGCCACATCTCGGACCGGGTCGCGGTGATGTATCTCGGGAAGATCGTCGAGATCGCCGACCGCGACAGCCTGTACGACCATCCGCGGCACCCCTACACGAATGCGCTCCTGTCGGCGGTGCCGGTGCCCGACCCGGCGCGGCGGGACCGGGCGCAGCGGGAGCGCATCCTGCTCACCGGCGATGTTCCCAGCCCGATCGACCCGCCGTCGGGGTGCCGGTTCCGCACCCGGTGCTGGAAGGCGCAGGAGATCTGCGCGGTTGAGGAGCCGCCGCTGGTGCCCCGCCTCGGTGACCCGGAGGGGCACGCCACGGCCTGCCACTTCCCCGTCGCCGACGACGAGCAGATCGCCGGCAGGCGGACGCGGCCGCCGACGGCCAGCGTCGTCGAGTAGCCGGCCCAGACATGATCGGGGAGGACCGACAAGCCTGTCCTCCCCGATCATGATCAGGGTCCGCTGTGATTCGACCCGTCTCGCCGCGCCGGAGAACCGCACGGGCGCCGCGCGGACGGGCCACGGCAGCCCGACGCGGTCTACAGCGAGCGGCTCACCGCGCTGGCGACGGCCTGGAGCGACGCGGTGACGATGTTCTGGTCCACGCCGACTCCCCACCGGACGGCGTCGGCGACCTCGCACTCCACGTAGGCCGCCGCCTGCGCGTCACCGCCCGAGGAGAGCGCGTGCTCGTGGTAGTCCAGCACACGCACCACCACGCCGATGCCGGTGAGTGCGTGGACGAACGCGTCGATCGGCCCGTTGCCGATGCCGGCCAGCTCGTGCCGCTGCCCGTCCACGTCCACCGTCACCGAAAGCTCCACTTTGGATTCCACAGTGGATGCTGAGTACTCGACCACCTCGACCTTCGGCTGCCGCTGGTGGCCCACCAGGTACTCGCGGGCGAAGATGTCCCACATCTGTGCCGGGCTCACCTCGCCGCCCTCGCTGTCGGTGTGCCGCTGCACCACGCCCGAGAACTCGATCTGCAGCCGGCGCGGCAGGTCGAGCTGGTGCTCCTCCTTCATGATGTAGGCCACGCCACCCTTGCCGGACTGCGAGTTGACCCGGATGACCGCTTCGTAGGAGCGGCCGACATCCTTGGGGTCGATCGGCAGGTACGGCACGGCCCAGGTGTACTGGTCGACCGGCTTGCCGGCGGCGGCCGCGTCCCGCTCCAGCCACTCGAAGCCCTTCTTGATGGCGTCCTGGTGGGATCCGGAGAAGGCGGTGTAGACCAGGTCCCCGGCGTACGGGTGCCGCTCGTGCACGGGCAGCTGGTTGCAGTACTCCACGGTCCGCTTGATCTCGTCGATCTCGCTGAAGTCGATCTCCGGGTCGATGCCTTGCGAGAAGAGGTTCAGGCCCAGCGTCACCAGGTCCACATTGCCGGTCCGCTCGCCGTTGCCGAACAGGCAGCCCTCCACCCGGTCGGCACCGGCCAGCACGCCCAGCTCGGCCGCGGCCACCGCGGTGCCGCGGTCGTTGTGCGGGTGCAGGCTCAGCACCACCGACTCCCGCCGGGGCAGGTGGCGGTTCATCCACTCGATCGAGTCCGCGTACACGTTGGGCGTGGCCATCTCCACAGTGGCCGGCAGATTCAGGATCAGTGGACGGTCCGGCGTGGGGTCGACCACGTCGATCACCGCCGAGCAGATCTCCAGGGCGTACTCCAGCTCGGTGCCGGTGTACGACTCCGGGGAGTACTCGTAGTAGATGTCGGTGTCCGGGGTGTGGATCTCGGCGTACTTCTGCGCCAGCCGGGCGGCGCTGGTGGCGATATCGGTGATCCCGGCCTTGTCCAGGCCGAACACGACGCGGCGCTGCAGGATCGAGGTCGAGTTGTAGAAGTGGACGATGGCCCGGTCGGCCCCGCGCAGCGACTCGAAGGTGCGGTCGATCAGGTGCTCGCGGCACTGGGTGAGCACCTGGATGGTGACGTCGTCCGGGACCAGGTCCTGCTCGATCAGCTGCCGGACGAAGTCGTAGTCCGTCTGGCTGGCGGACGGGAAGCCGACCTCGATCTCCTTGTAGCCCATCCGGACCAGCAGCTCGAACATGCGCCGCTTGCGGTCGGGCGACATCGGGTCGATCAGCGCCTGGTTGCCGTCGCGCAGGTCGACCGCGCACCAGCGGGGCGCCCGCTCGATGCGGCGGTTGGGCCACTGCCGGTCCGGCAGGTCCACAACGAACTGCTGATGGTACGGCTGGTACCGGTGGACGGGCATGCGGCTGGGGCGTTGCCGGGCGATCGGGTCGCCGGCGGTTACGTCTGACATGGGGCAAGCTCCTGCGTCTAGCTCGGGACGATTTTTCGGTGCGCGAACTCAGTACGAGAGGTGCGCGAACTCGGTACGAGAGAGAGGAATGCGACCGGCGATCGCGAGCTAGCCAGGAGCGCGCATCAACTCCGCGACGAGGTGCCGGCCGAGTGGGCCTCGTCGCGGCGGCCAAGAAGCAGGGCCTGCCCGATGCGCATGATGCCGGCCACGTTACCAGACCCCGCCTCAGCGTGCGGTGGTGAGCCCGGTCACGAGGGTGTCGGCGAGCGAGCCGGCGTACGCCTCGACGGCCTGCGGATCGAGCTCACGCTGGGCGAAGGACAGCAGGAAGGCGTACTGGAGACAGGCGCCGAGCAGCAGCGCGGCGCCGGCATCCGGATCGGCCTCCGGCCGTATCCGGCCGGCCTCCTGCTCGGCGCGCAGGTAGCGGGCGAGGGCCTCGACCGGCCGGTGTGGTCCGGCCCCCCGGCGGGCCGCGGACGTGCGATGCGCGGCGAGCAGGTCCGGCTCGGCGAAGATGGATGCGGTCATCGGGAAGCTCTCCCGGTAGAACTCGATCGCGGCCCGGGCCGTGGCGGCCAGGTTGTCCCGCAGCGACCCGGCGCCGGGCTTCCGGGCCAGCTCCTCGGCGAACGGCCGGAACGTGGGCAGCTTGGCGTGCAGGACGGCCAGGAAGAGATCGGTCTTGTCCTGGAAGTGCTTGTAGAGCGTGGCCTCGGAGTACCCGGCGGCCCGGGCGATCTCCTTGGTGGTGGTGCGCGCGAACCCCCGGGTGCGCATGACGTGCGCCGCCGCGTCGAGGATCTTGTCGCGGGTGTTCACGGCCGCCTCCTTGACAGGAGAGTAAGTGCTCACCATCCTAGGTAAGTAGGTACTCACTAACTAGGAGGCGGGGGATGAAGCTCACGGTCTTCGGGGCCACCGGTGGCACCGGGACGCAGGTGGTCGCTCAGGCGCTGGACGCCGGCCACGAGGTGGTGGCGGTGGTCCGCGACCCGAGCCGGCTGGTGATCCCGGGCGCGGCCGGGCGCGGCGGGCCGGCGGCGCCGGACACCGCGAGGCTTGCGGTTGTCCAGGCTGACGTGATGGACCCAGACGCCATCACGCCTGCGCTGGAGGGCGCCGACGCGGCCGTCTCGGCCCTGGGACCGCGCCGTGCGCAGGCGGGACGCGAGGGCGGCCGGGATCGGGCCATCACGGTCTGCAGCGACGGCATCCGCAGCATCATCCGGGCGATGGACAAGACGGGCGTACGCCGGCTGGTGGCGGTCAGCGCCAACGGCGCGTTCGTCGCCGACGGTGACGGGCTGGTCGCCCGGCTTGTCGGCAAGCCGATCCTGCAACGGCTGCTGCGCGACGCGTTCGCCGACGTCCGGCAGATGGAAGACGAGATCCGGGCCAGCGAGACCGACTGGACGATCATCAGGCCGCCCCGGCTGACCAACGGGCCGCGCCGCGGCCGCTACCGGACCGCGGTGGACGGTCACGCGGGGACCAGGATCTCCCGGGCCGACCTCGCCGATGCGATCCTGACCGCCCTGGCCACCCCGAGCACGGTGAACCATTTCCTCGGCGTCGGTTACTGATCCGGCTGCTGCGTCGCAGGGCTGCTCGGCGTGGTGGGGCTGGGCGAGGCCATCGGCACGGGTGTGCCGCTCACCTCGGGCGCGGGCAGGGAGACGCTGGCCGGGGCCGGGCCGGGCGCGCCGTCGAGCACCAGCGTGCCGAGGTCGAGCTCGGCGCCGGTGAGCGTGCCGTCCCGGTCGAAGCAGTAGATGCCGAGGTCCAGCGGCGCGGCAAGAGACGCCGAGGAGGACTCCACCGAGAAGCACTCGCCGTGGACCTGCTCGATCGGTTTCGCGGTGGAGACCGCGAGGGCGGCCCGCTCGTCGGTGAGCACGATCGGCCAGTCGGTGAAGGCGTGCTGCACCCGCGGGTCGTACGCCGACCCGAGCCGGCGGACGCGCACGCAGCCGGCGGCGACGGGCTGGTCTGCGGCCGGCATCACGCACTGGTAGAGGCCGCTCTTGGTCCGCGCCACGGACACGTCGGTGGTGGCGCCGAGCGCCCCGCGGGTGACATCCACCCGCCAGGTGCCGTCCTGGGCCAGGGTCACCGTCACCGTGCGGTCCGGCAGGTCCGGGGTCAACAGCCGGTAGGTGGCGACCATCCGCCGGTCCTGCGCGGCGGCGGCCCGGGCGGCGAGCTGGGCGCGGGCCGTCGTGGGAGCGGTGGCCACCGGGTCCGGGCTACCGGAGCCCACCGGGGCGGCCGGCGCGGAGGATCCGCAGGCGGCCAGCACGAGCACCAGACCGCCGATGGTGAGCGCGCGGCCGGTCAGCGCCAGCGGGCCGGCGGAGGAGGTGCGCACACGGCAGGACTCTACTAGTCGATCAAGGCAGATCATGCGGAGCGGATCGCGCCAGGGCGTGTCGCGTCTCTGATCTCGGGAAAGTCAGATGGACCGGCGTTCCGGGTCGCCGGTACCCTGAGGGGGTCTTGAGCGGCGCCGCCGGCAGCCAAACCGGCGGCGTTGGCACGTAACGGCAGGATGACACGCGATCGGCAGGAGGGGGCGGCACGCCGTGGCTTTGGTGGTCCAGAAGTACGGCGGCTCCTCCGTCTCTGACGCCGAGCGGATCAAGCGGGTGGCGGAGCGCATCGTGGCCGCCCGCAAGGCCGGCAACGACGTGGTCGTGGTGGTCTCCGCAATGGGCGACACCACGGACGAGCTGCTCGACCTGGCCCACCGGGTGAGTCCGCTGCCGCCCGGGCGGGAACTCGACATGCTGCTCACCGCCGGCGAGCGGATCTCGATGGCGCTGGTCGCCATGGCCATCCACAACCTGGGCTACGAGGCCCGTTCGTACACCGGCTCACAGGCCGGCGTGATCACCACCTCGGTGCACGGCCGGGCGCGGATCATCGACGTCACCCCGGGGCGGCTGCGCAGCGCGCTGGACGAGGGGGCGATCGTGATCGTGGCCGGGTTCCAGGGTGTGGCGCAGGACACCAAGGACATCACCACGCTCGGCCGGGGCGGCTCGGACACCACCGCGGTGGCGGTCGCGGTGGCGCTGAATGCGGACGTGTGCGAGATATATACCGATGTCGACGGAGTATTCACCGCCGATCCCCGGATCGTCCCCAACGCGCGCCATATCCGGAAGATCACCTACGAGGAGATGCTGGAGCTGGCCGCGTGTGGCGCGAAAGTGCTGCACCTGCGCAGCGTCGAGTACGCCCGGCGGGCGGGGCTACCGATCCATGTCCGCTCGTCCTACAGCAGCAACTCCGGCACGGTAGTCACGGGATCGATGGAGGATCTTTCCGTGGAGCAGGCACTGATCACTGGGGTCGCCCACGACCGCAGCGAAGCCAAGATCACGATCGTCGGCGTGCCGGATGAGCCGGGCGAGGCCGCGCGGATTTTCCAGGCGGTCGCCGATGCGGAGATCAACCTGGACATGATCGTCCAGAACATCTCCACCGAGGGCACCGGGCGCACCGACATCTCGTTCACCCTGCCCAAGGCGGACGGCCCGAGCGCGATGGCCGCGCTCAGCAAGATCCAGGAGTCGGTGGGCTTCCGCAGCCTGCTCTTCGACGACCATGTGGGCAAGGTCTCGCTGGTCGGCGCCGGGATGCGCTCGCACCCGGGCGTGGCGGCGAAGTTCTTCGCCGCGCTCGGCGAGGCGGGCGTCAACATCGAGATGATCTCCACTTCGGAGATCCGGGTCTCCGTGGTGTGCCGGGACACCGACCTGGACACCGCGGTGCGCGCCGTGCACGACGCGTTCGACCTCGGAAGCACGGAGGAAGCCGTGGTGTACGCCGGAAGCGGGAGGTAGCGCAGAGATGACCATCGACGGATGGGCCGGCGGGGACCGGAAGCACGCGGCGCTGCCGACATTGGCCGTGGTGGGCGCGACCGGTGCCGTGGGCACGGTCATGTGCGAGCTGCTGTCCGCGCGCAAGAACGTGTGGGGTGAGATCCGCCTGGTCGCCTCGCCGCGGTCCGCCGGCCGGACGATCGTGGTGCGCGGGGAGGAGCTGACCGTCCAGCCGCTGACGCCCGAGGTGTTCGACGGCGTCGACGTGGCGATGTTCGACGTGCCGGACGAGGTCGCCGCCGAGTGGGCGCCGGTGGCCGCGGCCCGGGGCGCGGTCGCGGTGGACAACTCCGGCGCGTTCCGGATGGACAAGGACGTCCCGCTGGTCGTTCCGGAGATCAACCCGGAGCAGGTGCGCAACCGGCCGAAGGGGATCATCGCCAACGCCAACTGCACCACCCTCACCATGATCGTGGCGATCGCGCCGCTGCACCGGGAGTACGGCCTGCGGGAGCTGGTACTCGCCTCCTACCAGGCGGTCTCCGGCGCCGGCCAGCTCGGTGTGGACACCCTGCACGACCAGCTGGCCAAGGTTGCCGGCGACCGCATGCTCGGCGCCCGGTCGGGCAACGTGCGCCAGGCGATCGGCGACGAGCTGGGCCCGTTCCCCGCGCCGCTGGCCCTCAACGTGGTGCCCTGGGCGGGCTCGCTCAAGGACGAGGGCTGGTCGTCCGAGGAGCTGAAGATGCGCAACGAGTCGCGCAAGATCCTCGGCCTGCCGGACCTGAAGGTGTCCGCCACCTGTGTCCGGGTGCCGGTGGTGACCGGGCACTCGGTGGCGGTGCACGCCGTTTTCGGCACTGAGGTGGACGCCGACGACGCCCGGGAGGTGCTGCGGCACGCGCCCGGGGTGATCCTGGTGGACGATCCGGCCGCCGGCGAGTTCCCGATGCCGATCGACGCGGTGGGCACCGACCCGTCCTGGGTGGGCCGGATCCGGCGGGCCCTGGACGACCCGCGGGCGCTGGACCTGTTCGTGACCGGTGACAACCTGCGCAAGGGCGCGGCGCTGAACACCGCCCAGATCGCCGAGCTGTTGGCGGCAGAGTTCGTCTCAAGATGAGGTTCCGCGTTCCGTAACGGGTCGGGAACGGGTACAGTCGACTGCGGTTTTTGTGTGGGTGGTGCTCAGCCTTTCTCCGTCAGGGGGATGTCGGCCGAAGCAGCCGCTGCTCGAAGACGGCCGGAGCAGGCCAATGCGGCGTGCGTGGCCAATCTGTTGTCCCTGAAGGAGAAGGAAGACATGGCACAGGGTGTCGTGAAGTGGTTCAACGCGGAGAAGGGCTTCGGCTTCATCTCGGTCGACGGTGGTGGCAGCGACGTGTTCGTGCACTACTCGGCGATCCAGGCCGACGGCTACCGCAGCCTGGAGGAGAACCAGCGGGTCGAGTTTGAGGTCGTGCAGGGCGCCAAGGGCCCGCAGGCGGAGGCGGTCCGGCTGGTCTGACCCGGTTCCGAGACGCAGTCTCTGAGCCCCGCACCGCGCAGCGCGGTGCGGGGCTCAGACCGTCATGCACCGGCCCGGTCGCGAAGCGGCTGGATGTGACTGCCCTGTGCGCCCCCGGCCAGCTGGGCCGGGCGGGGACCCCGGTTCGCGGCCGCGGGTGAGCCGGGGGCCACCAGCTCCAGCAGCCCGAGGGCGTGCGCGGTGGCCACCGCGCCGGCCCGGTTGCGCGCCCCGAGCTTGCGGAACAGTCGGGCCTGCGTGTTCTCCACGGTCTTCTCTGCGATGCCCAGCGACCGGGCGGTCTGGCGTACTGTGTGGCCGGCCGCGATCGAGCGCAGAATGTCGCACTCGCGGGCGGTGAGCTCGGGTAGCCAGCCCGCGGGCTCACCGGAGCGGGCCTGGACCGCGGTGAGCAGCGCGGAGGTCGCGGTCGGATCGACGGTGAGGTGGCCGGCCGCGGCGAGGGTGAGCGCCGGCACCAGCGCGTCGCCGACGCGGTCTTCGGCGATGATGCCGAGCACGCCCCGGCCCATCGCCTCCAGCGTCTCGCCGCGCCGCATCGCGCCGGAGCGCACCAGCAGGACCGGGACCTGGCTGTCCTCCAGACCGTCCCAATCGGAGGGCGCCGGGTCGACCAGCACCAGCAGCACCGGGCCGCGGTCCCAGCGGCTCCAGGTGTCGGTCTCGCCGCGCTGCCCGGCAGCCTCGATGACGAACGGGATCCGGCTGGCCAGCAGCGCCACCACCACGTGGTGCCGGGCCGGGGTGTCCGGCCCGCGCAGGACGACCAGCATCACACCGCCCGGCTTGGCGACCCGCGGGCTGGGCAGCGGTGGCCGGCCGACCAGACCGAGCGCGGCCGCGCGGGCGATCGCATGGCTCTGGCTCGCCACGTCGAGCTTGTGGTAGATGCGCCGCTTGCAGTTCTCCACTGTGAACGTGCTCACGCCGAGCAGCTCGGCGATGCGGCTCACCGTGTGCCCGGCGCCGATCAGCGTGATGATCTCCCGCTCCTGGTCGGTCAGGCCACTGTCCGGTGTGGCCATGGCGGTCATCGACCGCAGCGCGTTCGCGTGCTGGTGCAGCACCAGCAGCAGCGCGTCCAGCCCGTGCGAGCAGGGGATCAGCGTGTCCACGCCGACCTGCCAGGTGGCCGCCAGGTCGGCGGGGGAGAGCTGCTCGTAGACCATGACCACACGGGTGCGCTCGAACCGCATCCGCAAAGTCCTCAGTGGATCCAGTGAGTCGGCGATGCTGGTCCCGGCTCCGGTGTCGAACAGGACCACGTCGGGGTGGCGCAGGTCGCACAGGTGCAGCAGGTCGGCGTGGTCGGCCACGTGGCCGACCACGGTGAACTCCGGCTGGCTGCTCAGGCAGGCGGCGAGTGCGTCCCGGAACAGGCGGCGGTTCGACTTGATCGCCACTCCGATCGTACGGTCGTACGACAACGAGGTCTGCACGACGTCCTCCCCAGTGCCCGCTGGCCGGCCCATGTCTGGGTCTCATCCCGGCGGCCGCGGGCCGACTGATGCGTTACGGTCCCGTTACGCAGTGATGCAGGTGAGTTTCTGGCCGGACCTTGCCCCCGCGCATCGGCCCTAGGGGGTTTCCGCCAAATCCGCTGGCAGGCTCAACCAGTGTCGCCTCGGCGCTCTCTCGATATAAGGATGCACCTCAATGTCTTCCCCTTCCAGCCCTGCCAGCGAGAGATCGGGATCGACCTGGGCAAATCTCAGCAGGTCGGTCATCCGGGGTGTCCCCTGGCGGCGGGGTGGGCAGGGCCGGGCGCCAGGTTTGTGCGGCGGCGAGGGACGAGCCGGCTGGGGCCTGGGTTGGCGCGCAGGTGCACCGGGCCGGCGGAGAGATCGTTCTTAGCGTCACGCCAGGCCACCGGGCTTCCCGGGTCGATCAGCGCGACCCGGTTGCGGCCGGTCGCCACGACGAACGGGGGCAGGTCCGGAAACATGCGGCCGAACCGGCCGGCCGGCGTGAGGGTCGCCGTGGCCCGCGTGAGGGCCGCCGTCGACGTGCCGCCGAGCGCGACGGCGTCGGCCGTACCGGTGCCCAGGCCCGAGAACCGCGGGCGGCTCAGGTCGTCCTTGCGGGCGTGACCGGGACAGCGTCTGGGTGTCATCGTCGTCCACCTTTCGCCCTACGGGCCGGCGCGCGTGGCGCCGGGCGGGAACCCGCGAGCATTCCGCATTCTGGAACTGATCCAGTCCAGACCACAGCACCCCTAAGGGATTCTTGCATGTCGATGCCTATGCAGCCTGCCAGGAGACTGTCGCCGCGGCGGGAGGCAAAATTGGCGTATGGATCTGAAGCCGGTGAACCTGACCGAGGCGCTGGCCTCCTTCGACGACATCTACAGCCCGCGGATCGTGGCACGGTTGAACGACTACGAGGTGCGCATCGCGCACGCGAAGGGCGACCACGTGTGGCACGTCCACGACCACACCGACGAGTTCTTCCTGGTCCTCGACGGCCAGTTCGACATCGCCCTGCGCGATGCGGACGGCACCGAGACCACCGTCGTGCTCCGGACCGGCGACACCTTCGTGGTGCCCAAAGGGGTGGAGCACAAGCCGTCGTCGCCAGGCGCGTCGATCTTGATGTTCGAGCCCACCGGGACCGCCACCACCGGCGACCGGCACCGCGGCGAGATACCGGCGTACGTGGACAGCACTACCGGCCACGACCTGGCGCACTGAGTGGACACCCGCAGGCGGCCCAGCCCGCCGGTGGTCACCGGCCGGCTGGTCGGCATCGACGAGGGCTATCCGCGAGAGGTCGCGGTCCCGCGCCTGCTGCTGCTGACCTTGTACTGGGTCGGCGCCCTGGTCCGGGCCGCCAGCTCAGCGCTGCCCGGCGGCGGCCGCCCCCGGCGATGGAAGGAGCTGCGCAAGGGCCCGGAGTACCTGGTGACGCCGGTTCGGGTGCGCGACGGGCGGGGGCGCGTGTTCCAGCTGGAGATCCACGGGTACCTCTCCGCGAACGCGCTGCGCCTCGGCGATCAGATCCGGGCCCGGCTGCGCTACCAGAGCGACGACCTGCCGCCGCGGGTGTATCACATCGCGAACCTGACCACCGGTCAGGTGCTCCAACCCCGGGCCCCGACACTCTGGTCGCATCTCGGCCCGGACACGGTACTGCAGGCCGCGCTCGGCCTGGTGGTGCTGGTCGTGGTCGCCGTGTGCGCCTGGGGGGTGCTCGCCTGACCGCCATCGACCGAGCCAGGCGGGGGCGGGTGGCCGCGACAGGACCGCCCCCGCGAAATCCTTCGTGGCCAGCCAAAGTGGATAGTGCGACCGCTCCACACCCTGGCCAGCGTTATCGGCAAATGGTCACAATGGACTCCCATAGCTCGGCCAGACCGGTTCGCAGCAGCGGAGGACTTGCGAGTTGGCTGACCTTCGTGATCGGTCGCGGTGACCTTAGCGCAGCGCGGCGAGCGCCAGGGTGGCCGCGGCGAGCGCCAGGTACAGCCCGGGAATGGCGATGTTGTAGTAGACACGAGCGCGGAGATGTGCGACCAGGGCACCGATGTAGAACAGCACGAGGCCGGTGGCGGCGAGAATCGCGATGACCGGGACCGCGAGGCCGACCAGGAGTCCGACCGCGCCGGCGACCTTGAGCGCGGCCAGCCTCGGCAGCCATGACTGCGGCACGTGGACCTCGGCCGAATTCGCCAGGACGAACCTGGCCCGGGTGAGATCGGCCACGGCGATCGCGAGGTTGGCTGCGATGGTGAGGGCGCTGACAGCGGCGTACGCGGTGTACTGACCCATCTGGTAGACCCACCTCCTGCTCCGGTGCGGTGCTTCCGTCGCCTTTACGACGACATTGCACGGGCAGATGTGAGGCCGGGTGCCGGCACGGCAGCTCGCTCAGGCCACACTCCACTTCGGACCTGTACTGCGTCCGGCCGGCGGTCGCCGCGACCAACCGCTGTGCGGCGCCGGCCGCACGCTCCCGCCAGCTATGGTTGTGTCGGCGGTGCCGGGTTCTATCCAGCTGGAGAAGGGTGGGCGGCATGACGCAGGTCCGGCTGCACGTGCGGCGGTGACGGGATGGACGTCAGCGACGCGGATGGCGCGGTGACCCTGCTGTGCGGCCTGGCGATCCTCATCGGCATCGTCGGGGTGGTCGTGCCCGTGCTGCCCGGGCTGCTGCTGTGCTGGGCCGGCGTGCTGGTTTGGGCACTGTTGGCCGATGCCGGCTGGGCGAGATGGCTGGTGCTGGGCGTGGCCAGCGGCGTGGTCGTGGTCGGCACCGTGGTGAAGTACGCGTGGCCGGGCCGCAACCTCAGGCGCAGCGGCGTGCCCAAGCGGTCGCTGGTCGCCGGCGGCCTGCTCGGTCTGGTCGGGTTCTTCGTCGTCCCGGTGCTGGGCCTGTTCCTCGGCTTCCTGCTCGGGCTCTGGCTGGCCGAGCGGCTCCGGCTGGGCGGCTGGCGGCGGGCCTGGCCGTCGGCGAAGAACGCGTTGACCGCGGTCGGGCTGTCCGTGCTCGTCGAGCTGGCCGCCGGCCTGACCATCGGCACGGTGTGGGTGGCCGGTCTCCTGGCCACCTGACCCGAGTCGGCTACGGCACGAGCACCAGCTTGCCGTGGGTGCCGCCCGCCTCCAGCCGGCGGTGCGCCTCGGCCGCCTCCGACAGCGGGAGCTGCTCGGCCACCCTGGTGCGCAGCCGCCCCTCCGCCACATCGAGGATCAGATCCCGCAGCGCCGGGCGGTCCACGTGGACGAGGACGAGCTGCTGGCGCACGCCCCGCGGCGGGTCCAGTGGCGCCGTGGGACGGGTGGTGACCAGGACTCCACCGTCGGCGACCGCAGCCGCGGCCGGTTGGCCAACCGGCACCGCGTCCAGGGCGGCCGGTACCGGTCCGGCGGCACCGAGGTCCGCAGAGCGGGGCAGCACGCGCGCGACGCCGAGACCGGCCACCCACTCGTCGTCGTCGCGGCCGGCGACGGCCGTCACCTGGTGCCCGGCGCGCGCCGCCAGCTGGGCGGCGAAGCCGCCGACCCCGCCGCTGGCGCCGGTGACGAGCATGGTCGTCGGCTCCTGCAGCGCCATCATCTCCAGCGCCTGGTGCGCGGTCAGCGCATTGAGCGGGACGGTCGCGGCCACGGCGTAGTCCAGGCCGTCCGGCATCGGCACGAGCCAGCCGGCGTCGACGGCCACCAGCTCGGCGTACCCGCCGGGCTCGCCGCGGGTGAGGAACCAGGGGATCATGCCCACCACCCGGTCGCCCACGCGCAGGTCGGTGACCTGGGCGCCGACCTCGACCACGTCGCCGGCGATGTCCCAGCCCGGCTGGTAGGGGGGCTTGAGCGGGTCACCGGGCAGCATCCCGATGCGGGCGCCGACGTCGGCCGGCTGGACGCAGGCTGCCCGTACCCGCACGACCACCTGCCCCGGCCCGGCGGTCGGGTCCGGCAGCTGGACAACCTTCAGGACCTCCGGCCCACCGAGCTCGGTCACCGCGACAGCACGCATCGACGCCTCCTGATCTCGACGCACATCTTACGAAGAAGCGGTCAGAGCTGTTCTCTGCTACCGTTCGCTCACCCTAAGATGTCGCTCAATGTATTTCGGCCCTGGGGATGGTAGATCGTGGCAGTGATGCGGATCTTAGCCGGCCGGTACCGGCTGGAGAAACGGCTCGGTGGCGGTGTGGGTCTGCCCATCCCAAGCTTGACCGGCCGGCGGCCGGCCACTACGGGCGACCTGGACCGGCTGGCGGCAGCCAGCGCCTCGTGAGCAGCGCCGCGCCAGCCAGCGGTAGCCCGGTCAGCGCCATCAGCGCGGTTACGTCCAACGTGGACTCGCCGAATCCGAAGCCGGCGAACAGCGCGAGCGCCGCCACCTCGGAGCCGAGACCGGTCACCGACAGCACGGTCGCTCGCGCGGGACCGCTTATCGCCTCCTGCAACCTGGCCTCGCCGAGCACGGTGAACAGTTCCAGCACACCGAAGCAGGCGGCGACGCCCAGCATCCCGGCCGGGTGCCGGGCCAGCGCTCCGGCCGCGAGCGCGCCTGCGGCGGCCGCCACGGCCAGGCCCAGCCGCGCCGGCGTCACCGCCGACCAGCGGTCGGCCAGCGCGCTGGCGGCCGTCGCGGCCGCAATGGGCAGCGTGCCCAGCAGCGCTACGCCGGTGATGGAGGCGCCGGTGTCCCGGGCCAGCAGCGGGAAGTATTCCTCGATCGCGGTCAGCCCGCCCACCGCGGCGAGCAGCAACACCGTCCGGGCGAGGCGCGGTTGCCCGCGCACCTCGCCCAGGCCCGCGCGCAGCGTGGCGAGGTATCCGCGTACCTCCTCCTGCTCCCGCGGCCTGGCCTCCGAAAGCGACATTGCCGTTGCGGCGCCGACCAGGCCGACGGCGACGCTCGCCGCGCCCACCAATGGGTAGCCGCCGGCCGCGTACGCGGGGGCTGCCAGGGCCGAGGCGGCGAGCATGGCCAGCAGCGCGGCGGTGTTGCCCCGGCCGATCACCCGGACGTACCGGTCGCTGGCTCGCGCCGCGGCCAGCGCGTCGTAGACGAGGGCCTCGATGGTGCCCGAGGTCATCGCGCCACTCGCGCCCCAGAGCAGGAAGCCGACGGCGAAGCCCGGGTACGACGGCCAGAGCAGCCACAGCGCGAAGCCAAGCGAGCGCAGCAGTAGCCCGGCGGCGACCAGCCGGCGGCGAGAGAAGGTGTCGGCCCAGGCGCCGGACGGGACTTCGAGCACGAAGCCCGCCACCGACCAGATGGCGAACAGCGACGAGATCTGGCCGCTGCTCAACCCGGCATCGGCGAACAGCAGCGCGTAGACCGGATAGAGGAGGACACCGTCCTCACAGACACGCAGAACATAGAGGCGTCTCGCGACGCCGCGGGATCAATCTGGGTCGCGGATGCGGCGGGCCATGGTCCAACCCTGCCAGCCGTTCCGCCCAGGAGTCAACCGCGTTCGGGCCCGGCGTGGCACTGAACCCGCCGTCAGGCCCGGCTGGAAGGCTGTCCTTAGTAGACGGTCCGTCAACCGGCGGGGTCAGCGGGCGAACGTACCGACCAGCGTGCCGCTAGCCAGCTCCTGGTGCTCGGCGGCCTGCCGCACCTGCTCGGCCGTCGGCGTGGATGGCATGTCCAGCGGCTGCGACACGGCGTACAGGCGGAAGAAGTAGCGGTGCGGGTTGTCGCCCATCGGCGGCTGCGGCCCGGCCCAGCCGGTGGTGCCGAACCCGTTGGGCCACTCCTGCCCGCCTCGCGGGACCTGGCCCTCGTCGACGCCGGTGGTCGCCGGGTCGATGCCCGTGACCAGCCAGTGCAGGAACGGCTGCGGGCTGTCCCCGTCCTCGCACAGCAGCACCAGCTCCTCGGTGCCCTCGGGAATGCCGGACCACTGCAGCGGCGGCGAGACGTTGCCGCCCGGCTTGGACAGCCGGGCGGGCATCAGGTCGTGGTCGTTGAAGGCGGAGCTCCGTAACTGGACGCCAGCCATGGCCTTGCCCTACAGGTTCTCCGGCGCCGCGCTGATCTGCGCCAACGCCGAATCCGGGTCCTTCTCGATGGCCATGTCGCCCAGGGACACCACGCCGATCACCTGGCCGTCCTCCATGACCGGTATGCGCCGCACCGCACGCTGCCGCATCATCTGCACCGCCTGATCGGCGTCGTCGTCCGCGTCCACCGCCACCAGGTCCGGGCTGCAAACCTCGCCAATCGGGGTGCTGTCCGGCTGCCTGTCGTTCGCGATGCCGCGGACGATGATGTCCCGGTCGGTGACGATGCCGCGCAGCCGTCCGTCCTGGTCCATGATCAGCACGTCCCCGATGTCGTTGTCGCGCATCGTCCTGGCCGCTTCCGCCAGGGTAGCGTCCGCGGGCAGAGACATCGGATGCGAGCTCATGATCTCGCGTACCTTCTGAGCCATAATGGTTCCTCCTATCTTGCCCCTATTTGGGTACCCGGTCGCCGGCGCCCAGAAACCTGGCCCGCCGGGGAGGGATGAGACCACCGGGCGGGGGTAGGCGGATGGCATGACCGGAATCGAACAGAAGCGGCGACTGGCACGCGCGGTGCGCAGCCGGATGGGTCGGGGATTCGCCGAGGAAAGCGGATTCCGGGTCATCGGCAACCCGGCGAGCCTGTTCCAGATCCTGTACCTGTCGGTATTGCTCGCCAGCGACCGCAACTACCCCCGGGCGGTGCGGACCGCGCGGATGTTGCGGGACCGCGGGTGGGAGTCGGCGGCCGCGATGGCGGGCTCGCTGCACGATGAGCGCGCAGCGCTGATCCGGACCGCGGGCCGGCGCAGGGACGCGGACCGGCTGGCCGCTACGCTCGGCGACCTGGCACAGAAGATCGTCGACCGCTACCGCGGCGACCTGCGCCGGCTGCGCACCGAGGCGAAGCGGGATCCCGGCCGGGAACGGGAGCTGCTGAAGAAGCTCCCCGGCGTCACCGACCGTGCGGTCGACAACTTCTTCCAGGAAGTGCAGGTGCTGTGGCAGGAGGTGGCCCCGTTCGTCGACCGGCGGGCGCTGGCCGCGGCCCGCAAGCTGGACCTCGGCCGGACGGTCGCCGATCTGGCCGGGCTCGCCAAGGCCCGCGAGTCGGAGCGGCTGGCCTGGCTCGCCGGTGCGCTGGTGCGGGTCGACGTGGAGAACCGGTACGACGAGATCCGGGCCGCCGTCCCCGCCTAGCCGGCACGCTCTATAGTGGACGGCGCCGCGGCCGGCGGCGCCGTCTTATCCTCCGCGTAGTTACTAGGCTGTGACCGTTCCGACGTCATCGATTGATCAAATGGCGATAGCGTCCGGACAATTCGACAGTCGGTGATCGGTCAGACAGCCCACCGGAGGATCGCCATGTCACCACTGCTTCGTCCGGCCGCTGTTCTGGTCGCGTTCGCCCTCGCCGCCTCCGCCTGCAGCTCGATCGGCTCCGACGAGCCGGCCACGTCGACCACGGGCGACCGCCCAGTCAAGGCCGGCGGCACGCTTCGGGTGGCGCTCGCCGAAGAGCCGGACCGGTTGGACCCCACGCTCGCCCGCACCCTGGTCGGCCGGACCGTGTTCAGCGCGATGTGCGAGAAGCTGTACGACATCAACGAGAAGCTCGAGATCGTGCCCCAGCTGGCCGACGGGCTGCCCACCATCTCCGCCGACGGCAAGACGGTGACCATCAAGATCCGCTCGGGCGTGAAGTTCGCCGACGGGACCATGCTGGACGCCGCGGCGGTCAAGACGTCGCTGGACCGGCACCGCACCCTCACCGGTTCCGCGCGCGCCAGCGAGCTGTCCAGCGTGGCCGGCGTGGACGTGGTCGATCCGTCCACTGTGGCTATCCGGCTGAAGGAGCCGTTCGCCCCGCTCGCCGCGGTGCTTGCGGACCGCGCGGGCATGATCATGTCGCCGGCCGCGCTGAAGGCCCGCGGGGAGGACTTCGCCAGCGGGCCGGTGTGCGTGGGGCCGTTCAAGTTCTCCAGCCGGGTTGCCCAGGACCGGATCGAGCTGGTCAAGGACCCCAACTACTACGACGCCGACAAGGTCAAGGCCGACAAGATCGTCTACGAGATCATCGCCGACTCCACCACCCGCTTCAACAACCTGCGTTCCGGCGACGTGGACGTGATCGACCGGCCGGCCGCCACCGACGTGGACGCGTTGCAGGCCGACAGCAACCTGCGGCTGCTCACCAGCGACTCGCTGGGCTACCAGGGCATCACCCTCAACCTGGCCAACCGGGACGGGGTCACCAAGCCGCCGGCCCCGCTCACCGCCCCGTACGCCGGGCCGGTCGCCAGCGACGCGCGGGTCCGGCACGCCTTCGAGCTGAGCCTGGACCGCGAGGCGATCAACCGGGTGGTGTTCCGTGGCAAGTACCAGCCTGCCTGCGGACCGATCAGCCCGAGCAGCCCGTACTCCTCGGACGCCGCGCAGAAGTGCCCGCCGCACGACCCGGCACAGGCCAAAAAGCTGCTCGCCGAAGCCGGTGTGACCACACCGCTCAAGGTGAGCCTGGTGGTCGCCAACACCCCGGACGGCCGGCGGCTCGGCGAGGCGATCCAGGCGCAGGCCCGTGAGGGCGGGTTCGACGTGCAACTGCAGCCGACCGAGTTCTCCGCGGCGCTGGACGCCACCGACGCCGGCAAGTACCAGATGTTCGCCATCGGCTGGTCCGGCCGGGTCGACCCGGACGGCAACATCGCCAGCTTCGTCACCACCCAGGGCTCGCTGAACATCGCCGGCTACAGCAACCCCGACGTCGACCGGATGGTCGCGCAGGCCCGCGCCACCAATGACCAGGCACAGCGGCGCGACCTGTACGGCCAGATCATCGCCAAGGTGCAGGAAGACCTGCCGCTGATCTACCTGTACCGGACGGTGAACTTCACCGGGGTGTCGGCGAAGGTCGGCGGCGTGAAGATGTACCCGGACGGCATCATCCGCGTCACCGAGGCGGGTTTCACGGAGTAGCCGTGCGCCGCTACCTGCTGCGCCGGCTGCTGGAGTCGGTGGTGACCCTGATCCTGGTCACCATGGTGGTCTTCGCCGGGGTGCGCGCGCTGCCGGGCGACCAGGTGCGCGCCCTCGCCGGCGAGGAGGCCGACCCGGCGGCCCTGGAACAGCTGCGCCACGAGTACGGGCTGGACCAGCCGATCCCCGTGCAGTACGCCCGCTACGTCGCCAAGGCCTTCTCCGGTGACCTGGGTACGTCGGCCCGCACCGGCCTCCCGGTCGCCGACACCATCCGGCACGCCCTGCCGGTGACCCTGCAGCTGTCCGCGTTCGCCGTCGTCATCGCGGTCCTCATCGGACTGACCACCGGCGTCCTGGCCGCGGTGCGCCGGCGTACCGCGGCGGAGTGGGCGGCGAACACGGTGGCGCTGCTCGGCCTGTCCGTGCCCAACTTCTGGTTCGGACTGATGGCCGTGCTGATCTTCGCCATCGCGTTCCCGGTCCTGCCCGCCTCGGGGTTCGTCTCGGTCTTCGACAACCCGGTGGAGAGCTTCCGGCACCTGCTGATGCCCGCGGTGGTGCTCGGCTCCGGCCTGGCCGCGGTCATCATGCGGCAGTGCCGGTCGGCGATGCTGGAGGCGCTGGGCGCGGACTACGTGCGCACCGCCCGCGCGAAGGGCCTCGGCGGGGCGCAGGTGGTGCTCGGGCACGCGCTGCGCAACAGCCTGATCGTGGTGACCACCATCGTCGGCCTGCAGCTCGGCGTGCTCATCTCCGGCGCGGTGGTGACCGAGCAGATCTTCGTCCTGCCCGGCTTCGGCAAGCTCACCATCGACGCCGTCTTCACCCGCGACTACCCGCTGATCCAGGGTGTGGTGCTGGTGACCGCGACCGCGTACATCGGGCTCAACCTGCTGGTCGACCTGCTCTACTCGGTGATCGACCCGCGGGTCCGGGTCGGTGGGGCGGTGGCCCAATGACCACCGTCGCCGAGCCGGTCACCGCCCCGGCGTCCCTCGCCGGTCCCCGGCGCCGGGCCCTGCGCCGGCTGCTGCGCAACCCGCTGGCCATGACCGGGTTGGTCGTGGTGCTCGTCGCGGTGCTCGCCGCGCTGCTGGCCGACCTGGTCGCACCGTATCCGGCCGCCCGCACCGACTTCTCCGCCGCGTTGCAGCCGCCCTCCGGACGGCACTGGTTCGGCACCGACGAGCTCGGCCGCGACCAGTTCTCCCGGGTGCTGTTCGGGCTGCGCGCCTCGGTCACGGTGGGGCTGGCCGCGGTCGGCCTGTCGATGGCGGTCGGCGTGCCGCTCGGCCTGCTCGCCGGTTTCTACCGGGTGCTCGACCCGTTCGTCTCGCGGCTGGTCGACACCATGCTGGCCTTCCCGTTTTTGATCCTCGCGGTGGGGCTGGCCGCCATCCGTGGGGCGTCGCTGGTCACCGCCGTCGTGGCGATCGGGGTGGCGGAGATCCCGCTGGTGGTCCGGGTGACGCGCGGCGAGACGCTGCGGCTGCGCGAGATGGACTACGTATCCGCGGCGGTGGCCAGCGGCGCGAGCGACGGCGTCCTGCTGCGCCGGCACATCCTGCCCAACGCGGTGAACGCGCTGATCGTCCAGGCCACGGTGACCATCCCGGCGGCGATCATCGGAGAGGCCGTGCTCTCCTTCCTGGGCCTGGGCGTGCGTCCGCCCACGCCGTCGCTGGGGGTGATGCTGGCCAGCGCCCAGCCGCTGTTCCGGGACGGGCCGTGGATGGTGGTCTTCCCTGGCCTGGCCATCGTGCTGCTCACCCTCGCGTTCAACCTGCTCGGCGACGGGCTGCGCGACGCGCTCGACCCGCGGGAGAGCCACCGGTGACCCCGCTGCTCGAGGTGCGCGACCTGACCGTCCGATTCTCCACTGAGGACGGTCCGGTCCTGGCGGTGGACGCCGCCTCGTTCGATGTCGGCGAAGGCGAGGTGCTCGCCCTGGTCGGCGAGTCGGGCTGTGGCAAGAGCGTGACCGCGCTGGCGCTGACCGGCCTGCTCCCGCGCGGCGCCGCGGTCTCCGGCGAGATCCGGTTCACCCCCTCCGGGCGGGACCTGCGCGAGCTGACCGAGCGGGAGCTGCGCGAGGTCCGCGGCCGCGACATCGCCTACGTCTTCCAGGAGCCGATGACCTCGCTCAACCCGGTGCTCACCATCGGCCGGCAGATCGGCGAGGTACTCCGGCGGCACCAGCGGATGCGCGGCGAGGCGGCCCGCCGGCGGGCCGCGGAGCTGCTCAGCCTGGTCGGCATCCCGCTCCCGGAGCGGCGCCTGCGGGAGTACCCGCACCAGCTCTCCGGCGGGATGCGGCAGCGCGTGATGATCGCCATGGCGGTGGCCTGCCGGCCGCGGCTGCTGGTGGCGGACGAGCCGACCACCGCGCTGGACGTGACCGTCCAGGCCGGCATCCTGGACGTGCTGCGCGACCTGCGCGCCCAGATCGGCACCGCGGTGCTGCTCATCACGCACGACCTGGGCGTGGTCGCGGACATCGCCGACCGGGTGGTGGTGATGTACGCCGGGCGCACCATCGAGGAGGCGCCGGCACCGGCCCTGTTCGCCACGCCCAGCCACCCGTACACCAGAGGGCTGCTGGACGCGGTGCCCAACCCGGCCAGGCACGCGGAGGGCGGGCTGCGGGAGATCCCGGGGCGGGTGCCGGTGCTGCGGGAGGCTCCGGAGGCGTGCACCTTCGCCGATCGGTGCGGGTACGCCGACGACCTGTGCCGGTCCAGCCGGCCGGAGCTGGCGCCCGGGCCGGCCGGCCATCCGGTGCGCTGCTGGCATCCGCTCTCCGCGGCCGGCCCGGTCGCCGCGCTCACCGGGCGGGGGCCGCGATGACCCCCGCGCTCGAGGTCGTGGACCTGGTCAAGCACTTCGGGCCGGTGCGCGCGGTGGACGGGGTCAGCCTCCGGGTGGGAAGCGGTGAGGTGGTCGGCCTGGTCGGCGAGTCCGGCAGCGGCAAGAGCACGCTCGGCCGGTGCGTCACCAGGCTGGTGCCGGTCACCTCCGGCGAGGTGCGGATCAACGGCCGCGACATCGCCCGGCTGTCCCGGCGGGCGGTACGCCCGCTGCGGCGCGACTTCACCATCGTGTTCCAGGACCCGGCGTCCTCGCTGAACCCGCGGATGACGGTCGCCGAGATCGTGGCCGAGCCGCTGCGACTGCACCGCATCGGCACCCCGAGCGAGCGCCGGGAGCGGGTGCTCGACCAGCTGGACCAGGTGGGGCTGCGCCCGGAGGTGGCTCGCCGCTACCCGCACGAGCTTTCCGGCGGGCAGCGCCAGCGGGTGAGCCTGGCCCGTGCGCTGGTGGCATCCCCGTCACTGCTGGTCGCCGACGAACCGACCTCGGCGCTGGACGTGTCGGTGCAGGCGTCGGTGCTCAACCTGATCAGCCGGCTGCAGGCCGAGCTCGGGTTCGCCTGCCTGTTCATCACCCACGACCTGGCCGCCGTGGAGTTCGTCGCCCAGCGGGTTGCGGTGATGTACCTCGGCAAGCTGGTCGAGGTGGCCGAACGCGAGCAGCTGTTCCGCGCACCGCTGCACCCGTACACCCAGGCGCTGCTCTCTGCGGCGCCCATCCCGGACCCGGTCGCGCAGCGGAACCGGCAGCGGATCGTGCTCTCCGGCGACATACCCAGTCCGGTCGACCCGCCGTCCGGCTGCCGGTTCCACACCCGCTGCCCGGTGGCGGTGCCCCGCTGCTCGGTGGAGGTGCCGCCGCTGCGCCAGGTGGCCGGCTCCCTGGTCGCCTGCCACCTGGCCGACGGTAGTCCTCAGTAGAGCGTCGCGCCGGCGCTCATCGACGCAGCGGGTCCGCGATTGCCACGACGGTGTACGGCGGGGTGCCCGGCGCCGTGTCGATCTGGCTGTTCACCACGTAGACCCGCCCATCCCGCAGCGCGAGGGTGCTGGGGGTGTCGAAGCGAGGATCGATCACCTTCGCCACCACGCTGCCCGCGGTGAGGTCGTCGTTGAGCCGTGCCACGTAGACGCCCTGGCCGTCCGGTGCCGCGTAGTTCAGGACGGCGTACACGGTCTTCCCGTGCAGCACGAGGCCGTCCGGGCCGAAGCTGGTGTCACCGAGATCGATGAGACTGGCGTGGCGGCTGGCCACGTCGACCCGGAACATGGCCTCCAGCCCCTGGGATGCGACGACCAGGGTGCGGCCGTCGGGGGTGGCGTCGATGCCGTTGAGGAAGAAGAACTGCGGCGGCATGGCCGGCACCACCGGGCGTACGTCCAGCCACCGCTCCAGCTGCCCGATGTGGCCACCGTGCAGGCTGGCCCGCCACACCACGGCGTTGGTCGAGTCGGTGACGTACACCGCGTCCTTTGTGATCACCAGGTCGTTGAGGAACGGCTCCCCGACCGGACCGGCGGTCGCCGGCCGGTGCGCGACCAGCTTGCCGCCGGCACTGTATACGTCGAGGGCGGTGCGGCCGGCGACGAAGACCCGGCCGGACCGGTCAGGGTGGACGCCGGCCGCAAATGTGCGGCCCACCGCCGCCCCGGACGCGAACAGGTGCATCCGGGGGTTCCGGACGTTACCGGTGTAGACGTCGCCGGTGCCGTTGCTGGCGACGTAGATGGTGCCGTTGGGCGTGATGCCGATCCCTTCGGGCAGGAAGCCGGGCTCCTCCGACACCACGTAGGTGGACGGGCGCCGGCCGTCGGCGGAGCCCGCCGCGGCCGGGCTGGCGAGGCCGGCGGTGCCGAGCAGGGCGGCGACCGCGGCCACGGCGGTAAAGCGTGTTCTCACAGCAGGTCCCCCCGGAGATGTACTTCGGACCCGAACTACTTTGACACCGCGCCGCCGCCCCTGGGAATACTTCGAACTCGAATCGTTATTCGGCGCCCGGTCGTCGGTGCGCCGAGATCGTGCGGTCCAGTGCGTCGGCGAGGTCGTGCAGCGCGGCGCGCACCTGCTCGACCGGGGTGTTCAGCTCGCCGCGCAGGCGCCTCATGTGCTGCCGGAGCTGCGCCTCCGCCCGCTTGTGCAGGCGCTCGCCGTCCTCGGTGAGCTCCAGCAGCGCGGAGCGCCGGTCGACCGGCACCGGTTCGCGCCGGATGATGCCCCGCCGTCCGAGCGCGCCGAGCACACCGGAGAGGGTGGACGGCGGCACGCCGATGATCCTCGCGATCTGGGACGGGTTCGCCGGGCCGAGGGTGGC
>Ga0310834_100705_pt1 | contig 30326 bp, 24 predicted proteins | sample SM_ome_2_FD_201314 | JGI IMG/M metagenome (GOLD analysis project Ga0310834, IMG submission 201314) | Sorghum-adapted microbial communities enriched on stacked mutant (SM) sorghum from Joint BioEnergy Institute, Emeryville, California... ... | reverse complement strand
AGGCGGCTCGCGCCGCCTCCGGGATCATGCACCCATGCTTTGTGCTTCCAATCAGAATTCCGGCGTGAAGGAGGACAGCGTGTCTTTCGAGACGGAATCGACAGGAATGAGCACCGTGCGATCCACCTGCTTGCCCGCCAGCAAATCTTTCGCCAATTCGATTGCTTTCACGACTTGCGCCTTCGGGTGCTGCGCCGACGTCTGGCCGAACATGTCGTCTTTCTTGATGAAATCCACCGCGTCCTTGGAGCCGTCGACCGACACGAAGAAGAAGTCGGAACGGTTGGCCGCTTTCGCCGCCAGGTAGGCGCCGATCGTCGTCGGGTCATTGACGCCGAACACGGCGTCGACACCCAGTCTGCTGCTTGTTCGCCCACGATTCGGATGCCCGGATACGATGTCAGCGCTTCGCGGAACCCCTGGGTTCGAAGGGAGTCGTGATAGCCGGGAACTCCCCGAACGATAAACACCTTGCCTTTGCCCTTCAATAGACGCGCCGCGTACTCCCCGACCCGGAAGCCGGCCTTGTATTGGTTGTAGCCCACATACCCGTCGATCTTGCCGCCCCTTTGCGGGGTCAGGCTGTTGAAGACCACGAGCGGAATGCCGGCCGCGTTCGCTTTTCGAATGGAAGGGACGAGCACTTGGTCGTCGATCGCGCAGAACAAGATCCCGTCCACTTTCTTGGAAATGAAGTTCTCGAAAATGGCGACTTGGCCGTTAAAATCCGTCTCGGCCGGCGGGGCCTGCGCTTCCAGCTTCAATCCGTATTTCTCGCCGGTCAGTGCGGCGCTTTGGGCGGCTTGGGAATAGAACGGGCTGGTCATGCCGGACGGCAAATAGGCGATAAGCTTCTCCGTCCGCGCGCCGCCGGCGTCGCCGTCCGCCGCTTCTGCCAAAGGATGCGGGCTGGGCGAACAAGAGACCGCCGCCATCGACGCCAAGATCAGGCACGCGGCTGCACGCCATTGACGAATGTTTATCATATCCCGACCCCTCCTTCATCTCTTTCTCGCCGATGCCGGCTGCCGCATCGCCTTCCTTCATGGCGCGTCCCCCCTTCGGCTGGCCTGTAAGCGGTTTCCCGGTGGATATTATAAGGCAGCACAGGCGGGCGGACGAAGACAGGCGATCGGCTTTTGTTGTTGAACCTTCAGCTTTTCTGCAGGGCAATGAAGCACATAATCAAACGGAATAAGCCTCTATTTTAAACACGGTTGTTCTTTTCCACAGACCCGGATTGATTTTTAAACTCCGACGGCGTCATATTCGTATACTTTCGAAACAACTGGCTGAAATAGCGGGCGTCGGGAATGCCGACCTGTTCCGCCACCCAATAGCTTTTGCCGCCGCCGGCGGACAGCAGCTTCTTGGCTTCCTCCATGCGGTGTTCGTTGAGCAGCTCCGTAAATGTCTTGCCGGTGCTCCGTTTGATGAGCCGGCTTAAATAGTTCCCGGACAAATGGACATACTCCGCCGCACCCGTAAGCGATGCGTCCGGATCGCGGGAATGCCGTCTGATATACTGGGCTACCTGCAGAATCACCTGCTGGTGCTGGCCGGTCAGCTACGATTTGTACGGAGCAATCATCCGTCCGTAGATCGTCTTCAACCGCTCTTTGATCTCGGGAAGGGATCGAAGCGCAAGGATCGAACGGGCTTCTTTCTCCCATAACGGCTTATCCGCATCCGGCGGCAGGTGGGGAATGATATACAAGATCCACTTGCATACTTCGAATTTGGCTTCATCCGGATCGGTCCGCTCTTTGACGAACTCCTCGAACCAATCGTCCAGCCAGTAGGCCAGTCTCTCTTCATCGCCCTTAAGGATCGCCTCCAGGAGCAGTTCTTCCTTGTTCGGCCTCAGGCCGGCGGAAGAACCGTTGTCGGCGGCGGCCGCCGGAGCGCCCGCAGCAGGCGCGGAGAAGATGGACCCTTGTCCGTAATAGAAAGATTGCTCCAGCGCTTTGAGACTTTCCGCGTATTGCCGATGAAGCTCGCCGATTCCCTGCTGCACGGAACTGATCCCGATGGACACCGTCAAGTCCAGCAGTTGGCGATGCCAGAACTGGATTTCCTCCGCCCATTCGCTCGTCTGACGCTGGAGCTCCGCCGGATCCGGCCCGGAGACGACGACCGCAATCTTGTCGAAGATGGGCAGCACGTCCGGCGGCAAGTCCAGCTTCAGCTTCCGGCGGATCAGCTTGACGCTTCGTTCCAGGATCGGTGCGGATGCCGAACCGTTGTCGAAGTTCAGCATCATGACGGAGTAACAGAGCCGGGGATCGATTCTCGCCGATGTCTCAGACGCCCCTCGAACGAGAAGCGACAGCATTTCCTGCTCTCTTTCCTTGTCCGGATCCGTCGCCGGGGCGGCAGCCGACGCGCCTCGCGCCGCCCTCTCCCCTTCGATCCGATGAATGCACTTCAGCACCGCGCGTACGACCTCGTTCGGATCCGTCGGCTTGACCAGATAATCCACCGCCCCGAGTTCGATCGCTTTATGCGCATACTCGAAGTTCCGGTATGCCGACAGGAACACGACCTTGACGGACATCCCGGTCCGGTTCAGCATATCCATCAGCGCCAATCCGTCCAAGCCGGGCATGACGATGTCGGAGATGAGAATATCCGGCCGGATGCGCTCCAACTCCCGCACCGCAGTGACCGCCGTATCCCATTCTCCGGCGATTTCGCAGTCCAGTCCTTTCCAATCAATGATCGACCGCAGTCCTTCACGAACAAAAGGTTGGTCGTCCAACAAGCATACCTTGTACATGTCAGGCTTCCTCCCGTTCCCGAATCGGCAGATCCAGCGCGACGACCGTGCCTTTCCCTTCGATGCTCTTGACCTGCAGATGACTGTCCTCACCGTATATCGCTTGCAAGCGCCGCGCGATGTTGACGAGACCGACTCCCGTCCTCTCCCTTCCGCCGGCAGGCAATTCCGATTCCCATGAGGACAGGCTCGGATGGGATCTGATCGCGTCCAGCACGTCGTGAAGTCTGTCCGGCGGAATGCCGTGACCGTTGTCTTCGACCCGAATCATCAGCCGATCGGCGGACACGACGGATTGGATGCGGATCTCTCCTGCGTCGATATAACGGAACCCATGTTTAATAGCATTTTCTACCAGCGGCTGAAGCAGCAATTTGGGAATGGGCAGCTCCACGCTGCGGGAATCGAGATCCTCGATCAAGCGGATTCGTCCGCCGAACTTCTTGCTCATGATCTTGAAGTAGTCGCGCACGTATGCCGCCTCTTGCGAGACGGTCACCATTTTCTCGTCCATGCGCATGTTCGCTTCCAAGAGCCGGGACAACGACTGGACGACTTCGCTGATTTCTTCCTGCTTCGCCATCAGCGCCTTCCAGTTCAGCAGATCCAGGACGTTGAACAGGAAATGCGGGTTGATCTGCGCTTGAAGCGCTTTCAATTCCGATTCCCGCCGAAAGATCGTTTCCTTGTACACCTTGTTGATCAGCTCGTCGATGCGCCGAACCATATGTTCGAACGAATTTTCCAGGAAGGCAATCTCGTTGGTGGTCACCGGCGCCCCCGGCATGTTCAGCTCGGTAGCCCCGACGGTGCGCATCTGCCGGGCCAGCCGATTGATCGGCTTGGAGATCGAGCGAGCCATGGCCAGCGATGTCATGAAACCGAGAATCAGGATGACAAGCGTCAAGACGATCTGGCTTTTGCCGTATTCCAGCACATAGGCCGAGAACGTCACTTTCGGCGCCTGCAGTTGCAGGTTCCATTGCAGCACGGTGACGGTTCGTTCCGTGTGAATGTAGCTGCCGGACCTGGCCGGCCGCCACATCTCGCCAAGCTGACCAGGATCGGTCGACGAGAGGATGACGCCTTCCTGATTCGTCAACACGTAATCCATGCTTGCCGTAAGGTCGTCCTGGTTCAACACGTCCGTCAGGAACTTGCGGTTGATCTTGACGACCATCAGCGCGACGGCCCTGCGTTTGGAGTCCATGACGATCTTGGAGCCGTTGATCGTATTGTTGGCCTTCTCGAAGACGACCCAGTCGAGCTTCTGGTTCAGATTGTTGATGTAGAAGTACGGTGATTTGAACACGTCGGGGATCGGCTTGGAGGCGGGGCTGATCCAGAGGTCGCCATTGTAGAAATAGAAGTCGACGGCTTCCACGTACGGATTCAAGGAGATCAGCTGGTTCACCTTGCCGGATATATACTGCAGCGTAGTCTGCCGATCGGCATCTTCGCCTTCGTTGTAAGTTCCCAGCAGTTCGTTCATATACATATCGAACAGCGCGCTTTGAATCGTATTGTCCAGTTCGTCGATGCTCCGCCAGATCTTCAGGCTGATCAAATCCCCGATATGGTTCATATAGTCTTTCGTTTTCAAGTCCAGCGTCTCGCGGGAGGTAAAATAAGAGGCGGAATAGAAGCACCCGACGAGCAGCGTGACCAGCAGACAATACAGAATCAGCAGCTTCTTGTAGAAGGTCGTGTCTTTCCAGGCCGGAATCGCTGGAAGTCTGTAGAGCACGTTCTCCCTCATTTCCGCAATCGATGATTATCCTCATTATAGCGAATCATGCAAGAACCGTTCGATATGCATCGAACGGTTCCGTTTCCATCATTGTCCGGAGCCGCGCCAGGAGGCGGTATGACGGACGAACTCGCGGGCAGTATACCGGATTCGATTACTCTTTCAAGAAGGATGCGAAGTCGCATGCCGGCGGGGCGTGCCTTCCATGCTTCCTCTCGATGACTTCGCTGCCGTATCGGTCCCCCCACTCATGCATCGCCAGCAAGATCGGCTTCAGCGTTCGGCCGAAATCGGTCAGCGCATATTCCACCCTCGGCGGGATTTCCTGATACATCGTCCGGCTAATGATGCCGTCCGCTTCCAGCTCTCTGAGCTGCAGCGTCAAGATCCGCTGCGTAATCTCCGGGAGCTCGCGCCGTAGTTCCGTGAACCGCCTCGGCTTCTCGGCCAGCAGCCCCAGGATGATGCCTTTCCATTTGCCCCCGATGACATCCAGCGTCACTTCCATGGGGCAGCCGTAAGGCGCATTCCCCTTCCCCACTCGCATCCCCTCCATTCCTTTGGTTCCATTATGGTTACCATAGCACATAAATGTGCGTTATTGCATTTCATTGCAAGTGTTTCTATATTTAGATCGTCGCTTTCCGGAAAACGGCGCAAAATCTCCCCGAGAGGTGCTGCCGGATGAGAAATACCTGGATTGTTCTTGCGCTCATCGTATGCGTCTTCGGCAATACGACGGGCGAGTTCGTCATCGCGGGGATTCTTCCCGCGATCGCGGACGATCTGCGGATCTCGATCGCGGACGCGGGTCTGCTCGTCACCGCCTACGCGATCGGCATGATCGCCGGCGGGCCGCTGCTGACGGCGTTCACCGTCCGCTTTCCCCGCAAGCCGCTCATCGTCTGGCTTCTCGCGGTGTCGGCGGCTGGAAATCTGGCGTGGGCCATCGCCCCGAATTACCCAATTCTGTTCGCGGCGCGGATCCTCACGTCCCTGGTCACCTCCACGTTCTTCGCCAATGCCGTCGTCATTGCGGCGTCAACGGCTCCGGAAGGGAAGCAGGCGTCCACGGTGTCCAAGCTCGCTTTCGGAATGAACTTGTCGATGATTCTCGGTGCGCCGATCGGAACGTTCATCGGCCATCATTGGGGTTGGAGGGCCACCTTTATCGTCATCGCCGCGTGCGGCGCCGTCGGATGGCTGCTGGTCGTTCGCCTGGTTCCGAATCTCCCGCGCGAATCGTCGCCATCCTCCGTCTGGACGGAATGGCGGGTGTTCCGGAGTCCCGACGTGTTAATCGCGATATTCGTCACGGCGATCGGCAACGCCGGACATCTGGCCGTATTTACCTATTTGTCGCCGCTATTGACTCATGTCGCCGGGTTCGCGGCGGAATCGGTCGCCCTGATCTTGCTCGCGTATGGGGTCGGAGCCACGATTGGAAACTTCGTCGGCGGCTGGTTGTCCGACCGCGCGCCGATGCCGTCTCAGGTGTCCCTGCTGTCTTCGCTCGCCGCTTGCCTCCTTCTGTTGTGGCTGTTCGGCACGGACAGGTTCACGGCCGCCGTCCTGGTATTCCTGATCGGCGCGCTGAGCTTCTCCGTCATCCCCGGCATGCAGACCCGCGTGTTCGCCGCCGCCCGGTCCGCTCCGACTTTGGCGATCGCGGTGAACGCCTCCGCATACCAGCTTGCGGCCGCTTTCGCCGCATGGTGGGGCGGCGCGCTCATCCGCGAAGGTTATGAATTCGGCTCCATCTATCTGGTCAGCGCCTGCGTGACCATAGCCGGCATCATGCTGAGCGGCATCGCAAGGCTGCGGGGCACGCAAGCGCGGCGGACGAAGGAACCGTCCGGAAGGCAAGAGGAGATGGCGCGTTGAACGGGCAGCCGATCCAAGACTCGTCCTTCGTTCGGCGAGTCTCGCTCCGGCGAATAGGAACAGCCGCCAGGCGGCCTGGCGGCTGTCGGCGCGGGCGCAAGAATCAGGATTCCCCGTGCGTATACAATTGAAGGATTTCCTCGTTGCCCAATGCACGGCCGTAGAGGACGAGATCGTCGAGTTTCCCCTCGAGATGCCCCGTGTTACCGTAGCCTGCCAACATCGGCTTGAACGCCCCTGTCCATGCTACCGAAGCCGTCTGATCGAGAACTCCGTTCACGTACAGCTTCAGGATGCCGGCGGAACGCGTGATCGCGATATGGGTCCATTCGTCCGCGGCAACCGCTGTCGCGGCCACGATGCGGTCTGGACTGCCGGACTCCGAGAGACTGAACAACCGGACCTTCGCATCGTAGAAGTTGATGTCCTGTCCCGTCTGCCCGACGATGGCATCCGACCCATCGATCCCCGGGGCCAGCTTGACCCAGACGCCGATGCTGAAGTCCCCGGTCAAGTAGAGATTCCCGTTGGCGAGAACGATCGAGTCATCGACGCCGTCGAAGCTGGCGGAACCGCCGTACTTCCCGTCCGCGGACCAGGAGGTTCCGTTCAACAGGACGCCATCTCTGCCGTTGCCCGACGAGTCGGCGGCGATCGTGCCGGATGTCTCGTCGAACTTGAGCCACATGAGCAGCCCGTTCGTCGGAATCGGCGAAGGCGCCGCCGTATAGGCGATGGTCACGGACACCGGCGTGTATCCGGACGCCAGAATGGTCACGGTGTAGTTGCCGTCAGGCTTCCCGGACCAATTGACGGCGATCTCGCCGGCCGCGACGTTCACGCGATCCGAACCGGGATCGGCGTCATTCACCAACACTTGGGCGATCGCGCCCCGCCAGTCGGCGTCGTCCGCGAATCGAATCGTCAGATCCGATCCGTAGACGCTTCCCGTGACGGTGGGCGGGGTTCTCAGAATCGGCTGGTTCACCTGCGCGTCTCGGTATCCGGTTGCGGTCACGGTCAGAAGGTGGTTCCCCGCCTCCAGAACGCCGGACGGGATCCGGATGTACCCCGGGAATACGGTGTAATCGATAACCGCCGATCCCGCCTTTACGCCGGTTATCGCGTTCTCCCAGCGCGGGTTCGCGGCGAACGTAATCTCAATCGGGTGACTCGAATCGTTATCGGTACGATCGGCGGTTAAAACCGGCGGATCCATCGGCGAGGGCGATGGTGCAGGCGATGGTGCAGGCGACGGCGATGGCGTTGGGGCCGGCGCCGGTTGAGGCGTCGGCGCCGGCTTGGCGCCCTCCCCTTCCGACTTCGCGGGTTCCCTCTCGAACGTGGAGCCTTCCGCGCCTTTCTCGATCGTCGCATTTTCGATCTTGCCTTGTCCCGTGGTTGTGAGCGGGGCCTTCAGGAGCAAATTCGTGACGACGGCGCTCGGGCCCAGATTCAGCTGTGAACCGCCGGCGGCAGGCGCCACGTTCAGATTGTTGATCGTGCCGCTCGGAACGTCTACCGACACGGATTGGGCGGCGACTTCCACGCTGTCGAAATTGCCGAGCAAAGAAACTTTCGAACCCGCCGCAAGCCGGTCTTCGAGCCTCACGCTCAATATTCCGCCGTTTGTCGCCTGTGAGTTGTCGAGGATGGCCGGGCTTTGCACGTTGACCTGTTTGACGGTCGTCGAGCCATCCACGACGAATCGGACGTCTCCCGTCGCCTTATTGATGCGGATCGACACGATCACGGAATCTTTGAAGTGAATGGAATGGGCGCCGCCGCCATGCACCAGGGTATCTCCCTTGACGGTCACGCGGTCCAGGTTCACGTCGCCGTCCCCGATGCTTTCGCCCAGGATCAGGTTCCCCGAGATCACCGCGTTTCTCAGCGTCACTCCGGCGGCGTCAATGAACACGTCCCCTTCCAGCGATAACTCGCCGAAATCGGGACCGTAATCGCCGGCCGTATCGTAGATCGCCGCGTATTTGGCTTGCCGCGCCCGTTCCAGCAGGACGACCGCTTCGGCTCTCGTCATCCGGTTGCCGAGTTGAAGCGAACGGTCCGGGAACCCGGCCATGATACCCTTGGAGACGATGGCCGCAACAGCCGGCTTGCTCCAAGCGGGAATGCGGGAAGCATCCCGATAGACGTTCAGGATATCCGCCGAATCCGCCGAATCCAGCTTCAGCGCGCGGGCCAGCATCGAAGCCGCTTCCAGCCGGGTGAGTTCGGCGGACGGCCGAATCGTTCCATCCTCGTAACCGGATATGTAACCTTCATGAAGCGCGATTGCCGCCTGCGCGTAATCCGGGCTGGCCGGATCGATATCCGCCGCGGTTCGATCGCCTTGCTCCGTGAACCCGAAAGAACGGTTCAAGAGCTGGATGAACGCTCCCCGCGTAACGGGCTCGTCCGGTCGGATATTGCCGTTCCCATCCGCTTGCAAATACCCTTTGTCGACCCAGGACTGCAACTGCGGCTTCGCCCAATGGCCGGCGATCTCATTTGATTTTGCAGCAGCCGGCGTCACGCCAAACAACGACGACAACAGACACAAACAAAGGAACGTTGCTGAGATTCTGCCCTTTCTTACCATGTTGTCCGTAGTTCCTCCCATTCGGATGTAAAGATCGAATGTCGACAAACAAATCCATTATACGACATAATTCAACATCAGCACGGATCAAATTTGAGCGGACACAGACGGATGTGCGGACGCGTAGAACATAAAAAAACGCCGTCGAATCCGACGGCATTCTCTCGATCCAGAATCAACGCCCGGCGAAGCCGCGCTGCCGCGGCTTATAACTCCAGCGTCATGAACGCGCTGTTGGGATCGTCCCAATAGTCGGCGAACGGTCCGCAGTACCGGAAGCCGTGCCGGGCATACAGCCGCCTGGCCGGCTCGAACGCTTCCATCGAGCCGGTCTCCAGGCTGACCCGCTTGTACCCGCGCCTCCTGGCTTCCGCCAGAATATGTTCGAGAATGCGCGAAGCCACGCCTTTGCGCAGGTGGCCGGGAGCGGTCCTCATGGACTTCAGCTCCCCGTGCTCCCGGTCCAACTCCTTCAGCGCGCCGATGCCGGCCAATTCGCCTTCCACCCAGGCGCTCCAGAAGGTGACCTCCTTCTGCTTCAGCTGATCCACGTCCAGCGCGTGCACGCTCTCCGGCGGGGAGAGCTCGTACATGCTCCGGAGATGGTCCGCGATCAGCGCCCTCACTTCCGGCCCGCTTAGATCATCCAGCCTGATCTCCATACGCACCCGCCTCACGCCTCGAGTTGCCGCTTCAGTTCTTCCGGCGAACGGTCCCACCATTCGGCGTTGTGCGCCACCAGGAGCTTCTTCAGAGCGGCTTTCTCTTCCGGTCCGATATTGTCCAGCCTGAACTTGCGCTTGATCGCGGCGTCCAGCCGGTTCACGTGATCGGCGAGAATCTTCCATCCGCGGCGCGCTTCTTCGTCGATCAGCATCTCGCAGGAAGCGGCGCCCGCGTAGTAGCTGCCTTCTTCGCCGCGGTCGACCGCCACCCAGACGACCCAGCAAGGGCGCCCGTTCGGCACTTCATCTTTATTGGGCGTAAATTTGATTCCCCGCTCGACACGGCTCTTGGCATGCATCGCCCCGGCGTCGATATAAGCTTCTCCCCGGTCGATGATGATGCACGCCACTTGGCTGAGGTCGATCGAGCCCGCTCCGAACCCTCTGTGCGGCTTGCTGCTCACGACATTCAGCGACAGCTTCTTCTTCTCCGCCGGCTTTTCCTGATCGTCCATGACGAACCGCCACCTCCGTTAAAAAAACGGGTCAAGATTCCCCTGTCAGGGTCCCCCGCCCGTTCTTCCGCATGCGAACATACGTTCCAATGATTTTAGGTAATCCGGTAACCAACATCATACCAAATCCAAAAACATAAGTCTATTCTTTTATCGCGGGAATGTGCACAATGGGAACTGCGCCAATCGTATACGGAAAGGGAGGAAGCGGATTGAAGGACAAGCAACCGTTGCAGACCACGACGGACATGTACCGTGAGGAGAGCGAGCGGCTCGGCTCAACCCTGGAGGAAATCGAGCGTCAGCGCTCCGGGATCGGTCCGGTGTATCATGGCCCGGACTTCGTGGAGCAGCTGCTGGAGGAGAAGCGGGAGGAAGCCCGCCGGAGACTGGCGCTGCTTAGCGCCGAACCCTACTTCGGACGGCTGGACTTCCGCGAGACCGGGCATCCCGAGCCTCGTCCTCTCTACATCGGCAAGCGGGGATTGGACCGCAAGGATGGAGGCGAGCCGCTCGTCATCGATTGGAGGGCTCCGGTGGCCAGCCTGTTCTACTCGTTCACCGGCGGGGAACAACCAGTCTCATACGAAGCGCCTGAAGGAACGATCGAAGGGGAAGTCCACCGCAAACGGAACCTGCAAATCCGAGACCGGACGCTGCAGCGAGTCGTCGAGAGCTACGTGCGGGGCGGGGAGAACCTCGGCGTCAGCGATGAGTTTCTGCTGTACCGGCTCGGCGAGAAGAAAGACAACCGGCTGCGGGACATCGTCTCGACGATCCAATCGGAGCAGGACAAGATCATCCGCGCGCCCCGCAGCCTCGCCATAATCATCCAGGGCGCGGCCGGTTCCGGCAAGACAACGGTCGCCCTCCACCGCCTCGCTTTCCTGTTGTACCAATATCAGGAGCAGATGAGAGCGGAGCGGATGATCATTTTTGCCCCCAACTCCATGTTCCTCGATTATATATCCGGAGTGCTCCCTGAACTCGGCGTCGGCAACGTGCGGCAGACGACGTTCGCGGACTGGGCGTTGGAAAAGCTGGAAGGGACGGTCCGGTTGGCGGAACAGACGGGGGAAGGCGCGCTCTGGTTCTCGGCCCGCCGGAGACGTCCGGAGATCGACGACGACCGCACGCCGGGTCGTTTCAAGGGCTCCCTGCGATTCCGGGACTGGCTGACGGAGGAGCTGGACTGGTTCGAACGGGAATTTCTTCCCGATGCCGATTTCGAGGCTTGGGAACGCATGACGTTGCCGGCCGGGCAAATCCGGGAATGGTTCGAAGTCGAGTACCGCCACTATCCGCTCGCCGTTCGGCGCCAGCGGCTGGTCGCCCGGATCAACCGCTGGCTCGAGATGAAGTTGAAGGAGATCGGGGACCCCAACATCCGCAAGGAACGGACGAAGATCGGGCGGCAACGGCTCAAGGCGTATGAGAAGAGGCTGCCCGCGGCGGATGCGTACTCGTTCTACCAATCCGTGTTCGACCGACACGCCAGGGGGCTCCCCGCTTCGCCCGAGATCGCGGAAGGCACACGGGCTTATCTGAAGAAAGGCGTCGCGAAGCCCGAGGATCTGCCCGCGCTGCTCTGGATCCGCCTCCGGTTTCACGGCCGGGAGGAGACGTTCGACCACGTCGTGCTGGACGAAGCCCAGGATGTGCCTCCCTTCCAGATCGCCGTGCTGAACGAAATGATGAGCGAGCCTTCCTTCACCATTCTCGGGGACCTGGCGCAAGGCATTCACGCTTACCGGGGCGTCCGGCGGTGGGAAGAGCTGGCGGCCGTATTCCCGGAGGAGCGCAGCGCCTATCACGAGCTTCGCATGAGTTATCGCTCGACGCTGGAGATCATCGAGTTCGCCAACCGCATCCTGCCGTTCACGCAGACTTCGTTGCCCCCGGCCCGGCCGGTGTTCCGCAGCGGCGATCCCGTGAAGATCGTCGAGACGCGGTCGGACGCGGAGAGCATCCGTTCTATCGCCGAGTTCATCGCGGAAAGCCGCGCCCGTAAGATGCAGACGATCGCCGTCATCGCCCGCACGGACGAACATTGCCTCCGGCTGGCCGGAGAACTGAAGCAAGCCGGGCACGAAGTCCACCTGATCGCCGAGGGCCAGACCCGCTACGGCGGCGGCGTGTCCGTCGTGCCGGTCTACCTCGCGAAAGGCCTCGAGTTCGACGCCGTGATCATCGCCGACGCCGACGACGAGCATTACACGGCCGACCCTCAGGACGCGAAGCTGCTGTACGTGGCCTGCACGCGCGCACTGCATCGTCTGACGCTGCTGTATGAAGGAACGCTCACCCCTCTGGTCGGCGCCGCCTTGGTGCGCTAAGCCAAGCCGGCCGACGGCCGGCTTGAAGGACGGCGGCCGCCAGACAGGCAGATATAATCGGCGGACAACCCGCATATAGATGTCCGTAGATGCTTGTCAACGGGAGGGTTATCCGTTATGCCGAAGCGCCCTGCATTCCGTCTCCTTCTGTTCTCCGCCGCCGCATGCATTCTCGTCCTGTCCATCCGGTACGGATTCGCCGAGGCGTGGCAGACGCAATACGCTTGGCCGGCTTCCGCCCAGGCGCTGGAGACGGCGCCGGCGTCTTCCGCTCCCGGTCCCGCCGCGCAAGACGCCGCCCCGTTGCAGCCCAAGCCGGTCGTCTACAGCCAGCGCGTCACCGAATATCACCTGTCGGCGAAGCTGGAGGACGGCGGGATATTGAACGGACAGGAGACGGTGACCTGGAAGAACCCCGGGCGCAAGACGGTGTCCGACCTCTATTTCCACCTCTATCCCAACGCGTTCTCTCCCGGCAGCACGTTCCTCAAAGAGTCCGGCGGCCAGCTTCGGGGCGACAAAATGCCGGCCGGTAGCTACGGCTACATGGAGATTACGGCTCTGACGACGGAGCAGGGGGAGACGCTGCTGCCCCGCCTGCACTACGTCCAGCCGGACGACGGCAACCGGTCCGACCGCACGCTGGCCACGCTTCGCCTCCCGGACGCCGTTCCTCCCGGCGGCTCCGTGACGCTCAAGCTGGGATTCACCGTCAAGCTGCCCCCCATTTTCGCCCGCATGGGAATTTCCGGAGACTTCGTCATGGCCGGCCAATGGTTCCCCAAGGTTGCGGTCTATGAGACGGCCGGCAGCCGTGGCCGGGCGTCGGAGGGCTGGAACCTCCATCAGTATCACGGCAACTCGGAGTTCTACTCGGACTTCGGCATCTATAGCGTCAAGATCGACGTTCCCGAGTCTTACACCGTCGCCGCCACCGGCTTCCAGACCAAAGCCGCATCCGTGTCGAAGGGGCGCAAAATCTACCAATACTACGCCGACGACGTTCACGACTTCGCCTGGTCCGCCTCCCCCCGGTTCGTCTATTCCGAAGAATCGTTGTCGGCGCCGGGCATTCCGGGCGTCCGCATCCGGCTGTACCTGGACCCGCTTCACCGGGATCTGCGAGACCGCTACATGCACGCCGCCAAATCGGCCTTGACCAAGCTGGGCGCCTGGTACGGAGAGTACCCCTACACCACGCTGTCGATCGTCGTCCCGCCGGCCGGCGGCAACGGAGCGGGCGGCATGGAGTATCCGACGCTTGTGACCGCCGAAGCCGCCAAGTCCGACAATCCGGGCTACAGCCTGGAACGCACGCTCGTCCACGAGATCGCCCATCAGTATTGGTACGGAATGGTCGCCTCCAACGAATTCGAGGAAGCCTGGCTGGACGAAGGGTTCACCTCCTACACCGAAGACAAATTGATGTCGGCCATCTACGGCATCGTGCCCCATACGCGGATCGAAGCCAGCTACTTGACGGATCCCGAACCGCTGCGCCAACTCTCCTGGCAATTCCGCGAACCGGACGGCTACGCGGACAACGCGTACCTGCGCGCCAAGCTGGTGCTGACCGCGATGGAGAAGCAGGTCGGCGGCAAGACGATGAACAAAATTTTGCGAACGTATTTCCAGAAATACCGCTTCCGGCATCCGTCCTCCTCCGACTTCCAGAAAGTCGTCGAGACGGTAACGAAGACGAAGTGGAACGACTTCTTCGGCGCCTACGTGTACCGGGGTGAAATGTCCGACTTCGCCGTGGAAGCCGTGGACGTCGCCGGGAACGCCCAAGGGGGATATCGGAATACGGTGACCATTCGCCGGAACGGAGGAAGCCCCCAGACCGTCGCCGTGCTGCTTGGGTACGCGGACGGCCGAACGGAGCGCAAGACGTGGGACGGCGTCCAGCCGCACGCCCGGATCCAGACGGATTCGGCTTCCCCGCTCCTCTATGCGGCAGTCGATCCGGACGGGTCCGCCGTGCTGGACAATCGGCGATACAACAACTTCCTGAAAGCAGAAGTTTCTCCAAAGCAAAGAATCAAGTGGACGGCCGGCCTGACCCAGGCGCTCGAAAGCGTGTTCGGCTCATTCGCATGGTGAGGTGATCGATCGTGAAGGCATGGCTTGGCAAGGGATGGAACATGACGGTCCGGCATAAAAATGCAGGGCTGCTGCTCTTCGTGTACCGCCTGCTGTGGGGATTCTTCCTGTTCCGGCTCGTCGATTCCGTCGTGACGCCGATTCTGGCGCGGTATCCGGACCTGCATCCGAACGCGGACGCCATCCCGCTGTTCCTGATCGAAGCGGAGTTCCGGCTGATGCGAACCGATCTGATGGATTCGCTGCTATGGCTGCTGGCCGGGCTTCTGTTCCTGCGAATGATCGTCACGCCCGTCATCGACGCGGGGCTGTACTATTCCTTCCATCACGCCGCGGAAGGAGGCGGCGGAACCCGGATGCTGGCGGGCATCCGCACGGCCTGGAAGCCGGTCGCGCTGCTGTACGCCGCGGAGAACGCGCTGATCCTGCTGCCCTCCTTCCGGCTCATCCCGCTGGCGAAAGAACGGTTCCTCGCCAGCGGATCGGCCAGCCACTGGATCCAGGACATGCTCCCTTACGCCGCCGGATGGATGGTTTGGGGCATCGCGGTTCATCTCGCCTTCCGTTGCATGCAGTTCGGTGCCGTCAGCAAGACGGGCGTTCTTCGCGGCATGTCCCGGGCGCTGCGGCACGCCGCCCCGCTGCTGGCCGTATCGCTGACGCTGGCGGGAATCGGCATCGCCGCTTCCGCCGCCGTCTCCGCCTTCACCGTCGTCTGGTCCGGCTTCGCCGCCGTCGTCGTCCACCAAGCGTTCCACTTCGTCTGCTCCCTTCTCGCCCTCTGGACCGCTGCGTCCCAATATGCGGTCTGGAGGGAACGGGAGAGCGGATGACCCGTCCGCGATTCGACAAGATCTGCTGCCGCGCATACCGAACGCGAAATCCCCGTCTCCCGGCCATGTTTTCGGCCTGGGACGGGGGTTCGCGTTTTCGGACGCAACGGCGGGCGAACCGGGGAGAGGCGGGTGACGGAGAGACATTTCGACAGAACGGGACGAAGATTAAGGAATTCTAATCCGGAATGAGCAGGAAGTCCGTCGAACGGATCGAATATGTAAGGCTGTGTGAAAAAATTGCCGAATTCCCGTTCTTCGGGAAGCGGGGGAACCACTCCGGGTGAATTGGCTTCGCAAGTCAGGAGCCATAGGGAACCTTCAACCGAACCCTCCAGCTAACCTCGCAGGCATTGGAAGGAGCCGCCAGCTTTGCGCAAGTTCACCGTCGGACTGCTTTCTCTCGTTATCTTGTTCGGTTTCCAGATCGGGAGCGCTTATGCCAATTCGAAGCTCGACGATACGATCTCCAATCTGATCGGCGTCGATTACGATTACGGCGGAACAACCACGAAGGGGTTCGATTGCTCCGGCTTCACGGGATACGTGTTCAAGAAGCTCGGCATCGAATTGCCCCGCAGTTCCAAGGAGCAGTATAAGGTCGGACAGAAGGTGGCCAAATCGGAGCTTCGTCCCGGCGACCTCGTCTTCTTCAACACGGACGGACGGGGCGTATCCCACGTTGGCATCTATGTTGGCGACAACAAGTTCGCCCACGCTTCCAACTCCAAGGGCGTTACGATCACATCCCTGGACGAAAGCTACTATGTCAAGCGTTACGTCGGCGCTCGCCGCGTAATGGACCTGGACACGTACAAGGAAGTCGCGACCGATCTGGAAGTCGCCGCCGGTGCGGACGACACGGACGCTTGATCATCGCGTCAGAACGCAAGAACCCCGCCTTCCGCTTCGGAGGGCAGGGTTCTTGCGTTTAGTCGAACAAGTCGCATCCGGTTCCGATCCTGCGCCCTTGATGACGAATCTCTTAAATCTTTCCTTAAGATTTCCATAATGCGCTAGGAATTCCCTCGCCATTGGAAGATAATAGAGATTGGACCGTCTTCTCGGGACGGGTCCGATCAGCGGAAGGAGTGAAAGTCGTTTTGGCAATCAGACGAGGTGCGTGCCGGTTGCTGTCCGCCGCTGCAGCCGCAGCTTTGCTCGCGGGATGCTCCTTGACATCGAAAGATGCACCGAGCCAAGCGGAACCGGTCACGATCAAGGTGATGTACTACGATGAGAGGTCTTTCTACGACCAATACGGCATGCTGTTCTCCGCCCTCCATCCGGAGGTGGAGATCGAGGTCGTGAACACGCAAGCAGTCAAATACGAAGAAGGCAAAGACATGAACCAGGCCATGCTGGACTACATCGATGAACAGAAGCCGGACATCCTGATGCTGTCGCCGGACCAATATTCGAAGATGGCCGAAGAAGGCCGGCTGCTGGAACTGGACAGCCGGATCGAAGAGAAGAGCTTCGGGAAGGACGGACTGATGCCCGGCATGCTTGATTACTTGCGGGATATGAGCGGGGGCAAGGTGTACGGGCTCGTAACGGACTTCTTCAGTCAAGCCGTCTACTACAACAAAGATCTGTTCGATCGATACGGAATCGACCCGCCGAGAGACAAAATGAGCTGGGACGAACTGCTCCGGCTCGCCGAACAGTTTCCGACGGACGGACCGGAAGATGAGCGGGTATATGGCTTGAGCATGAACTATATGCAGCTGGATCTGTACCAATTGGGCAACATGATCGGCATGACGCAGAACTTGAGTTACATCGACGCGTCCGGCAAGCCGACGATTCGTTCCGACGCCTGGAGGAGAGTGTTCGAGACGGCGCTGACGGCGCTCAAATCGGGTGCGCTCTACCAGCCGTCTCCCGATTCGATGAACGGGGCCATGAGTTACGAGGAATTTCTGATGAAGAGGAATCCGTTTCTGGGCGGCCGCGCCGCGATGACGATCGAGGGCTATTATTTGATGTCCGAGATCAAGCAAGCGCAAGAGATGCTGAAGGACAAAGGGATCCGGAACTGGGACGTGGTCACGATGCCCGTCGATCCGGCCAATCCCGATGTGAGTCCCAACGTCTCGTTCAACCAAATCTTGGCTATCTCCGCCAAGAGCGGGCAGATCGACGCGGCATGGAAATTTCTGAAGTACATTGTCAGCGATGAATTCGCGCGGGTGACTTCCAAACGGCAGACGGGATCGATGCCGGTCCGCACGACGTATTTCAAGGACGACGCCGGACACCACCTCGAAGCGTTCTACGCGCTCAAGCCGATTCAACCCGCCATGTACAAAAATTACGACAAAGTGCCGAGCAATTTCGGGGCGCAGTTCTACGGCTTGGCCAGCCAGGAGCTCCAATCCGCGTTCTCGGGAGAGAAGACGGTTCAGGAGGCGCTGGAGAGCCTGCAGACGAAGGCCGAAGATCTGATTCACGCGGCGCCGAAGGAATCGCAGGCGCCATCCGCTCCGTCATCCGGAGGATGAGGACGGGATCGATATGACTTGAAGAAGGGGCCCGCCGGCGAGGCAAGCCCCTTCTTTCGCATTGGCGCCCGTATTCCGGCGCCTGAACCCATATCCCATCTGGCCGCTTGCGGAACTACTCCTCGCTCGTCTGCGATGCCTGGAATAGCTTCTTGCGCGTCTTGCCGTCCTCAAGCTGGCACTCGACCTGCCGCACCCCCGGGATCAGCCGCAGTTCCCCGATAATGGCGGGATGTTTCTCAAGCTGCATGTTCTTGACCTTGAGGTCGAGCCGGATGATCGGACCGCCCGGCGAACCCGCGTCCAGTTCGGAGGAGACGCCGGCGACCTTCGCCCCGAGCGGGGACATGATTCCGATGACGTTCTGGATGACGCCGCCGTTCTCCTGCAGGATCACCGTCATGTCCGCCATACGCCGTTTGCCGGAGAACGATTTCTCCAGTTTGTTGAGCACGAACAGGCAGATGAGCACCAGCACCGCCGTTAGCAGCGCCCCATAGTAGAAGCCGGCTCCGATCGCAAGGCCCAGCGCTGCCACAACCCACAGCGAAGCGGCGGTCGTCAGCCCCGAGATGGAATTGCCGTTGCGCAGAATCGTACCGGCGCCCAGGAACCCGATGCCGCTGATCACCTGGGCCGCGAGCCGCGCCGGATCGGCGCGGACATTGGCCTCGTTCACGAAGGCGCTGAATCCGTAAATCGACAGCAGCATGATAAGCGCCGATCCCAGGCATACGAGAATGTGCGTGCGAAATCCGGCGGAATGCTGACCGTATTCCCGCTCAAGCCCGATCAAGCCTCCGACGACAAGCGCAAACAATATCCGCAGCGTAAGCTCCCAATAACTGATTTGCCATACTTCCGGGTTGGTCATCCGGCTCCGCCTCCTTCACCAGCAGTGCTCCCATAGACCGTAGTATGGGGCGCGAAAATTGGGAAGTCAATCCCTGAAATATTCGGAGTATACATTCGGCGTCTCTCTCCCCGAACCGATCGACGCGGATTCATCCATACGGTTTACATGGCATGTGAGATTTTGATAGGATGGAGTCGGATTGTCCATTCGGTTCGAACGATTTCAAGGAGGATGTTATCCATTGGCACAGAAAATCAGAGCAGGAATCGTCGGTTACGGAAATTTGGGAAGAGGCGTGCGCAAGGCGATCGCCCAGAACCCCGACTTCGAGCTTGTCGCCGTCTTTACGCGCAGGTCGCCCGAGCAGATGAACTCGGCCGGAGAAGGCGTACGGTTCGAACATATTTCCGCAGCCGAACGATATAAAGGGAAGATCGACGTCATGATTCTGTGCGGGGGTTCGGCCACGGACCTTCCCGAGCAGACGCCGCAAATGGCCGCGATGTTCAACACGGTGGACAGCTTCGACACCCACGCGAAGATCCCTGAGTTCTTCGAAGCCGTCACCCGGACAGCCGAGCGTGCGGGCACGCTGAGCGTGATCTCCACCGGTTGGGATCCGGGCCTGTTCTCCCTGAACCGCATGATCGCCGAAGCGATTCTGCCGGAGGGCACGGATTACACGTTCTGGGGCAAGGGAGTCAGCCAGGGCCACTCCGACGCCATTCGCCGTGTGCCGGGCGTCAAGGCCGGCGTCCAGTACACCGTCCCGGTGCAGCAGGCCATCGACCGGATCCGCGCCGGAGAGACCCCGGCCCTGTCGACGCGCGAGAAGCATCTGAGGCAATGCTTCGTCGTGGCGGAAGAAGGAGCGGACCAGGAGCAAATTCGGCAAGCGATCGTCTCGATGCCGAACTATTTCGCCGACTACGATACGACCGTCACGTTCATCACCCAAGAAGAACTGGAACGGGAGCACCGGGGCATGCCCCACGGCGGATTCGTCATCCGCAGCGGGATCACCGGCGAAGGCACGAAGCAGCTCATCGAATTCCGGCTGCAGCTCGAGAGCAATCCGGAATTCACCGCCAGCGTGCTGGTCGCTTATGCCAGGGCGGCCGTTCGCCTTCATGGAGAAGGGCATACCGGCGCCAAGACCGTCTTCGACATCGCGCCCGGCTATTTGTCGCCCAAGTCCCCCGCGGAGCTTCGCCGCGAGCTTCTGTAACCGCCCGTTCATTTCAAGCCGGACCTCCCCTGCGGGAGGTTCTTTTTTTGTATTCGTTGCTTGATAAATATCGGTGATAGGGGGGCAAAATGATTTTCATTAGCCAAATGTTTGTGTATAATCTACAATCATTAAGTATAAAAATGCAAATTTTCAGCTAAAAATGCAAATGTAGAGGAGAGATTACGATGACTGCCATTGTGACTGAATCTCGGCAAGAGGCCGAACAATATGTCGCATCCGTGTACGAGACCGTCATTCGCCGCAATCCCAACGAGAGCGAATTCCATCAAGCGGTCAAGGAGATTCTCGATTCCTTGATCCCCGTCTTTGCCCGGCATCCGAAGTACATGAAGCACGGAATCCTGGAACGAATCGTGGAGCCGGAACGGTTGATCAGCTTCCGCGTTCCCTGGGTGGACGATCAGGGGCGAGTGCAGGTCAACCGCGGCTTCCGGGTGCAATTCAACAGCGCCATCGGCCCCTATAAAGGCGGCCTTCGCTTTCATCCTTCCGTCAATGCGAGCATCATCAAGTTTCTCGGCTTCGAGCAAATTTTCAAGAACTCGCTCACCGGCCAGCCGATCGGAGGCGGTAAGGGCGGCTCCGACTTCGACCCCAAAGGCAAGTCCGACCAGGAGATCATGCGCTTCACCCAAAGCTTCATGACCGAGCTTTACAAATACATCGGGCCGGACGAAGACGTTCCCGCCGGAGACATCGGCGTCGGCGCCCGGGAGATCGGGTATATGTTCGGGCAATACAAGCGAATTCGCGGCGGCTTCGAAGCCGGCGTCTTGACCGGCAAGGGCATCGTGTACGGCGGCAGCTTGACGCGGACCGAGGCGACGGGGTATGGTTGCGTATACTTCGTGAACGAGATGCTGGAAGCCAGAGGACTGAGCTTCCAGGACAGCACCGTGGTCGTATCCGGCTCGGGCAACGTGTCCATCTACGCTATCGACAAGGCTACGCAGCTCGGCGCCAAAGTGGTCGCCTGCAGCGATTCCAACGGCTACGTCTACGATCCGCACGGCATCAATCTCAACACGGTGAAGCGGCTCAAGGAAGTCGAGCGCAAGCGGATCCGCGAATACGTCGACGAACATCCGCACGCCGTCTATCATGAAGGCTGCGAGGGCATCTGGACGATTCCTTGCGACATCGCTCTTCCTTGCGCGACCCAGAACGAGATCAACGAACAGGCCGCGTTGACGCTGGTCGAGAACGGCGTGAAAGCCATCGGGGAAGGCGCGAACATGCCGTCCACCCTGGAAGCCATCGACGTGTTCCTGAAGAACAAGGTGCTGTTCGGGCCGGCGAAAGCCGCCAATGCCGGGGGCGTCGCCGTCTCCGCGCTCGAGATGTCCCAGAACAGCATGCGGCAATCGTGGACGTTCGAAGAAGTGGATGCCAAGCTGCACGGCATCATGAAGAACATTTACCAGAACAGCGTCAAAGCCGCCGAAGCATACGGGCAACCGGGCAACCTGGTGGCGGGCGCGAATATCGCGGGCTTCGTGCGCGTGGCGGAAGCCATGCTCGCGCAAGGCGTCGTGTGAGCGACAACGGCCAAAGGGGCTGCGGCGGGAAGATTCCCGCTGCAGCCCCTTTCGTATCTGGCGTCGCGGCGGCAGCGATGGAGTTCAGCCGCCGCGGAGGAGTTATGTAACTTTATTACACTACTCCCCCGGGAACCCCGCCGCCGCGGAGGAGTTATGTAACTTTGTTACACAACTCCCCCGGAAACACTGCCGCTGCGGAGGAGTTATGTCATTTTGTTACACAACTCCCTCCGGAAGCCTGCCGCTGCGGAGGAGTTATGTCACTTTATTACACAACTCCCCCCGGAAGCCTGCTGCCGCAGCCCGAATTGCCCCGAGTCGGAGCCGGGGGATTCAAGTGTTGAGCCCGCTCATCGGGACGGTCAAGCTTCCATCGCCAGCCGGCCGTGCGCGCTGCGGGAAGCCAAGGCCGCCGCCCAGACCATGAAGAGCAGCAGCAAAAGGCCGAAGCCCGCGAACAGCCAGCGGGCGGCCTCCTCCTGAAATCGGTCGAGACACCATCCGGTTAACTTCGGCATCAGCGCTCCGCCGATCCCTCCCGCCGCCATCAGCAGGCTGGTCGTGCGTTCCGTGATGCCGGGGACGGCCCGGTTGGCGAACACGAGGGCGATCGAGAACATGCCGGACATGGCAAGCCCGGCGCCGGCCGTCAGCAGAAGCGCCGGTACGACGCCGTGGAGGGCGGCCATCAGGAGGAAGCAGACCGCGTTCCCCGCGCACATGGCGACCAGATACGCGGCCCCGCCGAACCGGTCCGCCGCGTGGCCCGCCGCCAGCCGGCCTATGGTCATGGCCGCCCAATACAGGCTGATGAAGAGCGAAGCCCGGGCTTCCGTCAGCCCGTTGCCTTGCACCATCATAGAAGGAAGATAGTGGACGAAGCTCATCTCAAAGCCGACATAGATCAGGAAGAACAGCGTGCAAGCGCCTAGCGTCCAGCCGGCTTTCCCCGAGGACGCCCGAACGGCGCTCCCTTCCGCTTCCCTGCCGGAAGAAGCGTCGGGCCGGACGGAAGAACGGCTCGACGAATCCAGCACTTTCGGCCAAAATAGAGTCCAAGCGAGGAAAGTCCCGGCGGCGAACACAGACACCGCGACGAAGGACACCCGCCACCAACCGTTTGCGATCAGCCATGCGCCGATAAACGGCATCAGGAGCGCGCCGGCGCCGAAGAACACTTCGACGCGGCTCATCGCCTTATTCGCGTTGCCGGCGGCCGCCGCGATCACGAATGAGCCGACCGTCGTCTCCGTCATGCCGAAGCCGAGGCCCGTGAACGGTCCGATCGCCAGCATCACCGGCCAGGGCGGCTGCATCGCATAGATCCCTTGCATGACGGCGATCAGGGCGAGCGCAGACAGAAGAGGCCCCCTCCGTCCGAATCTGCGGATCAGCCAGGGCGAAGCCAGCGTACCGGTCATGGCGCCGAGAAATTGATGCATCACGAGCTGCCCGCCGTCGCCGTACAACACGCCGTAGGAATGAACCATCGGCTCCATGACGGTGCCGACGACCAATTGGGCAAGCCCGACCATCAAATATGCCATGCAACCCAAGACGATCAGTCGTGTCATTTCGCAACCGCATCCTTTCACAATGAAGCAACGAGTTCAGCCTTCCTATCATACCACGAGAGGAGATTCGCAGGCGATGCCGTTCCATCTGCGTCCGATGACAGAGGAAGACGCCCGCCGGGTATGCGGTTGGCGCTATCCGGAGCCGTATCATGTATACCGCTGGCCCGAGTGGGAGGAGATGGTGAGAGAGGGACGGGAGTTCGCCGATCCCGCCATTCGGGCCGAGCAATACGTGACCTTGACGGAGCCCGGCGGAGAGCTGGCCGGCTACGCGCAGTTGTTCCCGCTGGACCGGGCCGTGCGTATCGGGATCGGACTGCGCCCCGATCTGTGCGGGCTCGGCCTCGGCCGGGAAGCGATCCTGCTGGCGGCGGAAGAAGCCCGCAGACGGCGTCCGGACGCGGAGATCGACCTGGAAGTCGAGACATGGAACCGGCGGGCCGTGAACGCCTATGCGAAAGCGGGCTTCGTCGTGGAAGACGAATACGAGAGGCGGGCCGAGCATGGAATCGTGCGGATCTTGTGCATGGTCTGGCGGGGGAAGCCGCGGGAGCGCGACTGACGGCGGAGCCCGGACCTGCTGGCCCGGGCTCCCGATAGATTATTCCGCTTCATCGTACGCGCTTGCCGATTCGAGATCCAGCCGCGTGATGCCGCCGGAGTGCCAAGTCGTCAGCTTCAGCGTCACGCGGCGATAATCCAGCGAGATGAACGGGTGGTGGTTCATTCGTTCCGCCACGTCGGCCACCTTGTTCACGAACGCCACCGCCGCGGCGAACGTCGGAAAGACATAACTCTTCCTCAACTTGCCTTCAACAAGCGACCAGCCGGACAGCCGGCTGAGCCCCTCCGCCAACTCCTCTTCACTCAACAACGGTTCTTTCGCCATGAGGCGAGCCCTCCTCCCCGGCCAGATCGGCATGGGTTCTCTCCAATAAACCATATTTGCGGCGATACCGTTCCAGAAGCCGAATCCACGACGGAGCGAACGCCGTCAGGAAGAACGCGTTCGCCGCGGCGTGGATCGCGTCGAACGGGAGACCGAGCCCGAATACAGCCGCGACTGCGGCCCACGAGCGCTCCCGAGCCCATACGTCCAGCGCGACGGTCAGATTCAGAATTCCCCCATACATGAATCCCCAGCCAATTCCGAGCAGGACGAGCGGCCAGCGGCGTCTGCGGGACGGGCTGCGATGGGCGAATAGCCCGGCGGTGCAGCCGGCCAGCCCCCATGCGAACATCTGCCAGGGCGTCCAAGGACCTTGGCCGAGAAAGAAGTTGGACACGAGACCGGTCACCGCCCCGACCATCCAACCCGCTTCCGCCCCGAACACGACGCCCGAGACGATCACGATGAAGGTCACGGGCGTAAATCCGGGCAACAGCGTCGCGAACGGGATTCGGCTGACGGAAGCGACCGCGGCCATCGCCGCGATCATGACGAGCTCTCGGGCTTGCCGTTCGCGTCTCTCGAATCGCCAGAAGAACGGCACCATCGACAAGAGCACCAGCACGATGCCGACCAGCAGCGCGCTGCCCCGCTGCAGCGCCGCGTACGCAAGCGCCAGATACGCCGCCGCCAGCGGCCCGATCAGCCAGGCGGCAGAGATGCGGCGAACGTTCATCGCAGCGCCTCCCCCCGCTCCGCCCGGTCCGCGCTCCGGCTGCAATCCCCGCCCAGCAGCCGATGAAGCGGCGTGGCGTAGAACAGGTTGCCTCTAAAGAACGATCCGGGCATGTCGTCGGCCACGATCTCGCCCTGGAACAGCAGAGAACAGCGGTTCGCGAAAGCTGCGGCGAATTCGACATCGTGCGTCGCCATCACGATGGTCGCCCCTTCCCGGTGGATGTCTTCCAGATGAACGGCCAGCCTCATCTTTCGCTCGGCGTCGATTCCTTTGGTGGGTTCGTCGAGCAGGAGCAGTTCCGGCTTGCCGAGCAGCACCACCGCCAAGGCGCCCAGTTGGCGCTCGCCGCCGCTCAGGTCATGGGGATGGCGGTCCAGCGCGTGCGTAAGACCGAACCGCGAAGCCATGCGCAGCGCTTCGCCGACGGGATCGAGCGCGCCGATTCTGGCGGCGGCGTGCGTCAGGTCTTCCCGAAGCGTATCGAAGGCGAAATGCAGCTGCGGATTTTGCGCCAAATAGCCGATGCGGGCGTGCAGGGACCGGCTAGCGATGCGGGAGAACGGCTCCCCGTTCAGCCGTATCCGTCCCCGCTGGGGCCGGTGCAAGCCGGCCAGCAAGCGGAGCAGCGTCGATTTGCCGCTGCCGTTGCCGCCGAACAGAGCGATCCGGTCGCCGGAGCGCACCGTCCAGTCCAGCCCGCGAAGAACGGCCGGAGAACGAGCGTCATATGCGAAGAACAGCTCCTCCGCTTCCAGGAGCGGCTTTCGGCTGTCCGCGGCTCGCATGTCGGCCGCCGGGGTCAAGGGGTCCGCATTCTCTGCCCTGCGGTCAGTCGTCGGAACAACGGAACAATCGCCGCCGTTCGGCGCGGCGGACACCCCCTTCATCTCCGCGATGCGACGCACCCATTGCCGTCCTTCCTTCACGGACAGCGGAACAGGGAAGCCGGCGGCCGGCTCAAGCGCCGAGTCGTCCAAGCCGCGTTCCAGCGCCCACCGGGTCACCGCGGGCAGCGCGCGCAGCCAGGCGCTCTCCCGGCGCTCCCAAGCCTCGCGCGCGAACTCGCGCGGGCTGCCGTCGAAAGCGACCGCCCCCTCTTCCAGCCGAACGACCCGATCGGCGGCCGGCAACAGATCGTCCACCCGGTGCTCGCTCATCAGGACGGTGATGCCCCACTCGTCGTTCAATCGCCGGATCATGCCGAGCAGTTCCCGGGCGGACAGCGGGTCCAGCTGGGCGAGCGGCTCGTCCAGCAGCAGCAGCCGGGGCTGCAGCATCAGCACCGCCGCCAGGTTCACGGTCTGCTTCTGCCCGCCGGACAGTTCGTCCGTTCGCCGGGAGAGCAGCGGTTCCAGACCGAAGAACCCGGCCATCTCCGCCATCCTTCGGCGCATGGCGTCCCGGCTGAAGCCCAGGTTCTCCATGCCGAACGCCAGCTCATGTTCCACGGTGTCGACGACCAATTGTTGATCGGGGTGCTGCATGACGAGGCCGACCCGCGCAGCCGCCTCCCGGGCGGGCCAAGCTTCGATCGGGCGGTCGTCCAGCAGAATTGTTCCGTTCAACCGCCCTCCGGGAGACACCTCCCGCTTGAGCAGGCGGAGCAGCGTGGATTTGCCGCTGCCGGACGGACCGGAGAGCACCGCGAACTCCCCTTCCTTGACGGACAGATTCACGCCGGACAACGCAGGTCTGTCGGCCTCCGGATACATGAACGTTACGCCGCGGAACGCAAAGCTTGCCACTTGCTCCGATCCCTCCATTCCCAGATGAGCGGCATCAGCAGGAAGGCCGCGTAGATCAGCATAGCCGCCCGATCGGCTCCGGACAGGGCCAGCGATCCGAGCCGCGGGTAGATCTCCAGAACGCCGCCGCCGCCCGCCCACAACGCGAAGATTGCCCCGGAGGCGGCCAGCAAGCCGCAGATCGTCACGACGTCCCGGATCCGGAACCGGAAATGCAAATACGCGCTGCGAGGTCCCGTTCCATACCCTCTCGCCTGCATGGAATCGGCCGTCTGCAACGCGTCCTCCAGCGTCCAGGCCAATAGGGAAGCGACCAGCCGGGCTCCGCTGCGCGCCCGCTCCAAGACCGTGCCTTCCGACACCGTGACCCCCCTCATTCGCTGAATCCGCATCAGTTCGTACATCCGCCGGCGAAGCCGGGGGATGAGTCCGGCGGCCATCATGACGAGCAGCGCGAATTTCGGGGAGACTCTGGCGAACAAGAACAGAAATTTGTGCTCCGTCATGAGCAGCCGGTAAGAAATGAACAGGGTGAGCAGGAATGACAAGGACAACGCCATCGTCGCTCCGTAAGCGACCGACTCCAGCGTGATCGGCGTGTCGCCCAGATAGAACCAGACCGTTCTGCCCCTGTGGGAGATCAGCGGATTCAGCACCAGCAGCAACAGCACCCCCCCCGCCATCGGAAGCGACCAGCTGCGCCAGCTCCGGCCTCTGTCAAGATGGAAATTGACCGCGAGCGCGGCCGCCCAGCCAGCCAGCAGAATGACCGGGTGAAACAACAGCATGCCGAAGGTGATCCCTCCGGCATAATACACCAGCAGCACGACGGGATGCAGGGCACGCGCACCGAAGCCTTCGCTCATGTCCCCGTCCCCTTGTCATCCCGGGCCGCCGGATCTTCCGACTCATAGATCCACTCTATCGCATCTCCGGGCTCCGGCTTGTACGAGCCGGCACCGACGCCTAGTTCCTTGCCGTTTACACGATAATGCCACCCGCTCGTCGGCCCGTCGTCGAACTCGAACAAGCCGTCGATGCCGCGGACGTAGAACAGCGCCCCGCTCCCGCTCGTCTCATAAGCCAGCTTGCTCGCCTTGAGCGCGCGGATCAGCAAGTCGGCGACCGTATCGCCGTCCTTCAGCTCCACGAACCGCGATTCCAGGATCTCGCCCCATTCAGAGTTGCCGGCGACGGAAATCGTGACGGCGCGCACGACCGTCTGTCCGCTTGCTTCCGGAGCGGATGAGGAGGCGGAAGAAGGAGCGGACGACACCTCGGAGGCGGGCGACGGATTGTTCCGCGGCGGGGACGGCCTCTGCGCGGCCGCGGGCGAAGCGGAAGCTTCCGCCGGCGAAGAAGCCGGCGGCGTCTCGGCGCTCTGCCCGGCAGGCTCCCCGGCCGCCGGATCGGCTGCGGCTGCTTCGTTCGACGCGGCGGGCGGCCGGTCGGACGCAACCGAAGGCGCAGGAGCGGGAGCAGCCGCGCCTGGCAGTTCCGCAGCCCCGTCGGAACCCGCCGTCCCGGACGGTTGCGGCGAGCAAGCCGCGCCGGCCCAAGCGGCGGCGGCCAATAGGCTGGCCGCCAGCATCCGGCGAATCGTCTTCTTCGCCAATCCGAACTCCTCCTTCCTGTTCTGCCTGCAATTCCGGTCGTATTACATCCCTGCTGAACCGCGGTCGCCGCGGAGCAGTACGCGCACCGCAATCACGGCCGCCTGTTCGCGCGGCATCGTCATTTTCGGCAGGAATTTCCCGTCCGGCTGCGTCGTCATCCAGCCTTGCTCGACGACCGCCTGCACTGCCGCGAGAGCGGCTGCCGACACCTGATCCTGGTCGGCGATCGGTTGAGCCGTGGCCGTCTGGATCTTCAGCGCGCGGGCGAGCAACATGGCCGCCTGCTCGCGCGTAAGTTTGGCGTCCGGTGCGAAGACGCCCGGCGACATTCCGGCCACGAGCCCGGCTTCCGCGGCCGCCTCAACGTCTTTCGCGTACCACGCGTCCGCCGGAACGTCCTTGAACGACGATCCAGAAGCGGCCGGCAGACCGCCCAGCGCGCGGACCAGCGAGGACACGAACTCGGCGCGGGTCACCGCGGTCTTGGGACTGAAAGGGGCGTCCTTCTTGTCGCCGAGACCGAGCAGCACGCCCGACGCCCGGGCTTCGCGCACCCAATCTGCCGCCCATGCCGGGATTTGGGCCTGGTCGGCGTAGTCGCCGGCGACGAACACCCGGCCTGACGCCCGAACGACCAGAGGCGCCTCGTCCTTCCCATAACCGGTCACCGTGATCCGATGATCTCCTTCCGGGAGTCCCGATAGCTTCGCCTGCCCGGAAGCGTCCGTCACCGCGGTCACGCCCGCAGCCGTGACCCGAGCGCCTGCCAGCGGCTTCGCCGGCCCCGGCTTGCCCGTCGCCCAGTCCATGTCCCGGTACGTGACCGCCACCGTCACCGCGCCTTCCGGCTTCGCCGGTGACGGAACAACCGCGACGGCTTCGGCCAGTTTCGTCGCGTCCCCTCCGTAGTACACGACCAGCTCCTGCCCGTCGTCCAGCAAGAACGTGTCGATGCCCTCGCCCGGATGAATCCAGCCGGAACCGTCCTTCACAGCGAACATCCAGCCGTCGTAACCGCCGTATTTGCCTTCCGTGATCCCATCAATGGAAGAGACATATTTGCCGAAAGACATTTCCTTCAATTCATAAGCAATCCCGTCCGCCTTCAGCAGACGTTCGAGCGCCTCGAGCGCGGTTCCGCCTTCCGCCGTGCCTTCGGCAACCGGCCCCTGGTCCCCTTCCACCCGCACGGAGACGTGTTTTACATATGCGGCAACCGTGATCGGTTGTTCATAAGTCACATACGCCGGCAGCTTGCCGGGTCTGTACCCGTCCACCCGAAGCGCCGTCTCGCCCGCCTTAACGCCTGTCAGCACCGCTCTGCCGTCCTTGTCCGTGACGGCGGTTACTCCGCCGATCGTGACGTTCGCGCCTTCCGCGGGCGCCACCACCGCCCGGCCGGCGTTCCAGTCGTACGTCTCCTTCTCCACGACGACCGTGACCGGCAGCCCTTCGCGCGGTGAGGCCGGTTCCAACGTCACGGAATGGATCAGCGCCGGCGAATCGCCGTAGTACACCACGATCTCCGATGCGCCGGACGGATCGTACGCGCTCATCCCCGTCAGATCCGATGCCCACTGTCTGTCCTTCTTCACCGCGTACTGCCAGCCGTCGTAACCGCCGTACGCTCCGCTGGCGTATGAGCCGACCGATGTCAAGTAAGGCCCGTACTGCGGGTCCCGCGTCACCTGGTACGGAACGCGGTTCCGCTTCAACACCTGGATCAGATCTTCCATGACCGTGCGCCCGCTTCCGATCCCTTGCGCCAGCTTGCCCTCCGGGCCGTATACTTTCACTTGAACCGAATGCACGGCGCCCAATCCCGCGTACAGACCGGGCAAGCCGTCCTGCCAGCGGTCTGCGGCCGTCAGCCCCAGCAGCGCGTAGAGGGTGGCCAGGCTGTCCGATTGGCCGCCCGGCACATGGCGAAAGCTTCCATCCGGCAGCCGGAACTCGAGCAGACGGGCCAGCACGGAATGTCCGTTCTTCACGAAGCGGGCGTCGCCGGCCGGATCGATGTCCAGCGAAGTAAGGGCGATGATCGTCTGCACGGCGCTTTCGCTCGTCTCCGGACTTCCGAAGCCGCCGCTGGCGAGCTGCACGGAAGACAGCCAATCCAGCGCACCTTCCACCGCCG
>Ga0310834_100702_pt1 | contig 30404 bp, 26 predicted proteins | sample SM_ome_2_FD_201314 | JGI IMG/M metagenome (GOLD analysis project Ga0310834, IMG submission 201314) | Sorghum-adapted microbial communities enriched on stacked mutant (SM) sorghum from Joint BioEnergy Institute, Emeryville, California... ... | reverse complement strand
ACAACGCCCGCCGGCGGCACAGTGCCTGCGACGGCCTAGCACCGATCGACTACGAACGATTGATGGCCGAGGCTCGGAGGGCCGACGCCGCATAGCGGAGTCCTCCACGCTTCGGGGGGATTGACATCGGGCACGTCCTGCGGAATCGCGAAGCCCCGCTTGGGGTACTCCATGATGCGCTGCGTGTCGCCCACAAGCATGTCGATGACCCGCTTCGCGTCGCCAATGGACGCGACGTAGTCGTCGAGGGAGAGCGGGCGTGACGCGCAGACGACCTCCACCTCGGGCCACACCTTCCGGCAGGTCGCGTACGCGCGCCGCTGCTGGTACGGCCGCGACATCAGGAGCACCGACGTGACCGGGATTCCCGCCGCGACCAGCAGGTCGCGGGTGAACGTGAGGTTCTGCTGGGTGTTCGTCGCCTTCGTCTCGACCAGAACTCGGTCGGCCGGAACACCGTGCGTGACGGCGTAGTCACGGTAGTGCAACGCTTCGCCGCGGGGAAATTCCCGAACCGTGGTGGGCGCGTTGGCCCCGGTGAAGACCAACCAGGGGAACAGCTGACGGTGAAACAGCTCGGTCGCGATGACGGCGACGCCGGGATCGTGGCTGCCCAGACCGATCCCGACATCGCAGGGACGAAGTTCGTGCCGCAGGTCGTGGTAGTGCCACAGCGTCTCCACGGCCTCGCGGAGATGGTCGGGGACGGCGGTCGTCGTCACGTCGCTTCCTCGCGGGTCACCACGCCCGGGCCAACAGCTCCATGATCTGGTCGGCATCGATGGGTCGGGGGGACTGGGTGATGGCCCAGTCGTCGAGGGCGTGGCGGACGATCTCGGGAAAGCTCTCCTGAGCCACCCCGACGTCCCGCAGCCGCGGCGGTACGCCCATGGCCCGCAGCAGCCGGGTAACCGTGTCGATCGGATCGGCGCCGTGCTCGGCGTTCGTGTCGGTGGCCCGCAGGATCTCGGCGAGGTTGGCCAGGCGCTCGCCGGTCACGGGCTCGTTGAACCGCATCACGTACGGCAGCAGCAGCGCCTCGACCACCCCGTTGGCGACCGCCGAGCGTGGCCCGACGGCATGCGAGAGCGCTTGGGCGAGTCCGCCGCCGTACGCGTCGCTGCCCTGGCCGGCGAGCACCGCCGCGACCATGAGGCGCAGTCGGGTCTCCGGCCCGTCGGCCGAATCGAGGCGCGGGAGCCACCGCACCAGCAGGCGCAACGCCTGGACGAGCAGGCCCTCGGCCAACGGGTTGTCCACCGTGGACTGAAGACTCTCGACGGTCATGGCGAAGGCGTTCCACGCCGAGGACCGTACGAGGTCGCGCGGGGCGGTCAGCGCGACGTCCGGATCCAGGATGACGGCCTGGGCCCGGGTCTTGGGGTCGTAGAGGGCCAGCCGGTCGCCCGTGGCGGGGTCGCGGACGGCGCTACCGGCCTTGGCGTAGGCGGTGGTGGGCGTGCTCGCGATGACCCAGTTGGGAATCTTCGGGGCCTGAAGCCGTGGGCTGCGCAGCCGGCCGTCGCGGTCCCGGTAGGTGCACAGCTCGCGCACCGGGCGTTGCTCGGCGAGCAGGATGGTCGCGGCCCGGGCCGTCACGACGGCCGACCCGCCGCCGAGGGCCACCACGGCGTCGGCCCGATGTTCGGCCAGCGCGTCGCGGGCGGCCTCCACGGTGGGGACCGGGCTGTGGGCGACGACCCCGTCGAAGTGGCCGGCGAGCCGGTCCCCGAGCACCGACACCACGCGGCCGAGAACCGCGGTCGCCCGCTTCATCGACCGGCCGTAGACGAGCACGACCCGGCGGGCCCCGAGCCGGTCGAGCTCGCGGGGCAGCGCGTCGAGCGCGTCCGAGCCGCCGAAGGTGCGGTAGGCCGGCGTCGCGTGCCGGAGGCGGAGCTGGCTCATGCCTGTCGATTCCCTCGGATCTTGTCGAACCCCTGTCGACGATAGGTCAACGCGGGCCCGGGCCTCGGCGAACGCCGGTGGCCGGCCACGCGACCCCTCCCCGGACGGCCGGGCGGGCGTGTAGAGAAAGGGGGCCGCGTGAGGCGAGGTGAGGTATCGGATGGGGCAACCGGACGCGCGGGCGTCGTTCGAGGAGTACGTACGAGCCCGTACGGTCGTGCTGTCCCGGGTGGCCTACCTGCTGACCGGTGACCATCACCTCGCCGAGGACCTCGTGCAGCAGACCCTGCTGCGGGTCGCCGACCGGTGGCCGGACCTGGTGGCCCGGGGCGACCCCGACGCGTACGTGCGCCGCGCGCTCTACCACCAGCACGTGTCGTGGTGGCGCCGGCACCGCCTGACGGTCATCCCCCGCGCGGACGCCCCGTCGCTCGGAGACGGGGGCCCGGGTCGAGACGGGGGTGGGCGGCGCGGACGCCGTCGCCTTCTCGCCCGACGGTCGCCGGCTGCTGGTCCAGCTCGATCGATCTCTCATCGAGGTCGATGTCGCGACCCGAACGCAGCGGACGGTCACGGTGCTCGACGACGGATGGCGGCTCGCCGGTCCGGGCGCGGTCGGCGCCGACGGCCGGATCGCGGTGTGGCAGCGGGCCCAGTGCGGGTACGGGTGCGGCACGGGCTACGCGGACTTCACTTTGTCCTTTGTGGACGCAACCGACGGCTCGCCGGTCCCCGACGACCGGCGGTTCGCGACCGTCCGCACGCGCGAGCCCAGCCTGCTCGGGTGGCAGAGCGACGGGGACGCGGTCGTGGTGCTCACCGCCTCGCCCGACCTCGAGCAGCCCGGCTTCGAGCCGCCACAGGTCCTCGCCCTCGACGCCACGGGCGGCTGGACCGAGCTGATCACCGTGCCCCCGGCGACGAGCCGCATCGACATCGCGCGCGACTTCCTCGACCGCTTCGGCGCCGAGCCACCGTCCCTGGCCGACAACGCCCTGGACTGGCTCGCGGTGCGCGGGCCGCAGGCGCTGAAGCTGCTCGCCGTGGTGGCGCTGCTCGTGGCCGCCCGCATCGGCTTCCGCCGGTGGCGCGACCGCCGTCGGCGGCGCGCCATCCTGGCCCGGATCCGGGCCGACCGGGGCGACGGGGAGGCTAGGGCCACAGGGTGAACGCGGGCCCGAGATGGGCCGTGGCCAGGGCGGACCGGGGCCACCGGGCCAGCTCGCTCAGCCGGGTCGTCCGGGACTCCCGCGCCGTGTCGGGGTCGCGCTCGAAGCGGTACGGCACCTCCGGGGCGAGCAGTTGCAGCGCGTGCACGAGCAGGTCGCCGGTGACGAGGATCGCGTCGTCACCCTGGGCGACCAGCACCGACTGGTGCCCGGGGGTGTGGCCCGGGGTGGCGAGCACGGTGACGCCGTCCGCCAGGGGCGTGTCGCCGTCGAGAAGGCGCAACTGCTGGGTCGCGTTCAGCGGGTCGAGCAGGCGCTCCCGTAGCTCCGGATTGAGCGCCATGACGGCCTCGTGCTCGGCCCGCTGCAGCAGGTACTGGGCGTTCGGGAAGTAGGGCGTGCCGGCCCCGACCACGGCCCAGCCGACGTGGTCGGTGTGCAGGTGCGTGATGACCACGGTATCGACGTCCTCGGGTGCGATTCCGGCCGCGGCCAGCTCCTCGGGCAACCGGCCGGGCACCGGCGCCCACCGGGCGGCCGGCGAGTCGGCCGGTCCGATGCCGGCATCGAGCAGCATCACCCGTTCGGCCGTACGCACCAGGTAGCACCGAAACCGCAGCCACCACTGCCCATCGGCGGTCACGGAGTCCGGGTCGAACGCGTCCGCGCGGCGCCACTGGTCCGGAGTCGCGGTCGGGAAGGCCTCCTCCCGAGGTTGGAAGAACGGCCCGCTGCCGTCCTCGAGCGCGATGATCTCGATGGGGCCGAGGGCACGAACGACCGGCATGGCGAGCAGTGTACGGTCGCGGCCCGCGACCACGACGGCGGGCGAGTCGGCGGCCCGCGTCGGCTACCGGCGGCTGCGCGACCGCTGATCGCGGCCCGGGACCGGCGCGCCCGTCGCATCATCGTCCGGGGTGAGATCGACAACCTGCCCACGCTGACGCTCGCGGCCGGGCAGCAGGTGGTCGGCGCGGGTGACGGGGCGGCCCTGCGGTTCGCCCCGGGCGTGGACGGGCTGGTGCTGACCCGCGACAACACGGTCAGCGGCCTGCGCTTGGAGGTCGAGCCGGCGCGCTGCGCGATCGGCACCACCACCGTCGTCACGAACCCAGCCGTCGGCACGAACCCGGCCGTCGTCACCCGCCCAACCACCGGCCCCGCCCCAGCCGTCGGTTCCGACCCAGTCACCCCGCCCGACCCGGTCACGAGCCCCGGCGCGGGCCCGACCGACCTGGGCGTGCTCCGCCTGACCGGCCTTGTCGTGACGGGGCGCGTGCTGGTGCTGGGCAGCCGGGGGCACGTCGAGGTGGACGGTCTGGACATCGTGGCCGCGGACACCCGGAACGAGCCCGACCGGCCGTCCCTGCTGGGCGTCGGGGCGTTGCCCGGCGCGTTCACGCCGTGGAACCGCCAGACCGATCCGGCCGCCGTGGTGACCGCGCAGTTGCGCGGCCTGGCGGCCGGTCGGCCGTGGGCACCGGTGCGGGGCAGCGGCATCCTCGTCGCCGGCACCCCCGCCGGCGGACGGGTCGACGTGGCCCGGCTCGAGACCGGGCCCGTCTTCACCGACGGCGGTCTGGCCGAGGGCACCGCCGACGCGATCACCGGAGGCGTGTTCGTCGCGACCGGTGCGACGGTGGGTGAGGTGCGCAACCAGGGGCCGGTCACCACGTACGGGGTCAACGACATGGTGCTCGACAACTGGGGTGTGGTCGACCGGTGGATCGCGGAGGCCCCGCTGACCTCGTACGGCCGGGCCGGCGTGGGCCTGGTCAACTTCGGTTCGATCAAGACCCTGCGCGTCCTGGCGCCGATCGAGACGTTCGGCATCGGCGCCCGCGGCTTCAACGTCTACCGCCTCAACGGCGAGGTCGGGCCGACCGTGGGGCGGGCGGAGTTCGAGATGATCACCACGCACGGGGACGGCGCGGTCGACATCCAGATTGGACAGCCGATCGGCCGGCTCATTGTCCACAAGGGAATCGAGACGGCCGGCGGAGACGGCGAGTCACTGGTCCGCGGGGCTATCGTGCGCCAGTCCGCCCACGCCCTCAGCGTGCCGCCCGGGGGCCGCGTGGCCAGCGTCGAGGTCGGGGGCCGGCTGCTCGCCGCCGGGGCGGCCGTGAGCACGGTCCACGTCGGTGGCGAGGTGACGAGCATGCGGGTGACCGGCGGGATCCGGGCCGCCGGCGTCGGCGCCGACGCCGTGCACGTCCTGGGCGGGACGATCCGCCTCACCGACACCGACGTGCACGCCCAGGACGGTGTCGCGGTGCGGGTCAGCGGCGGCGAGGCCCGGCTGGACCAGGTGCGGGCCCACGGCCGAGCGGGCGACGTCGTGGTCGAGCGCTGAGACCTTTGTGGACTAGTTGCGGACCTTTGTGGACTAGTTGCGGACCTTTGTGGACAGTAATGGACCTTTGCGGACGGTAATGGCGAGGGGGTGCGTGACCTCGGCTTGGCGCCGGGGTCACGCACCCCCTGTGTCATCCGGTTACGGCCTACCGGTCAGTGCGGGGCGGTCACAGTCCGCGGCACTGTCCGGTCGCCACCCCGACCACCAGGTTGCGGTCACCGTCGTTGGTCGGCGGCGGCACGTTGCCGCTGCAGGACAGCAGGCCGACGATCGTGTTCCCGGAGATCACGATCGGGCTGGGTGCGGTGTTGTTGTTGGTGATCTGGGCCGCGCCCGCGATCACGGTGTCGGACACCGAGAGGTGCTCGGTCGTGCCCGACACGGTCAGCGGACCGGTACCGCCGCCGCGCAGGTCGAAGTACGCCGCGCCGGTGGCCGAGATCGTGCCGAGCACCACCCCGCCGTCGGAGATCAGGCTCGCGCCCGGCGAGACCGTGACCTTGCCCAGGACGATCGCCTTGCTGGTCAGGCAGGTGACGCCCGAGGACACCTTCAGGTTGCCCAGGACCAGGCCCTTGACCGTCTTCGTGCAGTTCGGGACCTGCGGTCCGACGGGGCCGACCAGCTGGCCCACGCCCCAGCGGGACGTGTTCTGGTAGCCGTTGCCGGTCGGGTCGGCCCAGTTGTGCAGGCCGGTCCGGATGCCGGTGGCCTGGCCCTCCCGCGGCGAGCCGTCGTTGACCTGGAAGTCCAGGCCGTGGAAGGCGCCGAGGGTGTTGGTGCCGAGCATGCTGATCGCCGCCTCGACGAGGTACCCGGTCGAGGTCCGCGAGGTGGCGCTGACCAGCCGCTCGGCCTGGTTGTCCGGGCCGGTGCCGAACGACGTCACGTTGTCGGCGTTGATGCGGATCTGGATGTCCTGTGAGCGGTACGGCCCGTTCTTGAAGTTGCCCGCATCGACGTAGATCTCCACCGAGTCCTGCTGCCACGGGTCGCCCGCGGTGAGGTCGATGACCGGGTCGGTCACCTCCATCAGCACATAGAGCGTGTCGTCCAGCCACAGCGTGCGGACGTCGGCCTTGGCGTCGGTGGTGCCCTCGATCCGCTTGTCGGTCCGGACCACGTTCGCCTCGGACCAGACGGGGTCGATGACGCCGTCGATGACCGGGGCGACGCTGGCCTGGACGACCTCCAGGTAGGACAGCGGCTCGACGAACGACAGGGTGCCGAGCGCACCCGGGGAGTTCCAGGTGCCGAGCACGGTGCCGCCGCCGAGGACCCGGATGTCGAAGGTGCCGGTGTCACCGATCGCGACGCCGGTGTGCGGCAGGTGGACCACCGCCCGCCAGCCCGGGCCCTCGTCGTCGACGACGCCCAGCGAGCCGGGGCTGCCCTTGGCGAACGTCACGGTCTGGCCGCCGTACGCGAACTCGAGCGTGTCGGCCGCGTCGGAGGCCACCGTCGCGAGCACCGTGAGGTGGTCGTCGACCCAGCGCAGGTTGAACGACCCGGCATCATCGGACAGGGCCAGCGGCCGCAGCTGCCGCCACTCGACCGCGGTGAACGCGTTGCCGTCCAGCGGGACGTCGCCACCGAAGACGATCGCCGACCGCACCAGCGGAGGCAGCTCACTCGGGTCGGTGATGCCGTAGTAGGCCGGCTTGGCCTGCAGCCCGGCGTCGAAGACGAGCGGTGCCTGCGTCGACCGCCACGACCGGTTGTCGGTCAGGCCCCACACGGTCACCGAGAACAGGTTGCCGTGGTTCGCGTGGTAGTCGCGGAAGAGGGCGAACGCGTCCCGGTAGTAGTAACCCTGCTCGATGATGCGCGCCTGCGTGACCGGCGTGCCCACGGTGACGTCGAGCTCGGTCACCGCCTGCACGATCCCGTCGATGTCGGCGAACCGGTCCAGGGCTGCAGCGAGCGCGCTGATCGGCGTGTTGAGGCTGACGTGGAACTGGTGGCCCACGCCGTCCAGCGGCACGCCCCGGGCCAGCAGCCGGTCGACGAGCGCCCGGTAGCGACCCTGCTTGTCGCTCACCTCGGTGTTGTAGTCGTTGATGAACAGCTTCACCGGGCGGTCGGCGCCGTCGGCGGCGTACTCCTGGTTGAAGGCCTCGTCCGCGTACTGGAACGCGAGGTCGATGAACTCCTCACCCAGGATGCGGTACCACTCGCTCTGGCGCAGGCCACCGGGGTCGTTGGTCGCGTCCGAGACGACCTCGTTGACCACGTCGAACGCCACCACCGGGTTGCCGGCCCCGAACTCACCGTAGTTGGTGGCCAGCCACTCGGCGATGTTGAAGATGTGCGTACGCAGCCGGTCCCGCAGCACCTGCTGGTGGGCCGGCGAGTTGGTCAGTGGCTCACCGCTGTCGTCCTGGAAGAACCAGGCCGGCACCTGCGAGTGCCACACCAGCACGTGACCGTAGACCGCCAGGTTGTTCGCCACCGCGTAGTCCAGCACCGCGATGGCCTCGCTGTGCGGACGGAAGTTGCGGTCGTCGTCGTACCAGGCCTCGGGCTTCATGTGGTTCTCGTGCGTGACCTGGTTGAAGTGCCGCAGCAGCAGCTCCGACGGCGACCCGGTCGTCTCCCGGCTGTCGATGGCCACGCCCACGCGGAAGGGGAGCGTGTCCTTGATCGGCGTGAGGTCCTGGACCACCGGCGGCGGCGGGATCTCGAGAACGATGTCGTCGACGTAGAAGTCGCTGGTGTTGCCCGTGACGCCCTCACCCTGCCACCGGGTCTCGAAGTAGAGCAGCGAGACCTCGGCCTCGGGCACCACGAAGCTCGCCCTGACCTGCGTCCAGCCGTCGTTGGTGACGTTGGTGAACTGGCCGAGGGTGGCGAAGGCCGTGCTCGACCCCGTGGTCGACGCGAGGCTCAGCCAGATCTCGTCCGTCTCGGCGCCGGGCGCGAACCGGACCCAGGCGGTCAGGTCGTACGTGACGCCCGGCTCGGTGAACGGGGCGATGTCCAGCCCGATGCCGTCGCCCTGGCTGTCGCGACCCGAGACGAGCGCGGAGGCCACGCCGCTGTGGGCGTGCTCGGTCGAGATGGTGACCGTGTGGCCGGGCTCGCCGACCTCGCGCGGACCCCAGCCGTTCAGGCCGTCCTCGAAGTCCGTGCTGTGCACGATGCCGGGCTGCGGCCCGCTGCGCGGCTTGGTGATGAGGATGTCGTCGACGAGGAAGGAGCTGGTGTCGTCGGCGGCTTCGATGTAGAGGGTGGCCTCGGTCTGGCCGGCGGGGAGGCTGTAGGTGCCGCCGATCTGGACCCATTCGTCGGCGGTGGCGTTCACGCGGCCGCCGATCCAGGGGAATTCGTTGGTGGGGTCGCCGGGCTGGTGGACGGCGAAGTTGATGCCGACCGATCCTTCGGTGCCGGCGGGGAGTTTGACCCAGGCGCTGATGGTGTAGGTGACGCCGTGGTCGAACAGGGCCATGGCGTCGGTCTGGACGCCGTGCCAGTTGGCGGTGCGTCCGGTGACGGCGAGGCTGTGGTCGCTGTCGTGGCCTTCGGCGTCAGTGATCGCGATGGTCGCCGCGCCCCGGCCCTGCCACGGCGCGACCGAACCGTCCTCGAAGTCATTGGCGAGGACCACGACCGGGTCGTCCTCGGCGAGGGCGACGACGGCCGCGGTCACCGAGCCGACCAGGGCCACCGTGCTGGCCGCGACGATCGCGAACAGGCGTCGTGGTCGGTTTGGGGAACGTTGTGGAGAACGTTTTACAAGGCCTAGCAAGCGCATCAAGTGGCTCCCTTACGAGTGGGACGTGGGACGTCGAAATGTCGGGCGCCTGGGTGCGCGCCGGCACGTCCAGACGCCGGCATGCTATCCAGATCATTGGTGCGCGTCGAGGGTTACGGCCTTTCCGATTGGTCATCGGCGGGGCAATACGTACGAAATGCCCCGATGTTTACGGGGCCAGATTTCGGGGTCGCGCCTGATACGGGCGTCGCACGTCCCCGGGCGTCGGCCCGGGGACGCATGCCCACGAGACGACCATTCCGGTCACCGAAGGCCGCGGCCGACGGTCACGCCGCCGGGTCCCCCGGCGGGCCGGGGAAGGACCGTCGGGGTCAGGCGATCTCGCCCCGGTCGAGGGCGTCGAGCATGGCGGCGGCCGGGGCGAAGACCTTGCGCAGGCGCCGGGCGGTGTCGAGGCGACGCGGCGCCGTCTCGACCCACATGAGGAAGTAGAGGTAGAGCCGGTAGAGGGTCGAACCGGCCCGCGTCGGCCACGAGCATGGCGATCATGTCGAGGAACGCGTCCCGCCAGGTCGGCTGAAGGGCGCGGGCCGGACAGGCGAAGCCGGACCCCACGACGCGATGCAGCGCGGCGACCTCCTGGCCGACGCGCCGGCGCAGCGCCCGCCGGTGCTCGTCGGCGAGGAGTTCGGCCACCTCCGGCCACGGTTGGCCCGGGCAGAGGGAGAGCACGAGCGCCTCGACGCCCGCGACCCGACCGTGGTACAGGGTTCGTGGCACCGACGTGATCCCGTGCGCGGCGGCGAGCCGGTAGTACCGCGCCTCGGTGCCGGTGATCCCGTGCTCGTAGGTCATCAGCGGCCCGCTCGGGTCCGGCGGCACCTTCACGACGACGTCGCCCGCGCTGGTGTGGACCCGAAACACCGCGCTGAAGGTGCCCCCGCCGAGGGGGACGAATCCGGTCGCCGCGGGCAGCCCCGCCGCGCGCATCAGCGCGTCCAGCCACTCCGGGCTCACCGTCGGCACCGCGCTCTCGTGCATCCGTCGCCACGGGCCTCACCGACCAAGGCAGCACCAGGGTACCGCGACAATTCAATGCGTCACTATCGGCGAACGGCTGGCGTGGAGGTCAGAGGTTGACCGCTACCCCCTCTAGCGTGGCGCCCGGCGTAACCGCGCCGGTCCGGTTGAGGAAAGGAGCACCATGCCGGAGAAGGGAGCGACGATGGCCAAGCCGCTGGCCCCCGAGGGATACAACACCGTCAACCCGTTCATCATCACCCAGGACGCATTGGCCGTGATCGACTTCCTGCGCGAGGTCTTCGGTGGCGAAGAGCTCGAGGCCGCGCACACGGTCGACGACGACGGTCTGCTGCTGCACGCCGAGGTGCGCATCGGCGACTCCATCGTGATGCTCGCCGACCGCAAGCCCGACTGGCCGTACACGCCGAGCCTGCTGCAGGTCTACGTCGACGATCTCGACGAGACGCTCGCCCGGGCCCGCCGCCTCGGCGCTCGGGTCGTGACCGAACCGACCGGCTTCTTCGGCGCCACGATGTCCCGTGTGCTCGATCCCTGGGGCAACCTCTGGTGGATCTACCGGCAGGACCCCGACGCGGCCTGGAGCGAGGCCGAGTGGTCGGCGGCGGCCCAGGCGGACTCGACGTCCGAGAAGACCGGCGACGAGTGGGGCGGTGGCACCGACCCGGGCCTCACGTACATCCACGACACGCTGCTGGAGGCGATGCGCAACCTCCGGTCCCCGCGGGACAGCTGAGGCGGGACCGTACGCCGACCGCCGCCGGCCGTACGTCCACCCGGGGTGGGTACGACCGGCGGCGGTGGCCTACGGGCGCGGTCGTTGCGGTCAGGTTTGCCGGGGCTCGTCGGTTTTTCCACCAATCGTGTTTCCCTCCACTATGGAGGGTTGTGTCGGCGCCGGGCCCGCGCGTTTCGGTCAACCGGTCGCGGCGCGGCTCGGTCGGCCGGCGGGCTCACACGCTCGGCGGAATGTGGCGTTGACTACGTTCCGGCCGGCGGGCGCGCGGCCTTCGGTAGCGTGACGAGACGTGGCGTCCTGGGCAACGAAGCACCGCGACAACTACCACGACCTGCTCGGCCTCCATCACTCCATGCTGCTGCGGCGCCGGATGCGTGGCGTAGGCCCGGACGCCACGGACTGGCGCGAGCGGGTCACGGCGCTGCTCGCCGCCTGGCCCGAACGGCTGGCCGACCAACGGGTGTTGCGGGATAGCCTGCCCACGGTGGAGCCGCTGGCGGAGACGGTGGGGGACCTCTACGCCGCGCTGTTCCGGGACAACCCGTCGCTGCGCAGCCTCTTCCCCGATTCGCTGCACGCGCAGCAGGAGCGGTTCGCCTGGTCGCTGAAGGGGCTCATCGAGAGCCTGGACCGGCCTGACGTCATCGTGCCGCTCTTCGCGGAGCTCGGGCGCGCTCATCGCAAGCTCGGCGTACGGACCGTCCACTATGGGCCATTCGGCTCGGCCTTCCTGGAGGCGCTGCGCGGGCGGGCCGGAGCCGCCTGGCGGCCCGAGTACGAGGCCGCCTGGCTGCGCGCGTACGACTTCGTCGCCGAGGTGATGAGCCACGCCGCCGAGAGCGACCTGGGGGAGCCGCCCTACGTGCGGGCCACCGTCGTGCGCCACGAACTGCGCCGGCCGGACCTGGCCGTGCTGCACCTCCAGCCCGCCGAGCCGTACCCGTACGTGGCGGGCCAGTACGCCACCGTGGAGTCACCGCGGCTGCCGCATTCCTGGCGCAGCTTCTCGATCGCCAACGCGCCGGCCGAGCAGGCCCCGCTGGAGCTCCACGTGCGGGCCACCGGGAGCGGCCGGCTCAGCGACGTGCTGGTCTATCACACGCGGGTGGGCGACGTGCTCCGCCTCGGCCCGGCCCGCGGCAGTGTGACGCTCACGCCCCCGTCGGGGGACGGCGTGCTCCTCGCGGCCGGCGGGACCGGGCTGGCCACGGCCAAGGCCCTGCTCGATGAGCTGGCGCGCCAGGCCAGTCCGCCGGTGACCTGGCTGTTCTTCGGCGCCCGTACGGTCGAGGACCTCTACGACCGCGAGGACCTGAGCCGGCGGGCGAACCGGTATCCGTGGCTGCGCCTCGTCTTCACGGTGGCGGACGGTGGGTTCACCGGGTCGCCCGGCGGGGCACACCCGTACGAGGCCGGCACGGTCGTCGACGCGGTGACCCGCCGGGGGAGCTGGGCCGGGTACGACGCGTACCTGAGCGGACCGCGGGAGATGGTGGAGGCTCTCCGCGACCGGCTGGTGGCGCTCGGCGTCGCGCGCGACCACATCAAGTACGACCCGCAGTAGCGGCTGGTCGCCCCGGGCCGGGCTGAGCCCGGGCCGCGGCCACGATCGCGGCGACGGTGGCGGCGAGCGCATCGGTCCCGGGCCGCCGGTTGTCGACCTCGTAGTAAGGTACCGGGGGCGCCTGGCCGGCCCGGATCGCCGTGATGAACGCGTCGAAGTCCGCCAGCTTCGCGGCGTCGCGGGGGTCGGCCCGTTCGATCAGGCGCTGGCGCAGGGTGGCGGGATCGATGCGGAGCCAGACCAGGTGGACCGGAGCGCCACCGAGCGCGGCGACGAACTCGGCCCAGCGGCCGGCGTCGTGGATCTCGCTCGTGAACGGGGCCACCAGGACCACCGGGCAGCCGTGGCGGCGCACCTCGCGGGCGGCCGCGACCATGCCGGCGTACTCGTGCTTCTTGATGTGCTCGTTGTACCAGGGCCCCTCGCGCTCGCCGTACGGTCGGCCGGCCGCCTGCAGGGTGGCGGCGACGAATCCACTGTAGAGCGTGTCCTTGTCGAGCACCGCGGCCGGCGGGGCCAGGGTCCCGGCCAGCAGCCCGGCCACAGTGGACTTACCCGCGCCCGGGGGCCCGGCCACGACCCACACCGCGGCCGGGCGCGGCGCGACCGGCGGCGTCAGGCGGGACGGGTCGCGCAGGCCCACCGCGTCGGTGGCCCAGAAGGCGTCACAGTAGATGAGCTGTCCGGTCATCCACGGCTCGTAGGCGGGCAGCAGCGCCACCTGGAACGCCGGCTCGGGAATCCGGTTCGACGGGCGGAGGAAGCCGAGCGGCGTGGCGGCCTGGAAGCCGCGCCGGCCGTAGTAGTCCCAGCTCCCCTCGAGGAACACGGCGGGCGCGTCCAGGCGCCGCGCCTCGTCGAGGGCGGCCCGGACCAGGGCGGTGCCGATGCCCTGGCGCTGGCGACGGGGGTCGACCGCCAGCGGGCTGAGCACCAGCACCTCGACCAGCGCCCGCGGCGCGTCCAGCCAGCACCGGTTGAGCTGGACGTGGCCGATGATCCGGTCGGCGTCGACCGCGACGAGGCTCGCGCGGACCGCGCCGGACGAGTCCAGGGCGCGGAGCACCTGCGTGAGCTTGCCGCCCGGCGGCTCCCCGAAGGCCTCCGCCACCAGGGACTCGACGTCCCGCTGCTCCTCGGGTCGCGCCGGACGGATCTGCATGGGCCGGACCGTAACGGCCGGCGCCGGCCCCGGCAACCGGGTTGGGCGCAGCGTCGCGGGTGGACGAACGTTCTCGGGTGGACAAACGGCCACGGGCAGACCAACGGTCATGGGGTGGACCAGCGGCCTCGGGTGGACCAACCCGGCCGGACCGGTCACCGGGGTCAGGCGGACAAGCGGGCCGGGCGGGCGACGCTTTCGGCCAGGGTCAGGCGGTGGGGAGCGGGTCGGGCAGGCGCCAGTCGAGGATCGGCGTGAGCTGACGGATCATCATCGCCTCGACCGGCAGCGCGGCCAGCACGCGGTCGCGGATCGCCACCGCGAGCGGCGAGGACCACTGGCCGAGCCAGCCGGCCTGCCGGGATCGGCGGACCACGGCCTGGGTGTGGCGGCGGCGCAGCGCGTCGTAGCGGGCCAGGGCCTCGGGAACGTCGTACTCGTCGAGCAGCGTGGTCAGGGTCGCCACGTCCTCGACCGCCTGGCCGCCGCCCTGCCCGAGGTTGGGGGTCATGGCGTGGGCCGCGTCGCCGACCAGGACGACCCGGCCGCGCACGTAGCTCGGCAGGTCGGGCAGCTCGTAGATGTCGTGGCGCAGCACGCTCGGGGCGGCCCGCACGAGGGTCGGGATGGGCTCGTGCCAGTCCGCGAACCGTTCCCGCAGCTCGGCCAGCTCGTCGGCGGCCCGCCCGCCCGCGGGGACGTTCGCCGTCGCGTACCAGTAGACCCGCCCGTCCGGCAGGCCGGCGTACCCGAAGCGCATGCCCCGGCCCCAGGTCTCGCCGGCCTCCGCAATGGACATCGGTGGCGTCACGGCCCGCCAGGCCGTGTAGCCGGCGTACCGGGGCGGTCGCGCCTGCGGCCACATCGACCGCCGGACCGCGCTGTGGATGCCGTCGGCCCCGATGACCAGATCGGCCGACTCGACGCCGCCCGCGTGCCGGACCTCGGCTCGGTCCGGTGTGGACGACACCGACCGGACCTCGACGCCACCCTCAGTCAGGCCGGCGGCCGCCTCGACGAGCACGGCGAGCAGGTCGGCGCGGTGGAGGATGACCACATCGCCGACGCGGCGGGTCAGCTCGTCGGCGTCCATTCGGGTGATGAACCGCCCGTCCTGCGACCGGATGCCGGCGTTGCGCTCGGGCACGGCGAACGCCCGGATCCGGTCGCCGACGCCGATGTGGTCGAAGGCGCGCAACGCGTTGGCCCACAGGGAGATCGCCGCGCCGACCTCGGTGAAGCGGGGCGAGCGCTCGAGCACCCGGACGCGCCACCCGCGCCGGCGCAGCGCGATCGCGGCCGACAACCCGCTGATACCACCGCCGACGACGATGGCGGAACGCTCGCCCATGACTGTCTCCTCCCGATCCTCTACAGCTGTAGAGTAACTGGTGAGCGAGGATGAACTGCTGTGACACCAACCACGTCCCGAGCCGGCCAAGGGCGGCGCGATGAGCTCTGCGATGCGGCGATCGGGGTGATCGCGCGGGAGGGGATGCGCGGGCTCACCCATCGGGCGGTGGACCGGGCGGCCGGCGTGCCGGAAGGCACGACGTCGTACTACTTCCGGACCCGGCTGGCCCTGCTCGTCGGCGTCACCGAGCGACTGCTCGCGCTCGACCTCGCCGACGCGGCCGCGGCACCCCCGGCCGCCCCGGCGGACCTGGACCTGGACACGGTCGTCGACCTCGTGACGCAGATCGTGACCTACTGGACCGGGCCCGGCCGCGAGCGGATGCTGGCCCGGTACGAGATCTCGTTGGAATCCGTACGTCATCCCGAGCTGCGGGAGCGGTTCCTCGCCACCGGGGCGGCGCTGCGGGCCACGATCGGCGAGGCGTTCGCCCGGCTCGGCGCACCGGATCCCCACCGGGCCGGCCGGGACTTCGCGGCCATGCTCGACGGTCTCATCTACGACCAGCTCGCCGGAGCCGGCGGCCCGCGCTCGGCCGCCGAGCTGCGCGCCACGATCGGGCAGATGCTGGCCGGACTCCTGACGGCGCCCCAGCGCGCCCGCCGCGACCGGCCGCGCCGGTAGGGTGAAGTCCGTGGGCACCACACTCCACGGGGCGCTGGTGACGTTGCGTCCGACCACTGTGGACGATGTGCCGGAGCTGGCGCGCATCCGGGCCACGCCGGAGGTGTACCGGTACTGGGGCGGCGGGCCCGACCTGACCGCGGCCGTGACCCAGGACCTCGCGGACACCGATCTTCATCACTACGTCATCGAGCTGGCTGGCCGGGTGGTCGGCGGGATCCAGTGGTCCGAGGAGACCGACCCGGACTACCGGCACGCCCAGATCGACATCTTCGTGGACCCGGCCGTGCACGGGCGCGGGATCGGGACCGACGCCGTCCGCACCCTGGCCCGGCACCTGGTCACCGCGCAGCGGCATCACCGGCTGACGATCGACCCCGCCGCCGACAACGCCGCCGCCATCGCCTGCTACCGCAAGGTCGGCTTCCGCCCGGTCGGTGTGATGCGCCGCTACGAACGCGGGCCCGACGGCGAGTGGCACGACAACCTGCTCATGGACCTGTTGGCTGAGGAGCTCATCGAGGGTTCCACCGATGCCGACGCGCGGTAGCGTCGATTGACGCGAGTTCCGGGTGGCTGGGTGGGGGAGGTGGGCGCGGAGCGCGAGTTTCGGGTGGCTGGGTGGGGGAGGTGGGCGCGGAGCGCGAGTTTCGGGTGGCTGGGCGGGGGAGGTGGGCGCGGAGCGCGAGTTTCGGGTGGCTGGGTGGGGGCGAATTGCGGTACGGTCGACGCCCACGCAGGGACGAGCGATGCGCACCACCGAGGACGGGGGACACGATGACGGTGACTGAGCCGGCGACGCGGGCGTACTACACGCAGCCCGACGTCATGACCACGCCCGGGCGGCACGCAAAGCGGTTCACCTCGTTGCCGGACGACGTCGCCGCGCTCGCGGCCGTGGCCCAGGGACTGATCGTGCACGAGGCCTGGGCGGGGGCGTACGGCCGGACCCTGAGCGACGACGACCGCGCCACCACCCACATCCGCCGCGTCGAGGACCTGCTCGAGCACATCGTCGCCCGCGACGATCGGCCGCTCACGGTCGCCCGCGAGGCCGCCCACCGCCTCGTCGGCAACTGCCGGACGTACTCGGTCCTCATGGTGGCGATGCTGCGCTGCCAAGGCATCCCCGCTCGGGCCCGCTGCGGGTTCGGAATGTACTTCCGCGAGGGCTTCGGTGAGGACCACTGGGTATGCGAGTACTGGGACGCGGCGGCGGGGCGGTGGGCGCTGGTCGACGCGCAGATCGATGCTCTCCAGCGTGAGTATTTGAAGATAGACTTCAATCTTGTGGACGTGCCCCGCGATCGGTTCCTCGTGGCCGGGGACGCGTGGCGGCGGTGCCGGGCCGGGCAGGCCGACCCCGACCGGTTCGGGCTCAGCGCCATCAACGAGAGCGGCGCCTGGTGGGTGGCCGGCAATCTCATGCGTGACGCGGCCGCGCTGACCAACCGCGAGCTGTTGCCGTGGGACACCTGGGGCGCGATGCCGGGCGTGTACGAGGCGATCGACGACGAACGGTCGGCGCTGTTCGACCGCCTGGCCACGCTGACGATGCATCCGGACGAGTCCTGGGCCGAGCTGCGGACGATGCTCCGGGACGATCCCCGCCTCGCCGTGCCGCCGCAGGTCCACAACGAACTGCGCGGGCGCGACGAACCGGTGTGACCGACGGCGTCGCCCGGGCCGGAAGCTGGCTGGGCCTTGACGGACCTAGACTGGTCGCGTGGGCGCGTCGATTGATCGGAACGCGGTGCTGGGCTTCCGGATCCGTGCCCAGCAACTCGACCGGGACGCCGGGACCGTCGCCGACACCGCCGTGCTGGACTTCGGCGTCCAGGACACCGGGGGTGACGGGGCGCTGTGGGCCCTGGCCTGCCGCGGGGTCGATCCGGCCGGCCTCGACGAGCGGGACTTGGTTCTACTGTGGACACTGCGCGGCGCGCCGCACCGGTACCGCCGGGCCGACCTGCCGGCCGTGGCCGCGGCGGTCCGTCCGTACTCGGACGAGGACGCGGCCAAGCGCATCTTCGACGCCGCCAAGCCCTTGAAGGCCGCGGGCATCGGCGCGCAGGCCGCGCTGGACGCCGTGGCCGAGGCGATGCGGGCCGTGGTCACCCGGCCCATGGTCAAGGGTGAGGTGTCGACCGAGCTCACCAAGCGCATGCCGGCGCCGTACCTGCGCACCTGCCGGCCCTGCAACGCCACTCACCTGTACGAGCAGACGTTCCGCCTCGGGGCGACCCGGGCCGGGCTCGAGCTGGCGCCGGACACCTCCCCGCCCGTGCTGCGGCCCATCCGGTCGTGGCGGCCGGCCGCCACGGTGCCGCCCCGCTTCGACCTGGTCCGGGCCTACCTGCGGTTCCTCGGCCCGGCCACGCCCAAGCTGGTCGCCGAGTTCCTCGACTCCCCGGTCAAGGTGATCAACCAGCGGTGGCCCGAGGACGCGGTCCCGGTCGACGTCGACGGCGAGCGGCGGTGGGTGCTCGCCGAGGACGTGGACGCCCTGTCGGCCGGCCCGGCGAAGGTCACCCGGCTTCTCGCGCCGTTCGACCTGTTCCTGCAGGCCCGGGACCGCTCGCTGCTCGTGCCCTCCGCCGAGCGGGCGAAGGCGGTGTGGGTGGTCCTCGGCCGCCCCGGGGCCGTCCTGTACCAGGGCGACCTCGTCGGCATCTGGCGGCCGCGCCAGTCCGGTCGCCGGCTGCGGCTGCAGGTCGAGCTGTGGACCACGCCGACGACCACGGTGCGGCGGGCCGTGACCGAGCAGGCCGAGCGGCTCGCCGCCTACCGCGGCGTCAGCCTTGATGGCGTCGACTTCGGGGACTGACCTCGACAGCTGACACCGGAGGCGGTATCGGGGCAGGCGAGCCGCGCTACCCGCTCACCTCGGTCCACGCCCCGGTCGCCGCGCTGCGCTCGACCGCGTCGAGCACCCGCTGCACCGCCAGCCCGTCCTCGAACGACGGCCGCGGGTCGGTACCGCCGGCAATGGCCTCGATGAGGTCGCGCGCCTGGTGCGTGAAGCTGTGCTCGTACCCGATGATGTGGCCGGGCGGCCACCACGCGCCGACGTACGGGTGCTCCGCCTCGGTCACCAGGATGCGGCGGAAGCCCTGCTCGCGGCGGGGCACGGTGGCGTCGAAGAACTCGAGCTCGTTGAGCCGTTCGAGGTCGAAGGCGAGGCTGCCCCGCGATCCGTTGATCTCCACCGTGAGGCCGTTGCGCCGCCCCGTGGCGAAGCGGGTGGCCTCGTAGGTGGCGACCGCCCCACCGTCGAGCCGGGCGAGGAACAGCGCCGTGTCGTCGACCGTCACCGGTCCGGTCGCGGTGTCGTCGCCACCCGCCGGGCCGTTCGGGGCGTCGGCCGGCAGCGGGCGCTGGTGGATGAACGTCTCGGTCAGGGCGCTGACCCGCGTGATGCGCTGGCCGGTGACGAACTGGGTCAGGTCGATGATGTGGGCGGCGATGTCCCCGAGCGCCCCCGACCCGGCGATCTCCTTGCGCAGCCGCCAGACCAGGGGGAACTGCGGGTTGACCAGCCAGTCCTGCCGGTACGCCGCGCGCACATGCCGGATCTCGCCGATCCGACCCTCGGCGACGAGCTGGGCCATGAGGGTCGCGGCGGGGACGCGCCGGTAGTTGTAGCCGCACATCGCGCGCACGCCCCGCGCCCGGGCGGCGGCTGCGGCGGCGACCATCGCCTCGGCCTCCGCCACGCTGTTCGCCAGCGGCTTCTCGCACAGCACGTGCTTGCCGGCGTTCAGCGCGGCGACGGCGATCTCGGCGTGGGTGTCGCCGGGGCTGCAGATGTCAATGAGGTCGATGTCGTCCCGGTCGATGAGCGTGCGCCAGTCGGTGACCGCCTCTTCCCAGCCGAGGCGTTCGGCCGCCGCGCTCACCTTGGCGGCGTCCCGGCCGCAGACCGCGACCATGCGCACCTTTGCCGGCAGGTCGAAGAAGCGGTTCACCGATCGCCACGCGTGGGAGTGGGCGGCCCCCATGAACGCGTAGCCGACCATGGCGACGCGGAGCACGCCGTTGCGGTGGACGGTCATGTGCGGTACTCCTCGTGGTCACGGGACGGGCCGAGGCTGTCCGCACATTCTCCCGGGCATGATTGCCGAATGCGACCTCTCGGGCAATGCGGCCGGGCGCGACCCGGCCACCGCGGCCCGGCGGCTACGGTTACCGCGGGGAGCAGGACTCGGACGGGCGCGGGCTCGGTCTGCGCGGCAAAGGCCGGCCGAAGCGAGTGATGAAGAGCACGTCGCCCTACCTCAAGCCGGTGCGGTCGTCCTAGCGTTTCATGATCGGGCGACCCGACGACGACGACGAGGGAGGTTCCGGGTGAGAGTCGAGCCGGACGACCCGACGGGCGACTGGACCCGTGAAGGTGTGTTCGAGGTTGATTCCGGCGTCTACCGGATACCGCTGCCCCTCCCGCACGACGGCCTGCGCGCGGTCAACGTCTACGCCATCTGCGACTCGTCCGGCGTGGTGCTCATCGACTCCGGCTGGCCCATCGCGGCCGACCGGGACCGGCTCGAGCGGGCGCTGGCCGCGCTGGACTGCGGTCTCGGTGATATACGTAAATTCCTTATCACCCACGTGCACCGGGACCACTACACGCTGGCGGTCGCCCTCCGTCGGGAGTTCGGGGGCGAGATCGCCCTCGGCGCCGGCGAGCAGCCGACGATCGCCCGGCTGAACGACCCCGACCATCGCCCCATGATCGAGCACGCGGCGGCGATGGCGCGGCACGGGGCGGACGAGCTGGCGGCGTGGATCCGCGAGCGGGCGGACCAGATCCGGATCAACCCCGGCGACTGGGAGCCCCCGGACGTCTGGCTCGAGGAGACCGACGTGCCCCTGGGCGAGCGAACCCTGCAGGCCCTGCCGACCCCCGGGCACACCCAGGGCCACGTCGTGTTCATCGAGGACGCCGCCGGTCTGCTCTTCGCCGGCGACCACGTGCTGCCCCACATCACGCCGTCCATCGGCTTCGAGGCGGCCCCGGCGGAGCTGCCGCTGGCGAACTACCTGCGCTCGCTGAACCTCGTGCGCAGCCTGCCCGACCGGAAGCTGCTGCCCGCGCACGGCCCGGTGCAACCCACGGTCCACGCCCGGGTCGACGAGCTGCTCGAGCACCACGCCCGCCGCCTCGACGAGTGCGCGGCGATCGTCGGGGGCGACTGCCTGACCCCGTACCAGGTGGCCCGGCAGATGACGTGGACGCGGCGCCAGCGGGCCTTCGCCGACTTGGACGAGTTCAACCAGATCCTGGCGGTCATCGAGACCGCGGCCCACCTCGACGTGCTCGTGACGCAGGACCGGTTGCGCCGCCAGGAGGTCGACGGCGTCCGTCGGTACTCGGCGGCCTAGCCGGTACCGACGCGGCTAATTGGCGATGTATTTACTATTCGCTGACGTTGGCCAGTGGCGGCTTGACCGCGCGGGTGGCGTAGTAGGCGGGCAGCCAGCCCGCGGTCGCGTCGCTGTGGTGCGGCGCCTCGGCGAAGCCGGTGATCACGAATCCGGCGTCGAGCTGGCCACCGATCTGGTCGGTGAGGGTGTGGCTGTACTCCAGGGGCGAGTCGGGCCCCCACATCCGTTCCCGCTCGCCGGGCTCGAGGTGAGTCAGGTCGCTGTACGGCAGCCGGTGGCGGACGATCAGCTCCCCGTGCTTGTCCAGGCGCTCGGCGTCGAAGATGAAGACGTCCGGATTCATGAATCCAGCCAGGAGTATCCCGCCCGGCCTGAGGACCCGGTAGCACTCCCGCCACACCGGCCTGACCTCGGGGATGAAGAGGTTGGACACCGGGTGGAACACCAGGTCGAAGGAGGCGTCCGGGAAGACGCTGAGGTCCCGAGCATCGCCCAGCACCGTGCGCAGCGTCAGGCCCTCCCGTTCGGCCACCAGCTCGTCCTGCGCGAGCTGTTTCGGCGAGTTGTCGAGGACCGTGACCCGGGCGCCGACCGCGGCGAAGATGGGGCCCTGCTGGCCGCCCCCGGAGGCGAGGCAGAGCACGTCCCGCCCGGCGAGGTCACTGGGAAACCAGCTCGGAGCCACCGGCTGGTAGCCGATGAGCACGACCGACCACTCGCCGGCCCGGGCCTTGGCGATGACCTCCGGCGACACCGGCCGCGTCCACTCGTTGCCCTCCTCGACCTGCCGGTCCCAGGCTCGGCGGTTGTGCGCGACAGGATCGGTGATGGCGGGCTCAGAGACGGAGAGCTCCGGGGCGGAGGGCTCCGGGGCGGAGGGCTCTGAGACGGGGGGCTCTGAGACGGGGGGCTCTGAGACGGAGGGCTCTGAGACGGAGGGCTCTGAGACGGAGGACTCAGCGGCGGAGGCCTCGTTGACGGGGGAATCCGGGATGGGCTCGGCCATGCGCTGGATGCTAGCGGGGCGGTTGCCGGTGGCGCTCGGAATTCATCGCTCGGGGCCGGGCTGCTCGGGCACCCGACCCCACCGGCCGGCCTGGAGCCAGCGTTAGTAGATATTTCAAGCTATCTGTTGTCGGGCGGTGCCTGGCGCTCGACGGCGATGAGCAGCGATTGCACGACCTCGGTGACGGCGTCGGCATCCGGGCGGGCGCCGAGCTCTCCGGCGAAGAGAAGGTGGCCGGTGCCGACGATGCTGAGGGCGAGCGCCTCGGGGTCCGCGTCGGGAGTGAGCCGGCCCCGGTCGCGCTCCGCGCCGAGGTACGCCGCGATCATGGCCACGGCGTGGCTGGCGATCGGCAGCCCCCGGGTCGCGTCACCGCGCAGGCGGGCCCGCAACTCGTCCCGGGTCATGGTCAGCGCGAGCACGCCCAGGGTCGCCGGGTCGAACACGTCCGCGAGGGCCGCCGCGACGTTTCCGCTCACCGACCCCGTCCCGACGGCATCGCGGAGGGCGGCCGCCCGCGCCTCGATCCGCGCGATCCGCCGGCGGGCGAACTCCACCAGGAAGTCGTCGAAGTCGGCGAAGTGCCGGTGCAGTACCCCCTTCGCGACGCCGGCCTCTGCGGTGACGGCGCGGCTGGTGAGCCCGTGTGGGCCGTCGCGCTCCAGCACGCGCTCGGCCGCGGCGAACAGGTGCCCGCGCGCGTCGTGCAGCGCTACCCCGGTCGGCACGCCACCACTCCTTCCGTTGCCAAGTGGGCGATCGCCCACTTAGAGTGGGCACATGCCCACTCTACCGCCGGCCCCCATGGGCGAACCGCATCGACACCGCGCCGTGGCCGAGTCGTTCGGGCTGGACCCGCAGCGGTACGACCGCACCCGGCCGACCTATCCGCCGGCGCTGGCCGAAACGGTCCTCGCCGGCCTGCCGGGCCGCCGCGTCCTCGACGTCGGCATCGGGACGGGCCTGTCCGCCCTGCCGTTCGCCGCGCGGGGCGCCGAGGTGATCGGGGTCGAGCCCGACCCGCGCATGGCCGAGCTGGCCCGCCGCCGAGGGTTCGCGGTCGAGATCGCCCGGTTCGAGGACTGGAGTCCGGCGGGACGGGTCTTCGACGCGGTGATATCCGGGCAGACATGGCACTGGGTCGATCCCGTCGCCGGGGCGGCCAAGGCGGCACTCGCCCTGCGCCCCGGCGGGCGCATCGCCCTGTTCTGGAACGTGTTCCAACCGGCGCCCGAGCTGGCCGCGGCCTTCGGCGCGGTCTACCGCCGGGTGGAGACGGGCCTGCCCTTCGACCCGTGGTCGGTTGACCCGATGGCTGGCCAGCAGATGCTCATGCAGCGGGTGATCGACGGCCTGGCGCGCTGCGGGGCGTTCGGGGAGGTGCGGCAGTGGCGCACCGACTGGGCCCGGGAGTACACGCGCGACGAGTGGCTCGACCTGGTGCCGACCTCCGGTGGACACCACCTGATTCCGCGCCCGCGTCTCGACGAGTTGCTCGCCGGCCTCGGTGAGGTCATCGACGCGGCCGGCGGTCGGATCACGGTCGGATACGCGACCGTGCTCCTCACCGCGACCCGGACCGACGCCGCCGAACCCGACCCGGCCTGAACGTGGCCCGGCCGGACGCGGCCCGGTCGCGACCCGACGGGACCGGGGTCAGCCGGCGTTGGCGGCCGGCGTCGGCCCGGTCGAGGCGGTGGCCGAGCGCCGACGGCGGTTGGCGCGATGCTCGGCCAGGTCGACGGCCGGCTCCGGGGCGGTCGCCTCCGGGGCGGGCAGGGCCGAGCGGAGCTCCTTCACCGCGGCGCTGATGGCGATGGCGACCACGACCTGACCGCCCTGCAGCAGGTCGATCACCTCGTCGCCCGACCGGCACTGGTAGACGGTGTGCCCGTCGGTGACGAGCACCGTGCTGGCGAGGTCGGGCTCGCCCAGCCGCCGCAGCGTCTCCACGGCCCGGCGGAGGTTCTGCAGGGACACGCCCGCGTCGGTCAGTCGCTTGAGGACACGGATCGCCACCAGGTCGCGGAAGGAGTACAGCCGACGGGAGCCGTACCCGGAGGCGCTGCGCACGCTCGGGACCACGATCCCCTGCCGCGTCCAGTGGTCGAGCTGGCGGTAAGTGACCTTGGTGATGCGGAGGACCTCCTGGCGGCCGTACCCCATCTCGTCGGACGTGGTCGGCAGGTCGAGGTCGATCTCTGGCTGCACCCAGGTCGTCTGCGGCACTGTCACCGATCTCCCTTGTCGGTCAAGGAGTCCATCGTGGGCCCGCGGCATCCGCCGTCCATCCAGGATCTGTTCGCCGGCTCCGGCGGGCAACGCGACGCGCCGAGCCGGCGGGCCTCGCGTCGGGCCCGACCAGCCTCGCGCCGATTCGTGAGGGTCGAGCCCGCGCATTCGGCTCGACAACGCGGCCGCCGAGCGGCCCGATATTCGGCGCTTGCACGTACCGTACATCGAGGCCGCTCGGCGGTGGTGAGGGGGACCGGTGATGTGTCCGCGACCGGACACCCCGGGTCAGGGCGTCCGGGTGCAGGTGAGGGTGGGCACGCTGTTGGTGCCGTTCCAGCTCGCCAGGAATCCGAAGGTGATGCTCGCTCCGGACGGGATCGACCCGTTCCACGTCTCGTTGTCGACCCGGACGTCGGGTCCGTCCTGGCTGTACCGGCCACCCCAGAGCTGGCTGATCACCTGCTCATTGGCGAACGTCCACGTCACCCGCCCGCTCGTCGTCGACGGGCCGGTGTTGGTGACCGTCACCTCGCCCTGGAAGCCACCGGGCCACTGGTTGGTGATCTGGTACGACGCCTGGCACCCGCCCGGAAGCGGCGGCTCCGACGTGACCGGCGGCTCCGACGTGACGGGCGGCGAGGAGGTCACCTGGGGCGAGGAGGTCACCGGCGGGGACGAGGTGCCGGTGGGCGGCGACGAGGTCACGGGCGGGGACTGGGGGTCGCCGTAGATGATGCCGCGACCGTTGGTGCCGAGGTAGACGCGGCCGTAGATCCGCGGGTCACCGGTCAGCGCGTCACCCCATGTTGCCGTACTGGTGCTGGTCGTCGTTGATCCGCACCCAGCTGGCGCCGACGTTGTCCGAGCGGTAGAGGCCGGTCACTCCGTCGATCGTGCCGATTAGGTAGATCGCGTGGTACGACTGGCCGGGCGCGTTCGACCAGCCGACCCAGTTGAGCAGGGGAATCCAGCGTTGTCCGGCCTCGTCCCACCGGTACGCCCCACCGATGTCGGTGCGGGCGTAGATGAGGTTCGGTTCGGTCTGGTTGAATATGATGCCCGGGACGAAACCGCCACCATCGATACGCACGTTCGTGAACGTGTACGGGTCGCGGTCGGCCGCCGCAGCGGGCGGGGTGGCGCCTATGACAAGGGCGACAACGGCCGCGCCGGCGGTGAGCGGCGCCGCCGGTGGCCCGGTAACGCACTGGTTGGCTCACGCCGGCGCCCGACCCGACGTCCATGCCTTCCCCGAACCGGACTCGTGCGCGGCCCGATCGACACACGGTCACTGGACCTTGCCCCAGGGGCAGACCCCATGATGACCACGTGGCTCGAGAAGACGAGACGCAGCAGCTGATGACGATCGGGGCGTTCGCCCGGATGGCGCAGCTGTCACCCAAGGCGCTGCGGCTCTACGACGAGCTCGGCCTCCTGCCACCGGCGGCGGTCGACAGCCACAGCGGCTACCGTTACTACCGGCCTACGCAGCTGGAGCGGGCCCGACTGATCTCGCTGCTGCGGCGGCTCGGCCTGCCGCTGGCCGCCATCGGCGCCGTGCTGGATCTGCCGTCCCGCGAGGCGGCCGCGGTGATCGAGGCGCACCGGACGCAACTGGCGGCCCAGACGGCCGAGCGGGAGCGCCTCGCGGCGCTCCTCATCGACCACCTCACCGGCGACCACCGTGCGCCGGCGGAAGCGGTTTCCGACGCTCGCGGGACCGAGGCGGCGGCCGGCCTGCGGTACGCGAGCCGGACCGCGGTTGGCCTGGTCCGCCGGACCAACGAGGACGCCGCCTACGCCGGGCCCCACGTCCTCGCGGTCGCCGATGGCGTGAGCGGGCCGGCGGGACGGGCGGCGAGCGCGGCGGCGGTCGGGGCGCTGCTGGCGTGGCGGCCGACCGGCGCCGTGTTGGAGTCGCTCGCCGCGACCGTACGCTCGGTCCAGCAGGCGGTGCGCCGCGTCGCGGCCGAGGGCGAGGCGGTGACCACGCTGACCGCCGTGCTGCGGGCCGGCGCCGGCCGGAATGTCATTCTCCACATTGGAGATACCCGGGCGTACGTGCTGCGACGGGGACGGCTGGTGCAGCTCACCCGTGATCACACCCGGGTTCAGTCCTTCGTGGACGAGGGGACGCTCGCGCCGGAGGAGGCGGCCGCACATCCGGAGCGGGCGCTCCTGACGCGAGCGCTGACCGCGTCCGGTCATGACCTGCCGGACGTGTCCATCCACGACGCTGCGCCCGCAGACCGGTACCTGCTCGCCTCGGACGGGCTCACCGCGGTCGTGCCCACGGGCGAGCTGCGCGACGTGCTCGCCACGGCGCAGGAGCCGCACGATGCGGTGAACGCGCTCGTGGCCGCGGCCCACCAGGCGGGTGCGCCGGACAACATCGCCTGTGTCGTCGCCGACGTGGTCACGCCGTGAGGCTCGGGACGTTTCTGGTCGACCGCCGTCCGCTGGCGTTCCCGGCGTTCCGTCGACTGTGGACAGCATCGGTCGTGGTGGCCGTCGCCGGTTCGTGCAACGTCGTGGCCGTGCCGGCGCAGCTGTTCGCCCTGACCGGGTCATCGGCCACGGTCGGCCTCGCGGCCGGGGTGTCCCTGGCGACGCTGGCCGCCTCGGCCACGTACAGCGGGGCCCTCGCCGACACCCTGGACCGCCGGGTCCTGCTGCTCGTCGGGCACATCCTGCTCGTCCTGGCGTACCTGGGATTGTGGTGGCAGGCCGTCCTGTCGCTGAACCGCGTGCCCGTCGTGCTGGCGCTGCTGCTCGTGCAGGGTGCCGGCCTCGGGGCCACCCTGACCACCGCGGGTGCCGTCGTGCCGCGGCTCGTGCCCGGCGACGTGCTCGTCGCGGCGAACGGGCTGAGCTCCCTGGCCCGCTACGCCGGCGCGGTCGTCGGTCCGCTGCTCGCCGGAGCGCTGATCCCCCTGGTCGGCCTCGGTCCGCTGTACCTGCTCGATGCCGTAGCCATGACCGCCATGCTGTGGGCCGTGGCGCGCCTGCCGGCCCTGCCGGCGCCGGCCCGCGCGGCGGGCCGCGGCGTGGGCGACCTGCTGGCGGCGGCGGTAACGGCATTGCGCGGAATCGCCGATGGGGCTCGCTATCTGGCCGGGCAGCGCGTCCTGCTGGCGGTCCTCGGTGTGGATCTGGCCGCCATGGCCTTCGGGTTACCGTTCGCGCTGTACCCCGAACTCGCCGCGTTGACGTACGGTCCGGGTGCGCTGGGCCTGCTCTTCGCGGCCTTCCCCGCCGGCGTGCTGGCGACCGGCCTGATGTCCGGCTCGGTCACCCGGGTCCGGCGGCACGGGGCCATGATGGCCGGGGCCGCCGTTGCGTGGGGTCTGTGCGTCATCGCCCTCGCCGTGGCCTCCGATCTGCGGCTGGCGCTGGTTGCCCTCGCCCTCGGGGGCGCCGCCAACTTCGTCCTCAGCACGTTCCGCAACGCCATCGCCCAGGCGTACACCGACGATGCGCTGCGCGGGCGCATCCAGGGCATCCTCACCGTGGTTCTGCTCGGTGGGCCCCAGCTGGCCAACGTCGCGCACGGAGTGGGCGGTGCCCTCGTCGGTCCACGCTGGGCGATCGGGCTCGGCGGCGCGCTGGCCGCCGCGGCGGTCGTTGGGTTGCTCCGTCTGGCGCCGGAGCTGTGGTGGTACGTACCGCCCGAGCCGTCGACGGCGGCCCCACCGGCAGAGTCCGATGTGGATGGTCGCGCCTCGTCGAACTGAGTGCGGTGGGCGGGATCGGCGGGGCGTTGACAAAGGTCGAGCTTTGGCGATGTAGTCGAGCGGTTCGGGCACCCGGAAACCGTGTCGTAGCAGCAATCGGAGCGCGCCGCGACGTGGCTGATCCACCCATCCGGCGCCGCCCACTATGCCCGGAATTGGGGGAGAACGGCCATGATGGTTGCTGGGCCGAGGTGACAATTTGTGTGAGAAGACCCACGTGGGTCGATAGACAGCGCGCATGTCAAGGGTTACACGCCGTAGTCGCAAATCCGACACCACGGGGCGACGCGGAAGATTGACGGGTTGATCGGCACTCTCAGTAAGAGCTTGTGCTCGCCGCGTCACCGGAGTCCTGCGCTACACATGGTGTGTCACCAGAGCGACGTGGCCGCGGACTCGCCGGCGATCCGTTGGCCGGTCGACGATTGCCCCGGGCGAGGCTGGTCGCAGCCGCCGGTGGCATGACGTGAGAGGAGTGCGCAGGAGCGAAGGCGGTGTACTGCCCATGGGCAGGCGACCTGTGTCCACAGCAGACACTCGGTCGCGGTGGACGCGATGTCAGCGCCCACCCTGCGCTTCGCGCGCATGCCGAAAGGAACTCACCTGTGCTTCGGAATGTGCTCAATCTGACTGACCGTGACGCGCGCGGATTCCACCTGATCGGGCGCCGCATCAGGCGACGTAAGGCGGAAGCGGCTGAGGTCGCCGAGATCGACCGGTGGCTCGCCCAGATGCGGAACGGCCCGGAGTTGGTGCTCTACCCGATCCACCCCCCGTCGGTCACGCCGGTTCGGCCCGCCTCGTCACGGCCGAAGCGGCGCGGCAGGAAGCGTCGTCGGTAGCTGCGGCGCCTCGCACCCACTGTGCCGTCCCGGCCAGCGGTCGCGCTGGCCGGGCCCGTGTCACCGCACGGGATCGCGGCCGTCCGCCCCGCTACCGCCTGTGGGATGTGGTCGGTCGGGTCGTCGACTCGCACGCAAGCCGCGAACGCGAGATCCACACCGCGCCCGGCGACTCGTCGCATCACGATACCCACCGCCGCCGATGTCGTCGGTACCGCGCCGGGCCGAGCCGAGTGCGGTAGCGGGACAGCTCGCGCGATCGCGTCGATCGACGGCCTGGCCGCCGCCTCAGGCGGAGGCCAGGCCCTGCTCGATCGCGGCGATGATCTCCGGGCGCAGGCGCTCGGGGCGGATGATGCGGTCCACGGACCCGACCTTGACCGCCCGCTCGATGCTGTGCACGGCGTCGAACTCGGCGGCGACCTCGCTCAGCTTCTCGGCCCGCACCGCGGCCCGGACGTCCAGCAGGCGCTGCGCCAGGTCAGCCCGCTCGCCGCCGCTGGCCGCCGCCACGCGCTCCTCCAGCTCGACCACCCGCGGGTCTTTGGCCGTCCGGGCGTTGACCTCGCTGGCGAAGACCACAGCGGCCGCGGGCGCCCCGCCGATGACGGAGGCGAACGAGCCCTCCACGGCGAGCACGGTCATGGCCGGGTTGAGCGCCTTGGAGAACACCACGAACGCCCCGCCGTGGTAGCGCGAGATGACGACGAACACGATCGGGCCGCGGAAGTTGACGATGGCCCGGCCGATCTCGGCCCCGTACTCCAGCTGGAGCAGGCGCATCGACTCCGGTGAACCGTCGAAACCGGACAGGTTCGCCAGTACGACCACCGGCCGGTTGCCGCTGGCCGCGTTGATGGCCCGGGCCACCTTCTTCGAGGAGCGCGGGAAGAGCGTTCCGGCCGTGTAGGTGTCCGGGCCGTCGGTGGGCGGGAAGCCCCGGCGGGGCACCGAGCGCGACTCGATGCCGATGAGGCAGACCGGGTAGCCGCCGAGGTGAACCTCCTGCACCACCGCGGTCTCGGCGTCGGCCATGCCGGCCCAGCGCTCCAGGACCGGGTGGTCCAGGTCGGAGACCGCCCGCATCACGGTCCGGATGTCGAACGGCTTCTTGCGGTCGGGGTTGCGCTCGGCCGAGAAGATCTCACCGACCGTGGTGAAGTCGCTGTCCGGAATGCTGTGCGGATATTCGCATACGTTGCGGTCGATCGGGTCGGTGGTGACGGCCCGGCGCGGGCGCGTCTCGCCGGGGGCGGTGTAGGTGTGGTCGTAGTGGGCGAGCAGCAGCTCGCAGGCGGCCCGCAGGTCGGGCGCCCAGTACTGGGCCTGCCCGTTCGGGCCCATCACCCGGTCGTAGCCGCCGATGCCGAAGTTGTCCTCGGCGGACACCCCGCCGGAGAAGTCCAGCGACTGCTTGCCCGTGAGCACCATCGCCGAGTCCGGGGTCATCACGAGGATGCCCTTGGTGTGCATGAGCATCGTGGCCTCGGCGTTCCAGTACGGCTGG
>Ga0310834_100694_pt1 | contig 30744 bp, 18 predicted proteins | sample SM_ome_2_FD_201314 | JGI IMG/M metagenome (GOLD analysis project Ga0310834, IMG submission 201314) | Sorghum-adapted microbial communities enriched on stacked mutant (SM) sorghum from Joint BioEnergy Institute, Emeryville, California... ... | reverse complement strand
GTCGGTCGACTGCACCTGTCGGAGAGCCGGCCGGATGCGGTGGTCCGCCGGGACGGGCGGCTGGAGACGCGGCGGATCGCCGTCGCGGAGCTGGCCCGGGAGTTGCCGTACCCGGTCTACCACGGCTACGTCCTGCTGGACGAGCAGACGCCGCCCGCCGACGCGGCCTTCACGGCGATCCCGATCCGCCACGAGAACGACTGGCAGAACGCCGGATACGTCGTGCAGTGGTGGGTCTTCGCACTGCTGACCCTGCTCGGCTTCGGTTGGGCGGCCCGCCGCGAGGCCCGGGGCGAGACCGGCGGAGCCGCCGTCGACCGGGTCGGCGACGCCGGCCGCGCATCCGGCGGCGCGACCCGTTCGGCCAGGCCGCGCGACCTGGCCGCCGAACCGCCGAAGCCCCGAGACCCGGCCGCGAACCGGGCCGACTGACCGCCGACGGCGGAGGTCGCGGGGCGGTTCGTAGGCCGGATTCCGGGGCGGATACCGGATTTCCGGGCCGAATCCCGGTCGGTTAGGGTCGGCCGGACAGGCTTGGGGTGACGCGGGAGAACCGGGGAGGATTCGACATGAGCGTGGACCCGACCGGCGCGGGAGCAGGTGGAAGCACTCCGCCGCCCACCGATCCGGGGCTGGCGGGCACCAACCCCCTGTCCTCCACCCCGCCGCCGCAGCCACCGACGTACCACGGCGCCCCGCAGCCGTCGACCTACGGCGCCGCACAGCCGCAGCCACCGTCGTACGGCACCTCGTCGCCGTCGTACCACGACACCCCGCAGCCGCCGGCGTACGCGCCGGCGTCGGCGTACGCGGGTGGGGTTCCGCCGGTCAGCAGCCCGCCGACGAACGACCTGTCGGTCGCCGGCGGGCAGTGGCAGTCGCCCGGTCCGGTGGTGGCGCAGATCGGCGAGATCGCGGTCACCGCGACGACGGTGCGCACCCCGAGCGGCGACATCCCGCTGGCCGGCTCGCAGTGGCACGTCGCGGACTCGTGGCACGCCGAGCAGAAGACCCCGACCTGGGCGATCGTCCTCGCGATCGTGGGTTTCTGCGTGCTGACCGTGCTCAGCCTCCTCTTCCTGCTGGCCAAGGAGACCGTCTACCGTGGCGTGGTCCAGGTCACCGTGACCAACGGGCCCCGGCAGTACGTGGCCCGCATCCCGGTCACCACCCAGCAGCAGGTCCAGTACATCCACCAGCAGGTCAACTACGTCCGCTCGCTGGCCGCGGTCTGATCGGCGGTCGCGTCCGTACAAGCCGGTCGACGGTCGCCGGGCGGTCCGGTCGACGGCCTCCGGCGGCCCGCGGCGGTCGCTGACCGGCTGGGCGGCGGCCGCCGGTCCGCGGCGGTCTGACCGGCTGGGCGGCGGTCGCCGGCAGTCTGGTTGGCGGTGGTCGCGAACGGGCCGGGCGGCATGGCCCGAGTACGTCGCCGACGGGCGGGGACAGCTCGGACGTCGACATCCGAAAGCTCGTCCGACGCGTGGCGGCCGAGGACGCCGGACGCGCCCGCCCACCGCGCCGGTACGAGCCGGCGCCGGAACGCGACGCGTCGGGCCGGTCCGTCCCGAGAACGATCTCGCCACGATCTCGCCTGGGCTCGCCCGCGGCGGTCCGCCCTGTCCGTGAGTCGGGCGGACACCGCCGATGTCAATCGCTCTCCGTCGATTCCCGAGCAACGGCTACACCGCCATTATGCGCAGGTCTGGGCCGCTGCCACTCAGCTGATCATGACTAGGTCGTTGGTCGGTACCGCCGGCGACCTCCGGTCAACCCGAAATGATCTTCAGCCCGGGACAACTGTCCCTTGTTGCCGGGACATAGCAAACGCGAGGGTAACTCCGGTTCAGTGAGCCAGGGGGGACCGCCGAGGCGGGCACACCCACGCCCGCCCGGCACCGCTGCCGACCCCGGGCCTGATCGCCCGCGCGCACCGAGAACCGGTACGCGCGACCGCACGGCCACCGGAGTCGACGGCGGCTCACCGAACCCGGGTAGCCGCTCCTCGCGGCCAACCCGAACCAGCCATAACCGAAAGAGGATTGATGTGAGCACGAAGGATCCTGGCCGCGATCAGCACTGTCGCAGCCGGGAGCGCCATGGCCGTGGCGGTGGCGCAACCCGCCTCCGCCCTGCCGTACTGTGACCGGCCCACTCCGCCGCCGGCCTGTTTCCCGGACTCCGAGGACCCGCCGACGACGCCGATGAACTCGCCGGTTCTCCACCTCGACGGGGTGCGGCAGACCACGACCCGCGACGGCGTCCGCGTGTGGGGTTGGACCGCGGACGACGACGCGCCGACCACGCCTCTGAGCGTGCGGATCACCATCGACGGCGTCGTCGCCCAGACCCTGACCGCCAACGGGCACCGACCCGACCTGCCCTCGCAGTACGGCCCCACGCACGGCTTCGACGTCACCCTGCCCACGTCGGCCGCCCGGCCGAACGTCTGCGTGACCGTGACCAACATCGGCAGCGGGTCCAACACCCAGAAGTGCACCCAGGCCGACGACATCGTCGGGTTCGAGGCGAACTCCATCAGCTACGACACGGGCGCCGCGATCCTCACCGAGACGTCGCTGGAGCAGCTGGACTACCTGCGGATCCGCAACGACACGAACCTCCAGCAGTCCACGGAGATCTCGGGCAACAAGACGGCGACGGACGTGATGGGTTGGTCGAGCACCTTCGGCCTGTCGGTCTCGGTCTCGACCAGCTTCCGGGCCGGGTTCCCGATCTTCGCCGACGGCAAGATCACGCTGTCCACCAGCGTCTCGGCCAACTACGTCCACAACGGCAGCCAGACGCGTGGACAGACGTTCAGCTGGCGGCAGCCGGTCCTGGTGCCGGCGAAGTCGATCATCGAGGCGTCGGTGGCCATCACGCACGCGACCATCACCGTGCCGTACACCCTGAGCGGTAGCTACCTCTACCGCAGTGGCGCGCGGGCGGCCGGGAGCGTCGGCGGCATGTACACCGGTGGCAACAGCTACAACCTGCAGGTCACGCTGAACCAGTACAACCTGGACGGCACCCCCGCCCTCGCCCCGGCCAAGCAGCAGGCGGCGACGCTCAGGGTCACGCCGCAGCAGTAGTACACGCCACCACACACACGACACACACGGTCGACTGCCGTGGGGTCACCCCGACCCCACGGCAGTCTGCCGTCTCGGCCCCGGTCACGGTGGCGACCGGGCCGGTGCGGGCGGGGTCCCAGGACGCGAGCACCGCTACCCGGCGACCTCGGCGAAGAACCGGCGTAGGGCGTCGGCGACCAGGTCCGGAGCGGTCGACGTCACGAAGTGCGACTGCCCCGGCCAGCTGATCCGGCGTACGTCCGGCAGTGCCGCCGCGAGCGCGTCCAGGGTGCTCGGCATCGGCTCCCACGTGTCTGCGCCCTGCATCAGCAGGGTCGGCACGGTGACGGCGGAGTCGTGGGACCGTGCGGGATGCCGCGGATGCACCTTCCCCGCCGACCCGTCGGCGGGTAGCCGGAAGCGCGCCCACCTGAGACATCCACCGAGGGTCGCGCCCTGACGTGACGGCGATGGATCTGTCCGGGGCACGGCTGGTCCGACGGTCCGTCACCGGTGGACGACACCGACCGCGGTCAGGCTCGCGGCTGCCACGCCTTCGACGGGGAGCGCTTGTCCTGGTGGAGCAGGCCGATCGTGATCGGTTCGAGACCGATCCTCGCGGACAGCGAGTGCAGGCTCTCGCGGATGAACGGCATGACCACGAACAACCCCACCTGATCGATGAATGCCTTGAGCAGCACCCTGTCGGGGCGCTCCTCCCCCTTGAGGGAGAACGACGCCACGACCCCGACCTGAATGGCGGCAATTTCGCTCTTGCTCGACGACACCAACGGCGCGTCCACATTAAAGCGGATGTCGAATCCCTTTTCGGTGTTGCGAGATTGACTCGTGATCCGGAGATTCAGCTCCGCACCTTCGAGGGGCTCGTCCGAAAGTAGTTCGGCATACCATTTGGTCGTCCGCACGTCGATCAGGTCTGTCCGCTCGACCAACCCCTTCAGGAGCTGATCCAGATCCGGCGGCGTCGACTCCCGAACGGCCTCGGCCAGCTCAGCGCTGTCACTCACGTGGTCCCTCGACATGGGCGGGTGTGGCGTCGGTCAGTTGAATCCGTCCACCGTACGGGCGATGGACCGCCCATCGCGACCAGCCAGACGACAGAGCGAGGTGCATGTGCCCCTTCACCCGGTCAGTGAGCAGATTCTCGATGAGCTGCGCCAACAGTTGGCGGACGTGCTCGTTCCCATCGCGTTGCTGCCGCGCGGTTCCGCCGAACGAGGAGATTTCCCGCCACTCGTCGTCGATGGGGTGACGCACCCGAAGGAGGGCCGCGTTCAGCTCGGCAACCTGAGACGTGGTCAGATGTTCCTCGTCGTCACCCAACCGGTAGTTGCGGCGCGTCCACGCGTGCACGTCAGCCCAACGCCATACTCGCGACCTGCCACCGCCGACCACTCCCACCGGCCGCGGAAAACCGCCCGGACCACGGCGACCCTCGACCCAGAGCCGCACCGCCTCGCGGGACACACCAAGGCGAAGGGCGATATCCGAGGTGGATACCAACTCCTGGTCGACTTCGAGCACTTCCGCGCCAGGAAGAACGTGGCAGATCCGCCGCGCCGCCTCGATCGCGGTGGCTACCGGATTCTTCGTCGACGTGTACAGGGTCGCAACCACGACACCGTCAACCTCAGACCAGGCCAGGTCAGCCAGATGCTCGGCCAGCACCTCAAGCGTGGCGTCGTCCTCCAGGTCGACGCCACCGACGCGAAGGGGGATGCGGATCATCCTGCTTCTCCCGCCTGATCGTCATCTGAGCCCTCAGCCTGTGTTGTCGACTGCCAACACCCTACGTCAGTAGACCACTCCCGTGCGTCATCTTCGTGACAAACGTGACCGAAGCTCACGAATCCTGACCCGAGCCTGGTCGACCCTCGCCCTCAGGCGACGAACCTCGCGGGATGCCGCCTGCTCGGCAAGCACGGATCTCACCCCGGCACTCGTCTCGTCGGCCATGTCCAGGAGTTGACCAGGACTGCGCACGTCGGTCCCCGCTGCCGTCAGCAGCCGCTCCGCCTCCGAGGCCGCGGCCTTGGCTTCGAGCTCCACCTCCATGGCGGCCGCAAGAAACTCCTCAGCCTCCGCCACGCCGCGGCCCGCCTCGTCCAGGAGCTGAGCTGCCCGGTCGAGCAACAGCTTCAACTCCCGCTCACGATCATGCTCGGCCATGAGTGCCTCGGCCGCATCGCAGAGGGTGTCGACTCGGTCCATCTGCACCGACGCCGCCACCACCGGGTCGGCCACGGCCGCCTCGTTGTGGGGGCACCGACGAATCAGGCGCTCCAGTTCCCTGGCGGCGTTCTCGCCCCCCCACGCCGGTGGAGAAGACCACGAACTTGCAGGCACCCGACCGGTATTCGGGACCTTGACAGTACACGGTGCCATGCGCGTGACCCGCCGCGCTTCGGTACAACCATCCGGACCGACGGGCATGGGCAAGCGCGGTTCGGAACCACGGTTTGGGATGCTGCGGCCAGTCATCGGCAGGGCTGTACCACTTCGGTCCGCCCGCCATGTGTCCCCCCTCGCCGCCCGACGAGACAGCTCGTCACAGGGTAACCACTCTATGTGATATTGCCACAGTGGACCCGTCGCGCACAGCGGCGCCGGACAATGGCGACCCGGGCCGTCGGTTGGGTGAATCCCGGACCTGCCCTTCCTCGCCCGATCGGGGAGGCTGCGCATCACATGATCGCCTTCGGCCGCGGACCGGTCAGCGGAGACGACGGCGGTTGCGTGCATGCACGCCATACTTTCGGACACATTTCCATTCCTGACTGGCGTGTCCGCCGCCGACACGAGTAGAACTCTACTTTGGACATACAGCACGTATCGACAATTGCCAAGGCATGGTCCGCGGTCGGGGGCGGTGAACACGCACGTGCGTGGCGAGTTGGTGGCGGGCCGGTTTCGGCTGCTGAGAGCCATCGGCAAGGGCAACATGGGCGAGGTCTACCGGGCCGAGGACCTCCAGGCCGGGCCGGGTGACCCGTACCGGGTGGTGGCGGTCAAGCTGATCCTGCGCAGCCGCCACGGTACGAGCCTCGACTCGATCGACGACCTCAGGTCGGTCGACCGGTTCGCCCGCGAGGTGCGGATCATGCGCCGGCTCGCCGACCATCCCAACCTGCCGCGCACCATCGACGGCGGTGTCGACGACAGCGGCCTGCCGTACCTCGCGATGGAACTGCTCGACGGCGAGCTGCTCAAGGACCTGGCCTCCGAGAACCCGCAGCTCCCGGTGCCCTGGGTGGCGGCCCTGGGCGCGCAGATCGCCAACGGGCTGGCCGCCGCGCACGCCGTCGACGTCGTCCACCGCGACCTCAAGCCGGCGAACGTCATGCTGCTGCGCGGCGGCCGGGTCAAGGTGCTCGACTTCGGCATGGGCCGGATCGTCGACGACACCGACCAGGCCCGGGTGACCAGCAGCAGCGTCACGGTCGGCACCGCCCGCTACATGGCCCCGGAGCAGTTCAGCTCGGCGGCGGTGACCCAGGCCGCCGACCTCTACGCCCTCGGCTGCATCCTGTTCGAGCTGCTCACCGGCAACCCGCCGTTCGTCGAGACGAACGCGCTCGACCTGGCGTTGAAGCACCAGAACGAGCCGGTGCCGCCGGTCACGATGATCCGCGGCGACGTTCCGAAGGACCTGGCCCGGCTGGTCGAGCGGCTGCTCGCCAAGGACCCGGCCGACCGGCCCGCCGACGCGGTCGCCGTCCGGGAGGCCCTGCTGCCACTCGCCGTCGGCACGGTGCAGGTGCTCGGCTGGGACGCCTTCGATCCGGTACGCCACCTGCCCGCGCTCCGGTCGGCGCCCACGCCACCCCCCGCCCCGGCAGACGCCGCCCCGACGAACGTCACCCCGGCGACCGGCACCCCGGTGGCCGGCGACACGCGCCGCGACCCGACGCCACGGTCGGCGCAGCCGGCCGGGACCGCCGGCCCACGCCCGAGCGGCTCCATCATGGACGTGTTCGAGGTCCACGAGCAGCTCATCCGCGACTACCGGGAGTTCACCGAGGGTGGCACGGTGATCCGGGACCAGCGGATCGCCGAGTTCGTCGAGAAGGACCTGGACGCCAAGTCGCAGTGGCCGGACCCGTGGGTGTCGCTGAACCCGTTCTTCGCCTCCGGCGGGACGGTGTCGGAGCTGGCCGAGAGCGGTCTGCTGCACCCGGAGTGCGTGCGGATCTTCCAAACCGGCAAGACCCCGGGCGGCGAGGTGCCCGACGGCCGGCCGTTGAGCCTGCACCTGCACCAGCGGCGGGCCGTCGAGGTGGCCCGTACGGGTGCCTCGTACGTCCTCACCACCGGCACCGGCTCCGGGAAGTCGCTGAGCTACATCGTGCCGATCGTGGACCGGGTGCTGCGGGAGCGGGAGCGGAACCCGCAGGCCGGCCGCCGGGTCCGGGCGATCATCGTCTACCCGATGAACGCGCTGGCCAACAGCCAGCTCAAGGAGCTGGAGAAGTACCTGCGCGACGGCTACGGCGACGGGCGGGAGCCGGTGACGTTCGCCCGCTACACCGGCCAGGAGAACGACGAGCAGCGCCGGGCGATCCGCAGCGCACCGCCGGACATCCTGCTCACGAACTACGTGATGCTGGAGCTGATGCTGACCCGCCCCGAGGACCGCGGCTCGCTGATCACGATGGCCAGGGGGCTGGAGTTCCTGGTCTTCGACGAGCTGCACACCTACCGGGGCCGGCAGGGCGCCGACGTGGCGCTGCTGATCCGCCGGGTCCGGGAGGCCTGTCAGGCCGACCGGCTGCAGTGCATCGGCACCTCGGCCACCATCTCCAGCGAGGGCACCGCCGAGGACCGGGCGCGGGAGGTGGCCCGGCTCGCCTCCACCCTGTTCGGCACCGAGGTCCGCCCGGAGAACGTCATCGGGGAGACGCTGGTCCGGGCGACCGAGCCGGAGCCGGAGCGGGTGCCGGTGGAGCGGCTGCGCGCCCCGGAGCCGCCGCGCGGCTACGCCGACCTAATCAGGGACCCGCTGGCGCGGTGGATCGAGACCCGGTTCGGGCTCACCACCGACCCGGTGACTGGTCAACCCGTCCGGCGGAAGCCGGCCAGGATCGAGGAGGCGGCCGCCGAACTGGCCCGGGACAGCGGGCTGACCGAGCGGGAGTGCGTCGAGGCGATCCGGCGCACCCTGAAGGCCGGTTCGGAGGCGCGGCACCCGGTCACCGACCGTCCGCTGTTCGCGTTCCGGCTGCACCAGTTCCTCTCCAAGGGCGACACCGTCTACGTCACCCTGGAGGACAAGGAGACCCGGTACCTGACCCGGGACTACCAGCTCGTCCAGCCCGGCTCGGACGGCAAGATCCTGCTGCCGCTGGCGTTCTGCCGGGAGTGCGGCCAGGAGTACCTGACGGTCTGGCGCACGGAGCGGCACGGCCGGGTGGTGTTCGAGCCACGCCGTGACACCGCGGTCAGCGTCGACGAGACCGAGCACGGCTACCTCTACGTCGACCCGGAGCGGCCCTGGCCGACGGCCCACGAGGAGGTGCTGAGCCGGCTGCCGGACTCGTGGCTCGACGTCGACCCGCACGGCGGCGAGGTGGTCCGGGAGTCGTACCGGCGGCGGCTGCCGAGGGCGATCACCGTCGACCCGTACGGCGTGGAGGGGCAGGGGACGCTGCAGGCGGCGTTCATCCCGGCGCCGTTCCTGTTCTGCCTGCACTGCGGGGTCAGCTACGAGCAGACCCGGACCCGGAAGGACTTCGCCCGACTGGCGACCCTGGACCGGGAGGGGCGGTCGTCGGCGACCTCGCTGGTCTCGGCGTCGATCGTCCGCTCGCTGCGCGCGGCGCCGGAGGAGGCGCTGGACCCGAGGGCCCGCAAGCTGCTGACCTTCGTGGACAACCGGCAGGACGCCTCGTTGCAGGCCGGCCACTTCAACGACTTCGTGCAGGTCACCCAGTTGCGCGGGGCGCTGTACCGGGCGGCGGTGGAGGCGGGTGAGGCCGGCCTCACCCACGAGGATCTGCCGTCGCGGGTCACCGAGGCGCTGGGGCTGACCCCGGCCGACTTCGCCAAGGGCACGAACCTGCTGCCGACGATGTTGAACAACGCCGTCCGGACGCTGCGCGACGTGGTCGCGTTCCGGCTCTACCTCGACCTGGAGAGCGGCTGGCGGGTCACCATGCCGAACCTGGAGCAGACGGGTCTGCTCCGGATCGACTACGCCGACCTGGACGTGCTGGCCAGCGAGCAGGCCCGCTGGTCGGGCACCGACCGGCGGCTGCGTGACGCCTCGCCGGGTGAGCGTGCGGAGATCATGCGAACGCTGCTCGACGCGATGCGCCGGCACCTGGCGATCGACGTGCAGTACTTCCGGGAGGACTTCGACACCCTCCAGCGGGCCAGCGAGGAACGCCTGATCGAGCCGTGGGTGCTGGGCAAGAACGACGCCCCGGCGGTCGGCACGGCGTACGTGGGAAGTTCGCGGCCGGGGTCGGTCCGGGTCAACCTGTTCCTGTCGGGCCGGAGCAAGTTCGGCAAGTACCTGCGCCGGGTGCACTTCCGGGACCTGTCGACGGACGAGACCCAGGTGCTGATCGAGCAGGTGCTGGAGGTGCTCACCGACGCCGGGCTGGTGACGAAGGTCGAGATGGTGCCGCGCCGCTCCGCCCGGTACCGGGGCCCGGCCGGTCCGGCGGTGACCGGCTACCGGGTGTCGGCGGCGAGCCTGATCTGGCGGGCCGGCACCGGCGAGATCGGGGCGCACGACCCGCTGAACCGGACGTACGCCAGCGGTGACGGCCCCCGGGTGAACCGGTTCTTCCAGAAGCTCTACCGGGAGACCGCGGCCAGCCTCGCCGGCCTGGTCGCCCGGGAGCACACCGCGCAGGTCCCTCCGGAGGAGCGGGAGCGGCGTGAGGAGGCGTTCCGCAGCGCCGACCTGAAGCTGCTCTACTGCTCGCCGACGATGGAACTGGGCGTCGACATCGCCGAGCTGAACGCGGTGCTGATGCGCAACGTCCCGCCGACCCCGGCGAACTACGCGCAGCGCAGCGGCCGGGCCGGCCGGTCGGGCCAGCCGGCGCTGGTGACGACGTACTGCGCCACCGGCAACAGCCACGACCAGTACTACTTCCGGCACTCGGAGCGGATGGTGGCCGGCGCGGTCGCCCCGCCCCGGCTGGATCTGGCCAACGAGGACCTGGTGCGGTCGCACGTGCAGGCGATCTGGCTGGCCGAGACCGGGCTGCGGCTGGGCCGGACGATCCTGGACGTCATCGACATCAGCTACCCCGAGGACGCCCGGATCCCCGATCCGAAGCTGGATCTGCACGACCACGTCCGGGACGCGATCAACGACCCGGCGGCCCAGCGCCGGGCGATCGACGTCGCCCGGCGGGTCTTCGCCGGCCTGCTTCCCGCGTTCGAGCAGACGACGTGGTGGGACCCGCAGTGGATCGAGGACCGGATCCGCAGCGCGCCGCAGCGGTTCGACGACGCGTTCAACCGGTGGCGTGACCTGTTCCGGGCCGCCCTGGTCGACCAGGCCGAGCAGAACCGGCGGGTGCTGGACCACACCCTCACCGAGGGCGACCGCCGCCGCGCGGTGAACCGGCGCCGGGAGGCGGAGACCCAGCTCAACCTGTTGAAGAACGAGAGCGTGGACAGCAAGTCGGTGCTGGCGGACTTCAACCCGTACCGGTACCTGGCGAGCGAGGGGTTCCTGCCCGGGTACTCGTTCCCCCGGCTGCCGCTGGCCGCGTACGTGCCGATGCCGGGCCACCGGTCGGGGCAGGACGGCGACTACCTGCAGCGGCCCCGGTTCCTGGCGATCCGGGAGTTCGGCCCGGGGGCGCTGATCTACCACGAGGGCGCCCGCTACCAGGTCCACCGCATCCAGTTGCCGTCGGACGCCTCCGGCGAGCTGACCACCGGCGAGGCGATCCGGTGTGAGCACTGCGGCTACCACCACAATGTGGCCGACCGCGCCGACCGGTGCGACATGTGCGACACCCCGCTGGGCGGCAGGACGACCGGCCTGTTGCGGTTGCACACCGTCTACACCAAGCGGCGGGAGCGGATCTCCTCGGACGAGGAGGAGCGGCGAAAGGCCGGGTTCAGGCTGGTCACGTCGTACCGGTTCCATGACCACGGGCCGCGCCGCGGCCGGCAGGACGCGATCGTCTCCGACGACGCCGGCCGGTTCGCCACCGTCTCGTACGGCGACTCGGCGACGGTCCGGATCACCAACGTGGGCCGCTCGCGGGCCAAACCGACCGACCCGCCCGGCTTCTGGCTGGACCCCGCCACCGGGGAGTGGATGACCGAGAAGGAGGCCAAGGAGGCGCTCGGCGACTCCAGCGAGCTGCCGGCGGTGGACGCCGACGGCAACGAGAAGCGCCGCAAGGTGCGGGTGATCCCGTTCGTCGAGGACCGGCGCAACATCGTGGTGCTGACCCTGGCCGAGGCGCTGCCGGTCGACCAGGCGGTCTCGCTGATGTACGCCCTGGAGCGCGGCATCGAGGCGGCGTTCGAGCTGGAGGACTCGGAGCTGCAGAGCGAGCTGCTGCCGTCGGACCGGGAGGCCACGGTCGCCCGGATGCTGTTCATGGAGGCGGCCGAGGGTGGCGCCGGGGTGCTGCGGCTGATGCAGGCCGACCCGACGGCGTTGGCCCGGGCCGCCGCCACGGCGCTGGAGATCTGCCACTTCGCTCCGGACGGCACCGACCGGGGTGGCCCGCAGCCGCCGGACCGGCGGTGCGCGTACGGCTGCTACGAGTGCCTGCTGACCTACGGCAACCAGCTCCACCACGGGCTGATCAACCGGCATCGGGCCCGGGATCTGCTGCTGCGGTTCGCCGCCGGGCGGGCCCGGCCGACCGGGCAGGGCGAGTCCCGTACCGAGCAGTTGACCCGGCTGGCCGCCGGTTCGGAGTCGGGGCTGGAGAAGCGCTTCGTCGCCTGGTTGAAGGAGCGCGGGCTGCGGCTGCCGGACGAACCGCAGGTGCTGGTCAGGGAGGCGCTGGCGAAGCCGGACTTCGTCTACCGGCTGCCCGGGGCGAACGTCGCGGTCTTCGTCGACGGCCCGGTCCACGACTATCCGCGGATCGCCGAGCGGGACCGGGACGCCGAGCAGCGGCTGTTCGACGCCGGCTGGGACGTGGTCCGGTTCCCGCACGACGGCGACTGGGCGGCGATCGCCACCCGGTACGCCCGCTACTTCGGCTCCGGTGCCACCGGCTGACCCCCGCACCCGACGACTCTCCCCCTCACCCCTCTCCCCCCTCGACAGGAAGTCCCCCACCCCTGATGACCGTCTCCCCTCCCTTCGCCCCCGGTTCCCTCGTCTCGGCCCGCGGCCGGGACTGGGTGGTGTTGCCGGAGAGCGCCCCGGACATGCTGGTGTTGCGCCCACTCGGCGGCTCCGACGACGACGTCGCCGCCGTCTTCCCGGACATCGAGCCGGTCCGTGCGGCGGTGTTTCCCGATCCGTCGCCGGCCGATCTCGGCGACTCCCGGGCGGCCGGGCTGCTCCGTACGGCGCTGCGGATCGGGTTCCGGTCCGGTGCCGGCCCGTTCCGGTCACTGGCGGGGATCGCGGTGGAGCCGCGGGCGTACCAGTTGGTGCCGCTGCTGATGGCGTTGCGCCAGCAGACGGTCCGGATGTTGATCTCCGACGATGTCGGGATCGGCAAGACGGTGGAGGCGGCGCTGATCGCCAGCGAGCTGCTGGCCCAGGGCAGTGCCCAGGGGCTGGCGGTGCTCTGCTCGCCGGCGCTGGCCGAGCAGTGGCAGGAGGAGCTGCGGACGAAGTTCGGCATCGACGCCGAACTGGTGCTCGCCTCCACGGTCTCCCGGCTGGAACGCAACCTGGATCTGGGGCAGTCGCTGTTCCAGCGGCACCGGTACGTGATCGTCTCGACCGACTTCATCAAGTCGACCCGGCACCGGGACGAGTTCGTCCGGTACTGCCCGGATCTGGTGATCGTGGACGAGGCGCACACCTGTGTCGCCGCCGACGACGCCGGTTCGGCGCGGCAGACCCAGAACCAGCTCCGCTACGAGCTGTTGCAGCGGATCGCCGCCGACCAGCAGCGGCACCTGCTGCTGGTGACCGCGACCCCGCACAGCGGCAAGGAGTCGGCCTTCCGGAACCTGCTCGGGCTGCTGCGGCCGGAGCTGGCGACGGTGGACCTGGACTCGGAGGCGGGGCGGCGGCTGCTCGCCCAGCACTTCGTACACCGCAAGCGGGCCGACGTACGCCAGTACCTGACCCGGGAGGACGGCCTGGCCGACGACAGCCTGGCCGAGGAGACCTCGTTCCCGTCGGACCGGCTGTTCAAGGACGAGACCTACCGGCTGTCGGCGGCGTACCGGGCGCTGCTGGACGACGCGATCGCGTACGCGAGCGAGCGGGTGACCACCGCGAACCGGCAGGGCCGACGGGAGGCCCGGATCGCCTGGTGGTCGGCGATCGCGCTGCTGCGGTCGCTGGTGTCGTCGCCGCGTGCCGCCGCCCAGACGCTGCGGACCCGCTCGGCGGCGGCGACCGCCGAGACGGCGGAGGAGGCGGACCTGCTCGGCGCCCCGCTGACCAGCGACTCGGCCGAGAACGACGCCCTGGAAGGGCTGGACGTGGCGCCGGGCGCCGAGGTCGGCGAGACCGCCGGGGAGACCGTCGGCGGGGCGGCCGAGGGACCGGCGGGCGGGGCGTCGGCCGGCGGGGCCGGGGCGTCACGGCCGGTGAACCGGCTCGCCGAGCTGGCCGAACGGGCGGCCGCCCTGGAGGGGCCGGCCGAGGACCGGAAACTGAAGCTCCTCATCGACGAGCTCAGGGAGCTGTTGCGGGAGGGCTACCACCCGATCGTCTTCTGCCGTTACATCCCGACCGCCGAGTACGTCGCCGAGCACCTGGCGGGCGCGCTCGGCAGGAAGACGGTGGTGCGGGCGGTGACCGGCACCCTCTCGCCGCAGCAGCGGCTGCAACGGATCGAGGAGCTGGCCGAGGCGACCGGCGACGACCCGGCGGCCCGGCGGGTGCTGGTCGCCACCGACTGCCTGTCCGAGGGTGTCAACCTGCAACACCACTTCGACGCGGTGGTCCACTACGACCTGGCCTGGAACCCGACCCGCCACGACCAGCGGGAGGGCCGGGTCGACCGGTACGGCCAGCGCCGCGACGTCGTCAAGGTGATCACCCTCTACGGCTCCGACAACGGCATCGACGGCAAGGTCCTCGACGTCCTGATCACCAAGCACCGGCAGATCCGCAAGGACCTGGGGATCTCGGTGTCGGTGCCGGACGCCGACTCGACCGGGGTGACCGACGCGATCGTGGAGTGGCTGCTGCTGCGCGGCCGGCAGGGCGAGCAGGGCAGCCTCTTCGACGTCGAGGAGTACCGGCGGATCGACGACCGGGCGGGCGCGCTGGCCCGGAAGTGGCAGTCGGCGGCCGAGCGGGAGAAGGCGTCCCGGTCCCGGTTCGCCCAGCGGTCGATCCGGCCGGAGGAGGTGGCCCGGGAGGTCGCAGCGATCCGCGACACCCTGGGCCGGGCCGCCGAGGTGCGGGACTTCGTCCGGGAGTCGCTGCGCGCGCTCGGCGCGGTGCTGCGGGAGGAGCCGGGCGGCGACTTCACCGCCGACGTCAGCGGCACCCCGGCCGGGCTGCGTGACGCGCTCGCCCCGGTGGTCGGCGGCGACGCGGTCGAGTCCGGCCGGCCGATCCCGTTCCGGAACACGGCGGCGGTGGCCCGGGGTGAGGCGGCCCTGGTCCGCACCGACCCGGCGGTGGTGGCGCTCGCCGGGTACGTGTTGAACGCCGCCCTGGACCCGGACGTGCCCGGCCCGCGCCCGGCCCGCCGCTGCGGCGTGATCCGCACCGGGGCGGTTTCGACGCGTACGACGGTGCTGCTGGTCCGCTACCGGTTCCACCTGACCCTGCCGTCCCGGGCCGGCACCCGGCAGCTCGTCGCCGAGGACGCCCGGCTGCTGGCGTTCGCCGGATCGGGCGCCAACGCCCGGTGGCTGCCGCCGGAGGAGGCGTTGGCGCTGCTCGACGCCACGGCCGACGCCAACACCGACCCGACGTTCGGCGAGAACACCGTCACCCGGATCCTCGACGACCTGCCGAGGCTGCGGGACCGGCTGGAGGCGTACGGGGAGGAGCTGGCCGCCGAACTCCTCGCCTCGCACCGCCGGGTCCGCAGCGCGGCCGGCGAGATCGTCCGCGGTGTCACCGTCACCCAGCAGAGGCCGGCCGACGTGCTCGGCGTCTACGTCTACCTGCCCTTCGCCACCCCCGCTCCCGCGCTCGCCGGAGGCAACGCCTGATGTCCGCCATCGCCCGCAACCAGGTCTTCTCCGCCGTCCACACGATCGGTGGCCTGATCCCCGCCGACATGCTGGTGCGGATCTCCGAGGGTCGCGACGTGTCGGGCTCGACCCCGGCCGACTACCGGGTGTTCGGCTCCCGCTCGGTACGCGACGAGGCCGAACGGCACTGGGACTACCTGCGGTCGGTCTGGGCGGAGCTGCGCGGCAGGCTGCCGGTGGCCCCGGAGGCGGAGACCCCGGCCGACCCGACGGGGTTGGCGGTGCGCCAGTGGCTGGAACCGCTCTTCGCCGAGCTGGGTTTCGGCCGGCTGACCCCGGTCGTCGCCCCGGGCCTGGCCGCCGAGGAGGGCGGTAAGACCTTCCCGATCAGCCACCGCTGGCAGCACGTGCCGATCCACCTGATCCCGTGGAACGCCTCGCTGGACAGGCGCCCCGGCGGCACGGCCGGCACCGTGCCGCCGCAGTCGATGGTGCAGGAGTTCCTGAACCGGTCCGAGGCGCACCTGTGGGGGGTGTTGAGCAACGGCCGGCAGCTTCGGCTGCTGCGGGACTCCAGCGCGCTGGCCACCGCCGCGTACGTCGAGTTCGACCTGGAGGCGATCTTCGACGGCGAGCTGTTCAGCGAGTTCGTGCTGCTGTACCGGCTGCTGCACGTCTCCCGCTTCGAGGTCGCGCCCGACGCCCCGGTGTCGACCTGCTGGCTGGAGAGGTGGCGCACCGAGGCGATCTCCTCCGGGGTGCGCGCACTGGAGCAGCTTCGCAGGGGGGTGCAGGAGGCGATCACCACCCTCGGCACGGGCTTCCTGCGGCACCCGGCGAACGGCCGGCTGCGGGAAAACGTCGACCCGCAGAAGCTGCACAACGCACTGCTGCGGCTGGTCTACCGGCTGCTGTTCCTCTTCGTGGCCGAGGACCGGGGCGTGCTGCACGACCCGAAGGCCGACGAGCAGGCCAGGCAGCGCTATGCCGCGTACTTCTCGTCGGCGCGGCTGCGGGCGCAGGCCCGGCGCCGCCGCGGTACGGCGCACAGCGACCTCTACCAGGCGTTGCGGATCGTCCTCGACGCGCTCGGTGACGAGAACGGTCACCCGCGGCTCGGGCTGCCCGGCCTCGGCGGGCTCTTCAACCACACCGAGGCGGACGAGCCGCTGGCCGGCCTGGCGCTGTCGAACGAGTACCTGCTGACCGCGATCCGGCACCTGTCTCTGGTGCGGGATGCCAGCACGAAGCGCTGGCGGTCGGTCGACTACCGCAACCTGGACGCCGAGGAGCTGGGCTCGATCTACGAGTCGCTGTTGGAGCTGGTGCCGAAGCACAGCGCGGTGGACCGGACGTTCGAGCTGGTCGAGCTGCCGGGTAACGCGCGGAAGACCACCGGCTCGTACTACACGCCGTCGTCCCTGATCGACTGCCTGTTGGACTCGGCGCTCGACCCGGTGATCGACGACGCGGTGAAGCGCGGCGAGCAGGTCGCGGCGAAGGCCGGCCAGCCCGACCCGTCCGAGGCGATCGTCTCCGAGCTGCTGTCACTCACCGTCTGCGACCCGGCCTGCGGGTCGGGGCACTTCCTGGTCGCGGCGGCCCGCCGGATCGCGAAGCGGGTCGCGGCGGTCCGGGAACACAACCCGGAGCCGACGGTGGGCGCGGTCGCCGAGGCGCTGCGGGACGTGATCAGCCGGTGCATCTACGGCGTGGACGTCAACCCGATGGCGGTCGAGCTGGCCAAGGTGTCGCTCTGGATGGAGGCGATGGTGCCGGGCAAGGCGCTGACCTTCCTCGACGCCCACATCAAGTGCGGCAACTCGCTGATCGGCGCCACCCCCGCTCTGATCAGGAAGGGCATCCCCGACGCGGCGTTCAAGCCGATCGAGGGCGACGATAAGAAGTTCGCCAAGGCTCTGGAGAAGCGGAACGCCGAGGAGCGGAAGGGGCAGTTGGCCCTCTTCGAGGTCGTGGAGGACTCGGGAGCGGTCAACGTCGGCTTCGCGCAGAGCCTGCGCCGCATCACCGCGGCGCCCTCCCACGACCTGACCGACGTCCGCCGGCAGGAGGAGGCCTACCGTGCCTGGCTCACCTTCGACGAGTACCGGTACGCGCGGCATCTGGCGGACGCCTGGTGCGCGGCGTTCCTCTGGCGGAAGGTGCCAGGCGCCTCGCGCGCCATAACCCACAACGTGTTCCGCGAGATGCAGAGCCCCGAGGGCGGGCCACTACCGCTGGACGCACACCTGGAGATCGATCGGCTGGCGGCGCAGTATCGGTTCTTCCACTGGCACCTGGAGTTCCCGGAGGTCTTCCGGGTGCCGGCGGACAGCGCCGGCGTCGACCCGGAAACCGGTTGGGCCGGCGGCTTCGACTGCGTACTCGGCAACCCGCCATGGGAGCGCATCAAACTCCAGGAGCAGGAGTTCTTCGCGACACGGGACGAGAGGATCGCCAAGGCAGCGAACAAGGCCGCCCGTGATCGGCTCATCAGGGCTCTGGCGGACAGCCCTGAGCCGGCCGACAACGCCCTGTACGTCGAGTTCATTGCCGCGCGTCGCGCGGCCGAGGGCATCAGTCACATGCTGCTCGACTCCGGCCGGCACCCGCTCACCGGCCGAGGGGACGTCAACACGTACTCCGTCTTCGCCGAGACGGCCTCTCGGGTCATCGGTCCGCACGGCCGGTTCGGGCTGGTCCTGCCGACCGGCATCGCGACGGACGCGACGACCGCGCCGTTCTTCTCCAGCCTCGTCCGAACGGGACGACTCGCGTCGTTCCTCGACTTCGAGAACGAGGCGTTCATCCTCAGCCGGGACGTGGACCATCGTGTCCGGTTCGCCCTGCTTACCGTCACCGGTTCAAGCGAACGGGTCGACCAGGCGTCCTTCGCATTCGGTACGCGGTATATCGAGGACCTCGACAGCCGCCGGTTCACCATGCCGCCCGAGGAGATTCTCCTCGTCAACCCCAACACCGGCACGCTTCCCGTCTTCCGCTCGCGACGCGACGCCGAAATCACCCTCGGCATCTACCGCCGTATGCCGGTCCTGATCCGGGAGGGCGATCCCGAAGGAAACCCCTGGGGACTGTCATTCATGACCATGTTTCACATGGCGAACGACTCCCACCTGTTCAGGACACGGGAGCAGCTAGAGGCGGATGGCTGGAACTTGCGCGGCAACATCTTCGAGCGTGACGGGCAGCGAATGCTACCGCTATATGAGGCGAAGATGCTCCACCACTACGACCATCGGCTGGGCACTTACGAGGGCCAGACGGAAGCCCAAGCCAACATGGGCACACTCCCGAGACTCACCCCCGAGCAGCACGACGACCCGAACTTCGTGGCGATGCCGAGGTATTGGGTACCGGAGTTCGATGTACCGACGAACAAGCGCGATAAAAAGGGAAATATCATCTACGACCTTGGCGTCCAGTCCCGTCTCGCCGAGCGAGGATGGACTCGCAGTTGGCTGATAGGATGGAGGGATGTCACCAACTCAACTAACACGCGAACTCTAATAGGTTCCTTCCTGCCGCGACTCGGAGTCGGACACAAGTTCCCGCTAATCCTAGCAACAGAGAACTCGCTTACGCTTTACGCGATACTTTCATCGTTTGTCCTGGATTATGTCGCACGACAGAAAATCGCCGGAACCTCGATGACATACGGATATATGATGCAGCTTCCGGCACCAACACCCGATCAACCATTACCGTTCAAGGCACCCGAGGGCGCCAGTCTCTATTCGTGGGTTACGCCGCGCGTAATTGAGCTGGTCTACACGTCCCACGACATGGCGCCATTCGCCTCTGAGCACGGCTTTAACGGTCCGCCTTTCCGATGGAACGAGGAGCGGCGAGCTCTGATACGAGCAGAACTGGATGCCTGCCTCTTCCACGTCTACGGAATTACACGCCCTGACGTCGATCACATCCTAGACACGTTCCCCACAATCAAGCGGAAAGACGAGGCTACACACAGCACCTATCGCACGAAGGAGCTGATCATGCATTATTACCACCGAATGGCAGAAAACATCGAGGATGGCACCGAATACAGAAGTGATCTCGACCCAGTCCCCGGCCAGGGATCCCGCCACTAAGAGCTCCTAACACGATCTGGCGCGGCTGCATGGGATGAGGATCGTTCACACGGGTGTGGGTAGGCCGTGGGAGATCGATGACGAGTTGTGGGGGGTGCTCGAGCCGTTGCTTCCGCCATGGTCGGCCAGGTCGCCGGCCCTCGTCTGGTAGCGGACCGGCGCTGCTTGCAGGGCATCCTGTTCGTGCTCCACGCCGGTAGCGGCTGGGAGGCCCCCCAACAACTTGGGCTTCGGCTCGGGAATGACCTGCTGGCACAGACTACGCAGGTAAACCGACGCCGGGGTGTTCGACCGGCTGCACCACCTGCTGCTGGCCTAGTTGAACGCTGCGGGTCGGATCGACTGGTCGCGGGCGATCGTCAACGGCGGACACATCACCGCCAACAAGAGGGGCGCGGGGACGGGCCCGTCCCCGGCCGATCCGGGGGCATGCCGGACAGAAGTCATTATGTGACTACCGATGGTAAGGGGGCACCCCTTGCCGTGTTGACCACTGGTGGGAACGTGCCAGACATCAGCGGGGCGATAGACCTGCTCGACGTGGTACCGCCCATCGCCGGACGGCGGGGCCGGTCCCGCCGACGGTTCCCCGTGCTGTTGGCGGAGAAGGGATATGACAGCAGGTTCCGCAACGCCTGCCGGCAACGGCGAATCGAGCCGGTCATCCCGCATCGTGGACGCAGGCCCATCAAAGGACTGGGTAGGCTGCGTTACATCGTGGAGTAGTGATTGCCCTGCTCCGCCAGATCCGCCGCCTGGCTATCCGATGGGAACGCCACCTCGACTTCCACGAGGCACTCGTCAGTCTCGCCTGCGCACTCATCTGCTGGCAACGCCTGATCAAGCAAACAAGTCAACATCGTGGTAAAAGTCCTTAGGGAGATGGTGTTGGGTGGTCAACGACTGAAGTGGCTTGACAGATGCCAGTAGCTGAGGATCCGCGATTGTAGAGGATCATTCAGACAGATCTGGCAAGATTGCAGCAGACAATCATGGTGCTGTGGTCCGCGTAGGAGTAAACAGCCTTGGAGCATCACCCACCTACCCAGGCCAGCGAGGACTGCGGGGGCACAATTCGTGTGTTCGACGAGCGGGATTCAGCGCCACGATACGGACGACGGAGCGTGGGCGCACCTGGATCAATAACACCCGCCAATAAAAGTTTTCAGCGTCTATGCTGAACCCCCTGCCTCGGCTCACTATTCTCCGGTTGGTAGCCGTCGAAGCTGCGTGACTACCTGGTCGGAATCAGCTACGTCACGACGACCAGCATGCGACTTTCCGGCTGTTCCTTGCTTCTCTTCTGGTGTCAGAAGGGATGCCGGGACCGACTGCCGGACGCTGAAGCGGACATCCTTCGAAAGGATTGCAGCTAGCGCTCGCGCGAGGTTTGGGTCGCGCTTTGCAAGCGCGGAGCAAGCGACGGCGACTTCGCGCCGTACGGCATAGTGGTCGTCCTTGGCCAGTTCCTCTGCAAGCGTTGCCTCGATAGCTGGATGAACTGCTATCAAAGCAGCTGCGGCCTGGCGGAGGGAAGGATCGCCGGACATAGCCAGATCTGTCCATTGCATTGGCAGGGGAAAGCCGCGCTCGGCGAGTCGGTAGGCAGCCTCTGCCGCAGCTAGGGAGTCTCGCTGGTCTCCGGAGCGGAGGAGCCGTCGAGCTGCCTCCCACGCCTTCGTCGCTGCGTCCTGGTCGACAGCTAGGACAGCCGCCGCTCGCGCTGCTGCTCGGCGAAGCGATCCGGAACGGTCGATCATTCGGACAGCTCCAAGGGGATGGGTGAGCATTTCACTGAGTTGATCGAAAGCGCTGCGACGATCTTCTCCCCGTAGCACCGGCAAGATTTGCTCCATCAGCTCGCGTTTGACGGCGTCCGGCAAACTGCATGCCAAGACTTCACATCCTTTCATGGCTTGAGCGCGATTACCTTCGGAGTCGAGTTCGTCTAGCGCTCGTCTGACGAAGTCGCGAGCGAGGTCGACCTGCCAATCTACGGGTAAACACCGTGCGACGTAGGCAGGGAGGGCCAAGTCGAGGTATTCATCCATCTTGCCGGGCCCGTATGCCGGTGGTCTTTCGATCGCCGCCCGAACTTGTTTCTTGGCTGCAGCCAAGACTGTCGGATGGTTATCGCCGTGCACAGCAAGAATTTGTACGGCAATCTGGTTACCAGATTCAGCTCGTCGCCGTAGTGATGCACGCAGCTCTTCCATACAGGCTTGTACTGCGTCGGTTTCATTGAGAAGCTTTCGGGACAAATCATCGGACACGTCGAATAAGGCAATCATCCGGTCGGCAAGCTCCTTGCGACGTGCTGAAATGTTTACAGCCAGCGCTGCGACAAGTCGAACAAGAAAGTCGTCCACCAAGGTGTGCGAGTTGGCCTGCCGGAATACAAGCGGGTCGACCGCAGCAAGAACGGCATCTACATGCGACTCCTCGATTCGCTCGGCCAAGGCAGCGAGGACAGCGAATCCCTGCACCCAGGGCAGAGGGGCCACAATCCCGGTCCTTGGCTCGTTCACCGCATCCAAGGCCCGGGAAATCCAGTGTTCAACGTCCGCGTCAGGCACCAGATCACCTTGGGCAGCCGTGGCCTGCAGGGCCGCCGCGCGCGTTTGAGCCTGCGGATGCTCAGCCAAGGTTGAGCAGTCGATAAAAGAGGGGCACGCCTTTGCAACCCGGGCTGCATTCTTGGCATCGCCAGCCATCACGTAGTGATGTACTGCCGCTGCCGGCTCGCGCTTCGTCTCTTCGTACAACATTCCCAGTTGTCGATGCGCCTCTATCTCGTCCTCGAGGTGGGCGACTCGGATGCTATCCCGTAGGTGTCGTCGTAGCTCTGGAAGGGCAGCCCGCAGCTTACCCGCAAGCAGATACTTAAGCGCGGCCATATGCGGGTCATGGCCACGCTGCAGCAGCCCGCCAAGGCCGCTTGCCCGAATTGCAGATGCCCGCATGATAAAATCTGTTAGCTTACCTATTACTCCTGTGCGGCCGAGAATACGAGCACGCGCGAGCATCCACTGGGCAGCGTCTTGCCACAGAGCTGCTCGACAGGCACGTTCTACTGCAGCTCCGTAGGCTGCCTCAGCGTCAAACGGCTTGTTCGCCCAAAACAGGTAGCGCCCGCGACGGGCGTAGACCAAGGCAGCATGTTTCGTACTCATGCCCGCGGAGGCAGGGGCTGCACGGTCAAGCAATCTCGCCCAGCGGCTCTCATCACTCAACGCCTCGGCTAATGCCAGCTCGAGCCGAACGGCGATATCCTCCTCGGCAGCAACGATTACTTTCTCCACCACCGTCCGTATGTGCGCTACCGCCTTATGGTCCCCTGCTGCCAGCGCAGTCTCCGTAGCGAGTGCGAGAAGTTCCGGAGCACTCGGATCTTCGGCCCCGACTACCGCTGAGGCTGCTGCGAGCAATGAGGTGGAGCTCATAGCGGGGTCACGAAACCACCTATCCAAATGAGCGATAGCCACAGCGCGTGCGTGCAGCCATGCTGGCGCAGACTCTATCCCTGCGAGCTGTTTGAAGGCTGACGCGGCTTCGTTGCAAACAGGGGTTGATCCGTCCGCTAAATCCGCCATCACCAAGGGCATCCATGCCGCTGCTGCTAGCACGGGATCGCGACCTTTGGTGAGAAGGCGAGCCTCCTCTAGACGCATCGGGTGCGCTAGGCCAGCATAACCTTCAGCCTCTAACCTACCGGCAATCTCGGCAAAAAGCCGAGCAGCACCGAGGGGGTCCGTTTCTGAAAGATCCTCTGCCCGGGCATGCCGAGTAGTAAGGCCAAGAGCCTCCATCGGACCGCGCAGAACGATATCGGGATCGAGACTGTGTGGGATGGCATCCCAGAGTGGGATTTTTGAATCGAGCGACCGCACAGAATCAACTACCAAGCGGATCTGGTGGCTGAGCCCAGCCTGCGCGTCGTCTGCGTCGAGCGCACCCATAATCTCGGCTTGGACGAGACTCGCGAGAAGGCGAGAACGATTGGATGTAGACCCATCATCTCCTCGCCTGACCATTACCCGTTCTTCAACGTGTGAAGCTAGCTGGGTAAGCGAATCAGGTGAGAGCGCCCAGAGAAGTGGCCATACGTCCGGCGACTTGACAAGCTTCCTGATTCCCCACTTTTCCCTGAAGCTCAGTTTCGGCTCAATCTTGTGACGATTTAGGCGACTGATCAGCCGCCCGCGGAAAGATCGCCTGAAAAGGTTCTGAAGAATTTTTTTTACGGCGACATCCCTCAGGATCTCTGCGAGACGCAGTGCCAGACTCGTCAACACCCTGAGATAGTGCCACACGAGGCCTCAATACGCCGTCCGTGTCTCGGCCAGTTCGCGCCGTCGATGTTGGTCTAGTCGACAGCCAACTGATCAGCGTTGGCACATGGTACGCACGACCGAAGCTGCGAGCAGAGCTGTCAGAGCACACCTGACGACCGTGTTCAGCGCCCTAGTACGACAGCCGGGGTTGTTGACCTTGGCTGGGCTGGGGTTTGACAGGGTGGGGGAGCAAGGGCAGCCACGCTATGATCATGGACAGTTGTGTCAACCAAGCATCACGCGGCGGTGGCTGCGGATACCGGGTGGACGCCCAGCGGTGGCGGGTGTTGCTCGATGACCTGATGATGACGGTAGGGCGGCGTTTCCGCAGGCCGGAGCCACGTCAACGAGCGCATGGCGTCGTCCGGGGTCTGCTGACGTCCCTGCCGTGCAAGAAACCTGTTGGACGATCACCGAGCACGCCGGTGACACCGGCCCGGAGGGGACAGGGCCTGTTGACCCGGGTGCGGTGGCACGACACCGCTGTTCGTGCCGATGTCCGCCGCATTTGTTGCCGAGCATCTCGGTGACGGCGAGGCGGTTTTTGTCATCGACGAGACGGGGGGATCTGAAGAAGAGCCGGCACACCGTCGGCGTACATCGGGAGTACTCATGAGCAGTCGGCAAGGTGGGGAACTGTCAGGTCGCCGTACACCTAGTCTTCGTCACCCAGACGACCCACGCTCGACACCGCCCTGCACTTGCCGGCATCCTGCCGCGACGACGTGCAACGCCGTGGCCGGCGTTCCCGAGCAGGTACGGTTCGCCGCCAAGCCGCATCTGGCCGCCCGGATGATCGCCGACGCCGTCGATGCCGGACTGCCCTGCCGGGTGGGTGGCCGGCGACGAGGCTACTGCGACAACCCACACCTGGCCGCCCGGCTCCGCGCACTGCGGCTGGGCTACGTCCTCGCCGTGGTCCGTCACACCAGGTCACCACCAGCCTGGGCGCCTACCAGGTCGGCACCCTCACCGCCAGCCTGCACGCCCGCGCCTGGCATCACATGTCCGCAGGGCGCGGCGTGAAAGTCCACCGCTGGTACGACTTGTCCCCCCATCGCCCTACCAGGCGCCGCCGACACCCACGGGGGACACCACTGGCTGCTCATCCGCCGCCACCACCGCACCGGCGAACTCGCCTGCTACCTGGTCACCACCACCCGTCCCACTCCACCACCTAATCGCGGTCGCCGGCCGCCGCTGACGATCGAGGAGGCCTTCCAGCCCGCAAAGACCGGGCTCGGTCAGGACCAGCACCAACACCGCCGCTGGACCACCCTCGTGATCCTCGCCCACGCCTTCCTCGCCATCACCACCGCCAGCCACCCCGATCAACCAATCGGGCTAATCCGGCTAGACCATCAACGAACTACGCCACCTGTTCCACACCCCGATCATCGAACCCACCCATCGCCACCCCGACCCACTACTCTGGTCCATCCGCCGACGCCGCCACGAAGCACGAGTCCCATCCAGCCACCACACCCGCCTAACTCTCACCGACCCATATAGCTCCTAACACGATCTTGAGGTTGTCTACTTGATCAAGCGTCTCCAGCAGATGAGCGCGCAGCCGAGACTGACCGACGCCTCATTGAGATCGAGGTGGCGTTCCCAACGGACGGCCAGGCGGCGGAACTGGTGGAGCAGGGCGATGCCCTGTTCCACGACGTAACGTGGTTTGCCCAGGCCCTTGATGTTCTTGCGTCCGCGCTGCGGGATGATCGGCTCGATCCGTCGCTTACGGCACTCGGCCCGGAAGCCGGCGCTGTCGTAGCCCTTGTCCGCGAGCAGAACCGGGAAGCGGCGGCGGGGCCGACCGACGCGTCCGGGCGATCGGCGGCACCGCGTCGACCAGTTCCACGGCCATGCTGATGTCCGGCACGTTCCCGCCGGTGGTCAACACCGCGAGGGGCGTGCCCTCGCCATCGGTCAGCACATGGTGCCTGCTGCCCGGCTTACCCCGATTGACCGGTGACGGTCCTGTCCCTTCGCCCCCTTTTTTCGCGTCGATGTGCCCGCCGTCGATCACCGCACGCGACCAGTCGATGCGACCGGCGGCCTTCAACTCCGCCAGCAACAGCCGGTGCAACGCGTCGAACACCCCGGCGTCGGTCCACCGGCGTAGCCTGCGCCAGCAGGTCATCCCCGAACCGTAGCCCAGCTCCCGGGGCAGATCCTCCCAACCGATACCGGTGTGGAGCACGAACAGGATGCCCTGCAGGCACAGCCGGTCCGGTACCGGCCGCGGGCCGGGTGAACACGTCGGCCACGGCGGAAGCAACGGCTCGATCACCTTCCACAGCTCGTCATCGATCTCCCACGGCCCACTCACGCCGTACGAACGACACTCACCCCACCCAGGTCACGCCAACCAAGATCGTGTTAGGAGCTCTAATGAAGAGCTGCGGCTCAGGCTTGTCCGGATATGCTGGCGATACCGGGTATCGACCACAGCCGAACGTTTCGGGGGCATCATGAGCGTCGCGCGGGTCAAGGCAAAGCTTCAGCAGGGTGTTGCGTCGATCAATGTCGCGAGGCAGATCTTCGAGGGCGTGGCCACCGACACCGCAGACACCGGCCGGCTTGCGGAGTACACCGTGCACGACAGCAGGCACCCGGAAGTCGAGAAGGCGCTGGCCTGTCTGAAGGCAGCCACGGACGAGCTAGACGTGGTGCTGCGCCGCCTGGACACCTGCGTTCAGGCGGCCGACGAGTACCAAAGGACGATCGGGTGAGCAACATCGAGGAGGTGGTCGCCCAGCTCCTGACCGTAATCCACCGCTTGGATCAGGCGGTCATCGGGATGAACCGTGGGCAGGCCGACGTCGACCACGCACACGAGTCGTTCATCGAGGCTGGACGCGGCAGCGACCATCGGCTCGTCCGCACAGCGATCACCGCCAGCAGCGAGGGAGCCGCCAAGGCCGGCAAGGTCGCCCGTCTCCTGGCCGAAGCATCCGGCCACTTCGCCGCCTACGCCAACGAAATAGCCCCTGGTTCAGCACCGACCAACAGCCAGGCCACTGAGGCGGCTCCTTCCGGCGAACAACTGCTACGCGAGGCTGACCGAGCCGAAGACGGCTTCGGCAGGTTCGCGAAGAGGGTCGTTGCCAAGGCAGAGTCAGCCGGAGAGACCGGGAAGAAGCTGATCGACTTTCTCAACTCGGCCAGGCCGTCCGGCACCACGTCCACCACCCAGAAGCTACCGCCGCCGCCAAGGAACCCGACCGCAGCCGGCACCCCCGGAGACGCCGCCCAAGCATTGATCATTACGGGCGCGGCCCTGGTTGCCGCTGTGCTGCGAGGCATAAGCTTCGTCAGACGTAGAAGGGACAAGGAACGTGACTGAACGCAGCACCTACCTCGAACTCATCCGGGAGCTGGTCAAGGGCGATCCCGAGGCTTACCGCCAGCGGTGCGAGGAGCTGGACGAGAAGGGCTGGGACGAACTCGGACTGGTGGTCGGAGCAGCCTTCTTCCTCGCGGTTCGCGAACGTCAGAGTGAGCTTGCAAGCACCCCGGACATCATCCGGTACGTCGCTGACACCCGCGCCGAGATTGCGGAGACTGGATTCGATCTCGTCCCCGCTGTCGCCGAAGCACTCATCAGGTCCGCGACGACCGGCGACACGGCCGCCTTGGAGGACGTCGACGCGAACCTCATCATCGAGTCCGAGATGCTACTCCTCTGGAAGCTTCTCGGCGACTTCTCAGACGAGAAGTTGTCCCGGTTCCTTGTCGAGGTCAACGCGCTCTCTGAGCGCTGGGCTAACGCGTAGCAGATCACATGTACTCTGCGGCCGCCTCCTCGACGTCTCGAACAAATTCGTCGAGCTGGTCGTCAGTCAGGTTCTCATCCTGGAGGATCGTGCCAAGAATTACGATCTGAGCAGGCAGGTAGTTGTCCGGGTTGATTTCATCCATCAAGTCAACCTCGCCTAGCGCAGCACGAATCATACCTTCCATCGCGAGCGCCGGCAGCTCGTTTCCACCCTCATAGCGAGACCGCGTTTCCGCGACGAAGTTCGAGATGTCCCGCAGATCCTGCCCGCGCCGGAACCTGCGATGCACCGCGAGTACGAACGCGGCGCCGATGACCTGCGTGGCGCCTGCCCATTCCTTCTTACGAAGCTCCTCCAAGAGCCCGTCAACGGCCTCCCAGTCCCGCTTAGCCAACGCTCGAATAAGGGCTGTCAGTTCCGTCTGAGCGTTCATCGATTTCGCCACCTTGCTATCGTTCTACCGAGGACCTGACTCGTTTTATGGATGGCAACCGCAGTCATGATGCCTAACACAGCAATTTGCGCGGCAGCCTCTGGTACATCCATTTTCGGCCTAGAAACCGTTGTTACCGAGCTTGGTGTAGTCGTGCTGGTGGATTGAGCACCCTTCGGCCCCGAAGGGCTGCGTAGGATCTTAACACCCATCTCGCCCAGCTCTGTGGCGGTCTTTGTGGAGTCCTGGATATTCTCCACGTTCTTGACAGCTCTCCTCAGAAAGCTGCCCACGCTCGCTTTTGCGTTGGCGCGCCTCTCAGCATCTGCCAGGAGTTGTTCTCCCGTGGGCATAGCGCCAGCGTGGGATCCGCCGTCCCGGACTGCGCCTGGAGCTATCCGGTTGAGGTACGCGGTGACGTGATCTCGTGCCTTGTTCAGCAGGCGGGCGATCCTGGCAGACTTGTCGCCGACGATCCTCATGTCGGCCATGGCCTGTTGAAGGCGAGGGTGCGTGGTACCTCTCGCAGCCTCGGCGTACTGATCATGGCCATGCTCGGCATCGGCCTTGGCTCGCATCGCGATCACCGCGGTGGCAGCGAGGCGCTCGCGTAGCTCAAGGAGCTGAGCTACCACCGCAGACATGTCCCCCGTCATCCGATGGCGGCAAGGTAGGCGTTGGCGTGTTCGATGGCGGCCTCGGCCCGGCGGATCGCGCGATCTACCTCGCCATCTAGACCTTTGATGATCTTGAGGGCCGCCACTACGTCGTCGTCGTGACTGCCCTGAAGGGTCAGTTGCGCGAGGTCCAAGGTTGTCGTGGCTTCATCGGCGACCTGCCCCAGCGTCGTCTTGGCCTGGGCCGCTGCCTCGTTGCCACTACGGATCGTGCGTTTGACCTCGTTGACGTTCAACGTGTCGCCTCCGGGTAGCTCAGTACCCTGATGTATTCGCAGCCGACCGCCGCGCCTTCACGGAGAGTGCTGACCAATCGAGAGGCTTCCTTCACTATTGCGCTGCTCGGTATGCCAAGACGCCTCGGTAAACCTGCCCTCCTGGCCTCGGCCGTGTCTGCTCGCGAACGAATGGTCACTCCCCCGAGGTCAGAGCAGCGAAACGAGAGCGAGCGCTACTCCCAGTCTCTTTCCCAGCGCACGACCGGCCATGGCTCTGGCTCCTGCGGCGGTGGCCATGCCGTCCTCGGTGCGGCCAAGTCTGGGACGGATGACGTAGGAACACGTGCCATGGCCGAGACATCACCTCTCAACGGTCGACAAGAGACTCTATCCAAGACCGTCAAGATGCGCCGTCTCGGATGCCAAGAGGCCGTGATCCGCCTCATCGCCGGCAGCTACCCCAGCCAGTCGGTCATCGTGGCTACTGGTCGTCTTCGGCGGCCACAAAGACTCCGAGACCTTGCCTGCCGACAAGTTCACCAGCCTCGATCATCGAGTCGACCGCTCGCCGGACAGTCGGCGAGGTGGTCGAGTACCGAGCCATCAGCTCACGTGTCGTCGGGAGCTTCTGCCCTGGCTTGAGCAGGCCGACATTGATCTGGGCACGGAGGTCATCCCGGATCGACCTCCACAGCGGCTTGCTATACGGAACGTTGCGCACCGGTTTGGCAGGCCGCCACCTGCCCGGCCCGGAGCTCTCCGCAACGAAGACTCCTACCCCCTGCCGGCCCTCCAGGACGCCCGCCTCGATCAGCACCTCGACCGCTCTTCTGACAGTCCCGCGTGATGTCTGGTAGTGGTCAGCAAGCTCCTCGGTCGTGGGCAGCTTGTCTCCAGGCCGCAAGATCCCCGCATCGATCTTGGCCCAAAGCTCCTGCCGTATCCGCCGCCATAGCGGCACGTAGGACGCCATGCGGCGAGTCCACCACGGACGGGCGACAGGTTTCGCTGCTCGCTTCCGGCAAGCCTGTCACACCCGTCGTCGGGCAGGAGGGCTACGAAACGAACCGGTTTGAACCCAACCGCCAGGATTGCCCACCAGGTCTGGGAGGGAGCTGCAAGCTGGTAGCCACGGCAGGCAGGAGACGCCAAGCAGCTCCTGCACTTCCTGGCTCGCCACCAGGCGAGGCTCCACGGGCTGGCGGCGTCAGGACTCCTCTTGGTCCTCGGCGACAAAGATCCCGATGCCCATGCGACCGACCAGCTCTCCCAGCTCGATCATGGAGTCGATGGCTCGCCGGACGGTCATGTGGCTGGTGTCGTACTCCTCAGCCAGGAGCCGAACGGAGGGGAGCTTGCTGCCGGGTGGGTAGATGCCAGCCCGAATCTTCGCGCGCAGGTCATCCCTGATCTGGCGCCAGAGCGGCTGGGCGTACGGCATGAGTTCAGGAAAGCACCTAGATGATCGAGCGTCTAAAGCATCCCTCGTCTCTCTTTACAGGTTGTAGAGGTTTGATAGGCTCTCACCATCGTCGGTCAGGCGTGGGACAGGAGGACCTATGACCAGGTGGTGGGGGTGGTTTCGGCGTCGGCGGCGTCGGGCGGTGGGCCTGCCTGGGCCGGGTGTGGGGTTGCCGGATGGTGATGTGCCGGGTCGGTTGGGGCGGTGGGCTGGTGTGGGCGACGCGGCGGGGTTGGTGGAGACGTCGCGGTGTGATGACGCGCTGGTGTATGAGCGGCCGGAGGAGCGTCGGGCGGCGTTGGCTGACGGCCGGCGGGCTGGCGGTGGTCGTTCCGGTCGGCGG